>ERZ807291.1310-NODE-1310-length-40891-cov-9.200779_pt1 | contig 40891 bp, 43 predicted proteins | sample MGYA00521257_ERZ807291 | MGnify/ENA primary metagenome ERZ807291 (study PRJEB31413, sample SAMN03169783) | marine metagenome | biome: Marine; feature: Water; material: Subsurface seawater | place: North Sea | collected 2011-04-28 | depth 1 m m ...
TTTTCCTGGTTCAAAAACTAAAATATTTCCTCTGTGAGTACAAACATTAGTTAAACAATGGATAGTATCATTTTCGTCTCTGGTCAATACAATAGGTTCTGTCAAATAATCTTCTAATAAAAGTTGAGGGTAAACTGAATTTTTTTCTTTAATTAAATCTGAATCTCCGACCCATTGCCATGATCTTAAAAAAATTTTAGTTTTTAATTCCTCAAATATTTTCAGATCATTATAAAAAGATGGGGGAAGTGTTTCAGCTTTAGAAATATCAGAATCAATATTAAATTTTCTGTTCATTATTATGTATTAAACTAATTCCAAGTTAATTTAAAAAACAAAGAATTCAAATTTGATTAAGTTTGTTAGATTCAATAATTAATCATGAGCAAAAATAACATATCAAAAACCCTAAGTAAATTAGGTATAAAAAATAATCAACAAGGTTGTTCTAACGGATCAGAATGGTTTGGATCAGGATCAAAAATTGACTCATTCAGCCCTGTTGATGGATCAAAACTAGGTAACGTAAGTACTGGAACAAAAAAAGATTATGAAAAATTAATTAATAATGCTCAGAATGCATTTTTATCGTTTAGAAAAATACCTGCTCCCAAAAGAGGTGAACTTGTAAGACAATTAGGTAACAAAATTAGAGACAATAAAGCAGAACTTGGTGAATTAGTTTCATTTGAAATGGGTAAGTCTTTACAAGAAGGTCTAGGTGAAGTTCAAGAAATGATTGATATCTGTGACTTTGCAGTTGGACTTTCAAGACAACTTTATGGATTAACTATGCATTCAGAGAGACCAAATCATAGAATGTATGAACAATACCATCCTTTAGGGATAGTTGGAATTATTTCAGCATTTAATTTTCCAGTAGCTGTTTGGAGCTGGAATGTAGCCTTGGCATGGGTTTGTGGAAACGTTTGTATTTGGAAACCCTCTGAAAAAACTCCACTTTGTAGTATTGTTTGTCAAAAACTAATTGCAGATGTTTTAAAGGAAAATAAAATTGATAATGGAGTTTCATGCCTAATCAACGGAGATAGTTCTGTAGGAAAATGGATGTCTGAAGATAAAAGAATAAATTTACTTTCAGCGACAGGATCTACAAGAATGGGTAAAGATGTTGCACAAAAAGTAGGTGCTAGACTTGGAAAATCATTACTTGAATTAGGAGGAAATAATGCAATAATAGTTACACCTAGTGTTGATATTAAACAAGCAGTAATTAATATTGTTTTTGGAGCTGTTGGAACATGTGGTCAAAGATGTACATCAACTAGAAGAATTATAGTACACGAATCTATTATTTCTAAAATAAAAACTGAACTAACCAAAGCATATAGTCAATTAAAAATTGGTAATCCACTTAATGAAAATAATCATGTTGGTCCTTTAATTGATACTGATGCAGTAAATCAATATAATGATGCTTTAAAAAAAATTAAAGAACAAGGAGGTAAATTAATAGTTGAGGGTGGAATTCTGTCTGGAGATAGTTATAATAGTGGATGTTACGTTAAACCAGCAATTGCTGAAATTATTAACGAAGCTCCAATAGTTCAAAAAGAAACTTTTGCTCCTATTTTATATGTGATAAAATATAGTGGTGAAATTCAAAATGCAATAGAAATCATGAATAATGTAAAACAAGGCTTATCGTCTGCTATTATGACCAAAAACTTAAAAGAATCTGAAATATTTTTGTCAGCCATAGGAAGTGATTGTGGAATTGCTAATGTAAATATTGGAACATCTGGAGCTGAAATTGGTGGGGCTTTTGGTGGTGAAAAGGATACTGGAGGAGGAAGAGAAAGCGGATCAGATGCTTGGAAAGTGTATATGCGAAGACAAACAAATACAATTAATTATTCAAACGAGCTTACATTAGCTCAAGGGATTAACTTTGATATATAAAAAAAGCTCTTTAAAAGAGCTTTTTATAGTTTTTTAGAAACAAGAATTATTTAGATAAAACAGCTAATGGCTTGTCTTTTTCACCTAGCCATGATACAATAAAAATAAGATCTTCACTTCCATTATTTTCCGAAAGATGCCACGTGTTTGCAACTCCTAAAAATGCTTTATCACCTGCTTTATAGGTTTCAGATGAAACAATTGTTTTTTCTGAATCGATATCGTCTAAAGAAGTGTCAGTATCGTAATTTACAGTCAATTCTCCTTGTACAACGTATGCAACTCCGGTATATGGATGGTAATGCCATGGTGATTTAAACCCTGGTTCCCAAACCTTAACCTGACTTGTTACTGCTGCTTCACCAGTTGGGTATGAGAATACATTTCCAAGTGGATCCTGTGTCGCACTAGTCATTATATCACCATTTTTAAAAAACGAAGAAAATTCAGACTCTACATTTTCAGTTTTAGATTCTGTACTACAACTAAAAATAAATAATGAAACGAGTAATAAAGTAAAATATTTCATAGTATTTTTTTAATAAATGTAATAAAAATTATTTTTCTGGATCATATTGACAACACATTGGAAGGTTATCATAAGCTTCTTGATTTAAATTTACTAAATCTGTTGAATAACCAGAATTAGCTATAGTGTTATGAATTGTCATTAATTCAACTAATTGATCATCATAAACAAGATCAATTTTCTTAGTTTTTACATTCCAATCTGCTTTATGAACTCCGTCAAGAGAAAGTGCAGAAGTTTCTATTGTTTTTTTACACATCTTGCAGTTACCTTTTACTGCAAATGATGTTTCTGTTCCCATTAGTTCAATTATAGTTTCAGCTTTATTATTATCAACTATTTCAACTTCTTCATTATTTGTAATGGTAGTTATTCCATATCCTATAAATAGGCCTACAAGGGCAAAAAGTATTATTTTATATATTGTTTTCATAATATTAATTTAATGTATTTCTAAAGTTTCATATCTGCAGCAATCAGGAAGACTATTATAAATCTCTTTAGGTGCTTTATATTTTTCGGTACTATGACCAAGTAGTGAAATTTCTTTGTGAATCTGATCAAGACTTGTTTTTTTCGAATTGTAGATCAAAGAAATATTATTTGACATAATATCCCAAGTAACATATTTAATCCCTTTGATTTTTATTGTGCCTGTTTCAATTCGATCCTTACACATTTGACACACTCCTTTAACATTAAAGGAGACTTTTTGAGATTTTTCATTATTGTCTTGTGAAAAACACATTGAAGAAAAGAATAATGAAAGAATTATTAAATATTTCATATTGTAAATTTAGTTATTAAATCTTAAACCGACATAAAACAAAGCTTTATGTATTGGAGCGTAAATTAGTGAAGTATCGAAATCGGTCCCAAAAGGATTTCCAAGAATTGGATTACTTTGAGAATAGCCACCAATATTTTCTCCACCAACATAAATTTCAAATTTATCAGAATAAACTTTAGTTATTTGAGAATTTATCAAGCTGTAAGAAGGTGAATTACCATTAAAATCATCTAATTCTGAATGACTTGGTAATCTTTGTTTTCCTATCCAATTATAAGTTAAATCAAACTTCCATTTTGATCCATTCTTGCTTTCATTAGTTGAAGCTTCAATATTTGTAAAGAATCTGTTTTTTGGAGTTAAAGGATTTTGATAAAATCCAGATTTATATTGTTTTTTAACATTAAAATTCTTGTATGTAGATTTTAAAAGTATATTATCATTTATTTCATATTCAAAATCAACTTGAAGACTTTTAGCAAAACTTTTACCATCTAAATTATAAAAAGAAAATTCTCCTTGAGTTTCCCAATCAACAACAACTTGATTATCAAAATCTGTAACATAATAATCAAAAGTAATATCAGCTTCTCTATTGTTAATAAAAAAGCCTTGTCTAAAACTAATACCGTAATTAAAAGCTTTTTCGGGTTCAAGCCCATAAAATTTTCCAGAATTATTTAAAATTTTGATTTCTCGACCTGTTGCAAAAACATTTTGATTTTCAGAAAATATATTTGAAGATTTTCTTCCTGTTCCAAGTGATAATCTGAATACGGATTTTTCAAAAGGTTGATATCTTAAGTGTATCCTTGGGGTAAAAAAGTTTCCTAGATTGTTATGTAAATCATATCTAACTCCAGCAATAAGACTTACAGAATCCATACTGTCATAACTGTATTCAAAAAAACCTCCAATTGACTTATCTATTCTGTTATAAAGAACATCTGCAAATTTTTCAATTAATGAGCTTTGTGTATTAACAGTTTCATCAAAATCATCGTATGAATAGTTAAGTCCTAGTTTAATTTTATTAAGCGTATTTCCAATTATAGAATTATAAATTATACTTGAGTAAAAACTTCTTTGATTGATATCATATTTTCTTAATCCAAAGAAAGATTTCTGATCATGATTAGAATAAGCCATTTGAAATCCTAAGGATTGATAAGGAATACTTGGATTTACATATCCATATTTAAAATTCGAGTCCAATCTATTAGTATTTATTTCTCCAATCCATGGTTCTCTAACTTTATCGTTAAGGTCAAACTTAGTTGTATTTTCTCCAATAATTTTTTCATCTTTCATGTAACGAATCCCCAAAAAACTAACCGTTCCCTTTTGAGGGTTAATATATTGCCATCTATTAAAAAAATTGAAAGCCTCAGATTTTGGATTGTCTAAAAAGCCATCATTGTTTTTATCATTAACATTACTGTTTTTATTACCATGTAAATAGAATCCCGTACTTAATTTATCATTAATTATTTTATTAGCATGCAAGTTTATTTCATTTCTACCCATTGTATTTGAATAAACATTAATAAAAAAAGGAGTGTCAGAGTAAGGTTTTTTAAGCTCAACATTAATTTGTCCAGAAATACTTTCAAATCCGTTAACTACACTTCCAGACCCTTTTGTGATTTGCATACTTTCAACCCACGTGCCTGGGATAAATGACAGTCCATAAACTTGAGAAGCTCCTCTAATCATAGGAATATTTTCTTCAGTAATGAGAAGATATGGACTTTCCAAACCTAACATCTTTACTTGTTTAACACCAGTAATAGCATTAGAATAATTAACATCAATTGAGGGATTAGTTTCAAAACTTTCAGAAATATTACAACATGCAGCTTTTAGTAATTCATCACTAGAAACATTAGTAATATTTTGAGTTTTAAAATAAGATTTTTGAAGAGTTTTTTTCTTTTTATTTACTATAACTTCATCAAGAGTATTTTCATTTTCAGTCATTATTATATTAAGAAAATTTTGATTTTCGACATTAATTAATTTGTCATTAAATCCTAAAAATTTAAAAATTAGCTCATTAGTTAAATTAGTCTTTGAAATCTTGAATTTTCCATCAATATCAGAAAGAGTCCCTATAGATGTATCTTTCCAGTAAATACTTACACCAATTAAGGGAGTATTTTCACCTAGATCATTAGAATAACTTATTTGCCCTTCAATAATATTTTGTGAATAAATATTTAAAGAATAAAAAGATAGAATCAATAAAATTATAGCTCTTAATTTTTTCATGTCGCAAATAAAATTATAAAAATTGAAAATATATGATTAAAATTAAGTAAAAAAGTTGCAAAATTTTATCCTAAATCTCTAAGATTTTTTCTAATAAATTGTTTTTTTCTAAAAAAAGATGGAGAATGACCAGTACTGTTTTTAAAATGGTTGCTTAAATGTGAAACAGAATGATAATTAAGTTTATATGAAATTTCTTTTATAGATAATTCTTTATAGCTTAATAATTCTTTAATTTTTTCAATTTTTAAATTCAAAAAAAAATTTTCTATAGTTTTATTTTCATTTTTAGAAAACAATTTACTTAAGTAGTTATAACTATAATTTAAATTACTAGTCAAATATTTTGAAAGATTAATTTTTTCTGAATTCTTAGAATTAATCAATTCAATTAGAAGAGATTTTATTTTTGAACAAATAATTTTATTATTTTTGTCAGCTATTTCAAAGCCTTCATTTATTAATAAACTCTTAAGTTCTAAAAACTTTTTATCTTCTAATATTTCGATTTCATAATGTCCTAAAGAAAGTAAATTAAAATTTATTTCTAATTTTTTAAAAATATTGTCAACGGAGTGTATACATCTGTCACAAACCATATTTTTAATTGAAAGATTATTCATCTAAATTATAACTATTCAAGTAAGCTTTTGATCTAACAATGGAATTTTGTCGAATATCTTCCCAAAATAAATTAATATCAGCTTTATGATAATCTTTTACTGAGGATAATAATAAGGTTTTAAAAACATCCATCTTTGGTAATTTAACTAAAATTTTATTATTAATACTTTCAATTTTAACTGATTTTGGAAAAACTTTTTTATTTATGTACAGAAATCCTTTATGATCATCATATGAGGTAGAATTTTGATCATTCCATGTTATTGGATTTGAACATAAAGCATCTTTAATCCAATCTTGATTTATTGTAAATGAAGCCTTTTTTGTTTTTCTTTCAGACAATAACCTGTAAGTATTCCAAGTTATAAAACCTCCTGTTTCTTTTTTATTTTTCATTAAAGGAATTGAAGAAAAATCATCATTAGTTATTTTAGTTCCAACTAAGTAAGCAGCTATTAATTTATTTTTTAATGGTTTGTTATCAAAAAAATCTTGTAAAAGTCTTTTAGCATGACCTGCTCCCTGACTATGGCCTGCAATTATTATAGGTCTTCCATTGTTAAAATTGTTTAAATATGTTTCAAAAGCAATCTTAATATCATTATAAGCCATTTCATAAGCTTCTTGACCACCATTTTTCCAAAATGTTTCTCTAAAAACTCTCAGATGAGCTTGTCTGTAGTAAGGAACATATAAATCTCCTGTTGAATACCACGCTGAAGCTTGAAATTTTACTGATGAGCCAAGAACATAGTCTCTAGTTTTTGCATCATAAATATCAGCATTCCATCTGGTATTATTCTTATCTGTTAAAAGTGTTGGATAAACAAAAAATATATCAACGGGGAGTTTTTCATTAGAATTGGTGAAATCACTAAAAACAGTTTGATCTCCCTCGGGATGAACTGCCCATGAGTCAATATTTGAATAATCAGGAGGATCAGAAATCTTAAAATCCTTAAAAGACTCACTATTGTACTCTATTGGTTTATTATTTTCGGATAGTAATCCACATGATGTTAGAGAAATAATACAACATAATGCAAAAAAATATTTCATAACTTTGAATTATCAATTATCATGCTAAACTAACTTAAATAAACTCATGAATAAATATACATATACTCTAATAGGAGCTTTTCTATTTTACAGTTGTTCAGTACCTAATATGGTTGTGATTGAATTAGAATCAAAAAGTTCTTCTGAAACAAACGGCTTTATAGTTTTTATTGAAGAGGAAAACAAAGTCACCATGGAAGCTACTGTAACTAACTTAGATCCTGGTGAACATGCCATTCATATTCATGAAAAATCTGATTGTTCATCAGATGATGGTAAATCAGCAGGTGGACATTGGAATCCAACACTTGTTAGTCATGGAAAATGGGGAAATGAATCTGGTTTTCATAGAGGAGATATTGGAAATTTTATTGTTGATGAGAACGGAAATGGTTCCATTTCCTTTACTACCGATTTATGGTGTTTAGGGTGTGATAATGAAAATAAAAATATATTAGGAAAATCTATAATCGTTCACAAAGGAGCTGATGATTTCATATCTCAACCCTCTGGCGCTGCAGGATCAAGGATTGCTTGTGGTGGAATTATTGAAGATAATGCTTTTTTAAGAAATAAAGAATAGCTACCACTCTCTTTGTTTGTTAATTTTTTCTAGATCTAACAATTCTTTTTCTGATAAAACTTTTAAAAAGGATTGATGTTGCTCAATTGCAAATTCAATTTTTTCTACAATACTTTCAATAGATTCATTATCATAATCTATTTCTAATGGTTTTTTAATTTCCATAGACTGAAGAATATTTCTTTTTTTAATTCTAATACCTTTTTTATCAAAAGATCTTCTAAAGCCATCAATAACAATGGGAATAACAGTTGGTTTATATTTTTTTATTATGTGAGCTGTTCCTTTTCGTATAGGTTTAAATGGGGTTGTAGTCCCTTGTGGAAAAGTAATTACCCAACCATCATTAAGTGCAGTTCCAATGCTACTAATGTCACTCATTTTAACTTGTCTGTTAACATCCTCGCCTTTAGATCTCCAAGTTCTTTCAATAGAAACTGAACCTACATAAGCCAAGATTCGAGGTAATAGACCCGCTTTCATTGTTTCTTTAGCAGCTACATAGTATATGTTAAGTTTTGGTTGCCATAAATATGTCATGTTTTTTATTGAATCAACTCTTCCACTTAAACTTGCATTAAAAACATGAATCATAGCAGCAACATCAGCAAAATAAGTTTGATGATTTGAAACAAAAAGCACATTGTTTTCAGGCAAAGATTTTATAACATCTGAACCTTCAATTTTTAATTTATTAAACCTATTAAATCTTTGATGGGTTAGAACACCTAAAACACGGATTAACCATTTTTTAATTAAAAGATTATGTCCAAAAGGATTTCTTTTTAATAAGTTCACATAATAAATTTTGGTTTGGCAAATGTATTAAGAATTAACCATTTGTTTAAATAATAAAACAAATTCATGAATCATTATAGCTGTTGCTCCCCATAAAATATGGTTATCAATTAAATAACTTGGGACTTTTTGTTTTGAATTATTTAATTCAACTACAGATTCAATTATATCCATATTTAAAATATAATCTAGTTTAGGACTCAAAATTAATGAGACCTCCTTTGAATCAGGTACAAATTTTGGAGTATAATCACAGTACCCTATAAAAGGATAAACATTAAAATTACTAGGAGGGATATAAACTGACGACAATTCACCTACTATACTAATAGAATCTTTATTTAATCCAATTTCTTCTTGTGTTTCTCTTAGGGCAGTATCTTTTAATGATTTGTCAATTTTATCAACTTTACCACCTGGAAAACTAATTTGATTAGAATGAACTCCTTTGTATTTATTTCTTAAGATAAGAACTAACCTTGTATTATTTTTACTATCAGGATAAAAAAGAATTAAAACTGAAGCTGTTTTTGGATCAACAGGAATAATTTTATTTTTGATGTGATTAATTCTTGTGGGAGGGGAAATTTTTAACAAGTAATCGTGTCCCGGAAGTTTGTAATCATTTACTTTTAAAATAAAATTTTTAAAATCTATAAAATGCATTTTTATAAAATACTTTTAATTAGTCTGTTATTAATTTCATGTAAAGATAAAAGTAAAGTAGAACATCCTGTAAAAACAGAAATAAAAAAAACAACTAAAAAAACAACTAAAGAAACAAAAAAAGAGTTTGTATTAAACGATGATAATGCAATTCCATTTCTTTTTGAATTTGAGAAAAACAATAAAGAAAATAAAGTAAGAATAAGTACTAATTATGGAAATATTGATGTTGAATTATTTGAAAACACCCCATATCATAGAGCCAACTTTATTTATCTTATTAAAAAAAAATATTTTCAAGGAGAATATTTCCATAGAGTTGTAAAAGATTTTATAATTCAGGGTGGAAACTCCGATAATATTAGTACTTCAAAAAAAAGAAGGAAAATTGGTAGATATCTACTACCCCCTGACACAAAAAAAGGTTATAAACATCATAGGGGAATTGTCTCAATGCCAAGTAGTGAAATTGAAAACCCATACAAGCTTGCTTCTCCATTTGAATTTTTTATAGTAAAAAAAACTGATGGAGCTTACCATTTAGATAAAAATTATACAGCTTTTGGTAGAGTTATGAAAGGAATGGAAGTAGTTGATAAAATTTCTGATTTAGAAACTGATAAAAGAGAATGGCCTTTAGATAATGTTAGGTTTAATATTGAAATTATAGAATAGGATTTTCTTATAAAATATTTAATTTTATAAGAAAATATTATATGACCATTACTCAACTCACTTATGTTCTTGCTTTAAATAAACACAAAAACTTTACTAAAGCAGCTAAAGGATGCATGGTTTCACAACCTTCTTTGAGTATGCAAATACAAAAACTTGAAGAAGAACTTAAAGTTTCATTGTTTGATAGAACGAAAAAACCTATAGAAACAACAAAAATTGGAAAAAAACTAATAAACCAATTTAAGGTTATAATTAGTGAATCTAAGAAGGTTTATGAAATAATTAATTATGAAAAACAAAAAACTTTTAGAAAAATTAATTTTGGAATTTCATCTTGTTTTGAATCTTCATTACTTCCCATTTTTTTTAAAACCTTAAAATCTAAGCTTAAAAACATAAACATTGATTATTTAAAAAACAACAAAGAAGGTCTTTTAAAACTTTTAAATGAAAATAAACTTGATTTTATAATTATCAATACACCTATAAATAATTCTGAATTAAACGTTAAAGTTTTATATTATGAACCATTAATGATTTTAATTCCTGATAATTTAAGACTTAGTGAAACTGATACAATTGATCTTAATGAAATTAATACTGAAAAACTTATAGTTCCAAAGAGTACTGATCTTAGAAAAACAATTAATAAATTATTTGATAATAAAAAATTTAATTCAAAAATAAAAAGCAACAACCTACAAAGTCTTTTTAATTTATCCTATTCTGGAATTGGAATAACTATTGTTCCTTTTCTATTTTATAAAAATTTAAGTCAAGAAAAAAGAAATAATGTTTACCATTTTAAAGCTCCTTTTCCATCCAGAGAAATCAGTATTATTTATAAACGAAAAAGCATAAAAAAAGATATTATTGAAGAAATCTGTAGTTTAATCAAAAAGTCAATGAAAAGTATTGAAATTTTTTCTGATGTAAAAATAATAGATACAACTAACTAAACTATAGCATTGTATAAATGAGGATTTTGAAAAGTATAATTTTTAACCCAAATCATTAATTCTTGATATTCATGGGGTAAAAGTCTTTTTGAAGCCTTTGCTAACTCTTTTTTAAAAAGTTTAGGATCAAAACTTACTTTTTTTAAAACCTCAACAGTGTAAGTGTAAACAGATCTTGCCATTATTGAATATATATGTTTATCAATATACCAATTACATTTAAATAAAAATGCAAAAAAAATGTTAATACTTCTTTTTAGATCGAAGCTTAATACTCCATTGGAAAGAAAAATCAGAAACTACATCTCCATTTTCATCAATTCCTTTAGTATTTATTTTAATAGTCTGAGCTTCTTTTGTAACAACTGCATCGTTAACCAACTTATCTAACTCTTTGCCATCTTCAAAAGTAAAAAGGATTTTACCTACAGCTTTTTTGGTAAAGTTAGAGGATGATCCGATTAGAAGCATTGCAATACTATGTCCACTTTTTTTTATCTTTTCCTGTAATAACAATCCTCCAGGCATTTCAGCAGCCATTCCTTGAACTGCCCAAAAAAGAGAATTGAATGGATTTTTATTTAACCAACCGTGTTTAACACGAACAGTACAAGAATTATTTTCTAAGGAATGCACTCTAACACCACAAAACCAGGCAGATGGCAACCAAAAAAAAGACATTTGATTTCTAAAAAAAAGTGCAAATTTATTCATTGAAACTATATTATAGTATAAATATACTAATTAAAAATAAGCCTATTCTAAAGCAGCCAAATATCTCTCTGCATCAAGAGCGGCCATACAACCAGTTCCAGCAGCAGTAACAGCCTGTCTGTATTCTTTATCTTGAACATCACCAGAAGCAAAAACACCTGGTTTATTTGTATGAGTAGACTTACCTTCAGTTATAACGTATCCTGAATCATCCATATCTAACTGTCCTTTAAAAATATCAGTGTTAGGTTTATGGCCTATTGCAATAAATAGTCCAGTTACATTAACATCTGTAACTTTATTTGTTTGATTATTAATAATACTTACACCCTCAACAACACTATTTCCTAAAACTTCTTTGATTTCAGAATTATACCAAACATCAATATTATCCTTAGAATTAACTCTATGCTGCATTGCTTTAGAAGCTCTCATCCCTTCTTTTCTAACAATCATTGTTACTTTTGAACAGATATTTGCTAAATAAGTTGCTTCTTCAGCTGCAGTATCTCCTCCTCCAACTATTGCTACGTTCTGCCCTTTGTAGAAAAAACCATCGCATACTGCACATGCAGAAACTCCCCCACCCCTTAATCTTTGTTCGGATGGAATACCTAAGTATTTTGCAGTGGCGCCCGTTGAGATAATTACACTTTCGGCTTCAATCTCTTTATTACTATCAACAATTACTTTATGTAACCCACCTTGTTTATCATTAAAATCTACAGATGTTACCATTCCAATTCTAACATCAGTGCCAAATCTTTCGGCTTGCTTTTGTAATTCAACCATCATAGTTGGACCATCGACACCATCAGGATATCCCGGAAAATTATCAACTTCTGTTGTAGTAGTTAATTGACCTCCAGGCTCCATTCCAGTATATAAAACTGGTTTTAAATCAGCTCTAGATGCATATATTGCTGCGGTATAACCAGCTGGACCAGAACCAATTATTAAAGTTTTAATTTTTTCTATAGACATATAAATATTTTAAAATATAAATTTATAATTTTTGAGGATTTACTTCTCACAAAACTTTAAAAAGTTATCATCAAAAATTATTGTTTAATAATATCAAGTATTATTTGATGATTTTTGAAATAATCCTATATTTGCTGCCTGTTTTCGGGGTGTAGCGTAGCCCGGTTATCGCGCCGCGTTTGGGACGCGGAGGTCGCAGGTTCGAATCCTGCCACCCCGACAAAAAAACCTCTTCATATTGAAGAGGTTTTTTTATTTAAATAATACTTATTTTATTCCTCAACCCAATTAAAAACCTTAGCATATTCAGTTGGATCAAATGCATTATAAGTCTCTATAATTTTATCATTTTCCCATTGAAAATAAGCATGTCCTTTAATTGAAAGTTCCTTACCTGTTTGTTTATTTGTTCCAACCCATGTATACCAGTAATTAGTATAAATTGAGCCGTTATTATAAAACATAGTATTAACTCTTCTATCAATATTATCAATACCGTCATAAAAATCATGGCCAGCCGAAAATCCATCAAACATTTGCTGAACAGTCATTGTATCGTCATTTACATTAATAATAGCATCTTCTGCAAACATATCTTTAACAGATTGTAAATCGTTATTAGCATAAGCATCAATAAATTGATTGAGCTTATCGTTTCTTTCATCAGTTGGAGACATTACCCCTCCCCATTCTGAGCTATCAAAATTAGCTGGTGTGTTATTACATCCAGTAAAAATAATAGCTACAAATAGTAATAGTAATTTTTTCATTATAAATAGTTTTTATTAATTGTTTCATACTAATATATCAATAATTATATATTTGCAAAATCGGGATGTGGCGCAGCTCGGTTAGCGCACACGGCTGGGGGCCGTGGGGTCGCAGGTTCAAATCCTGTCATCCCGACATTTTCTTTATATTAGATAAAATCTTTCATATGTACGATACTCTTTTTGCTAAAACTTTTTTAATAGTTGGTTGTATGCTAGTTGTTACAACTTACTTTTCAAGAATAAACAAAGCATATGAAACTCAATCAGAAGCTATTATTACAATTCTAGGAACATTTGGATTTTTATTTGCAATAATGTTTTATGATGATGTTTACCCATTAAACTTAGTTTTAGTTGCATTTTTTTCAGGATTTATTGGTTGGAGTATGGGACCTACCATATCAGCTCTTGGTGAGAATTTCAAAATGAGAAAATACAAGAAAAAAGCTGGACTTTTAAGCAAAACTGTTATAACTGATAAAAAAACAGCAACTCAAAAGTTTTTTGGAGCTGAAGATGAAAAAAAAACTATGTACTATGAAAAAGATAATCCATCTAATTTATTTAATATGGATTCTGAAAAATATCGACTTATCATTGAAAAAATAAAATCATCTAATGATTTTAAAAAAGACAATTATCATCAAGAGTGGCAAAATGTTGTTTTTCAAGCATTGACTGCCACTACAATTGCTGTATTAGCAACTGCAACTATTGTTTTCAGCTCTTCATTTGATTTTAGTATTATGGGAGGCTTCTTATTTATTGCATTATTAATTCTAATAATTATGGGATTACTTAATCATTTTATTTTCAGATCAAGAAAATATTCCTTAATAAGAGCATACTTTGGAGTTATAATATTTACTGGATATTTATTATATGATTTTGATATGCTTGAAAAACAAATGAGTGCAGGAGACGATTCGTGGTCAACTGCTATTAAAATTGCAGTAAATTTGTATTTAGATATAATAAATTTATTTTTGGATATTCTGTATATTATATCTGAAAGTGCAGGTAATTAAATTTAAAAAAATGAAAAACACATTCTCATCTAGTCTAATTCTAACTTTAATTCTTATAAACATATCATGTGCTCAAGATCTTAAGCCCTTAGATAGTGAGCCAGACAATACAATTTTGATGGATGAAATCAATTATGAAATGGAACTTGTTTTTGAGGATAAAAATATAATTTGGGCAATTGAATTTTTAAATGATAATTCAATCCTAGCTGCAGTTAAATCCGGATCAATAATCCATTTTAAAAATGGAGAAAAAATTAAAATTAAAGGAGTTCCAGAAATTTATTTAAGAGGACAAGGTGGGCTATTAGATATTGAATTACATCCTGATTTTAGTGAGAACAAATGGCTATATATGTCTTACGCATCTGAGGAAAATAAAGGAGAAGGAGGAAATACTACTATAGCAAGAGCAAGACTTATAGATGATTCTCTGGAAGATTTAGAAATACTTTATAAAGGAATTCCTAACACAAGAAAAGGTCAACACTTCGGAAGTAGGATGGCATTTGACAATGAAAATTATCTTTACTTTTCAATTGGAGATAGAGGAAACAGAAATGTAAATCCCCAAGATATTAAAATAGATGGTGGAAAAATATATAGAATAAAAGATAATGGGACTATTCCAAGTGATAATCCCTTTTTCGATAGTCCAGAATCAAGAAAAGCTATATTCTCATATGGACATCGTAATCCACAAGGAATGTTTAAACATCCCAAAACAGGAAAAATATGGACTAATGAACATGGACCTAAAGGAGGTGACGAAATAAACATTATTGAAAAGGGTAAAAATTATGGATGGCCTAAAATCACATACGGAATCAACTACAGCGGAACAACAATAACTAAAAATAAAAGTCTTCCTGATATGGAACAACCTCTTTATTACTGGTTACCTTCAATTGCTCCAAGTTCATTTGAATACATTTCTAGTGAAGTTTATCCTAATTGGAAAGGAAGTTTACTAGCTGGAGCTTTAGTTTTTAAATACATTGAAAGAATTGGACTCAATGAAAAAAATAAAGTAATTAGTAGGTCAAAAATAGCTGAAGGTTTAGGAAGGCCTAGAGATGTTAAACAGGGAAAAGATGGATACATTTATGTTTCAATAGAAAATAAAGGAGTGTATAAAATATTACCTAAAAAATGAAATTTATAAGCTTAGTCTTTTTTATTTTCCCTTTTATTTTATTTTCTCAGGATGATAGTTTGCCAAATTCTATAAAAAAAGGAAAATTATTATATCAGGACTTTTGCGTTAGATGTCATATGCCAGATGGCAAAGGTCAAACTGGAATCATTCCTCCTATTGCAAAATCTGATTTTCTTTTTAAACATATGGAAGAAAGTATTAAAGCTTTAAAATTTGGAGGAATTGATGGTGAAATAATTGTCAATGGAATAAAATACAACTCTAAAATGGAAATGATGGGATTATATGATGATGAAATAGCTGATATAATGAACTATATTTTAAATAGCTGGGGAAATAAATATGATAAAAGAATAAAAGAAGAGTACGTTAAAAGCCTAAAGAAATAAAATGCCATTAATTGGAATATGTGGAGGAACAGCCTCTGGAAAAAGTACAATTGCAAAAAAAATTGAGAAAAATTTTCAAAATATTGGTGTTGTAAAAATACTTTCAGATTCTTACTATAAAGACCACTCAAATCTTGATTTTCATGAAAGGTCTAAAATCAATTTTGATCATCCTAATTCAGTTGATTTTGACTTTTTGATAAAAAATTTAAAAAAATTAAAAAATAATGTTAAAATAAAAGAGCCTGTTTATTCCTACAAAACTCACAAAAGGTTAAAAAAAACTAAAACAGTTTATCCAAGAAAAATTATAATTTTAGAAGGATTACATATCCTATGCAATAAAAATTTGATTAATCTGATTGATTATGGATTATTTTTTGATTTAGATTCTAAAACTAGACTTAAAAGAAGAATTAGCAGAGACGTTGAAGAAAGAGGAAGATCAGCAAAAGAAATTAAAAAAAGGTATAATGAAATGTGTGAACCTATGTACAATAAGTTTATTTATCCCTCCAGATTAAATGCTAATATAGTATTGGATATGAAAAAAGTTAATTTTAATTACATTAAAAAAATTATAAATGAATTCATTTAAAGTTTTTATTAAAAAAATACAAGCTAATAGATATTTTAAAATTTTTACAAACTTTTACATAATAATTAGCTTATTTTTTATTATCTGGATGTTATTCATTGACACTAACTCATATCTTTTTCATAGAAGTTTAAATTCTGAAATTGATCAACTTATCCAAAAAAGAGAAAACTTAAAAAAAGAAATAGATAAAGACAAAAAGTTTATTAATGATTTAAAAGATCCTGATAATTATGAAGCCTTTGCTAGAGAAAAATTTTTCATGAAAAAAGATGGAGAAGAGATTTATATTTTAGAATATAAAGACAGTATTAAAAACTAGTTAACAAAAACCCAAATTACTTCTGTTTTTAGATTTCAAAAAATTGTATTTTTATGTAAATATAATTTAATGAGTAAAGTTATTGCAGTATCAAATCAAAAGGGAGGAGTTGGCAAAACCACAACTGCACTAAATTTATCAGCATGTTTAGGGATTTTAGAGAAAAAAGTTCTTTTAATTGATCTTGACCCTCAAGCTAACGCTACATCTGGAATAGGATTAGAAAAAAAAGATTTTAAACTATCTTCATATCATCTTCTTGAACATACAGCAGACGTCAAAAAAATAATTGTAGACACTTCTACCCCAAATTTAGATTTAATTCCTTCAAACATTGATTTGGTAGCAATTGAAATTGAATTAGTTAATCACACAAACAGAGAGTTTATGCTAAAAGAAGCAATTCAATCTGTTAAAAAAGATTATGATTTTATTATTATTGATTGTGCTCCATCTCTGGGTTTAATCACTTTAAATGCTTTAACAGCTGCAGACTCTTTAATTATTCCAATTCAATGTGAGTACTTTGCATTAGAGGGACTGGGCAAATTACTAAATACAATTAAAAGTATTCAGAAAATCCACAATCCAAACTTAAATATTGAAGGACTATTATTAACTATGTACGATTCGAGATTAAGACTTTCAAATCAGGTAGTTGAAGAGGTGCGAAAACATTTTCATAATATGGTTTTTAAAACAATTATTCAAAGAAACGTAACATTAGGTGAAGCTCCAAGTCATGGAAAAAATATAATTGATTATGATTCAACAAGTAGAGGGGCTAAAAACTATATTAAGCTAGCTCACGAACTAATTAACAAAAATAATTAAATGGCTAAAGCATATAAAAAACAATCTTTAGGAAGAGGTCTCTCTGCCATACTTGAAAACCCTGATCAAGATATTAATTCTGCTCATGATTCAAATGCAGATAAACTAATTGGAAATATTATTGATCTACCAATTGATCAAATTCAAAGAAATCCTTTTCAACCAAGAACAAATTTTGAAGAAAAAACAATTGAAGAATTAGCTGAATCAATTAATGAACTTGGAATTATTCAGCCAATAACTGTTAGAAAAACAGGATTTAAATCGTACCAAATCATATCAGGAGAAAGAAGATTTAGAGCTGTTTCATCATTAAAAATCAAATCGATTCCAGCATATGTTAGGATAGCTAATGATCAACAATCATTAGAGATGGCATTAGTTGAGAACATACAAAGGGAAAATCTAGATCCTATAGAAATTGCCCTATGTTACCAAAGACTAATTGATGAAGTAATGCTTACTCAAGATCAATTGAGTAAAAGAGTTGGAAAAAAAAGATCAACAATTTCAAATTATTTAAGATTATTAAAATTAGATCCTATAATTCAAACTGGTATTAGAGATGGTTTTATTTCAATGGGGCATGGACGAGCTCTTGCATCATTAGATAATCAAGAAGATCAATTAAAAATTTATAAAAAAATTCTAGTTGATTCTCTTTCAGTAAGAGAAGCTGAAAAAATAATTTCAAAAAAACCTAAAGAAGAAATTTCTAAAAATAATAAGGAACTAAAATCTCCATTTAAAAATGATCTTAAAAAAATTAATAACAAATTAGGTCTTGAAGTTAAAATATCGTTAAAATCTAACAACAAAGGTTCTGTTTCAATTTCATTTAATGATATTAAAGATTACAATAAAATAATTAAGATACTTAATAGTGAAAAATAAGTTTTTTTTATCATTAATAGCTCTTTTAATTTCCTTTACAACTTTTTCTCAAGAAAGCGTCGAGATTAAGTTTGATGAATTAGATCCTACTGCCCCATCAAAAGCTGCATTTTATTCTGCTGTTCTACCTGGATTAGGACAAGCTTTTAATAAAAAATACTGGAAAATTCCTATTGTATATACTGCGATCGGAACATCAATTTATTCTTATGATTTTAATCATAAGAAGTATTGGGATTACAGAAATGCTTACAAAAGCAGAAAGGCTGGATATAAAAATGATCCATATCAAAATTTAATTCTTGATGACGACAGGCTTTTAGATGGAGCTGATTTCCATAAGAAAAATAGAGATTTATCAATGGTTTTTATAGTTGGATTCTATCTTTTAAACATCCTGGACGCTAATATTGATGCTCATTTAAAACAATATAATGTTAATGAATCTCTAAGTTTAAAACCATATATTGATAATCCTAGAGATTTTAATTATAATTCAGTTGGAATATCATTAAATTTGAATTTTTAAAAAATGAAAATAGCATTACTTGGATATGGAAAAATGGGTAAAGAAATTGAAAAAATTTCCTTAGAAAGAGGACATACTATTTCTCTTATTAAAGATAAAAATGATAATATTAAATCTATAAAAGGTTCTGATGTTGCTATTAATTTTAGCACACCAGATTCAGCAGTAAGTAATATAAAACTGGCTCTAGAAAGCTCTGTTCCTGTTGTTTCAGGAACTACCGGATGGCTTGATCATTATAATGAAATTGTTAATTACTCCAAGAAAACTAAAACAAGTTTTATTTATTCTTCCAACTATAGTTTAGGTGTAAATTTATTTTTTGAATTAAATAAAAAACTTACAAAGTTATTATCTAATCATAATGATTATAAAATATTTGTTCAAGAAATACACCATAAAGAAAAACTTGATAAGCCAAGTGGAACAGCACTAACTTTAATTGATGATATCATTAAAAATTCTGACTATGAAGGCTGGACCTTTGAAAAAAGCAAAAATAAGATAGTTAGAATAGAATCTTTAAGAGAAAATAATGTTCCTGGAATTCATAAAATAAATTATGATTCTGATATTGATTCAATTGAAATTAAACATACAGCTCATTCAAGAAAAGGATTTGCACTTGGTGCTGTTGTAGCAGCAGAGTGGATAATTAACAAGCAGGGTGTTTTTAACATGAGTGATATAATTAATGATTCTAGTTTCAAATTATAATTATGACAGTTTTTGAATGGGTATTATTTTTTCTAATTATTCAAATAGTACATGGACTAGGAACTTGGAAACTTTATAAAATATCTGGTTTCAAATCTTTAGAAGCGTTCATGCCTATTTATAATGCATTTGTTTTGATGAAAATCATAAATAGACCAAAATGGTGGGTTATTCTATTATTTATTCCTGTAATTAATCTTCTTATTTTTCCAGTAGTCTGGGTTGAAACTGCAAGAAGTTTCGGAAAAAACTCAACTATAGATTCTTTAGCAGTAATAATAACACTTGGATTATACTTATTTACGATTAATTATTCCGATAAAACTAAATACTTAAAGGATAGAGATTTAAATCCTAAAACAGCTTTTGGAGAATGGTTAAGTTCAATCATTTTTGCAGTTGTTCTTGCTACAACAGTTCATACTTATTTTATTCAACCCTACATAATCCCAACAGGATCTTTAGAAAAATCTTTATTAGTAGGAGATTTTTTGTTTGTTAGTAAGTTTCATTATGGTGCCAGAGTTCCTCAGACTGCAATTTCATTTCCAATGGTTCATGATACAATTATTGGAACTGGAATTAGATCATATTTAAACAAACCACAAATTCCCTATTTCAGACTTCCTGGGTTTCAAAATATAGCAAGAAATGAAATTGTAACTTTTAGTTGGCCAGCTGATACCGTGAGAAAGTTTTTTGTAAAAGAAAAAGGAGTAAAAAAGCCCATTGATAAAAAATCTAACTACGTAAAAAGATGTGTTGGAATTCCATCTGACACGTTAGAAATTATTAATGGTAAAATTCATATAAATGGAAAAAAAAGTAAAATGCCATATCGCGCAAAACCTATTTTTAATTATTCTGCATATAATAGTAAAGGAGTTTCAGCTTCAAGTTTAATCAAATTAGGAATAACTGATTTAACAAGAAAGTTTAAAATTGATCAAATTAATCAGTCCAAATTTGATGCTATAAGACCATATTTATTGAATATAGTTGATAATAATCCTGATAATTTTGTCGTGCTTACAAAATCATCGGGCATTCCTTATGAAATAAGATTAAAATCAAGAATCTCTATGGTAGAAATTACAGATTATAAAACTAATTTATTTTTAACAGAAAGTGAAGCTGAAATAATCATCAAGTCTAATATAATGGATAGCTTAATAAGAGATTATAAAACAATTAAATCTAATAATACTACTTTCTTCCCTAATGATATTAGATTTAACTGGAATGAAGATAATTTTGGTCCAATAGTAATACCCTCAAGAAACCAAACTATCAAATTAACAGAAACAAATCTTCCAATATATAAGAAAGCAATAAGAGATTATGAAAAAAATACGCTTTCATTAGATAAAAATGGAAACATCAGAATTAATAATATATTGACGGATGAATATACTTTCAAACAAGACTATTATTGGATGATGGGAGATAATAGATACAGATCGGAAGATAGTAGAAGTTGGGGCTTCGTTCCACAAGACCATATTGTAGGTAAACCAGTTTTTATATGGTTTAGTATTGATGGTATAAATGATGGATTTAAGAATTGGAAAATTAGATGGAATAGAGTTTTTACAACAGTAAATCTTGATGGTGAACCAAAATCGTATAGATGGTATTTTATAATTGGATTATTTGGAGTTTTAATCTATTCTGAAATCAAAAAAAGAAAGAAAAAATAACACATTTTGGATTCTTCAAAAAAAATTATTATTCCTCCATATTTTGGACCAATATCTTTATGGACAGAAATCTACAACTCAAAAATAATATGGGATATTCATCAAAACTACAACAAACAATCCTATAGAAACAGAACTTTTATTCACTCAGCAAATGGACTTCAAAAACTAACAGTTCCGATAAAACATTCATTATTTAAGTTTTCATTTAAAGATTCTTTAATTGATAATACTACAAGTTGGCAAAAAAATCATTGGAAATCTATTAAAATTGCTTACAGCTCTTCACCTTATTTTGAATATTATAAAGATTCGTTAAAAGACTTGTTTTCTAAAAAACATGTTAAACTTTTAGATTTAAATATGGATATAATTAAAATCGTTTCAAAATGGCTTGAAATTGAATTAAAAAATGAATTTACAAAAGAATATAAAGAATCATATAGTGTTGGAATAGATCTTAGAAACTCTATTAATCATAAAAATAAAACACAGAAACTAATTGCAAATTACACTCAAGTATTTTCAAATAAAAATGGTTTTATTAATGACTTGAGTATAATTGATCTAATTTTTAACGAAGGTCCAAATAGTTTAAGTTTTTTAAAATAAAAAGCAGGCCATAAGCCGGATTCTGTCGAGTCTTATCATTTATCTAGACAAAATATTGCTATTTTGCTCTAACCGCCCACCCTCCAACATCGAACGAGCAGCTCTCAAACGTTGGTTTACGTGACGTTTCACCTTATAGAGTTTACATGATTTCACTACAGCCGAACTGTACATACTTTCTGTTGCACTTGTCCTCTATTTAAAAATAGTGACGGGTGTTACCCGCTATAATGCTCTATGGTGTCCGGACTTTCCTCTTTTATAAATAAAAGCGATAAGAAGGCCTGCTAAAACAAAAATAGATTAAAATTATGTTGATAAAAAAAATTTATTAAAGATTTATAATTTACTAAATCAATAACGTATTTTTATATTTGTAACAATGGAAAATTTTACAGTTTCAGCTTTAAAATACAGACCGGATAGTTTTGAAAGTGTTGTTGGTCAAAGTTCAATAACTAAAACTTTAGAGAATGCTATTCAAAACAATCAATTACCTCAGGCCATGTTGTTTTGCGGGCCTAGAGGAGTTGGAAAAACTACTTGTGCTAGAATCCTAGCTAAACAAATAAATGAAACTAAAGAATCTTCAGATTTTTCTTATAATATTTTTGAACTTGACGCTGCGTCAAATAATGGAGTTGATGATATTAGAAACTTAATAGATCAAGTAAGGATCCCACCACAAACCGGAAATTACAAAGTATATATAATTGATGAGGTTCATATGCTTTCAGGACAAGCATTTAATGCTTTTTTAAAAACTTTGGAAGAACCTCCGAAATATGCCATTTTTATTTTAGCAACAACTGAAAAACACAAAGTTATTCCTACTATTTTGTCACGTTGTCAAATTTATGATTTTAAAAAAATAAATTCGATTGATATTAAAAATCATTTAGAATTTATAGCAAAAAAAGAAAATATTTCATATGATGAAGATTCTCTATTTTTAATAGCAAATAAATGTGATGGTGCTTTAAGAGATGCTTTGTCCATTTTCGATAGATTAGTTAATTATACTGAAGGAAATATCACAAAAGAACTAGCCTATAAAAATCTTAACATATTAGATCATGATATCTATTTCAAAGCAACCACATTTATTTTAGAAAATGATATAACAAATAGTCTTCTATTATTTAATGAAATATTAAACCAAGGGTTTAATGGACAACATTTTATTGATGGTTTATGTTTACATTTCAGAGATTTACTAATATCTAAATCGCTAAAAGGTCATGTCCTTTTAGAGCAGAACGAAAATTTAAAAAATAGATACATTGACCAATCAAAAACAATAGATGCTGATTTTATTCTTAAATCAATAAACTTATCTGAAGAATGCAGCTTTAAATATAAGAACAGTAAAAATCAACGGCTACTTACTGAAATTTGTTTGATGAAACTATGCTCAATTAATACTGTTGAAATAAAAAAAAAAGTTAAAATCTTAAGTATAGATGAATTAAATAAAAAAAAATCAATAAGTACAGTTGAAATTAAATCAAAAAAAAAGGAGATTGAAACTCAAATAAACAATAAAGAACAAGTTGAAGAAAAAATTGAAGACAAAAAAATTCCATATAATGTTTCAGGATTGTCTTTGTCTTCTTTAAAAGCTAAAAAAAATATAAAAAACATAACTTCTTTAAAAAAAAACAGTTCTAAAAGTTTGTTTTCTAATAATAAGTTTGATCTAAATTCTCTTCAAAATTCTTGGAATAAATTTCAAAAATTGACAGTTAATAATGGAAGAAAAAATTTAGCAAGTATTCTAACAATTAGTATTCCTGAAATATTTGAAGATCATAAGGTTATTTATACTTTAACTAACAATACAAATAAGCTGGAGCTAGAGAAAAGCAAACTAGAATTGGTAGAATTTCTAAAGAAAGATTTAAAAAATGACAATATTTCTCTAGAAATCAAAGTGAATAAATTAAAAGAAAAAAAATTCATTTACAGTCCAACTGAGAAATATGAAAAATTAAAAAAAATAAATCCTAATATTGAAATTTTAAGAAAAGAATTTAAACTAAACTTATAATTTATTAAAAAGTTCGTAAACCATTCCATCAGCTAAACCTATTTTAGGGACAAATATTTGGTTAGATTTCATTTTCTCCATTACAAATTTGTATATTTTTCCAGATGGAATAATTACGTCAACACGATCTGGGTTTAGTTTTAAACTAATTACTTTATCATAAACTGACATTTTTGATAAATCAAATATTAAATTGTCAAGAGATTTTTTTGATAAAGAATTACCAATATTGTTTCCTGACAATTTAAACAACTTATTAATATTACCCCCTAATCCTACTAAATTAACATTCTTATAATTATTTATATTAGAGCAAATCCATTTCTCTAATTTATTCCAAGCAGAATCTTTAACTAAGTTGTTTATTAATCTAACACCTCCTATTTTAAATGATTTTGAAATAATAATTTTTTTATTTTTAATTAAAATTAATTCTGTACTACCTCCTCCAACGTCAACAAAACAATAAATATTATCTTTTTTTAAAAACAATTGATTGTTTGTAATTAGTTTGGCTTCTTTTTTTCCAGAAATTATTTCAATTTTAATTTTAGTTTTTTTGAGAATACTATCTACAATTTCATCTCCATTTGAGGAACTTCTTAAAGCAGATGTTGCATAAGCTAAATATTTTTCAACTTTATGTACTTTCATTAACAATTTAAATGATTTCATAGAATCTAATAATCTAGAAATATTTTCTTTTGATATTTTACCATTTTTAAATGAATCCTGACCTAATCTAATTGGAACTCTTACAAGAGAGTTTTTTGTTACATATACTTTGGATTTGTTACTATAAATATTTGAAATTAATAACCTTATAGCATTTGATCCTATATCTATTGTAGCGTATTTTCTAACTATTTTCAATTTTTTTTAAATAATATTTATAAATTTTTTCTTGAGATTGATGAATGTTTTTTAATGAAAGTAGTTTGGTAGTTTTGCTGTTATTAATATTATAAGATTTCACATTATCTTTCCAATAAATTTCAAAAATATCATTTATCTCTTTTTTTAAATCATTTTGAAAAATTGGACAAGTTACCTCTACCCTATTATCTAAATTTCTTGTCATCCAATCTGCAGATGAAATATAAACTTTGTTATTATTGTCATTATTAAAAATCATGAACCTCGTATGTTCTAAAAACCTATCAACGATACTAACAACTTCAATATTGCTACTCATGTTTTCAATACCTGGAACTAAACAACAAATTCCTCTAACAATCATTTTAATTTTGACTCCGGCTCGACTAGCATCATACAAGGATTTTATCAAGCTGTGACTAGTAAGATTATTGATTTTTATTTTAATCCATGCAGATTTTCCATCATTTGCATTTAAAATTTCATTTTGTATTAATTTTTTAATTCTAGATTCGGTATTGATTGGAGAAACAAATAAGTTCTTAAAGCTATATTTTTTATAATTTGCTGTGAAAAATTTAAAAACATCTGAAACTTCACTTAAAATTTCTTCATTAGAAGTGAAAAGAGTTAGGTCTGTGTAGATTTTAGCAGTAGATTCATTAAAGTTCCCTGTACTTATAAAACCATAGTTTTTGATTAAATTATTTTCAAGCCTTTCAATTAAACATATTTTACTATGAACTTTTAAATTTGGAGATCCAAATATTAATTTCACACCATTAGATTGCATGTCCTTTGCATATTTAATATTAGCAGATTCATCAAATCTTGCTTGAAGCTCTATCTGAACTATAACCTTTTTACCATTTCTAGCTGCATTAACAAGTGCACTAGCAATTTTAGATAATTTAGATAACCTGTAAATTGTAATAGAAATCTTTTTTACTTTCGGATCAATGGAAGATTTCATCAATAAACTAATTATATATGAAAACTTGTTGTAGGGAGTATGAATTAAAAAATCTCTTTCTTTTAACCTTTCAAAAGTATTGTCACTATGGCTAAAACCAGAGATGTTTAGAGGTTGAAATGGCTTATAAACTAACTTCTTATTTAAATTAGGAAAGCCCATGTAATCTCTTCTATTATGATATTTTCCTCCAGGTATTATACTATCAGTATCTAAATTAATTCCCATTTTTTTTATCAAAAAACGTAAGGTATCCTTTTTGATTTTACTATCGTAAACAAATCTAACAGGCTCAGCAATTGATCTTTCTTTAACACTTTTGGAAATTTTATCTAAAAAACTTTTTGAAATATCGTCATCAAAATCTAATTCAGCATCACGACTTGTTTTGACCATATTAGCCCTTATAGAAATTGGATTAAAAATTTTAAAAATATCTTTTAAGTGTAGTCTAATAATATCATCAATTATAATTATTTGACTTATTGTTTTATTAGATGGGAGTTTAACAAATCTGTTTAATGTTTTTGGAATTCTTATAATCGCGTTTTGAATTACTTTATCTTCAAGCTCCATTCTTACTATCAAAAAAGAAAGATCCTCTTTAAAATTTGGAAATTTTTTATTTGAATTTAAAATTATGACATCAATAGATGGACTTATGTACTCAAAAAAATAATTATTAATAAATTTTTTATGAGTTGGCTCAATTGAGTTTTCATCGAGAAAGTAAATATTTTCTTTTTTTAAAAGATTAATTATAGAGTCTAATACTTTAAAACTTTTTTGTTGCAAAGCTGTAGATTTTAATGTAATGTCATTTAACAACTCATTTGCAGTTCTGTCTTTATAAAGTCGTTTTCCGCTATTAGAACTAACAGCAATTCTCTTGACTGTTGCATATCTTACCCTAAAGAATTCATCAAGATTATTAGAAAAAATACCCAAAAACCTAATTCTTTCAATTAACGGAACAGATTGATTGTTAGCTTCTTTTAAAACTCTCTCGTTAAATTCAAGCCAACTTAACTCACGATTGACAAATATATTTTTTTGACTTTTCATCTAAAATTCTTTGGAAAAAAGTATTTACATTTTGCATTTTTAACCTCAGACCATAAAGATACGTCAAATTCAAAAATTAAAATTCCACACGTAGGAACGTGGATAGGTTTTGAGTTAGTATATTTTTTATAAAGTTTAGAGCATGTGTTGTTATGAGAAAATATCATAACGGAACTAAATGCATTATCAATTTTACTTATAAATTTTTGAGTTGATTTTCCCTCAAAATCATATAAAATTGGTTCTAAAACTAATTCAATTCGGTAATTCAAATTTTTAAGAAATTTAGTAGCAGTTTCTAAAGTCCTCCTCGATGGACTAGAGTATACTAAATCTACTGTTAAATTAAAATTTTTAAATATTATTGACATTATATCAGCATCATTATAGCCTCGATTTGAAAGAGGACGTTCTAAATCAGAACAATTATGATCCCAGGAAGATTTTGCATGCCTAATTAATATAATTCTTTTCAAGGAGAAAGTCTATTAATTATCCATTTATCCTTTTCTTTAACATAAATGATTCTATCGTGAAGACGACTTTCTCTTCCTTGCCAAAATTCAACTGATTGAGGAGTTACATTATAACCACCCCAATGTTTTGGTTTTACTAAATTATCAACATTTATATCAAAGTTTTTTAGTTTATTGTCAATATAATCTCTTGAGGGAATAATTTCACTTTGATTAGAAACAATTGCACCAATTCTACTGGATTCAGGTCTAGAATTAAAATATTTTTTAGACTTTAAATCGCTTATTTTTTTTACAGTTCCATGAATTATAACTTGTCGTTCCAACGAAGGCCAATAGAAAGACATACAAACTTGAGGATTGTTTTTTATATGAATACCTTTTCTACTATTATAATTTGTATAAAAAATGAAGCCTAAATCAGAGAATTCTTTTAACAAAACTATTCTCGTGGTAGGAAACATTTTATTATCAACAGTGGAAAGTGACATTGCATTAGGTTCTCTTTCGTTTCCAAGATTCTCTATTTCGTTAAACCATTTTGAGAATAAATCAATAGGGTTCAATGGTAATTTGTTTTCAATTAATTCTCCTTTGAGATACTTGTCTCTATAATGACTTAAATCTTTTAACATAAAATAAAAATAATGATTATATCATGAAAAACTTATTTTCTAAAGCTAAATCAACATTTTTAAATTTTGTATTAGCTTCTTCAAGAAATAAATTTAAATCTTTATATCTAGAGGAAAAATGCCCTAATATTAATTTCTTTGCGTTTGATTCACTTGCGATTATAGCAGCTTGTTTTGCAGTTGAGTGAAATGTTTTTTTTGCAAACTTTTTATGTACATTAAGAAAAGTTGACTCGTGGTATAATAAATCACAGCCCTTTATTTGTTCTATTACTTTTCGATCAAATAAGGTGTCACTAATAAATGCATAAGTAACATCAGGGCTCAAAGGCTCTACTAATTCCACATTTTTTATAATGTCTCCATTTTGAGTTACTCCATCTTTTCCTAATTTAATTCCTGCAAATTGAGTTTTATCTATTCCTAATTTAATAGCATTATTAACGATCAATTTATAACTAATTGTTTTTTTTCTAAATAAAAATCCATTGGTATAAATTCCGTGAGAAAGTGGAATTGTTGTGACAGAAAAATTATTTTTATTCAAAATAATTTCAGGCTTTTCATTTTCTAATTCAATAAAATTTAATTTGTAATTAGTCCAGGTATTTCCTGCTTTCATCAATGAGGTAATTATATTTTTAATTCCCTTGGGACCATATATTTTTAAGGGTTTTTCTCTTCCTAATAAATTTAAAGTTAAAATTAAACCTGGAAGACCGAAATAATGATCTCCATGTAAATGAGAAATAAAAATATGTTCTATTGAGTTGAATTTAATTTTATTTTTTCTTAGTTGGATTTGGGTGCCTTCTCCACAGTCAATTAGAAATGCTTTTCCATTATTTTCTAAAATTTGAGAAGTTGTAAATTGCTTAATAGTTGGATAGGCAGAATAACTTCCGAGAATGGTTAACTTCATCATAAATTTAAATCTCTTTCAATTTCTTCAATTTCTACAATATCATGGGCTTCCTTAATTGTAGGAACAACATTAATATATTCATGATGAAAATCAGAACTTACAATCACAAGTGATTTATTAATCTTTTTAGACTGATTAGATAATTGTAATAATTTTTCAGAAACTATATCGAAATTATTAAAATTTAATTTTATGATTATATTATTGACCAAATTACTTTTAAAAAGATCAAAGCTTAAAAGAAACTCCTTAGAGGAATTTGTATTAAATATTTTAGTTTTTGAATTCATATTATTTTAGCTTGGCAGCTAATAAATACATAATGGCCATCCTAATAGCTACTCCATTTTCAACCTGATCCAAAATTATAGCTTGATCAGAATCTGCTACTTCACTGGTAATTTCTACTCCTCGATTAATCGGTCCAGGGTGCATTACTACAATTTTTTTATCTAATGAATCTAAAATATTTTTATTTAACCCATACTGTTGAACATATTCTCTTACTGATGGAAAATATGACTCAGACATTCTCTCATTTTGAATTCTTAACATATTAACAGCATCACAATGTTTTAAAGCATTAACAAAATTAGTGTTTACACTTACATTTAATGATTCAATGTCTTTTGGAATTAAAGATTTAGGACCGCAAACAGTAACATTTGCTCCTAATTTTTGATAAGCAAAAATATTTGATAAAGCTACTCTTGAGTGCATTATATCTCCAACTATTAAAATATTCTTGTTATTTAAACTACCTATTTTTTCAATTAGAGAATACGCATCTAACAGAGCTTGGGTTGGATGCTCATGAGTTCCATCTCCAGCATTAATTATACATGAATCTATATTTTTAGACAGAAAGACACTAGCTCCTGGGGAAGGATGACGCATTACTACCATATCAACTTTCATAGATATAATATTATTTACAGTATCTATTAGGGTTTCTCCTTTTGAAACAGATGAACCTGTAGATGAAAAATTTACTACATCAGCAGAAAGTCTCTTTTGTGCTAATTCAAAAGAAAGTTTGGTTCTGGTACTGTTTTCAAAAAATAGATTTGCAATAGTAACGTCTCTTAAAGAAGGTACTTTTTTTATCTTTCTATTTATTACTTCTTTAAAATTATCAGCTGTCTTAAAAATTAAATTCAAATCATTAGAATTTAAATACTTTATTCCTAAAAGATTGTCAACACTTAAATTTTCCATCAATTATTTTTAATTAAATAAACTGAGTCCTCATCATTATTCTCTTTCCAATTAACTATAACTTTTTCATTTAACCTTGAATCAACTTGAGTTCCACAATAATCTGGCTGTATTGGTAATTCTCTTGAGAATCTTCTATCAATAAGAGTTAACAATTTAATATTTAATGGTCGACCAAATGATTGAATGGCATTTAAAGCTGCTCGAATACTTCTTCCGGTAAATAAAACATCGTCGACTAAAACTACAGTTTTGTTTTCTATTAAAAAATCAAGACTAGTTGAGTTAGCTTTCAAAATTTTTTCAGATCTTCTAAAATCATCCCTAAAAAAAGTAATATCCAAATATCCTACTTTTAAATCATTAGATTTTAAATGATTATTTATTAGCAAAGTTAATCGTTTAGCTAAAAGAGATCCTCTTGGCTGAATTCCTACTAAAACTATATTTTCAAATGAATTATGATCTTCAATTAATTGAAAAGACAACCTATTAAGAATAGTGGATATTTCATTAGAGCCTAATATTTTTTTTGGCTTCATAACGCTTAAATTCGAGCCAAAATTAGTGTTTTTTTTTTATTATGTAGAATTAAGAAGAAATATAAGAGTTAATTAGAGTAAAATTCAAATAACTTTAGCTTTTTCAGCAATTCTTCTGTAGGTTCCATCCTGAAGCTTAGATCTAATTTGAGAAAAAGCTGATAATGTTTCTTTTACATCATTAATATTGTGTGAAGATGTTGGAATTAACCTCAATAAAATAAATCCTTTAGGAATTACAGGATAAACTACTATAGAACAAAAAATATAATATTTTTCTCTTAACTCCCTGACCATTACAAAAGCTTCATGAATATCACCTTTTAGAAATACGGGTGTTACGCAACTTTGAGTAGTTCCTAAATCAAAATTTTGTTCCCTAAGTCCAGTTTGAAGTGCTTTAACATTATTCCAAAGTTTTGTTCTAATTTCAGGTCTAGTTTTTAACATCTCTAATCTTTTCAAAACACCAGCCACAAGTTGCATTTGTAGTGATTTTGCAAAGACCTGAGATCTCATATTATATTTTAAAAAATCAATAATTATACTATCAGATGCAATAAATGCACCTGTACTAGCCATAGATTTTGCAAAAGTTGCAAAATAGACATCTATTTGGTCTTGTACACCTTGCTCTTCACCGGCACCAGCACCAGTTTTACCAAGAGTTCCAAATCCATGAGCGTCATCCACTAATAATCTAAAATTATATTTACTTTTTAAATTGGCAATTTCTTTTATTTTTCCTTGCTCACCTCTCATACCGAAAACACCTTCAGAAATAACTAGAATACCGCCACCCGTTTTTTCTGCAATTTTAGAAGCTCTTTCAAGATTAATTTCAAGACTATTAATATCATTGTGTTGGTAAGTAAATCTTTTACCTATGTGCAATCTAACTCCATCAACAATACATGCATGGCAGTCTATGTCATAAACAATAACATCATTTTTAGAAACTAAAGAATCTATAGTAGACAATATTCCTTGGTAGCCGAAATTTAATACATATGCTTTTTCTTTTGAGACAAAATCTGCCAACTCACATTCTAATTTTTCATGTAAGTCTGTATGCCCAGACATTAATCTGGCTCCCATTGGATATGCAGATCCATATTTTTTAGCAGCTTGAGCATCAAATTCTCTAATTTCAGGATGGTTAGCCAAACCTAAATAGTCATTGACACTCCATGTAATTACTTCTTTTCCATTAAATTTCATTCTATTGCTGATAGGACCCTCAAGTTTTGGAAAGGCAAAATAGCCTTCAGCTATACTAGCATATTGTCCTAAAGGACCTTTGTTAGATACAATTTTATCAAATAAATCGTTCATTGTATGATTGTTGTTCGTCAACAAAAATAATACTTATTTTATGTATTCAATAGGTTTTTCTTGTGGAGTTTTTTGAGAATCAAAAAAACCTTGATCGGACATCCATTTATCACTGTATATTTTACTCATGTATCTTGAGCCATGATCACAAAAAATCACAACAACAACACTGTTTTTATCAAAAACGTTATTTTTTGATAATTGTTTTACAGCTTGCATAGCAGCTCCTGAGGTGTATCCTACAAACATGCCTTCTTTGAGTGCTATTTCTCTAGATGCATGAGCACTCTTTTCATCATTAACCTTTTCAAAAACATCAATAATATCGAAATCAGTAGCAGTAGGTATTAAATTTTTACCAAGTCCTTCAATTCTGTACGGATATATTTCATCTTCATCAAACTCATTAGTTTCATGATATTTCTTCAAAACAGATCCATATGCATCAACACCAATAATTTTAATATTAGGATTTTTTGATTTTAAAAACTGACCTATTCCAGAAATAGTTCCTCCAGTTCCACTACTAGCTACAAGATGGGTAATCTGCCCGTTGGTTTGATCCCAAATTTCAGGACCTGTAGATCTAAAATGAGCTTCTGTGTTTAACTTATTAAAATATTGATTTACATAAAAGGATCCTTTAATTTCCTCATGTAATCTTTTTGCAACCTGATAATAAGATCTTTTGTCATCAGCACTAACATGAGCTGGACACACATAAACTTTAGCTCCCATAGATTTTAACATATCTATTTTGTCTGAAGATGATTTTGAAGAAACAGCAAGAATACAATCATAACCTTTAATCATACTAACCATTGACAAACTAAAACCTGTATTTCCAGACGTAGTTTCAATAATTGTTGCACCTGGTTTTAATAAACCTTTTTTTTCTGCACTTTCGATAATATGAAGCGCAATTCTATCTTTATTTGAGTGACCTGGATTAAAGGCTTCTACTTTAGCATAAAAATCACCAGGAAAATCTTTTGTTATGTTATTAAGCTTTACTAGAGGGGTATTTCCAATTAAATCTAAGATGTTATTGTAAGCTTTAATATTTTTACTCATAATGTGCTTTGGCATCATTTGAAGGGCAAATTACTTAAAAAAAGACTTTAGAACCAAATATTTTTTTTATTTATAAATATTTTCTAAATCGAATAAAAAAGAATATTCTTTCACTAAATCTTTTATTGATTCAAATCGTCCAGAGGAACCACCATGACCAGTATCCATATTTGTATTTAAAAATAATTTATTATTTCCTATTTTATTGGCCCTTATTTTAGCAACCCATTTTGCTGGTTCCCAATATTGAACTTGAGAATCGTTTAAACCAGTTGTAACTAATAAATTTGGATAGTTAATTTTGGAAATATTATCATAAGGAGAATAAGAAAGCATATAATCGTAATATTTTTTTTCATTAGGGTTGCCCCATTCGTCATATTCACTCGTTGTAAGAGGAATTGTTTCATCTAACATGGTTGTAACAACATCAACAAAAGGAACAGCAGCAATTACTCCATTGTACAATTCTGGAGCAATGTTCATAACAGTTCCAACAAGCAATCCACCAGCAGAACCACCATATGCATACATATGTTTTGCTGAGGAATATCCCTCATTAATAAGAAATTTAGTACAATCTATATAATCGTTAAATGTATTTTTTTTATTTAATAATTTACCATTTTCATACCATGATCTTCCTAAATATTCACTTCCTCTAACATGAGCAATTGCGAAAATAAATCCTCTATCCAAAAGACTCAATCTACTTATGGAAAATGTAGGGTCAATAGTATTTCCATATGAACCATATCCATACAACAATAGAGGATTTGTACCGTCTTTATTTAAGTTATTTTTATAGATAATTGAAATAGGTATCTTAATTCCATCTCTTGAATCTGCCCATATTCTTTTGGTAATATAATTGTCTTTACTGAACTTATTGTCTAAAACTATATTTTGCTTTAATAATATCTTTTCTTTTGAAAACATATCAAAATCAATAATAGAATGAGGTTCATTTAAAGAGTTGTAAGCATATCTTAGTTTTTTTGAATTGAATTCTAAATTTCCAGTTGTATAGCAACTAAAAGTTTCACTTTCAAATTCTAAATAATAACTATCAGATCCATCCCAAGGAATAATTTTAATTCTATTTAACCCATTAAACCTTTCACTAACCACTAAAAAATCTTTAAAAATATCTATTCCCTCTATTAAAACATCTTTCCTATGACCAATCACATTAATCCAATTTTCGAAAGAAGTATTTTGCACTTTGGTTTTTAGCAATTTGTAATTAAAAGCATTATCCTTATTTGTAATAATAAAAAAATGATCCTCATAATGACTAATACTGTATTCAACTCCTCGCTCTCTTCTATTGAATAATGTAAACTGATCATTTGGCTTATCAGCTGATAAAAATTGAAATTCAGAAGTCAAAGTACTAAATGAAGAAATTATTATATACTTATTAGATTTTGATTTAGAAACATTTGTGTAAAAAGTTTCATCCTCTTCGTGAAAAACTAATTCGTCTTTCTTTAATTTTCTACCCAATTTATGTTTAAATATTTTATCATTTCTAAGAGTTTTAGTATTTCTGTTTGTATAGAATAGAGTAATGTTATCATTTGCCCAGGCAAAACTTCCTGAAGTATTAATTATCTCATCTTTTAAGACCTCACCACTACATAAATTTTTAAATTTAATTGTGTAAAGTCTTCTTGAAACTGTATCAACACTAAATGCAGCTATTTTATTATCAGGACTAATTTTAAAATTTAATAAATTAAAATAGTCATGAGTTTTAGCTAATTCATTACAATCAAATAGTATCTCTTCTTTAGATCTCAAAGAACTTTTAAAACGGGTATAAATTGGGTAATCTAAATTTTCTTTGTATTTAGTAACGTACCAATAACCATTTAAAAAATATGGAACTGACTGATCTTCCTCTTTAATCTTATTTTTTATTTCATGAAATAACTCATCTTGAAAAGGCTTAGTATGAAGAGTCATACAATCATAATAGTCATTTTCTCTATTCAAATAATCAATTACTTCTGGATTTTCTCTTTCTCTGAGCCAATAATAATCATCTATTCTTAAATCCTTAAATTTAGTTAATGACTTCGGTTTTTTAGTAACATCTGGTGGATTAGTAATCTCTTTCAATGAAGTCTGAATTATTTGTTCATATTTATTAATGTAATATTAATTATAATTTTAAATTACAGATAATATCTAAAAATTTTTTATGCATTTGATTAGTATAATTTTTATGAGTAACCAATCTAAGTTTGTTATCACCCATTGAGATAAGTTTTACATTTTGCTTAGACATTTTGTTTAAAAAATCATCAGTATTAAAACTTTTTTCTAATTGAAATATTAAAATATTTGTTTCTACTTTTTCTACTTTACTTATAAAATCTTTAATTTTCAAAGCACTCTCAATCTCTTTAGCTTTAATGTGATCATATTTTAATCTATCAATATTATTTTTAAGTGCAAAAATTCCACATGTTGCCAAGTATCCTGCCTGTCTCATCCCACCTCCCAAAACTTTTCTTACTCTTACAGCTTTATTTATGAATTCTTTTGAGCCTATTAGGACTGATCCCACAGGGCATCCTAAACCCTTACTTAAACAAACTGAAATTGAATCAAATATTTCACCATATTGAAAAGGCTTCGTATCGGTTTTTACAATAGCATTCCAAATTCTAGCACCATCAAGATGATAAGAAAGATTATTTTCTTTACATGTTTGTTGAATCTTTTGTAATTCACTAATGTCCCAACATGCTCCTCCACCTTTATTAGTTGTATTTTCAACACATACTAATGATGTTTTGGGACTATGGTAAAAATCAGGAGGATTTATTGAATCAACAACTTGTTCATTTGTAAACATTCCTCTGTCTCCTTCAACTAGTTTACAAGACACACCACTATTAAAACTTACACCACCACCTTCATAATTATAAACATGTGCATACTTGTCACATATTAACTGATCTCCTGGTTGAGTATGTATTTTAATAGCTGTTTGATTTGCCATAGTACCAGATGGAAAAAAAAGAGCAGACTCCATTCCAAACATATTAGCAACCAAATCTTCTAATTCATTAACAGATGGATCTTCTTTAAAAACATCATCACCTACATTAGACCTAACCATTAAGTCTAACATTTCAACACATGGTTTTGTAACTGTATCGCTTATTAAATTTATTTCCATATTAATAGTAATTACAAGATTCTGATCCTATTGGAGATCCATCTGGAATTTTTTTAGAAATTTTACCCTTATAATTTTCTGGATTAATTTTAAAATCTTTGATTATAAATTGATAATCTTCATAATGTACTTTTGAACTTTTAAAGTAATTATTATTAATCAAATTTATATATTTATTTGCAGTATTTTGCACTTGTACAAATGCATTTTTATCAATTGTAATTTTCAATAAATAAGTAAGAATATTTGTATTTATTATATGTTGAATTTCATTCAAATATTCATCTTTGTGATTTTTTCCAAACGTAGAAGATAATATATCATCAAAAAGTTTATTTAAATTAAAATAAGATGAATTAACAGAGCTTTGAACTTTGATTCTATTTAACCTCTCAGAATTTAACATTAAATTAATTGAAAATTCACTAGCTGTTTGTGCAGCACTAAAGGGATCAAAAGAAATACCTGTTCTTCCTTTAAAAGATTCTCTGTTACTAGGATATCCATAAGCTCTAGGCGGAAATAGATTCAAAATATTTTTGGGTATAGTGAGATGTTTTGCATCCAATGATTTTAAAACTGATTGTAATGCATCATTTTGAATTTTATATTCCAAATCTTTTACAATTAATTGACCATCTCCTCTTGTTGAGTAATTATAATCCATTCCTCCTATTAATTTAATAACAGCTTCAGTTTGATAACGATGCATAAAATACAAGGGCACAAAAAGATCCTCAAGTTTTGAATAAGGTTCTCCTTTTTTAATGTTATATTCAGAAAAAATTGATATTGCTTTTTCTCTAATTTTAAATATATCATTCAGATTTTGTGTTACATTTTTTCCATTATCCCAAAGATGAGCATTGACATGTGAACCAGATCTAGATCTAGCATCACTATCTGTTATAAATCTTAAGCCTTTTTTGTATGCATTTTCTAAAATATTATCTAGAAATGGTTTTTCATTTTGATCATTAATTTCAGAGTAACTGTAAGCAACACTGACCTTATCCCAATCACCTATTCCAACAGAATAAGAATTTGAGAAATCTATACCACTTTTATTAATTGCTAGAAGTGGGTGTGGATAATCCATTACTGATGATCTATTGTTTGAACTTGAAGCAAAATTATGAGCAAATCCAAGAGTATGACCAACTTCATGGGCACTTAATTGTCTAATTCTTGCTAAAGCCAGTTCTAACATTGGCTGATCATTATCATTGTCAAACTCATAGGGCCTATTCATCAAAGATTGAGCAATTAGAAAATCTTGCCTTATTCTCAAGCTTCCCAAACTAACATGCCCTTTAATTATTTCTCCAGTTCTTGGATCTACCACACTTGCACCATAGCTCCATCCACGAGTTGAGCGATGAACCCACTGAATCATATTGTATCTACAATCCATTGGATCAGCTCCCTCAGGTAATACTTTAACTTGAAAGGCATTTTTAAAACCAATTTCTTCAAAAGCATCATTCCACCACAGAGCTCCTTCAATCAAAGCTGATTTTACAGGTTCAGGTGTTCCTGGATCTAAATAATATATTATTGGTTTTTCAGGCTCACTGTATTTAGAATTAACATTCTTTTTTTTCAAACGATGTCTAATAATTTTTCTTTTGATGATTGGTTTTTCAATTTCAGTTGCGTAGTCCATGTAAGATGTCATAATTGCACCGCTTCTTGGATCAAATTCCCTTGTTGAATAATTATCATCTGGAAGTTCAACAAATGAATGGTGTTGAATTAGACTTATCAATTTAGAATCTGGAGAAACACTTGGAATTAGATAGCCGTTAGGGGTCCCTTTATAAGTTAACAAAGCTTCAAACTCTACATTTTTGGGAAATGCTTTAGTGTTGCTTAATTCTATTGAACTTTTAGATAGATCAATTTTATAATTTCCTTGTTTAAGATTATTTAATCTTTCTGAAACACCATGAGCATCTTGCATCAAAAAAGGAGTTAGATCAATTCTATATGAACTAGAATCTGAATCAATGATTTCAAATCCATATAAAACTGAAAAAGCAAATGCTTCTTTGACACTTTTTTTTTCTAAAATATTATTAGTGTATGCCCTATATTTTTGATTAGGTTGAATTAATAAAAGTTTGTTACCATATTTTTTAAATCTAACAATTTTTTGATCACCTAATTGTCCGCGATCCAAACCAATATCATTGGATCCTAGTCCAGTTGTCAAAGAATGTATATATAAGAAATCATAATTTAATTTGTCAACTTCAAGGAAAATTTTATTTAATTTTTCCTCGTATTTAAAATCAAAAAATCCATTAAATTCAATGTCGTTGTTAAGGTTTTCCTGAGATCTTAAAAAAAACATCGAGAAACAATAAAAAATAATTAAATGTATACTTTTCATAAAAAATGATTTTATCTAATATAAAATTTATTGATTGAATTATGTTTATATAAAATGTATTTTTAACTTTCTAAAATCATTAATAAATGATAACTATTGACCAAATTAAAAATCTCCTTGAACGAACTAATGCGTTAAGGAGTTATCTTTGACATCGATTCAAAAGAAATAGAAATTTCAAACAAAGAAGAAATTACATTTGACCCCAATTTTTGGAGTGATTCGAAAAATGCCCAAAGAATTATGAAAGAACTACAGACTCTAAAGCGATGGGTTAATGACTACAAAAAAGCTAAAACTCTGAGTGAAGATTTAGAAGTGATATATGATTATTATAAAGAAGGAGAAATTGAAGAAAAAGAACTTAAAACAGCATTTAAATCTTGTGTAGAGCATATCGAAAATATCGAATTTAAAAATATGCTTTCTAGCGAAGGTGATGAAATGAGCGCAGTTATTCAAATTACAGCTGGAGCTGGTGGAACAGAGAGCTGTGATTGGGCTCAAATGCTTATGAGAATGTATTTAATGTGGGCAGAAAAAAATAAATTCAAAATCAAAGAATTAGATCTACAACAAGGAGATGTTGCAGGAATTAAATCAGTAACACTTGAAATTGAAGGAGATTATGGGTTTGGCTGGTTGAAAGGTGAAAACGGAGTTCATAGACTAGTAAGAATATCTCCATTTGACAGCAATGCAAAAAGACACACATCATTTGCATCAGTATATGTTTATCCACTGGTTGATGACAGTATAGAAATAAATATTAACCCCGCAGAAATTAGCTGGGAAACAATGAGGTCTAGTGGAGCTGGAGGTCAAAATGTAAACAAGGTTGAGACTGCTGTTAGATTAAGACATTCCCCCTCTGGAATTGTTATAGAAAATTCTGAAACTCGATCGCAATTAGAAAATAAAGCTAAAGCTATGCAATTGTTAAAATCTCAACTTTATGAGATTGAGCTTAAGGAAAGATTAAAAGAAAGAGAAGAAATTGAATCAAATAAAATGAAAATAGAATGGGGATCACAAATACGAAATTATGTATTACATCCATACAAATTAATAAAAGATGTAAGAACGAATCATGAAACCAATGATGTAGACAGTGTTCTTGATGGAGATATTAATCCTTTTTTAAAATCATTTTTAATGTCTAATTAATATGAAAAAAAATGTTCTTTTACACAATCCAAGGTGCAGAAAATCAAGAGAAGCAATTGAGTTATTAAATTCAAATAACATAGATTTTGAAGTTTTATTTTACATTAAGAATGGAGTTGATATAAGTTTTATTAAAAAATTACTAAAAATTTTATCAATTGATCCGATAGATTTAGTTAGAACACAAGAAAAAATATGGAAAGAAAATTATAAATCTAAAAATCTAACTAACAAAGAAATTATTAATCTTTTGAATAAACATTCTAATTTAATAAAAAGACCAATATTTATAAGTAACAACAAAGCAATTCTTGCTATTCCACCCTCAGAAATATTTAAAATTTTATGTTAAACCTTTCAGAACTATTATAGTCTAATCATCACAAACGTCATTGGCAAGATATTTGCTAAAGCCTAACTGTATGAAAAAAACAATTCTAGTTATCTCATTATTATTTAGCGTTTTTATTTTTTCTCAAGAAAATAGTTTAACAATTTCTGGAAAAATTATTGATTCTGATTTTAACACCCCTCTTGAATATGCAACAATAAGTGTTTTTGATTCAAAAAATCAAAATCTTATAAATGGTGTAATATCAGATAATTCTGGATATTTTACTGTTGAAATTTCTAAAGGAATTTATGATTTGAAGATTGAATTTATTTCGTTTAATACAAAAATTATTAAAGATATAAATATTCAAAATTCAGTTGATTTAGGATTGATAAATCTTTCAATCAATGAAAATATATTGGATGAAATTGAAGTTATTGGAGAAAAAACAGAAATTGAAATAAAATTAGATAAAACTGTTTACAATATCGGAAAAG
>ERZ807291.1312-NODE-1312-length-40878-cov-5.573255_pt1 | contig 40878 bp, 11 predicted proteins | sample MGYA00521257_ERZ807291 | MGnify/ENA primary metagenome ERZ807291 (study PRJEB31413, sample SAMN03169783) | marine metagenome | biome: Marine; feature: Water; material: Subsurface seawater | place: North Sea | collected 2011-04-28 | depth 1 m m ...
CAGGTAAAGGTCCGGGGCCATCGAATTGAGCTGACCGAGATCGAGGCCGTGCTGCGTCGGTATCCAATGGTGGGCGATGTCGCGGTGGTGATCCGAGAAGACACCCCGGGTCACATTCGTCTGGTTGCGTACGTGGAGGTATCCGAGCCTAAGATGGTGGATGTGGGCGGCATGCAGGAACACTTGAGAGCGCACTTGCCCTACTATATGCAGCCGGAACTGTTCGACGTGTCTTTGAAGTTGCCCCGTACCGCGAAGGGTAGCATTGCGCGAAACGCGTTACGACCGCCAGTCGTTGCAACGATTGAGCATGCCCTGACAGTCCAGCCCCGCGACGCTATTGAGACGGAAGTCGTTGCTGTCTGGGAAATACTACTCGAGCGCGAGGGTATCGGGGTCAGGTCCAATTTCTTTGACCTGGGTGGACACTCGTTCTTGGCAGTTCGGCTGCTGGCAGAGGTTAGGGAGCGATTCAGTGTCGATTTGCCACTAACTGCGGTTCTGAATCAACCCACGGTGGAAAATATGGCCCGCATGATCCGTGAGCAGGGCACAAGTTTGCCGGAGTGGTCGCCGTTGGTGACCATGCGCGGCGAGGGTGTATTTCCGCCGCTGTATTGCGTCCATCCCGCGGGCGGATCTATTTCATGCTATGGTGATCTGGTAAATGCGCTTGGCCCGGAGTATCCGGTGTATGCCCTGCAGGCCAGCGGTTTGCTCGAAGGGCAAACGCCTATCGACACGATCGAAGCTATGGCTTCGGCCTATGTGTCCGCGATTCAGGTGGGTCAACCCGCGGGTCCATACCACCTGTGCGGCTGGTCAGCCGGTGGTCTAATCGCCTACGAGATGGCGCAACAGCTTCGCGCTCGCGGCCATACTGTGGCGCTGGTGGCGCTTGTTGATACCTACGCGCCTTCTGCCTTGGAGATGACTGCCGACCTGGTCGCGGATGAGGTAGTACAGGTCCTGAGCCTGTTTGGTGATAGTCTCTCGCTTACCGAAGAGGACTTGCTTCGCCAAGATCCTGAGCGTCGCCTCGAATACGTCGTTTCACGCGCTCGGGCCGCCAGCTTGGTGCCAGAAGGTTACGGCGTTGAGGACGCTCGCCGACTGCTACGGGTCTTCGGCGCCATCGGTGCGGCGTGTGAGGCCTACCATCCAGTGTCGTACGCCGGGAGCGTTTTAATGTTCGCCGCGCAGGAGGATATCGCAGGTGCGGTATTGGACCCTAATGATTCCGAGCACGGCTGGCAGAGCCTCGTAACGCATTCCCTGAGGGTCGTTTCGCTGGAGGGGACACACTTCGATTTGCTCAGAGAGCCGTTGGTAGCCCGGGTAGCTGACGTTCTGCGTGAGGAAATAGGAGCTGTGGCTGAAACTCGTTAATGGAGATTGAAGGTTGCGTATTTTGGCGTTGATGAAGACGCCGATTTTCCGAAGAAAGGGGTGCGTCATGAGAGACGATACAGTTGTTGAATTACGCCATCCAAGTTCATTTTCCGATGATCCTCTGACGGACATTCTTCGGGCCCAGGCGCAGCAATTTCTGGCTTCGGGCCCAGGCGCAGCAATTTCTGGCCCAGGCGATTGAGGCTGAAGTTGAGGGCCATATCGCGGTTTACGCTGATTTGACCGACGCCGAGGGGCGGCGCTGGGTTGTGCGTCAAGGTTATTTGCCGGAACGGGAGATCCAAACCGGCAACGGTGCGGGCATAGCTCAGGTCGGTAGAAGGACTACCGCACGCCGAGCCCATAGATATGCACACTCGCTCACAACCGCGCCTGACCGCTCCTCATCAGAGCCGTGCGCAGCGCGACAAATTGCATCGAGCGTGCTGGCACCATCAGCTGCCGCCAACACCGCAAAAGTGTCACTTGTGATGTCTATTGCCGGTTTCACGAAGAAGTCGCTCGCTGTACTCTCAATGGAATGCCGATGGTGATCACGATCTGATTCAAGGGTCTGACGTACAAGCTTCTGATGTGCCCGAAGTCCCGGAATCAGTAGGCGCATACTTTGTAGATCTAGCTCTTTCGGCTTGGAAACCAGGTGGTTACCGATCACCAGATGGTGGATGTCGGTGGTCAGGAAGCAGACCACTGCATCGTCGATTGAATCTACTATTGGTTCCACGTCGTTGTTGAAGGACGTGTTGAGCAGTATCGGAACGCCGGTTCGATCTTCGAAAGCCTTTATTAGCGCGTGATACTTTGGGTTGTCGTCCAGGGAGACGGTCTGTACGCGCGCTGTGCCGTCCACATGGGTGATTGCGCCAAGTAACTCCCGTACCTTTTCTTTGACTCTGACCACGAAAACCATATGCGGGAGGGACTGGCACGTGTCCGGAACCTCAAAGAAGTTGTGCAGTTGTTCCTCTAGAACAGAGGGTGCGAAAGGTCGAAACCCTTCTCGCTTCTTGACCATCGCGTTGATGAGGTGCTTGAACTCAGGTGGTCGTGGGTCAGCCAGAATGCTTCTGTTACCCAGTGCGCGCGGTCCGAATTCCGAGCACCCCTGCACCCAACCGATGACTGAGCCATCCACAAGCAAGTCAACGGCACGTTCGGTGATATCATTGTGGTGCTCGTAACGCACCAAACCGCTCCAGGCCTGCAGACGTTCTGCAATCACCTCTTCTGTCCCCACATCGGTGCCCAGGTAGAGATTTAACCGGTTCCCGACTCTCAGGGGCATGCCCTCATCGGCGCCGGCCGCCAGCGCCGCTCCTAGCGCGTTTCCTGCGTCGTGAGCTGCGGGTTGTACAAAGATGTTGTCGAACAGACCGCTATAGAGCAACTTCCCATTCAGTGTGCAGTTGTGCGCCACCCCGCCAGAATAACATAGGGTCCGTTCACCGGTCGAGAGAGACTGGTGTTCGAAAATGTGCATGGCTACCCGTTCTACTGCTTCCTGCAGGCTTGCGGCCAGGTCTTTGTGCAGCTGCGTGAAGGGCTCACCACGCCGACGAATCTGGCTCAACAGGCCTTTCTCGGCGAACAGGCTAACAAGTCGGCCATCAGGCACGAACTCGAACTGACCATCGGGAAGAAGTGAGTATAGCGAGCTGAACAGTGGTCGAAATTTCGTGGGGTCACCGTAGGGCGCAAGCCCCATTACCTTGTACTCATCAAAGCGGCGATAGCCAAGCATGGCGATCGCCGTGGTATAAAAACCTCCTAGCGATTGAGCCGGAGAGTACTCGCGTAAAGGTGTAATCCCGGAGTCCGTGAACGTCGCTACCATGCCGGAACGTTGGTCGCCCTCGCCGTCGAGTGCCACGGCGAGTCCATGCGGTTTTCCGGATGCATACAAAGCACTGTATATATGGGCCAAATGGTGTCGGCAGAAACGTAGTTTGTGACGCACGTCATCGCCGAAAATGTCCTCGAACACGCGTGCTATCATCTCGCGCCCGCTTATCAACGGTTGCTCTGGTGCCACCAGGGCACGAAAGGTCGCGTATTCGTCTACCACCGACTCTTGTGCATCCAGTGCGATGAGGTCAACGTCGCTCAGTTGGGCGCCGGCGCGCTGAAGACAGAACCTGATACTAAGAACGGGGAAGAAATTCGAATGCTTTATTCGATTGAGCCGCTCTTCCTCTATGCCGGCAACGATATTGCCGTCTTGAACCAGCACCGCCGCACCATCATGGGTCGAGTAGCCACCGGTTCGGTCGGTTGCCTCATCAGATCGGAGCCCGCCGTGCCATCCTAGGACCAGCATCTCTTTGCACCTCGTGCGCTGCTAAAGTTCAAAATGTGAAGTCCTCGTCGTCGACGGCTTGGTTTAGGTTGGTTGATCGATCCATCAGAAGTGCAGACGGGTCGTTGGTCATGGCGTTTACCACCTCGATGAACGCATCGACCAATTGTTTAGCTGTTCCGAGGTCGAGTATGTCGGTTGCGTACTCAAGCCCACCAGAGATGCAGCCGCCCGAATCCTTGAGCGCCAGCGTGATGTCGTACTTGGCCACCACGGATTCGAATTCGACGGGTGTGATGTCGATGCCATCCAGAACCAGTTCAGTGCTTGGTGCGTTCTGCATCACGAACACTACGTTGAATAGCGGCGATTGGGTGGATTCTCTATTGGTTTCTGCAGCATTCACTATTTGCTCGAAGGGCAGGTCGCCTTGAGCGAAGGCATCAAGTGCAGTCGCATGGACCGCGTCGCACAATCCAGCAAGACTCATGTTCGCGTCACAGCGAACTCGAAGGGGCAGCATGTTCAGAAATAGTCCAATAAGAGGTTCGAATTCAGGTCGCGGGCGATGACCCACTGGCGTGCCAATGGTCAGATCAGACTGCCCGCTGATGCGAAAGAGTAGTGCGAGAAAGGCGCTCAGGAGCGTTGCGTAGACGGTTGTTTTAGTGGCCTGTGCGTGAACCCTGACGGCGTCGCCAAGTTCTTGGGGTAGCTCGAACGCAACGGTTGCCCCGCTCATGTCGGACCTGCCGACACGTTGCCTGCTCACGGGCAACGCAATGGCTGGGACGGCACCTTTCAGTTTGTCGGCCCAATACTCCCGTTGTAACTCCAGTATTCGAGTGGTCTGCGTTCCTCGTTGCCAGCAGGAGAAATCGCCGTACTGGAGTGGCAATGGAGGTAGCACGTGAGGAACGCCTCTAGAAAGCGCGACGTAGAAGGCGACCAGCTCGCGGGTCAGCACCGATATGGACCAGCCATCGGCAATAATATGGTGCAGCACAATGATCAGGACGTGTTCTCTCTGACCGAGGTCGAGGAGGGTCAGACGGAGAAGCGGCCCCTTGGCGAGTTCGAAGGGCGTGCCTGCTTGCGTCTCTGCAAGCCGACGCACTTCTGCCGCGCGCTCGTCCGGGTTGCCAGACCGCAACGAAATCATTTTTATTTCGACGGCCTGCTCGGTATCCACGCACTGAACGGGAACGCCCGCTTGCTCGACAAAACGTGTTCTAAGGACCTCGTGCCGTTCAATTATGGCGTCAAATGCGCCCTGAAGTGCGTTTAGATTAAGAGGCCCCTGAAGCCGAAGCGCTGCTGGCATGTTGTAGCCGGCCCCGGGCGAAAGTCGGTCCAGATACCAGAGTCGTTCCTGCGCGTACGAGAGTGGTAGCGGGTAGGTCCGTTCGACACTCATTACTGCTTCGGGCATCGCGTTGGTGTTAGCAGCCTCGATGACCCGTGCGAGCTCCCTGATCGTCGGTGCCTCGAACAGGCTTCTCAGTGCGAGTTGTGCTCCGAAAGTACCGAGGATACGCGAAATGAGGCGCGTCGCAAGAAGTGAGTGCCCGCCGAGTTCAAAGAAATTGTCGGTCACTCCGAGATCATTCACTTCCAGCACTTGCTCGAATATCTCTGCGAGGGCGCGCTCGGTAGCGGTCTCGGGCGGTATGCGCTGTCGCTCAGGTGCAGCCTCCGCATCCGGCAACCGTATTCGATCGACCTTGCCGGTTGCAGTCAGCGGTATGCTGGACAGGATCGAGAAGGCAGACGGAATCATGTATTCAGGCAGTAGGCTGGCTATATGTTGGCGCAGTTCGACAACATTGATCTCCGCGCCAGGGCTCGGGCAAACGTGGGCTACCAGGCGATCCTGACCTTTGCCGGAGTTGAGCGTGACAACCGCCTGACCGATGTTTTTGTGCTGCATGAGTGCAACTTCGATCTCGCCGGGTTCAACACGAAATCCACGAACTTTGATCTGCGCGTCGGCTCTCCCACAGAATTCGTAGCAGCCATCGGTGCGGTGCCGCGCGAGGTCGCCTGTGCGGTACATTAGGCTTCCGTCACCGTGCGGGTCGGGCAGGAAGCGTTCCGCCGTCAGCCCGGGGCGGTTGATGTAGCCGCTGGCAACCGCAACGCCGCCAACGTGGAGCTCTCCGATTACGCCAGCAGGAACGTGGTTCTGTTGCTCATCGAGCAGATAGAGCCTGACGCCGGCGAGCGGCCGGCCGATGGGTGGCAGAGCCGGCCATTCTGATGGCGGTCCGCTGAGTCGATGGGCCGTGACGACGTGGGTTTCGGTTGGACCGTAGTGGTTATACAGCCGGCATTCGTCCAGGCGCGTGAACAGCTGCACTAGCGCGCGGGTGGTCCGTAGCTGCTCCCCGGCGGTTACAATCTGCTTCAGGGAGGTGGGCAGGCAATCGTAAGGCTGGTTGATCGCTGCCTCCGCCAGTCCCTGGAGGGCGACATAAGGCGCAAACAGACGCTCGATTCGATATTGTTGGAGGAAAGCCAGCAGGGCCATCGAGTCACGACGCCGTTCATCGTCTATAAGGACGAGCGTCCCCCCATGGGCCCAGCAGCTGAAAATTTCTTGGAACGAGACGTCGAAACTCATGGAGGTGAACTGCAGCGTGCGGGCGGGTGTTGCGAAATCGTCTTCGGTTCTTCCCCACGCGAGCAGATTGGTAATGACGCGGTGCGGGACCTGTACGCCCTTGGGCACGCCAGTAGAACCGGAGGTGAACAATAAATAGAAGAGATCGTCCGGTGTATTCTCTATCGGGAGCGCTTCGTATGGTTCCCCAGCAATGCGCGCTGCATCGCGCTGCAGGTCAATGTGCTGTAGGTCAACGTGCTCCGGGCCGATGGTATCGGCTGGCTGCCGCAGGCTCATTCCGACCAGTAGCGATACGCCTGCGTCCCGGAGCATGGCCGACTGGCGCTCTAAAGGATAAGACGGATCGATCGGAACCACGCCTGCGCCGACCTTGATGATGGCTAGGAGGCCCACGAGAGCATCGGTGTTCCGTGAGATAGAAAGGCCGACTGGCACATTCCGTCCAGCGCCGTGTTTGCGTAGATGGCGCGCCAGGCGACAGGCTCGTGCGTCCAATTCTGCGTAAGTTGTTTTTGTGTAACCATCTTCGATGGCAACAGAAAGAGGTGTGCGTTGGACTTGGGCAGCGAAGAGCCCACCTACCGTTTTAGCCTCGGATATAGCGGCTACATTTCCGGTCTGCCGCTCGGCAATGTCCTCACGCTGTGCATTGGTCAGCAATGGCAGGCGACTGACGCGCTCTTCCGGGTGGCCGACTGCGCTGGCTAACAGGGTGTGGAACTGTGAACACATCGAGCGAACGGTGCCGGGGTCGAAAAGGCTACTGTCGTATTCGATGGCACCCGTATACGTCCCGTTCCTCTCTTCGAGCGCGACGGTCAGGTCGAACTTTGCTGTCGTTGCTGGCTGTGGGAGAGAGCGAACCTGCAGGCCGGGCAGCGAGGCAGAATATGTCTCCTCGTGTTGCATGATGAAGAGCACCTGGAACAAAGGTGTATGGCTTAGGCTTCGCTCAGGCTGGAGGGCGCTAACGATCTGCTCGAACGGCGCATCTTGATGTGCATAGGCATCAACGGTCGCTTCGCGGGTTCGCCTGACGAGGTCGGCGTAGCTTGGATTGTCTTCCAGGTCGAGGCGAACAACAATCGTGTTGGCAAAGAACCCGATCTGGTCCTCGAGCTCGGCGCGAGTGCGGTTCGCGATTGGCGTGCCAATGGGAATGTCTTTCTGACCGGTAGTCCGCGCAAGCAAGGCCCCCAGAGCGGCCAGCGTCATCATGAAAGGCGTGACTTGTAATTCACTGGCTCGTGACTTCACTGCGCATACCAGCTCGGTTCCAATCATGAACCGCTCGATGGCGGCCTTCCTTGTTCGCTCCGTTTCGCGTGGGTGGTCGATGGGAAGCGGAAGGAGCGGCGGCAGGTCGGCGAGCCGGTGGCGCCAGTAATCGACCTGTCTTGCCAGCATCCCTTCGTACCCCTTATGCCTTTGCCAAGCCGCAAAGTCGGCGTATTGGAGCGGTAGTCGGGCAAGCGCCTTTCCTCTGTAGCTGGCACTCAAGTCTTTTAAGAGAACGTTCATTGACCAACCGTCCACGACGATGTGATGGATCGAAAGCAGCAGGACATGTCGCTGCGGAGCAAGCCGCAGCAGGATCGCTCGAACCAGCGCGTCATTGACTAGATCGAAGGGGCTAGACGAAAGAGCCTCAGCGCGGTGCCGCACTTCGGCCGATTGCAAGGATTGGTCGAGGTTGCCGAGATCGTGACAGGGGATAGAAACGGGCCGGCTGGCGAGGATTTCCTGGGCCGGCTGTCCATCGATGGAGATGAAGCTCGTTCTCAGAACCTCGTGGTGGTCGATGACCGTGTTAAAGGCTTGCTCCAATCGTTTGGGTTCAAGCTCTCCGTCTAGTTCGAGAATGGCCGGGACGTTGTAAGCTGAACCGGGTTCGAGCTGCTCGAGGAACCACAAACGCTCCTGTGCATAGGACAGCCGCAGCGTGGCGTCGCGACGGACAGGATCTATCGGCACCCGCGACGGCTCGTCGCGCTTTTCGGAGTTGAGCGCATCCAGGTAAGCTGCCGTTTCGCGAATCGTTCGCCCTTCGAACAGTTGCCGTAACGGCAACTCAATCCCCGTGGCCTCGTGTACTCGGCCCAGCAACCGTGTCGCGAGCAGAGAGTGTCCTCCCAACTCGAAGAAGTCGTCGTCGCATCCGAGGTGTTCCACTTGAAGTACTTCCGACCACAAGACGAGCAGCCGTTCCTCTGTAGCGGTCAGTGGGCCAGCCGCGGTCTGTGGCGCAAGCAGGGGGGTGGCGGGCAAGTGGAGGGCAGCGCGGTCCACCTTCCCGTTGATCGTCCGTGGCAGCGACGGGACCGCTACGAACGCCGCAGGGATCATGTATTCGGGGAGTTTCGTCTTCAGCAGCGCTCGAAGCTGAGGCACTTGCTCACCAGTGATGCCTCCCGCGACATACGCCACCAGCTGCTTGTCGCCGGTCGGCGCGTTCTGGAGCATCACTGCGGCTTCAAGTACGGCCGAGCTGGTGCACAAGATGTATTCGATCTCACCTGGCTCAATACGCATGCCCCGCAGCTTCATCTGCTGGTCTCTGCGCCCGAGGAACTGGATGTTGCCGTCGGCCAGAATTCGCGCCAGATCGCCGGTTCTGTAAAGGCGTTTTCCAGCCAAGCGCGCAAAGGGGTTGGGAATAAATCGCTGTGCGGTTAGAGGGGCATTGCCGGCGTATCCACGCGAGAGGCCGGCGCCGCCAACGAAGATCTCGCCGGCCACGCCTTTTGGCACAGGCTCCATGTCTGCATTGAGGATATGTACTTCATACCCAGCAGCGGCAGTGCCGATAGGTGTGGGGGTATCCGAACCTGGGCGGCCCTCGTAAAGCAGAAACGTGGCGCAGACCGTTGCTTCCGTTGGGCCGTAGCCGTTCACTATACGCAGCCCAGGAACGGTGGTTCGGAGCCGGTCGAGAGTGTCCTGGAGAATCGGCTCCACGCCGACCAGCAATCGATTTAATGACGAGCGGCCGCTTTCCGCGATGGCTTTTGCCACCTCGTCGACCAGAGCAGGAGGCACGTAAGCGCTCGATATACCCTGTTTGTGCAGGTACTCGACCAGCCTAAGCCCGTTTGCAGCATCTTCTCTGGCAAGCAGATGCAGCGTGCCGGCGTGTGTGAGCACCGAGAATATTTCCCATACGGAGACGTCAAAACCAAATGGACAAAGTGCAGCGCCGGACAATTCTGCCTGCGCGGGCGCCAGTTTTTCGTACGCATCCAGCAGTGCGAGCACGTTGCGATGTTCTACCATGACCCCGTTTGGCCTACCGGTAGATCCTGATGTGAACATAACGTAGGCAAGGTTAACGGCGCCTACCAGGGGCAGGGGGACGTGGTCAGCCTCGGAGCCGGTGCTATCCAGAAGCATGACCCGAGCCTCAAGCGGCGAAGCCTCCGATGCTAGTCGAGTGTGGCTGACTACTATTGTCGCGCCAGCGTCGTTAAGCATTGAGCGAAGACGATGGGGCGGCAGGCTTGGGTCGAGTGGCAAGTAGGCACCACCGCTTTTGAGGATGCCGATGATGCCTGTGAGCATGTCCACAGACCGGTCTATATATAGCCCGACGGGAACATCGCGCACCACTCCGGCTGCCACCAGTCGCCGCGCGAGTGCGCTGGTCCGTTTGTCGAGTTGGCGATAGCTGAGCCGAACATCACCACACACCACGGCGGTGGTCTCTGCGCAGGTCGCGATTGCACGCTCGATGCGCGAGACGAGACTGTCATCCGTGCTGGTCGCGCTCAGCGTCGGCTCGCCAAGTTGTATCGGTGAATGCTCCTCACCGGTTAGCATGGGAAGGAGTTGGAGGATTGTCTGCGGCGCTGCTGTCGCAGCTTCGAGAAGGGTCAACAGATGACCCCACATGCGCTCGACGGTGGATGTGTTGAAGACGTCCGTTGAGTACTCGATCGCCGCGTGTATTGAGGCGGCGGTCTCGTTGAACGCAAAGAGCAGATCAAATTTACTTGTCCGGGAGGTTATGTCGACAGGCTCAACCTGCAGGCCTGGAAGTTCCAAGATGCCGGACGGCGAGCCCTCGTAGGAGACCATCACGTCGAAGACTGGGTGCCTGCTGGGCGTCCGCACGGCGCCCAGTTCCTCTATCAGCTGGTCGAAAGGGTAGGCCTGATGTTCGATCCCTTCCAGCACCGTCTGCCGGATTTCGGCCAGAAAGACCGAGAAGGCTTGGTCCGCTCTAACCTCGTCGCGCAGCACAATGGTGTTGACGAAAAAACCTACCTGATCCTTCAGGTCCGAATGGTCGCGCCCCGCGACAGGGTGTCCGACCAATATGTCGCTTTGCCCTGAGTAGCGGGATAGCAGTATTTTTACGACGGCGACGAGCACCATGAAAGGGGTGGCGTTCGCCGATCGGGCTAATACCCGAAGGTTTCGGACGACGTGGTCGGGGATCTCGTAGCGGTGGGTTGTCCCTCGAAAGGTGCGCGTCGGGGGCCGAGGTCTATCCAGGGGTAGTTCGAGCTGGGCCAAGCGGCCACCAAGCTTACTGCGCCAGTAGTTGGCATGTTCCGTCATCGGCCGTGCGTTGAGCCACGCCGAGACGTCGCGATACTGCACGCTGAGGGGGGGGAGTCCGTCATCAGTTCCTTGCGTTTTCGCCGCGTAAAGCGCTGAAAGCTCACGGATGATGATGTCCACTGACCAGCCATCCGCGACAATGTGGTGGAGGACGACGATGAGTAGGTGGTGTTCATGTCCCTCTTTTACCAGCCGCATCCTGATCAGGGGACCGTGTACCAGGTCGAACGTTTGTTCGCTGAGCTGCTGGAATAGGGCCATGGCTTCTGCGTGCGGGTTGGACGCGGTTGTTACGTCCGTGCTAACAAGCGTGTCGTCAGCGGGCGGGCGAAGCTGCTGCCTCGGCTGTCCGTCGTGCTGGCTGTAGGTGGTCCGCAGTGCTTCATGGCGGGCAAGTAAGTGAAAGCAAGCGCGCTTTAGGGCTTCTACGTCAACCGGTCCCTGAATAGAAAACGCTCCAGAGACGTTGTAGGCGACCGGGTCACCGCCAAGGTTGTGTATGAGCCAAAGCCGATGCTGCGCGGCAGATACAGCATAGTGCGGCGCGTCCGGGATGCGCGGGATAGATGCTTCGATCGACGTGTTGCCGCCATGCAACGCCAGTGCAAGATCGGCCACGGTCGGGTGCAGGAAAATGTCGCGCACTCCAACCTCATAGCCGATCCGCTTGCGTATCTCCACAGCAAGGCGAATAGCAGTGAGGCTATGCCCGCCTAGGTCAAGGAAACTCTCGTTGACGCCGGCATTGGGGGTGCCGTGGACCTCGCGCCAGATATCCAGGAGCTTTGTCTCCAGCGGGTTGAACGATACTTCCGTTGGTGACGGGGACTGGCGATGGGGGTAGATCTCCGGCAAGGCTGCGCGATCCAGCTTGCCTTGGGTCGTCAGCGGCAACTCACTCAGGAACGAGATCAGCGAGGGAATCATGTACTCCGGGAGTGTACGCTGCAAATACTTTCTAATCTCTGCGGACGACAGGTCTGCGCGCGAAACGATGTAGGCACTCAGTTCGCCTGTCCTCTCCGGGGATTGGTCTGCCGTGACAGCCGCCTGGAGGACCCCGGGGCAGGAGAGGAGGGCTGCCTGTACTTCGCCGAGTTCAACCCGATGACCGCGGACCTTTACCTGATCGTCCACTCGCCCGACGAGTTCCAGCGTCCCATCGTCCAGCCATCGAACTATGTCGCCTGTCCGATACATGCTCTGTCCGTCGTCCATCGGATGCGGGGGGAACCGTTCAGCGTTGAGTTCCGGGCGATTGAGGTAACCCAGCGCAACGTTGACCCCCGCTACGCATAATTCGCCAGGGGCGCCGATCGGCACTAGTCTGTTTTCCTGGTCCAACACCAGCGCTTCGACGTTGGGTATGGGGGCACCGATTGGCACCGAGCGCGTGTAGCGCGTGCGCGGTGACACCACGTGGGAAGTGACCATGATGCTGGTTTCTGTCGGTCCGTACAGATTGGCGTAGAGGAGCCTACCGCTGAGCCGAGCTGCAGTGACCGTATCCGTTGCCTCTCCGCCGGTCGCCAACAGCTTTAGCGCCGAGAGATCCTCCAGTTCTAGAAGGCGCACATAAGACGGCGGCAGGATCGTAACTGTGCAGCCGTGGTGACGCAGGAAAGCACCAAAGCGGCCTGGATCGGCTACGGTTGCCTGGTCCGCAATCACGAGCGCGGCTCCATGGCAGAGCGCGATGCACATTTCCCAGATGGAGGCATCGAATGATGGTGATGCGAAGAACACTACTCGATCACCCAGCCCGATCGGGTAAAGCTCGCCCATGTGGGCGACAACGTTCAGTACGCCAAGATGACCTACAGCAACACCCTTGGGAAGGCCGGTAGAGCCGGACGTGTAGATTACGTAGGCGCTTTCATCGACCATGCGATCGTCATGCACCGGTTCTATCGCGCCGGCCGCTGCCAGCGAGCGGATGTCATGGACAGCCACGTCCTTCAGAGTGGCGCGCAGTGTTTGCAGGTGCGCAGCACCGGTTAGAACCATGGCGCAATTACTGTCCTTGACCATAAACGCCGTGCGTTCTGCCGGAAAATCCGGATCGATGGGAACATAGACTCCGCCCGCTCGCATAATTGCGAGCCAAGCGATCGGGGTTTCCGGTCCGCGTTCGACTGCTACTGCTACCCGCATCCCGGCAGCCAAGCCAAACTCCTTGCACAAAACTCTGCCGAGCTGTGCGACCCGCCTGTCAAGCTGTTCGTAGGTAAGAACCTTGTCGCCGACTATAATCGCCGGCGCGTCGGGCGTCGCCTGAATGTGCTGGGCAACGGAGGCGCTGATAGTCTTTGGACCGGCTCGGTCGATACGATCGTTAGTGAAGGTTGCTAGGAGGGCCCGTTCCGGCTTTGGAAGTAAGTCGAGGTCACGAATTTTTGCGCGTGGTGACGACTCTATCGCTAACGCAAGCGTGCGCAGCTGCTCAAAGAGTCGCTCTATCTGCTGATAACTGTAGTGCGATGAGTTGAAGTAGAATGTGACGTGGAGCCGCTCGCCGGGAACAAAAACGACGTTGAGATCATATGGCGTCTGTTCGAGCGCCTCGACCGATTCTACTTGGAAGCCAAATTCACCGGCTGAGACAGACGCCGATATTTGCTGGTCCCGCGGGTAGTTCTCGTATGCGATGACATGCTCTACCATACCCGACTTGGATTGCAGCTCGGCGAGCGGGAGGTAGGCATGCTCTTGAACCGCCAGCATGCCGTCCTGCACTCGTGAAAGAACCTCCGCCAAAGTATCATCATCTGAGAATTTGAGGCGCAACGGGACGGTGTTCGTGAACAGACCCACCATAGTGTCTACGCCCGAAAGTGACGGCGGGCGACCGGATACCACCGTCCCCAATACCAGATCGTGACCGCCCGACATGTCTTTGCCGAATGACTGATAGCGACTAAGTAGTATGGCCCAGAGGGCGTGTGTCAAAGCACCTGTGGTGACGCCTTGTTCGCGGGCGAAGCGTTCTAACCCTGCGGTCTCGTCCGGCTCGAAGTTGAAGGTCGTTGTTGCGGCTTCGTAGTCGGGCGAAGTGAAGCCGGGGCGTGATGAGGGGAGGGTTGCCTGACCCGCGTAGCCGGCAAGGCTTTCACACCAGAACTCTCTGCTGGCCGCTTGGTCCCGGGCCTCCAGCCATTTGATATAATGGCTATAGGGTTTTGGTGTCGGCGCAAGCGCAATGCCCGCATAAAGGCGCAGGAGGTCGGCCATTAGCAAGCCGACACTCCAGCCGTCGAGAATGATGTGATGGAAAGTCCATACGACCTCAAATTCATTCTCGGATAATCGAATTACTGTGACGCGTGACGACAACTCCCGCGCTAGGTCGAAAGGTTGTTCGCGCTCCAACTGACGGCAGGCCAAAGCGTGCGTCGCCCGTTGTTCGCGCTTCTGGCCTCTTAGGTCCTCTGTACGAAACCCGACATCGACCTCCTTGAGCACCATTTGAAGCGGGCGATCGGCTTTGTCGTGAACAAAAACTGTTCGTAGAATGTCGTGGCGTTGGGCCAGTGCCTTCCATGCCTTTTCGAAGCGTAAGATGTCCAGGGGCCCGCGCAGGCGGTAAACAATTTGCTCACGATAGGCATTGGATTCAGGCGCCATCAGCCAGCTGAACAGCATACCCTCCTGCATCGGGGCAAGCGGGTAGAGGTCTTGAAGGTTGTCCCGATTGATCACTTGAAGATGTCTTCGAGTTCGTCAATCGTGATGTCGGAGTATGAGAGATCTGCAGGGGTCAGCTCAATGTGAGTCCTGTCGGAGCAGTGCTCCACAATGACCATCAGCTGATTTCTCCAGACATCGAGCAACGCACTTGCCATAACGGATTCGAACCGCTGTTCACTGAATGCCAGCGTCAAGCGCAATTGCCCCGCAAGTGCGTAGGCACTCACCTCGAGTTCCGCGAGTGTCTCGGCATCAGGGCTGACGTTGCCGTAGAGGACGTCCGGCAAAAACCGCAGGGGCGCGTCGGAATGCCCTGCATCTAGCTGGCCGAGGTAGTTAAAACTCACCTGAGGCCTTGCCTCCAGTTGCGCGTTTTCTAGATAGCGCAGCAGTCCATAACCAATGCCGTGACTAGGCACTGCGCGGATCGCTTCCTTAACGGACTTCAGCTGAAAACCGACTTGGCGCTGCGGGTCCACAGACAACACGAATGGGAACAGACTGGTGAGCCAGCCGATGGTGCGGCTGGCATCGGCTCCGCTAACCATCGGGTAGCGGCCGTGTGACTCGAGCAAGATGCCGGTGGACATCGCCTCCACTTCCGAGTGGAACGCACGTGCAAGAGCCGTGAGAAGCAAATCCTCCGGGCTGGTGCCGTAAGCGTCGTTTGCCGTTGTCAGAACAACGCTGGTGGCAGCCGCGTCCAGCACCAATGTTAGCGTCTTCCTGTCGCGATACAGGGACGGTTTGTGCCGTGGAAATTCCACCAACGAGCCACACCGTGCCTCGATCGATTGCCAGTACGCCAACTCTCCATGCACCGCCGCCGATTGGGCATGACTGGCCAAGTGGTTTGCTATATCCGTCAAGCCATCAGACGGGTGTGGAAGCGATGGTGTCGTCCCGGTCACTGCTGCTGACAGCAGTATGCCGAGCTCCTCTGCCAGAACGCGCCAAGAGACCCCGTCGATGCACAAATGGTGGACCACGATGAGTAGTCGGGCGCTTTCTCCTGACCGGATGATGGCCAACCGAAACAATTCGCCGGCTGCTAGGTCAAAAGGTGCCATCATTTCCGGGAGCACTGCCGAAAGGTCTGTCACTTCCCTGACATATGGCGCCGGTGCGCCAGGCGGAGCAACCATTGGCCCCGGAGAAAAGGTGGTTCGCAAACCTTCGTGTCTGTCACGTACCGCAGCAAAGGCAGCGCCCAGGGTTTTGGCATCAATCGCTATCCTGACTTCGAACAAAACTGCGTGATGAAACTTGCCAGGCACCACCAGATGCTCAGTAAAAAATCGGGCTTGGGCGGCACTAAGCTTGAGGTGACCTGCGGACTGAGCGTCGCTGACGGCTGGCGCAACAGGTTCGCTTAGCGTTACGAGTGGGGCAAGGTGCCGGATGGTACGGTGATGCATCAGGTCTTGCATCTCTATGTGCAATCCCTGGCGGAGAGTTCTCGATAGGATCTGGATGGCTTTTATAGAATCGCCTCCTAACGAGAAATAGTTATCGTCAATGCCGACACTGGGGACTTCCAATACGGCTTGCCATATTTCGACGAGTTGACGCTCGACATCGTTTTGCGGCGGGGCGTGGGCCGTGCCCAGCTCCAATCTGGTGCCTGGTTCCGCGACGGCAAGGTGTTTCCGGTCAAGCTTGCCGGCGCTGGTGCGTGGCAGTTGGTCGACGACCACGATGCGGATAGGGATCATGTATTCGGGAAGGCTACGGCCAAGATGGATCCGCAGCTCATCCGCATCAACTCGTGCATTGGTAACCAGCGCGGCACGGAGTTCATCGCCGGTGCTCGAACTCGCCACATACGCGCCAGCCTGCTCAACGCACGGGTGTGTAACGAGGTGGTGTTCGACGTCCCCCAGCTCAATACGATAGCCGCGTACTTTGATTTGGCCGTCGGTACGGCCGAGGAGTTCAATCGTTCCGTTCGCGAGCCTTCGTCCGTAGTCCGAGGTTCGGTAATGACGAATGCCACCAAGCGACGCCAGCCGAACGAACCTACGAGCCGTTAGTTGTGGGTCGTTGATATAGCCTCGACCGACCCCGATGCCTGCAATGCAAATTTCGCCAGGTGCGCCCATGGGCGCAAGGTGACCGGTTCGCCCAACCACAAAGAGGTGGACATTGGGCATTGAGTGGCCCACAGGCACGGTGGACGCTGCACAGGCAGGGTCAGTCAGTGCGAATTGAATGGACGCATCGACGCAGCACTCGGTCGGACCGTACAAATTGCTGATACGCATGCCGCCGGCACTTGTCGCTTTGGCGGTAAGGTCCCAAGACAAGGGTTCACCACCGACCAGCGCATGGAGGACGTTTCGCTGCACCGCGGCGAAACCGTCCGAATGCACCATGACCCGAAGCAGGGTCGGCGTGGCATCGAACAGATCTATCTCACGTTTCGCCAGGAAGCGATTAAGTCGAGCGCCGTCCTGCTTCGTCTCCTCATCCACGATAACTAACGTATGACCAAGCAGGAGTGCCGGGAAGATCTGCTGCACCGAAGCATCGAAAGCGTAGGAGGCGAGCAGTGCGATGCGCAGAGCAACCTCTTTATGGCCTCTATACACTTTCAAATTTAACCCATGAACAAGATTGAGGACCGACCGGTGCTCTATCATTGCTCCCTTAGGTTGTCCCGTGGAGCCGGAGGTATAAATTATATATGCTAGGTCGGTGGGATGTACCCGGGCGGATTCGAAAAGCGTTGACATAGTCGAATACCCGCCCACTTCCACAATGGGAACGAGCGATATAGCCTTGCAGTCTGCGGCAGTGCTGTGCGATGCAACGATAGCGCTGCAATTCGCGTCAGAGATAATTTGTTTTGCTCGCTCAAGGGGTAGCGACGGATCAATTGGCACATACGCGGCACCTGATTTGAGCACCGCCAGTAGGGCAACAGGCAGGTCAGTCGTGCGCTCAACGAAGACGGCGATTGTCGTATCCGTTTCGATTCGGGTGGCGCTCGCGATCGCTAGAGCGAGTTGGTTAGCGCGACGGTCCAGTTCGGCATAGGTAAGACGAGCATCCTCTGCCTCCACGGCCATCACACTGGGGGTCCGTGCTGCCTGTTGTTCAAACGCGGTGGTTAGGGTATCTGCGCTGTTGGGGGGCTCGTCTGAACCAATGCCGCTAGTCAAAGCCAAATGTTCGTCAACACTCAGCAGATCAATGTCATCCAGAAGCGTATCCGGATCTGCGAGGATTGCCTCTGCCACAGCGACAAAATGCCCCTCGATCTCCTCCATCTGCGCCGCACAATGGAACTGACGGGCATAGCTAATGCGCACCTGCAGTTCTGGGGTAGGTATGAATTGCACATCGACATCGTAGTGGGTCTGTTCTACGTGGCGCGCAGCGTCCACGCCGAATCCCACACCCGACCACCCGGCTTCACCGGTCAGCTTAGGGTCCACCGGGTAGTTGGCGAACGAGACAAGGGTACCGAAGAGCGCATCCCCGAGCCGGGTCTGAGCCAATATCTCGCTGAGTGCCAAGTGCTCAAATGCATTGGCGTAGGCGGCATCTAGCTGCATCCGTGCCAGCAGCTCATTGAAGGTCCCTCCCTCGTCCAATCGGACCCGGATAGGGATGGTGTTGATGAAGTTCCCAACGATGCCTTCGACGCCGGGTATCTCAGGAGGGCGACCGGAGACGACGGACCCGAACACGACGTCTCCTCGATCTGTATAGCGGCTGAGCAGCAAAGCCCATATAGCCTGCAAGATCATGGCAAGCGTGGATTCCCGGCCTGAGGCCAGAGCTTTGAGTCCTTCTGTAGTGGCGACGCCGAGTTCGAAGTGGATGGTCTCGCGTGCGCCGCCAAGGACAGCATCCGTTCGTCGTGTATGGTTAATGCCAGTTGGTTCTTCGCAGTCCTGAAGACGGCGCGCCCAGTAATCTAGCGCGTCGTCTCGGTCTTGGGCTTGTAACCACTTGACGAATGTGGCGAACGACGGCGTTGTGGCTAGCTTCGGAATGACATTCGCCCTGAGTGCTATGTAGATCTCAAGTAGTTCGGCTATCAGCAAGCCAATGGACCATCCATCAAGAATGATGTGATGGTGGCTCCACACGATCTCGAAACGGTCCGCCGCAACTCGCAAGACCATGACCCGCAGCAATGGATCACGGGCTAGTACATATGGTCGATCGCGATCTGCAAGCCGGTACTCCTCAGCACGTTCGTCACATCCTGGTCCCCGAAGATCCAATTCCAGGACCGAAATAGGGCGGGATTCGAGAACGACCTGCACAGGTCGATCGGTCCCCTCGTGCACGAACATAGTGCGTAGAACTGCGTGGCGTTCGATTAGCGTATTCCAGCTTGCCTCGAACGCGGCAACGTCCAGTTCTCCCCGCACACTCCAAGATAGTTGCTCGAAATAGGCTGCAGAGTCGGGTTCTAGGAGCGCATGAAAAAGCATACCCTCCTGCATAGGCGTAAGCGGATAGACGTTCTGAACCTTGATCTTCGAACTAGCCATAGTGACTAATTAGCCTCAATCGGCAGAACGAGGATCAGGCGTTCACCCCACAGTTCTCGCAGCTCGCTTAGTACCGCTTCGCGGGCTTGTGCCTCCAAACCGGCAGCGTCCATGAGGTCTGCCAATGTACGCTTTTGTCTGGTCGTCAGCAGGAGTTTCCATGTCTCTTCAGACACCTGCCGGCGGCGACCATTGCTGGCTAGAGTGACTAGCTCTCGGGACTGTGTGCGTTTGTTCTTGCCGGTGCTCTTGTCGACGTGTTGAACCGCGACCGTGTCTGGCACGACTACGGCCATTTCTGAGAGGCCAGTCCAGTCCTCGTTCGCACGTGTTATCAGGAAGTCTCCCAGAAAAAGAGCATCAAGGCCGGTGGTGAGATAGCATGCTATTGCTTCGTCAAGCGTGTCGACAATGGGCTCGGCATTGTTGTTGAACGAGGTATTGAGCAGGACTGGTACGCCGGTGCATTCTTCAAAAGCTTCGATGAGTTTGAAGTAGCGTTTGTTCTGCAAGTACGTGACCGTCTGAACGCGCGCGGTACCGTCTACATGTGTCACCGCTCCGAGTAGCGCCCGTTTTTCTGACCGCACGGGCACTACACAGATCATGTAGGGAAGTTCTGTGGCACCGGGCGGTACGTCGAAATATTCTTCGACATGCTGTGCCAGAACACTGGGGGCGAACGGTCGGTAGCCTTCACGCTTTTTAATCATCTTGTTGATGCGGGTCATGTTCTCGGCCGGGCGAGGATCGGCAAGAATGCTGCGGTTTCCGAGTGAGCGAGGACCGAACTCAGAGCGTCCTTGCACCCATCCTATGACCTTGCCATTGGCTAGCATCTGCGCCGCAGTTGCGCATGGATTCTCCAGATGCTCGACCGTGACCAACGATCTCCACCGTTCTATGCCCGCGCAAACGCTCGGGATATCGCCAATGTCCTTGCCAAGGAACAGATGATCGAGCTTGCCCACCGGTATGTTCGGGCACAGCGTTCGGTGGGCGTCTATTGCAGCGCCCAAGGCGCCGCCGGCATCGTGGGAGGCTGGATGTACGAACACCTGATCGAACAATCCGGAAAGCAAGATCTTGCCGTTGAGGCTCGAGTTGAGCGCCACGCCGCCGGACAGGCATAGACGGGTCTCGCCCGTGGTTTTTCGGAAGTGCCGTAGCATGTGAAAGACCAACACCTCCAAGGCCTCCTGTAAGGACGCGGCAATGTCTTTGTGCAGGGTGGTGAAGGGTTCTCCCGCCTTCCGTGGCGCGAGCAGTGAATGTAGGTCGGATATACGATGTAAATAGACAACGTATTCTCCCTCAGGGAGCAAATCGTATAGCGTTTCGAATAAGCTGCGGTGGCGGCTGGGGTCCCCATAGGGTGCGAGACCCATCACCTTGTATTCCTCGAACATGTCGTAACCGAGGAAGCGGATTACCTCACGATAGAAGTATCCGAGAGAGTTCGAATCAGGCACCCAGCGGAGTTGTTCGAGGTCTGTTCCCCGAGCGCGTAAAACTAGACTTGAGTTTCCTTCACCTGCCCCATCAAGCGTGATCACAAGTCCATCAGAAAATCCCGAGTGGACGTACGCCCCCAACGCATGGCACATGTGGTGGTCAGAAAAATGGAACTTTTCGGCAGGGATGGTGCAATCGAATTCTTCTTCCAGTAATTTTTGGAGAAGGGCTCGAATCCCCACCCGCTCGGGGCCCACGCCCATTCGAGTGTGGTACGAATAGAGGACCTGATCGACGTTAGCCTCGGTAGCGTAGTACGCGAAGCTGTCGATGTCTTCAATGGTGGCGCCATGGGCATCCAAGCATGCGCGGATTGCGGGGATGGCGCTACGGTTAGTATGTTTTATCCGGTTAAGGCGTTCCTGCTCTACTGCGGCGACCACATTTCCGTTTTCCAGCAACAGTGCCGCGGAGTCATGAAAGTAGTCGTTTGAAAGGTCGTAGCTGAGGCGCCAGCTAGGGTCGAAACCGCCCGAAAGGCCAATGATCATCATCGCTTTGCTGACCCAGTAACTGTCATGGCGAATAGGTCGAATAGCTGTTTTCCGGTGGGTGGCGGACTATACAGCCGCCGTTCGTATGGTTGCCGCAACAAACCATGCCAGGTGAAATCTTTCACTACCGTTGCCCAGCCGGCCGGCCCGAGCGCGAGGATCGCGGCAAACTCATCCCGCATGGCAAGCGTCGGTTCATGCCAGAGATTGACGGAGATGGATTGCACGGGGGCGCAAAGATGGTGCCACCACCCCCTTGGAATATACAACAGATCCCCGGGGTTGAGGGTCCCGTGCAGAAAAATAACTTTTGCTGCACGCGGATAACGTCGGACATCGGGGTGTTCCGGATCAACGCGGCTCTTGCTGATATTGTCGGCGAATGGGTAGAGCCGAGTGCGCTCTGCGGGTGCTGCAAGAAATACCTTTTTTTTCCCGTAAATTTGCACGAGAAAATTGTCCATCGGGTCGTAATGCAGGCCAGAGCGGGTCCGCGCTCCCATCCATAGATTGACGAAGCGACGCCCCTGCGGAATCAGGGTATCAATTAGGCAGGCGTCGGCGAGGCCCGGGAACATGCTGAGGTCGGCCTGATCGATGTAACAAGGAGCGCCGGACCCCATGAGTTCAGTGAACTCACTCAGCTTGAGGGTGCGTCGGTGCGCCTTCTCGGTCTCCAAGTATACAACACCTGATTCGGGTAATTGGATGGTGGCTGATGTTTCCTGGTTTCCGAATTCCGCTGCGAGCGTCGCTGGCGTCCAACGAGAGGCAGGCCAGTTGGCCGCGGCGCCCAAGATAATGACGGGCATTTTCGTGTCGCGGTGCAGCTCCGTGAACTGCTCAGGAAACTCATTCAGGCGCTCTATTGCACCTTCCGAAATGCTCATGAAGTCTCATTGGCGGCTGGGGGTCTGTATTTTTTTCCGGCGATCGCCAGCGCGATCATGGAGAGGCCGTAGATCGCTGGTGTGATGCGATTCGTGAAAAGTCTGGAGAGTTGCGAAACCTTCCAGAAGCGGTTGATCGAACAACTATAGTCGTCGGAAAGCGAACTGTTTTCATGCCACCAGTTTGCCGGGATGAAGAGCACCTCTCCGGGTGCCAGTGTTACTTCCATTCGTTCGGGCAATGCGGTGGCCAAATTTGGAAACCGTTTGAAGTCTGGGTTTTCTATGTAAACCTGACTAAACCAGGGGGCGATCCCTTTTCGGCGGATGGGAAACGGGTACAGGTTTTTTGACTGGGAGGGAGGAAATAGCACGGCTCTCTTCTTACCGTGCAACTGGACCAGCGTGCCATCCCCGGAGTCGAAGTGAAGTGGCTCGGTATGGCCACCAGGCCCCCACCAAAGATTGAGGTCGATGGCGGCTTTCAAGCCCGTGTGACCGCCCATCACATCAACGTAGGGCCGAATGATATCCGCCAGGGCCGTATCTCTGACTGGGACCTGAGCCATGTAAACGTTCTGGTCATGTGCGGAGCGATCCGCAAGCATCTGCGCATAGGTAGATGGCGTCAGTTGGAGGGTGTCTGCATAGGTCGTCCAAGTGGACTTGGCCTGGCGGAAGTGGTCTTTCCCGTAAAGTCGGGCGGGAAACGGAGCGTCGGGGAGAAGATCGACAAGCCACTCGGGTGAGCATGTTGGCAGCCCTTTAAATGCGCCGGTGAGCACGACCGGCTGTCCTTCCCCAGAGCAGTATCTGCTTGCAAATGTTTGTGGGGTAAGCGCACGGGTGTCTATCCGTTCAACAGATTTCATAGATGTCTCGGTGACGATTATGTGATTTTCATCGGACTAAAGATCTTGTCTAGTAGTATCTGTCATCGGGCGATTTTTGCCTATTGAGAAACTATATTACGCGCAGAGATTTGTGAAGGCTTCAGAACACCTTTCAGGACGAGATCAAGCGCCACGAAGGCCTGCCTGCTCTCGCCGTTCACGATGTTATCGCGATGCTCTGTTGTGGCAGCGGGCACTGGTGTCCGCGGGCCTCGACCAACTACTACGGTCAGTAAAAGTGCCGCATTCCGCGGGCTTCGCAGAACAGTAGGGTGATATTGATTCAGCGATTCTCATAGCCCGACTTGAAATTTAGTGTATCGGTCTTGTGCGACAGTGAGGAGTTAAAGATGACCGCAAGGTTCTGCCTGTGGGCAAAGCGTTTAGCCTTGGCTCCAGAGCTCGCAATGAAGCGTTTCATGCGAGCAACGTTGATGTTGTAATCGGCATATGACCAGTCTTCCGGCGCTGCAGTATCCCAGACGACGAGACCGCCATTGGATGGATCCAGGTTTGCCTCGTCCGGCGTGATCCAGAAGTTCACGTTGATGACAGCGGGATCTGCGTGAATGTTTATGCCCAGCATGCGTTGGTCGTATTTGAAGGCCCATGCCGCGAGTAGGCGATGGTCGAGAAAGATATTTGGCAGCGAGAGCCTGAGTTCTTCGGCGATCTGGAAAAGACATGCAGGCGAAAAGCCGTCACGTAAGAATGCGCATTTATAGCCAGCGGGAAAACCCATCTTCCATACCCCCGCTTCGTGACAGCAGCGTCTCAGGGCTTATAGCGCCTGTGGCGTGACGAAGTCATCGATGCAGACCATCCCGGGCTTCGCGTTCAGATAGTCCTGTTGGATTTTTGCTGTACTAAGATTTGGATTAACACCGGCTCCTGAAAGCGTAGTCGATGGTCCGGCATGAAACACTGATTCGAACCGGTGCAAAGATTGTGCACTGGTCGTTGCGCCGTGATCAGAAACATCTTGTCCTTGGCGAGGATTTCGATAGTTGCGTTCAAGCGCTCGCAGTGATGCGGCGTAGTCGTCAAACTCGGCACTGATTAGATCCTGGGCGCGCAGGTACTCAACCTGATCTGCCTCGTGAGCGATGCGTGGGAGTGCGCTGTCGGCAAGTTTTTGTGCAGATCCTGCGGCTTGATGTGCGGCGTCAAACGAGCTCAGCGCCGCTGGAATCTGATTTTGCCAGACCTGCAAAAGTCCGAGAGCGACGTCGGTATTGGGGTCGTCCTCAAGCTGTAATGAAGTACGATACGCTCGCTCAGCCTCGTGGAGACGCCCCGCCGCTCTCAGGCTATTGCCGAGCTCTCGGTGGGTATTTGCCTCGTCTACTCAGCACAAAAGTGCCCGCTCGCCGCAAGTCACCGCTAGGTCAAAGTTGCCTTGGGCTCGGTGCACGGCGGCGAGGGACACTAGTGCCGTCGAATAGCTCGGCGCTAGCTCGACCGCGCGCTGTAGCGCCATTTGAGCGTCGTCTAGTTTTCCCTGGCATCGTTGCACCTCAGCAAAACTGAACCACGCTTCACTACAGTCCGGGTAATCGCGAACACGCGCCAGGCTCGCAGTATGTTGAGCATCCATTTCCGTGGTTAAAGCCCTGTCGAAAGCTTCTTAGGCCGTGTCGATACTTGCTAGAAGTCCGTCGTTGTCGTGCGTCGACTCGGTGAATTTTGTGTCCGCCAGCTCACATTCAATACGCTCAGCGAGCGCAGAACGAATTTCGAAAGCAGTGCTCGCTTGTTGGGGTTTTTTTGCATTTATTTCAACTTAGTATTAAGTTTGATTTTCAAGATTGTTCACAAAATTCTCCAAATCTTCGATCCCGAACCCCTCATGATCTATGTCGGACGGGGTTAGTTCAGGGCAGGTTTTGCGCGTGGTGTGGTTTACCACGTCGATGATCGCCTGCTGCAGGGCGTGCGTAAGTGTGGCTATCTGTTCATCGTGAAACCCTGTCTGTGCGCGCGCGATGCAGATATGAAGTTGATCCGCGTCAACAAAGCCTATGATTTCGAGGGCGTGGAGCAGCGGCGCGTCTGCGCAAATCACCGTGCCTGGGTTTTCATCTACCCATCGCCATGAGCCAGCGCGTAGATCTTGCCCCAACTGCCCCAGATAATTAAAAGCTATATGAGGTAGCACCGTTTCAGGGGGCGCCCCCCGGGCAATGTATCTGCTGGCTTCATAGGTGCCGCCTGCCTGGGGTACTCGGCGAAGCATCTCTTTGACTGTCTTGATTTGTCGTCCGATGTCGAGAACGTCGATACCTTCGAAATCGATCACTACCGGATAGCGGGCCGTGAACCATCCCACAGTGCGGCTCACGTCCGCGCCAGGCCATAGCGGCTCGCGCCCGTGGCTTTCCAGCAGCACCCTCCATCGCGGCATGCCGGGCCAAATAGTCATCGCCTTCCCGAGGGCTGTCAGAAGCAGGTCGTTCATGCGGGTACCGTAAGCATCGTGGGCATTAGTCAGGAGGGCCTTCGTGACCGTCCGGGGCAGGCTGAACCGGTGTTCGATCCGGTCTCGATGCCGAGGTTTTTCAGGACTTTGTACTGGTGGTGCAGAACATGGTATCTCTTCGACTTCTCTCCAGTAGCGTAGCTCTGCCTCTTCCATGTTCAGCGACAATGTATTCATGCCGGACGCCCACGAACCGTATGAGTCTGTGACGGGCGGGAGCTCTATCGTAACCATGGCGTGGGCCTGTGTGTAGGCCGTATGGAGGTCTTCGACTAGTATTCTCCAGGAGACGCCATCTACCAAGAGGTGATGGGCGCAGAGTAGAATGCGCTCGCTGCTCGCCATTCGGTACACCGCGACCCGAAACAGCGGTCCGTGAGCGAGCTCGGTACTGCTCATCAAGGCAGTCGCGTGTTTTTTGAGCGCCGCGTGTGCCTCCCCGGCCTGGGTCAAGTCCACCAGTTCCAGGCTCGGCGCGTTGTCCTCAGCAGAATATGCTTGAACCCAGCGGTCTTTTGACCGAGTGAAATTTGCGGAAAGGGCGGGATGTTGGGCATACACGGCAGAAATAGCTCGGTTCAACGATTCCAAGCACGTCGGTGCACCGGGATCCAGCAGAACCGCTTGATGGAAATGATTGGGAAGAACCGTGTGGTGATGCAGAAAAGCTGCCTGAACTGGCCCCAGCGGCACATCTATCCCTGACACAGGGGTCTGTGTTGTCGCCAGTGGCTCTGTCATCGGGGTCAATAGTGGGGCCAGTGTCGATAGGGTCTGATGCACAAAGAGGTCTCGGACAGCCAGGCGTAGCCCCGACTGGCGAAGTTTGGAGACCACCTGAAGCGCTTTGATGGAGTCCCCTCCAAGGGCGAAGAAACGGTCTCCAGCGCCGATACGGGTACGGTCGAGAACCGCAGCCCATGCCGCCGCTAGGGCAACCTCGCGTTCGTTTCTCGGTTCAATGTATGCGGTTCCTTGCTCCAGCTCCAGCTCCTGGTCAGCTTCGGGTAAGCTGGCGCGATCAAGTTTGCCGCTGGCATTGACCGGGAACCGGTCGAGCAGCATGAATGCAGACGGCAGCATGTAGGGGGGGAGGGTGGTCGCCAGGTGGTCGCGTAGCTGTTCGACGGTGGGCACCGGTGCTCCGGGTATTATATGGGCGACGAGTTGGGCACGGTCAGTGCCAGAGTGTGTGACCACGACGACTGCATCAGTGACCGCGTCATGCTGGCGCAAGGCCGCCTCGATCTCGGCAGTCTCCATGCGATAGCCGCGCACTTTGACCTGCGTGTCCGTTCGACCAAGGAACTCTAACTCGCCGTTGTCCGTCCAGCGGCCCCGATCACCGGACGCATAAAGCCGCTCTCCGTCACGCCGTGGATCGGGGCGGAAGGCGGCCGCTGTCTGGGAGGGTTGTCCTAGGTAGCCGCGAGCGAGGCAAGGGCCACCGATCCAGATCTCACCTGGGACCCCCGCGGCGGTGCAGGCGCCATGGGGGTCGAGAACATAGATCCGCGCATTGGATAAGACTTTCCCGATCGGGACGAATTCGCTCAGCAACCGCTCTCCGGGCCGCACGCTGCGCGCAGTTATGTCGACCCCACACTCCGTGGGGCCGTAGAGGTTTGTCACCACAATCCGCGCTTGAGTATCCTGTACTTGCAGCTGATGGACGAGTCGGGACGGTAACGCCTCTCCGCCGATCAACAGATGCTGGAGCTTTAGCCCAGGACGTTGGCCAAGGCCGGCCTCCAGCAGCAGGCCCAATAAACTGGGCGTACCATCTGCAACCTTGATCTGATGCTGTTGATAGAAGTCCAGTAGTCGGTGCGCATCCTGCCGTGTCTCGTTATCTGTTATCACCAGCGTATGACCGAGTAGTAGGCTACCGAATATCTGCTGTACGGATGCATCGAAGGCCACCGACGCTGTCAACGCCACTGGGATGCATGCGGGCTCATCGCGGTAGACCGTGTCGGCGAGGCCGCGCACCATGCTGCACACGGAGCGGTGGTCCACCATGACCCCCTTGGGCCGGCCGGTGGAGCCGGAGGTGTAGATCACGTAGGCGAGCTGGGACGGCGAGCCCTCGGCGTGCACGGCGTGTGGTTCGTGCCCTGCAACAGTGCCCGCCTCAGCGTCGACGCAGATGACGGTACGTATCGGCGGCAGACGCGCTGCCAACTCGGAGACGGTCAAAAGCACCGTTGCACCCGCGTCATCCATTATCGAGGCAAGTCGTTGTTCGGGATGGGCACTGTCCAGCGGCACGTAGGCACCGCCGGCCTCAAGTACGGCAAGTAAGGCGACGATGAGATCGGTGGAACGCGGTAGACAGACCGCTACGCGCGAGCCTCTTTCAACGCCTGTCGATATGAGATGTCGGGCCAACCGCGACGCTTGCTGGGCCAATTCCTCGTAGCTGAGTTGTGTGTCTCCCGCCACAAGGGCCCGAGCGTGTGGTGTCCGCCGGACCTGGTCGTGAAATTGTTCATGGACGAGGCGGTTCACGGGCCGGAGTGATCTAGCTCCGCTCAAGTGCTCAAGAATTTCTACGCGTTCGGCCGCTTCGATCAAAGAGATTTGAGAGACTGGCAAATCCGGTGTCTTAATGATGGCCTCAGTGATGGAGAGAAAGTGCCTCGCCATGCGCTTGGCAGTGACTTGCGAGAACAGGTCTCGGCAGAACTCAAGCTCCCCTCTGATCGCACCATTATCCTCCTCTAAGAGCATCGATAGATCCAGCTTTGCGGTGGTGCGCGTAACGTCGATCCGCTCCACATCCAGACCTGAGAGGGCCAGCGGAACTGTTGGCAGGTTCTGCAATACAAGAGCGACCTGGAACAAGGGAGCGCGGTCCAGTCGGTGTCCTGAGTCGACCACTTCCACGAGCTTCTCGAACGGAATATTTTGATGTGCGAAGCTGTCCAGAGTCATCCGCCGGACACGCTCAACGACTGTTCTGAAGTCCGGATCGGCCTCAAGATCGACCCGGAGTGGGATGTAGTTTGAGAACGGTCCGATGAGCGGTTCCACATCGGGGTGGTCGCGGTTGGCCACGGGGGTCCCGATCATTATTTGCGTCTGGCCCGAATAGCGTGCGAGCAGCAATGCGTAGGAGGCCAGCAGCAGCATGAAAAGGCTGGCGTTACACTCACGCGCAAGCCTTTTCAACGCGTCGGACATGTTTTTGTCGAACTCGAAACGCACGACGCCGCCGCGATAGCTTTGGCGTGCAGGTCTCGGGAAATCAAGGGGTAAGTAGATGGACGCCGGCGCCCCACCGAGCTGATCTTGCCAGTATACCAAGTCGGCGGCGATTGCCTGGGGCGTTAGAGTGCGTCGCTGATGGGCCGCGTAATCCGCGTATTGGAGCGCAAGACTGGGCAGCGGTGACGCTTGACCGCTGGAGAAGGCATCGTATAGCGACACCAGCTCGCGCGACAGCACCCCCATAGACCAGCCGTCCATCACCAAGTGGTGGAAGACACAACACAGAATATGCTCATTTGCGCCGATCTCTAGCAAAGAAAAGCGCGCGGGTGGCGTTGCTTCAAGATCGAATAAGTATTCCGTTTCTTTTTCGAGGAAAGTTTGAACCGCATCCCTTCGTTGAGTAGTTGGGGTGTTGGTAAAATCGATCAGATTCAGGTTCGCGAGCTCATCATCAACTGTTTGCACTGCACCGTCGTGCGAGTCGGTGAACCTGGTGCGCAGGACGCGGTGGCGCCCAGTGATCGTTTCGAGGCTGCGTCGTAACGCAGAGACGTCAAGCGATCCACGTAAACGCATGGCAGCGGATACATTGTAGGTTGCGCCGAGACCATCCTCCGATTCCTCGAGTTTTTGAATAAACCAGAGCCGTTCCTGGGCGAATGACAAGCGCTCGGGTCCGTCCCCGGAACACTCGGTTATCGGCTGCTGGGCGCCGTGTTCAGCTGCATCACGGGCCGCGGCCAGAAACTTGGTGAGTTCGGCTTTGTGCAGCGTTACCCGCGCAAGCAGTTCGGGGGTAAGCACGCCACTTGGTGCCCGATAGCGTACGCGCTCGCCGTCGTGCCAGAGTACTACGTTCAAGTTTTGCAGCTCATCGAGCAGATTGCTCACAGAGCTCATAGCTCACCTTCCTCAACATTTTCGGTGGCGGGCGAAGTTGGGGCAGTTGCCCAGCGCAGTGCCTCGACCCGTTTGGCCAGCTGAGCGACAGTTGGAGCTTCGAAGAGCGCTGCAACTTGCAGCCTCAAGCCGAGGACTTCGCGTAGTCGAGAGACGACGTTGATCGCAATTAAGGAATCGCCGCCAAGTTCCATGAAATCATCATCTGCACCAATCGCTTCGATGCCAAGCGTTTCCTGCCAGACTGACGCTAGTTGCCGCTCAATATCATTAGCCGGCGCCACATAAGGCGTCGCCAAGAACGGCCTGGGATGGTTCTCCGACGCAACTAGACGAGTTGCCAACGTCTTTACGTTTACCAGCGCCGCGTCACGCCAAGCATCATCAAATCCAGTTGGGGCCACAATGACTTGGGGTAGTCGGGGTGCCGAGACAATGGCATCGAAATAGTTGAGAGCCTGTGTTTCGGCGAGGCCACCGCCTAGGGTTTCTCCCAGGAGCGCCTGGTGCCGCTCCTCGACCATGGCAGCCATACCGAGACCACGCCAGCGATCCCAGTTCACACTCACGACCGGATAGCCCAACGGTTTCTGTTCATGGGCAAATGAGTCGAGATATGCATTTGCGGCGGTGTATTCGACGTTTCCTACGCCACCGAGCAACGATGTCACCGATGAACACAGCATCAGGAAGTCCAGCGGTTCGTCTTTCAGCGCCTCAGTCAATACGCGGGTGCCTGTGACCTTTGCTGCAAGTCCTGGCGATGCTGCGCCATCGTGCTGCAGAGAGAGTGCACCGCTCGCCTCCAGACCTGCCGCGTGAATGACGCCATTAATCCCACCAAAGAGTTCGCGCGTACGCGCCACCACAGCAGCCATTTCTCGGGGATCGGTAACGTCGGCTTGAATCGCAAGCAGACGCGCGTCCTTGGCGGTAGATGCAGGACGAAGTCCGAACAAAAGCACACAGTCATCTTGGGCTCCGGATTGATACGTGTCCGCGGATTGGAAGCCAGCTCTGGTCAGGGCTTCAATCCAGTGAGAGCCATCAAGGAGCGGCGAAGTGGTCCTGATATCATCGTTGTATTGCCACCACTGCTTCGTTAGGCCCCATACCATTGTGTTCCAGCGGGCAGGTGGTAGCGTTTCGATGAGGTGCACGGAGCCGCCGGAGCCGGTCAATGTGTGGAGATGACGCAGCGTGACCTCGACGTTCTGCGTCGCGTGCACCACGTCCATGCCGACGACGGCATCAAAAGTATCTCCCCATCCCTGGGCTTCCGGATTTCGTGAGACGTCCAGGACACCGAAGTGAAGGTGCTCGTAACCGGCCTCCTTGGCCCAAGTCCGCGCGGCGCCAACAAAACTCGAACCGATGTCAGTGAACCAGTATTCGACGGATGTACCATCAAGCGCCGCCGCAAGGATGCTGGTAAGGAAACGATTGCCACCGCCAACCTCGAGTATGCGAAGCGGCCTTGCCTGGGAGTCGGCCATGCGTCTGAGCAAGCGCGCCAGAAGCTCAGCTTGACCCGTGTGGCTCGTGCGATGCGCCATAGCCGCAACGGCCGCTTTCACACCACGGCTGTCGCCATCGGGATAGAGAACCTGGATGCCTGAAGCCGAGCCGCTCAGTACCCCGGTGTATCCAAGAGCGCATGCGTTTAGCAACTTGAATACAGCCTCAAGCTCGCGATGTTCCTCAACCGCCTGTTCGTGCAGGTCCAAAACGTCATAACGCGTCGTTGCGAGAACCAAGATGTCCTCATCGGGCCCTTCGAACACGCCCTCGTCGCGCAGTAAATCAACTATGAACTTCAGGAAGCGACTATATGGGTGAACTATCCCCATTTGGCTCGAGATGGAGGCGAACGTGTGCCGAATGCCTGGCTGCATGTCCACTCCGGCTTGCTCTAAACACTCGCACAGGAGTGCTACGCAATATCGGTCTAGTGTGGCTGCTGCAGAAGACAGCGTCGCTAAAGGTAGTGTCTCGGGGTCTTGGTTTGCGCTGTCCAGCGCGGCGATCGCGAGCGGGTCCACATGCTCAGGAAGGTCCAAAATATCAGTATCGTTCAGGTCTTCGATCTCGAAGGTTGCAAGGTCATCCCCCGGCTCGACGAGTGCCGGCCAGTCTTCTGGCTCTGGAGGGGGGCGTCGTCCGGTCAAAACGAGGTGTGCAGATGTGGTTTTGTGCAGGTGGCGCGCGATACTCAGACCGACAGCGCCGAGCCCGCCCGTGATCAGGTAGACCCCCCTCGGCCGCACTCCCGAAAAGGGTGACTGCGGCGTCTCAATGGCCTTGACGCTCTGCGTCCAACGCTGGCGCCCTCGGTGGGCGACCACCGCCTCCTGCTTGTCAGCCAGGCATTCAGTAAGCAGCATGTGAACACGTATGTCGCTAGGTCGGTCCATCTCCACATCCACTAGCCGGCAGCTTATTTCAGGGTGCTCCTGAGGTAGAACTCGGACGGGTCCAAGGAGTAGTGATTTTTCTGCACGTACGCCCTCTCGGCCTGTTACGGAGTGCACGTTGTCACTTACGACCGTCAGTTTAATCGGCTCTGCGTTGTCCCCGACGTGCACTACGAGCGCCTGGGACAGTGAGAGGACGTCGACGTAGCCGCACTCCAGCATCTGCTCGTGCGTCACCGGTCGCCCCGCAGTAATGCTGCCAAGGTGCACTACATGGTCGGGTCGGCTTTCGCTTAGAATGTCTGCATAGGTCTGCGCATCGACCCTGACCCGATCCAGCCAGGGGAGTGTCTGTACTTCCACGCCTAGCGCTCCGAGGAGCAATGCTAATGCATCGCCGATCCCGTATTGATCAAGGATGAGCAACCAGCGCGAGGAAGCTTCTTGCTGCACTGGGGCTGGTGCCACGTCCCAAGCCGGCACGAACATGCGCGCGCTAGCGGTGTCTTCAGCCAAATCGCTGCCTGGTGGCTCGCGGTCTGATGATCCACTTGGGGGATCGATCCAGTACCGTTGACGATCGAATTGATACCCTGGAAGCGGTACCCGGCCCGGAGCTTGAGTGGCGTAGTAGCGTGCCCAGTCCACTTCGACACCCGCGGCCCACACGGTCGAAAGCGCCTTTGCTATGGCGTCTACTTCGTCTCCAGTTGGCTGGCCGCATGAACTCACGGCAACACTACCGGAGCCAATACTCTTGCGGGTCAGTGTAGTGAGGGCGATGCCTGGCCCTACCTCAAGCACCGCCGGGTCGCCATTGTCGATAATGTTGGTTAGCGCCGCTGCAAAACGTACTGGCTCGCGGATCTGGCGGACCCAGTAGTCGGGCGATATCGTGTCATCAGCACCAAGCCAGGAGCCGGACACGGACGAAACCCATGGTATCTTGGGCTCATGGAGTGGGACCTTGGCCGCCTCGGCACGGAAATCCTCAAGCATGGGTTCCATCATTCCGGTATGAAACGCGTGAGATGTCTTAAGGCGACGTGTTTCTACGTCACGCCTGCTGAGTTCATTCTCCAGTTCAGCAATGTCTTGCGGAGCGCCACCGAGTACGCATGAATCGAGCGTATTGACCGCGCTCAGCCAGATCCCGGGCCGAAGAAAATCAGTCGCGCTCCGTTCGTCGAGGGAGACCGAAAGCATTACACCAGCAGCCATGTTTTGCATCATGCGGCCACGTGCAGCCACAAGCCGGGCCGCATCTTCCAGCGACATGACGCCTGCGATAACTGCAGCGCAAAATTCGCCAACGCTGTGACCGAGCACCCCGCCGGGGACCATTCCCCACGAGCGCCAAAGCTCCGCGAGTGCGTACTCTATGGCGAATATTGCGGTTTGGGCGTTCGCGGTTCGCGTGAGGCACTCGTATGCGTCATTGTCGTGCGCCGCGGGCCAGATGCATGCTCGGATGTCCGGTACCCCCGCCCGCTCTAGCGCGGCGGTCGCATCGGCAAGAGCGGCATCAAAGGCCGGCTCCTGGCGTGCAAGTGCCTCGCCCATGCCGAGGTACTGCGAGCCTTGGCCGGGGAACAACCACACCGTCGGTCGGTCGGCTACGAATGGCACTGCGGCTCCGGCATGCTTCAACCGTTCGGTGGCTTCGATGGCACTACTCGCGACGAAGGCACGTCGCTGCGCGAATGCGCGCCTACCTGAGGCGAGGGTGAAAGCGATGTTTGACAGTGGCGCCTTGCTGGCGGCGACGGCTGGAGCGAGTGAAGCGCAGGCCCGGTCTAAGGCGTCGGACGTGCGCGCTGAAATGCAAAAGATTTGAGCTTTGCGAGCCACTCCGTCCGGCACTTTGGGGGTGGGCGCCTCCTCTACGATGACGTGAGCATTGGTTCCGCCGATGCCGAAGGAACTCACTCCGGCCCGGCGCGGCCCTGTGAGGCGCCATTGTTGGGTCGTCGTTGGCACCTGGAAAGGGCTGGTATCGAGGTCAAGTGCTGGGTTCGCCTGCTCGAAATGCAGGCTGGGGGGAACCACTCCGCTGTGCACTGCCATAACAGTCTTGATCAAGCCGATGATACCGGCTGCTGTATCAAGATGGCCAAGGTTGCCCTTAACGGAACCTAGCCAGCAATTGCCTTGTTCTGCGGTCGTCTGACGAAATGCAGCTGTGAGTGCTGCCACCTCTATCGGGTCCCCCAGCGGGGTGCCTGTGCCGTGCGCCTCGACGTACCCGATGGAACCCGCTCCCACGCCCGCCAGGGCAAGCGCTTGAGAGATGACGGCCGTTTGCCCGCTGATGCTCGGCGCTGTGAACCCCACTTTATTAGCGCCATCGTTGTTGATTGCAGAGCCCGCGATCACTGCATGGATTGTGTCCCCGTCTTCGATGGCGTCCGTGACCCGCTTGAGCACCACGACGCCAGCGCCATTACCCGGCACCGTGCCGGCCGCGCGAGCATCAAATGGTCGGCAATGTCCATCAGCGGAGAGAATGCCGCCTTCTCGAAAGGCGTATCCATGCTCCTGTGGCACCGTGATGGCCGCACCCCCGGCGAGCGCCATGTCGCACTGATGGCTGAGCAAGGCATGGCATGCCATGTGTACGGCTACCAGCGACGTCGAACAAGCTGTTTGCACGCTGATACTCGGACCGGTGAAGCCCATCTGGTGAGAGATGCGTGGTGCGACAAAGTCCTTGTCACTGGCAACCAGCAATTGGTGCTCACCCTCCGTGGCCAGCACGCCTTGATGGGCAAAAATGTTGCGGAGGAGGTAGGTATTGAGTGCGACGCCAGCGTATACGGCCACTCGGGCGCCCCGGCCGGGGGCGCCGTACCCGCCATGCTCTAGGGCTTCCCACGCACACTCAAGCATTATCCGGTGTTGCGGATCCATCAACGATGCTTCGTGCGGCGTAAAACCGAACAGCGGCGCGTCGAAACAATCCGCCTCGCTAAGAACGCCCCTAGCCGGCACGTAGGCGGGGTCCGCAATCTGTGCGGGATCTACTCCGGATTCGATCAGGATTTGCGGCGTGAAGTGATTGATAGACTCAACGCCGTCCACAAGATTGCTCCAGAACTGGTCAGCGTTAAGCGCTCCAGGAGCACGGCAAGCAAAGCCGATGACGGCGATACCTCCGATGCGTGGAACGGCCCGATCAGTCATTGGTCAACTGGCTTTCTTTACCTGCCTGAGCCAAACGTTCTAGAGCGGCAAGTTGGCGTGAGACTACATCTGCGCTTCCTGATGCAGGGGGCTCTGTAGTAGTGCCGTCAAGGTGCGCGGCCAAGGCACGTAAAGTTGGCCAACGGAACAGGTCGAGCACAGGAACGTCTCTTTCGAGGCGTGTGGCGATCTCTGCGCGGACCCGGGTGAGCAGAAGAGAGTGTCCACCGAGGGCGAAAAAGCTGTCATCCAGACCTACCTGATCGATGCCCAAAACCATCGCCCAAATTTCAGCCAGCATGTGCTCCAACTGCGTCCTGGGCCCAGGGCTAGAAGTCATCGGCTTGTTGACGGTTTTGGGCGACGGAAGCGAAGCCCGGTCGATCTTTCCGTTGGGTCCCGTGGGGAGGCTGTTCAGTATCACGTATTGTGATGGTACGAGGTAGGCGGGCAAGAGGTCCTGCAAGTACAGATGTAGGTCGTGAACCTGAAGTGTCTTTCCGTTATGTGGAACCACATGTGCCACCAGGCGTTCTTCCCCGGCTTCCTCTTCGAACAGGTTGACGACAGCCTGACTGACCCGTGAATCTGAAAGGATGGCGGCCTCTATATCTCCCGGTTCGATGCGAAATCCGCGAAACTTGAGCTGCATGTCAATCCGGCCAAGACACTCCAGACGACCGTCTTCACGTTTGAGCCCCAGATCGCCAGTGCGATAGAGCCTGGCGCCGGGGCGCGCGCTGAATGGATCGGGCACGAAATTTTTTGCTGTAAGCAGTGGCTGTTTGAAATAGCCGTGGGACAGGCTATGGCCACCGATCCAGATCTCGCCCACCATGCCCAATGGTAATGGTTCGAGGTGCTTATCAAGCACATACATTTCACTGTTTTCTAGTGGGTATCCGATCGTGACCGGCGCATCGGCGCGTACTTCATCAATCGAAGACCAAATGGTCGCTTCGGTCGGACCGTAGACATTGCAGACGCGTTTGCAAAGAGTGGACAGGGCTACGGCAAGATGCGCCGGCATCGTCTCGCCACCACACATTGCTGTCATGTGTGGCGCGCCTGACCAACCGTCCTCGACCAGAATGTTCCAGGTGGCGGGGGTCGCCTGCATGCAGGTGACTTGGCGATCGGTCAGGGTCTGCGAGAGCCTCCTTGCGTCGATCGTGTCTTCGTATTGCGCGATGACGAGCCGTGCGCCATTGATTAGCGGCTGTAAGAGCTCCAGCACAGAAATATCGAACGCAAAGGTAGTTACGGCGAGGAATACGTCTTGTGGCCCGAGCGGAAGCACTTGGTGCATAGCATGCAGGAGCCCGGCCACGGCCCGGTGTGGAACAGCTACCCCCTTCGGGCGTCCCGTGGAACCGGACGTGTACATAATGTAGGCCGTGCTCTCATCGGCGTATCTCGGCCGCACGGGCACTGGGTGAGGCGGCGACTGCGCCATGTCATCCGCGTCGATGTACACACTGCTAATTACGCTGGTCGAGAACAGGGTCGCGAACTGCGGTTCCATGACCACGATTCGGGCTGCGCAGTCATCGAGAACCATCTGTAAACGACTTGGTGGATGCTGTGGATCCAGGGGGACGTAGGCTGCCCCTGTCTTTAAGATCGCGAGGATACCGATAACGACCGAATGGCCGCGGCCAATACAAAGGCCGACGGGCTCGCCCGCCCGAACGCCCGCCTCGGTCAGCCGTGCGGCAAGAGCTTCGGCACATCGCTCTAATTGGCCGTAGCGCAAGCTAGTTACGCCAGCCACGACGGCAACGGCGTCCGGATCTCTTGTCGCCGCGTTCTTTACCAGTTCGTGAAGCAGCAGCTCGCCCGGGGGTAAGACCGCTTGCGGATTCGACGCGGCAAGCAATGAACGTCGCTGGTCTAGGGTCACTAAAGGTAGCCGGGACACGGGTCTCTCAGCATCCGCAACGACCTCGCCCAGCAACACCTCGAGCTCCGAAGCTATACGCGCCGCAGTGGGCTCATCAAAGAGATCGAGGGCATACTGCATACGGATGTGGAGGCCATCTGCCACTTCCCAAATATCTAGCTCCAGGTCGAAACGAACGGTGCCTGCGCCGAGATCGATTGGAGTTGCTTTAAGCCCCGGTAATGGGAACGTGGCCAGTGGTGTCTGACCGGGCGCGTTATGCAAGCCAACAGAGACCTGCACAAGCGGGTTTCTGCTGAGATCGCGTTCCAGCTGAAGGGCCTCGACCACCTGTTCGAAGGGGGTGTTTTGATGCTCATATGCTGCAATCGAGGTCTCGCGCACCCGGCGAAGCAACTCCATAAAGGTCGGATCCCCAGTCAAGTCGACCTTTAGTGCCAACGTATTGACGAAACAGCCAACCACTTCGGCCCATTCCTCTCGGTCACGCCCCGCCACGGGACAGCCGATAGTCACGCAGGTCTCGCGGGTTTGGCGGGCCAGCAGAACACTGCTAACTGCCAGCAAGAGCATGTACAGACTGGCGCCCGCATGGCGGGCGAGTTTGCGCAGCTCAGCGGTTGGGACAGCATCCAATAGGAACTCGATTCTCCCACCGCGGTAAGACGGCAGCGGTGGGCGAGGGCGGTCCAGAGGTAGCGCGAGAATACGAGGGGCGTCGGCTAGGTGCTTGGTCCAGTAGCGTAGGTCGTCCTGAAAAGCTTGTCCTTCCAATGCTGTTCGCTGCCAGCCTGAGTAGTCGGTATATCGCGTTGAAGGTGTTGCGACCATTTGGGGGGGGCGTGCAGCTTCGACCTCGGCCGCATAAAAGGCAGACAGGTCACGGCCGAGTAATGCGACGGACCAGCCGTCCGCAATCATGTGGTGCACGACCAGCACAAAAATGTGGGACCACTCATCGAGTTGATAGACACTGAGCCGAAGGAGAGGGCCCACTGCCAGATCGAAGGGCTTCTCTGTTTCCACGCGGGCGAGCCGCTGTGCCTCTCGGTCACGGGTTTCGGAAGGTAAATGGCGCAGATCAACTATGGAAACTTCAGCTTCAAATGGCGGCAGCACGCGCTGAACCGGCGCGTCATCGACCACTGGGAAAATACACCTCAGTGTCTCATGTTGACGGACAAGGCCCGTGACGGCGCGGCCGAGTGCCTGAGTGTCCAGGGGGCCGAAAAGATACTGTGCCATAGATAGCGAGTAGCTGACGCTGCCAGGTTGCATCTGGTCAAGAAACCATAGCCGTTGCTGTGCGAATGACAGTGGGTGGTCATCCACCGCAGGTACGGTCGAGGGCTGCAAAAATGCGAGGATTTCGCGTTTTCGCAATGCCAGCTCGCGCTGAATTTCTTGTGTTACGACTTTTCGCGAACCGTGACAGAGCAAGCGGTCACCTCGCGCCTGCACCTCGATACCAAGCCCGGCGAGGCGCTCGATGAGCTCGCTTGCTAATTGGTCCTCAGTGTTCATTAGTTCGTCTCGCCTGGTTGCTCGGATTCGCTCGCACCGAGCGCCTCTATACGCCGAGCCAGGCTCTCCACCGTGGTTTCCTCGAACACGACCTGTACCGACAGTTCTATTCCGAATGCCCGGCGCAATCTGGCAGCTACCTGGGTGGCGAGCAGCGAATTACCGCCGAGGTCGTAGAAGTCATCGTCGGGATCGACCTTGTCCAAACCAAGAAGCTCGCACCAGATTGAAGCGATCAGCTCATCCGCACTTGGAGGGACGGGGTCAGACAGTACCCGGGAGACCTTATCGCGCCGGGATGCCGCCTCCGCCGGTGCGCTCTGGTTCAAGCGATTCAAAAGTTCTGTAGCAGAAACCAGCACATTGGGTCCCGCATTGGACGCGAGTATGCGGGAGAATGCGGCCGCGCCATCGTCTTCAGAAATAGCCCCTGTGAGCGCAGTGCCGTTTCGACCCTTCGGGAAGGCATTATCAGGTGGTTGCCAGGCGTCCCAGCCGATGCTTACCCAGCGCACACCGTTAACCCCGTCCTCACGTTGAGCTACCGCATCCATATACGCATTCGCGGCTGCATACGCGGCGAAACCCAAGCCGCCGAGACAGCTTGCAAGCGATGACATGAGCACACATGCACGCAGCGGCTTCTCACGTGCTATAGCGCACAGCACGTCGACGGCATTAACTTTTGGAGAAAAATGTCGCGCCGCTACAGCAGGTGATAGGTCTTCGAAGGGGGTAAAGGTTTCTCTGGCCGCAGCGCCCGCGGCATGGACGATGACGTCGACGCGCCCGAACGCTGTTTCTGCCGCGGCGAACGCGCGTCGAAGTGCATACTCATCACTCACGTCGGCCTCTATCAGCAGCGTATCAGCAGCGCATAGGTCGCGAGGACCGGAACTCGTTTCGGCCTGCGTCTCCATGTCAATATCATCGATGTCGAAGGTTACCATTTCGTCTTCGTCTTGCACTGGGTCCAGCAGCGCCGAAAGCCTTTGTCGGCCAATGAGTGCGACCTTTGCTCCCTCCGTCTTCTGGAGATGCCTGGCTAGCGCAAGACCGATCTTGCCCATGCCGCCCGTAATCAGATAGACCGGCGCCTCATCTTCGCTCGCAACGATAGATACTGAAGGTATCGGATCGACAGGCTCCGCGCTCATGCGCCAGCGGTGAGTGTCTCTGATAGCGAGGATCCCTGGCGCATCGTCAACGACGCATTCGTCGCAGAGACGAGCGGCGAGGTCCTCCCTCCGATTACCAGCAATGTCGATGTTACGGCAGTGGATTTCCGGATGTTCTTGGGGCAGGACGAGTAGGGGCCCCAACGCCAGAGACCGCCTCGGGTCGCTTGCCTCGACACCGCTGACCAGGTGGAGGGATTCAGTCACGGCGATCAGGCTTGACGTGTGCTTCGAAGCGATGCCCGTGGATATGAGCAACTGCCCCAGCCGAACGATACCATCGTAGTTCGCGTCTAAATAGACCACGCGGTGTGCACGATTGATGGAGAGAACGGCTTCGAGGTCCCCTGAATCCAGACGCGATCTCACGACGGACGAACCTCTCCGGCGCAGTCTTTCGTCTAGTTTGGACGCAAGACCATGGAGGTCGCCCACGAGTAACCAGTGCTGATCCTGCCCGTTCATTCCATTGTCCTTGGGAAGACCCTGCATCCGCATCCATGTGGGGGCGTAGATCTTGACCCCGGGTGCGATGACCGGGCGCGGCGAAGCGCTCGTATCTGATGTTGGTGTATCGAACCAGTGCCGGGCCCGGTCGAAAGGGTAGAGGGGCAAAGGCACTCGCCGCCCGCCGCGCTGCCGGTGGAAGCCTTCCCAATCGATGTCAACGCCGGCCTTCCAGAGCGCAGCGACCGAATCGGCCATACTGGAGTTTTCATTCTTCGCCTTGCCAGGGCACGAACCTACGATGACTGTTGAGGGTGGAGCGTACCCTCGAGAAAATTCGGTGATAGCATCTCCGGGACCGATCTGGACGACCGCTTTAGCCGAGCCATCGAGAAGTGCACGAAGTGCAACTCGGGCATGCGAACGCCCTTCGAGGTGGCTCAGCCACTCTTCGATGCCACGAGCTGCAAGCCCTTGCGTGTATTGCCCGTTCTGGGCCGATAGCCAGTTCACCTTGCTCTGCGATGGTCTGGTGCAGGAGAGTTCAGCCTGAAACCGCTCAGCATCGCCGCGGGCGCTGATCAAGCGCACTGCGTCGTCAAGCGTCAACACGCCAGCGGCCACGCCTGCGGCGTATTCACCTGTGCCGAGGCCCAGAATGGTAACGGGCTGCACGCCCCATTCGCGCCAAAGAGCAAGATCGGAAGAGCACACGTCTGAACTCCAGTCACAGTTCCATCTCGTAT
>ERZ807291.1313-NODE-1313-length-40846-cov-9.767007_pt1 | contig 40846 bp, 35 predicted proteins | sample MGYA00521257_ERZ807291 | MGnify/ENA primary metagenome ERZ807291 (study PRJEB31413, sample SAMN03169783) | marine metagenome | biome: Marine; feature: Water; material: Subsurface seawater | place: North Sea | collected 2011-04-28 | depth 1 m m ...
CGGGAGCTGGCTCTTCGGCGGGGGCTGGCTCTGCAGCAGGCGCTGCGTCAGCCGCGGGTGCTTCTTCGCTCCCGTCGCCTTCTTCGCGTGCCCGCGTCAGCGCGGCACCAAGAATATCACCGAGGCTGGCGCCGGAATCGGATGAACCGTATTCCGCCATTGCCTGCTTTTCCTCGGCCATTTCATGGGCCTTGACCGACAGGTTGAGCTTGCGATCCCGCTTGTCGATATTGGTGATCCGCGCATCGATCCGGTCACCGACCGCATAACGGTCGGGACGCTGTTCGCTGCGTTCGCGGGACAGGTCGGCACGGCGAATGAAGCCGGGCAGACCACCGGAGACCGAAACCTCCAGGCCACCGTCGGTGACAGCGGTAACCGTACAGGTAACCGTATCGCCCTTGGTGATGCCATCCATGACGGATGCATAGGGATCTTCCGAGAGCTGCTTGATGCCAAGGCTGATCCGCTCTTTCTCGACATCGACGTCAAGAATGCGGGCTTTGACCATCTGGCCTTTCTCGTACTGCTTGACGGCTTCTTCGCCATCCGTCTCCCATGACAGGTCGGACAGATGAACCATGCCATCGATATCCCCGGCCAGACCGACGAACAGACCGAACTCGGTGATGTTCTTGATCTCGCCTTCGATTTCCTGCCCGGACGGGAAGTCCGCTGCAAAGGAATCCCAGGGATTGTCGTGGCACTGCTTGAGGCCAAGGCTGATCCGCCGCTTCTGGGAATCGACCTCGAGCACCATGACGTCGACTTCCTGGCTGGTGGAAACGATTTTGCCAGGATGCACGTTCTTCTTGGTCCAGCTCATTTCGGAAACATGGACCAGGCCTTCGACGCCGGGTTCCAGTTCCACAAATGCACCATAGTCGGTGATGTTGCTGACACGCCCGGTGAACTTGGTGCCGACCGGGTATTTCAGTTCCACACCTTCCCACGGATCTGCATCGAGCTGCTTCATGCCGAGCGAGATACGCTGGGTTTCGGAATTGTACCGAATGACCTGAACCTTGACGGTCTGGCCGATCGACAGGGCTTCTGTCGGATGGTTGATGCGGCGCCACGCGATATCGGTGACATGCAACAGACCGTCCACACCGCCGAGATCGACGAACGCGCCGTAATCGGTGATGTTTTTGACCATGCCCTCGAGAATCTGGCCTTCCTTGAGGTTGGCAAGAAGCTCGTTGCGCTGTTCGGCCCTGGATTCTTCCAGGACGGCGCGGCGCGAAACAACGATATTGCCACGGCGTCGATCCATTTTCAGGATCTGGAAAGGCTGCGGCGTCCCCATCAGCGGGCCAACGTCGCGGATCGGGCGGACATCGACCTGGCTACCGGGCAAGAATGCCACGGCGCCGGAAAGATCGACAGTAAAGCCGCCTTTGACCCGGCCGAAGATCGTGCCGGTGACGCGTTCGGTTTTTTCGAACGCAATTTCCAGAAGTGTCCAGGCCTCTTCGCGACGGGCGCGTTCACGGCTGAGAACGGCTTCGCCGTTCTTGTTTTCCATCCGCTCCAGATAGACATCGACAACATCGCCGACCTCGATCTCTGCGGGCTGGCCCGGCATGCCGAATTCCTTGAGAGCAACACGCCCTTCTGATTTCAGGCCGACATCGATCAATACGTTGTCGCCTTCGATCGAAAGAACCGTTCCCTTGATGACGGAACCTTCAGTCAGGTTACCGTCGCCGAAGCTTTCCTCCAGCAGGGCAGCGAAGTCCTCCTTGAGGGCCCCGTCCGCCGAATTAGTCATTTCTGTAGCCATAATATGTCCTGATTTTTCCTTCCTGGAACGACACAAACGCCCTTGGGCCGCACACCCGTGAAGGCCGCGGTCCTTAAGACCCCAATATCTGTTCCATATGTTCTGCTATCGTATGAGAGACATTGCCAAGGCGAATGCGGCGTCGGCGTTTAGATTTGTCGTGTTAACGACAGACGCGTCGGCGGCGGGAGCCAGAGGTGCGACGGCGCGGGTGCGATCCCGCTCGTCACGTTCTTTCATTTCCTTCAGAACGCGCGCAGGTATAACCGCATCGCCTCTATCCTGCAACTCTTTAACCCTGCGGCGAGCGCGTTCCTCGATATCGGCCTCGACAAACAATTTATAGTCAGCGTCGGGGCAGATCACGGTACCGATATCGCGCCCATCCAGAACCGCCCCCGGCGCGCCGCCAGGCGGATTGGCCGCAAACCGCCGCTGGACACCGATCAAAGCATCCCGGACGGCGGGGATAACGGCGACAATACCGGCCGCTGCGCCGGTTTCCTCGTTCCGGAGGGCCGGATCGGAAAAATCCTCTGCCGCGGCATCAAAGACCGCGGCCGCATGGATCGCGGCTTTCTGGTCCGCAGGGCTCAGCCCGGCGCGAATAAGGGCAAGACCGACAGCGCGATAAAGAAGGCCGGTATCGAGATAGGCGTATCCCAGTTCCGCGGCGAGCCGCCGGGCGAGCGTTCCCTTTCCGCTCGCAGCCGGCCCATCGACGGCGATAACCACGGGGTCAGTCATCAGACGGCAGTCGCGGAGATGTCGGTGCCGAGCCCGTTCATCAGATCGACAAAGCCGGGGAAGCTCGTGCCAATGGCCGCGGCATCATCGATCGATACCGGGTTTTGCGTCGCCAGACCAAGAACCAGAAACGACATTCCCATCCGATGGTCCAGGTTGACCGCAATTTCAGCGCCACCCTCAGGCATGCCACCGCACCCCTGAATGACGATATCGTCGCCATCAGCCTGTGCCGCCACACCGCAGGCCGCGAGACCATCGAGGATTCCCTTGAACCGGTCACTTTCCTTTACCCGCAGTTCCGCCAGCCCGCGCATCCGCGTTTCACCCGATGCCACGGAGGCCGCGACCGCGACGATCGGATATTCGTCGATCATGGAAGGTGCGCGGGCAGCCGGTATATCAACCCCGTGCAACGGTCCGTGGCGGAATGAGATATCGGCCACAGGTTCCCCGGCGGCATCGCGTTCATTGGTGTATGTCAGGTCCGCCCCCATTTCCCGCAGGGTCTCGAACAGCCCGGCACGCAGAGGATTGATACCGACGTTCTCAACCGTGACTTCGGACCCCGGCACGATCAATGCCGCGATGCCGGGATACGCCGCCGAAGACGGATCGCCCGGCACGGTGACATCCGTTGCCGTCAGTTCGGCAAAGCCGGTAACCGTAATTCGGCGCCCCCCGTCATCCGGAACAGAAACCTTGATATCCGCGCCAAAGGACCGAAGCATGTTTTCAGTATGGTCCCGCGTCGCTTCCCGTTCCGTCACGGTGGTTGTGCCGGGTGTGTTCAGGGCCGCCAGCAGGATCGCGGACTTCACCTGTGCCGACGGTACCGGCACATCGTATTCTATCGGGATCGGCTCGGACGCGCCCTGCAACACAAGCGGCATGCGACCGCCCTCCCTGGCATCGAATGCAGCGCCCATCTGCGACAACGGCACGATTACCCGGTTCATCGGACGCGACCGCAACGACGCATCACCCGTCAGGTGTACTTTCAGATCCTGTGTCGCAAGCAGACCCATAAGCAATCGGGCCGCCGTGCCGGCATTGCCGACATCAATAATATCTTCCGGCGGAACGAACCCGCCGACACCGACACCGCTGACCGACCAGACATCACCACGTTTTTCGATCCGCGCGCCAAGCGCCCTGAGGGCCGCAGCCGTGCAGAGGACGTCTTCGCCTTCAAGCAGCCCCTTGATGAGGGTCTCGCCAACCGCAGAAGCGCCGATCATCAGTGCCCTGTGGGATATCGACTTATCGCCGGGGACGGTCACGCGGCCCTTTAAAGCCGGTGCGGGCTGGGAAACAAGTTTGCTCACGGCGTCATCCTGAAGGCGCGCGAAGCGCCATTTAATTGCTCATTGACCAGCCCCGTCTCTACCATAATCAGCGCAGGCCGCAAGCGCGGGTATGATTTTGCTTTTGACAGACACCGCCGAACATGGCAAAGGCTCCCGACCGATTACAGAATTTAATGGAGACAGCTTTTGTCGAAGCCGGAATGGGGGCTGAAGCGCACCTGCCTCGGGTGTAGCGCGCGCTTTTACGATATGCAGCGCAATCCGATCGTTTGTCCGAGTTGCGGCGTGGAATTAGATCCGCTTGCACTGGTGCGTCCGCGCCGGGCTCGTGCCGCAGCAGCAAGCCAGGCCAAGGCCAGAGCAGCGGCGGCCGAACAGGCTGCCGAGGCAGAAACCGACGATCTGCCTGCCGAAGACGAGGACGCTCTTGAAATCGATGATGCCGCGATCGACCTGGATGACGATGATGAAGACGACATCATCCCCGACGACGACGATGACGACGCCATTGCGTCCGACCCCGACGTCTCCGAGGTTCTGGAAAAGGCAAAAGACGTCGACCCCAATCTCGACAGCTGACGTAAAAAATAAAACTTGCCGCGGAGCGTACGCATTCATAAAGTGCGCGCCGCGGAATTAGGGCATCTCCCAGGGTGCCTTTCCGGTACTACCGGGAAAATAAAACAGGTTTGGGGCCATAGCTCAGTTGGGAGAGCGCTACAATGGCATTGTAGAGGTCGTCGGTTCGATTCCGTCTGGCTCCACCAAGAAAACAAGGGTTTAGCTGAAAACAGCTAAGCCCTTGTTTTGTATTGAGATTTATCTCGTATTTAACGTCCGGTTTCATGCCGGGCATCGCCCCTGAGCGATATGAAACAACGCTTAACCTTCAGTTCACCATATGTCTTCACCACAACTTAAACCGGCGGCGGTAGGCTAACGGCCCTGTAAACACAGAGTCCCGCATGCCTGATTTCCCGGCAAACGACCAAAAGACGCCCGGCAACCATATCGAGAAAAGGTTGCTTACTTCCGTTGCGGTCCTCGCCGTTGCAACGTTGCTTGTCGTATGGGGCGCCATGCGTTTCGCCGCCGTCCAAATTCTGGAACTTGAGGCCACATCGCAAGCCCGCAACTGGGCTCATTTCATCAGCAACGACGTGGACGATCTCGAACGGTTTGTCCGGGGCGATTCAGCAACGCCCAATGACTACCGGGTGCTGAACATGGCCCAGAATGTCGGGGATGTCTTCAGCTACAGGATCCTTGATCAGGATGGGACGGTAACCCAGGCATCGAACCCCGGTTCGGTCGGCACAATCGTCAATACCGCGTTTTTCCGAGACATTGTCTCCCAGGGAGTGCCCTATACCAAAATCGGCTATAGCGAGGGTCGAGACAATGTACCCGCAGCGTATGGAGAAGCTTTCATACCGGTTACGCGGGATGGAGAATTTCTGGGCGCCGTGGGCACCTATGTCGATGTTTCCGAACTCGCCGCCACTATCAAACACAAATCCCGGATGGCACTATCAGGCCTGTTCGTCATTTTCAGCCTGTTCTGCCTGGCCCTGGGGCGTATCTACGTCCGCCAGCACAAAAGACAGCGGGCCTATCTCGAAGCTCTGGCAGAGAGTGAAGCCGGACATCGCCGGCTGGTCGAGTTACTGCCCTATCCAATGGTCGTCCATGTTGGTGGCAAGATCGTTTATGCCAACTCGGCAATGTTGGATAAATTCGGCTATGGCTGCCTGGACGACGTCATCGGGGTTGCTTCCTGGGACATTGTTCACGAGAGCCAACGCGATAAAATTCGGAACGGCAGAATGTCACGAACAGATGCCGGTGAGAAAAACGCACCGCAGGAATTCCGGTTTATCTGCGCAGACGGATCGGAATTTTACGGTGAATCGGCCGCGTCCCCCTTCATGTGGAACGGTCAGAACGCGGCAATCGTCGGGATCGTCGACCTGTCAGACCGCAAAAAAGTCGAGACGGCCCTGCGTGACAGTGAAGCCCGATATCTCTCTCTGCTCAACATCATGCCCGACGGTGTGCGGGTCAATCGCGACGGGCACGTCATCTATGCAAACAAGGCTGAAGCAAAAATCCTCGGCGCGGCTTCCCCCGAGGCGCTGATCGGGCTGCCTGCCAACTTCATGCCCCCTGAAGAAGCCGAAAAAGTGCGCGAGCGGCTTGAAATACTGAAGAAAAAGGAAATTGCCGATTGGCGCCAGAACGCCAGAATCCGGCTGGACGGGACGCGCGTCGACGTTGAATCAGCAGCCATTCCCATCGACTGGGACGGCGAGCCGGCCAATCTGCTGGTTACCCGCGATATCACGGAAAAGCTGGAAGCATCGAAGCGCCTGGAAGACAGCCAGAAACGTTACAGACGGCTGATTGACGCGTCGCCCGATGCGATCCGCGTTCATATCGACGGCAAGATCGTCTTCGCAAACGAAGCAGCGGCGAGCCTGTTCGGCGCCGACAGTCCCGACGATCTGCTCGGCCTCGGCGGCGACGTGTTTTTCCATGGCGACGACGTGTCGGAGATGGACGAACTGCGCGACGCCCTCGACCACAGCGAAACGAATGGGTGGTACGAAACCCGGCGCGTACGTCTGGACGGTTCCGTTGTCGCGGTGGAGGCAGCGGGCCTGCCGATCGACTGGGATGGCGAACAGGCCCAGCTCATCATGAACCGCGACATCAGCAGCCGCCTCGAAGCCGAACAGCTGAGCACGCGTCTCGGACGGATCATCGATGACTCTTCCAACGAGGTCTACGTCTTCGACGAAAAGACCCTGAAGTTCCTTCAGGTAAACCGGGGTGCGTGTGAGAACCTCGGTTATACCCCCGAAGAACTCGTGACGATGACGCCGCTCGACATCAAACCGGAATACAGCCAGGAAAATTTCGACGAGGTGCTGAATCAGCTGCGTGCGGGCACAGTATCATCGGTCCCGATCGAGACGATTCACCGTCGCAAGAACGGCACCTATTACGACGTATCGATCAATCTGCAGCTGATGCGCAACGAAACACCGCTCTCGTTCGCCGCGATCGTCCAGGACATCACCGAGCGCAAGCAGTTTGAATTCTCCCTGAAAGTCGCCAAGGAAGAAGCAGAATCCGCGGCCCAGGCAGCCGTCTCGGCAAACAGCGCGAAGTCAGAATTTCTCGCCACCATGAGCCATGAAATCCGGACTCCGATGAATGGTATTCTCGGCATGGCCAGTGTTCTGCTTGAAGGCCCGCTGAACGAAGAGCAGCGAGATCAGGCTGAAATCATATCGACCTCCGGTCAGGCATTGCTGACGATTATCAACGACATCCTTGATTTCTCAAAGCTCGAAGCCGGCAAGCTTGATCTGGAATCCGTGCCGATGTCTCCCGGCGCAACGTTCGAAGGTGTGATCGAACTGATCGAGAGCCAGAGCAGCGACAAAGGGCTGGAACTTGCGACATATATCGCACCGGAACTCTCAAACCAGTTTCTGGGCGATTCCGGACGGCTGCGGCAGATTTTGCTGAACCTTGCATCCAACGCCGTAAAGTTCACGGCCAGCGGAACAGTTTCAATATCCGCAGACATCATCAATGACAGCGAAAGCGGCCTGACCTGCCGCGTCGAGGTAGCCGATACGGGTATTGGCCTCAGCGAAGAGGCGATGAGCAAGCTGTTTGAAAAATTCGTGCAGGCCGATGCATCGACGACCCGTCGTTTCGGCGGTACAGGACTTGGGCTGGCGATCTGCAAACAGATCGTGGAACTGATGGGTGGCCGGATCGGCGTCAACAGCGTGGAGGGTGACGGCAGCACCTTCTGGTTCGAAATGGACCTCGAACGCTGTGAAAATAACGAGACCCAGACGGGCGACGCCGCTCCGCCGCCGGATTCGCAAGGCCCCCGACACGCGCTTGTCGCCTATGTAAACGACATCGGGCGCGCAGCACTTATCCGCCAGATGGAAGCTTTTGACTATAGTGTCACGGCAGTTGCCGACGCCGACGCAGCCAAAGCGGCGATTGCGGACGCAACCGAAAACGGGCAGCCTTTCGAGGCCGCGCTGATCGATCAGGACATTGACGGAACAAGCGGCGTTGTTGTTGCAAGAGCGCTTGTTCCCGATGATTCCTCCCGGGAAATGCGCAGCATACTACTGACCAATCGCGGCCTTTCGGGCGATGCCGCCCGGCAGATGAATTCCGCCGTCGACGCATATTTGAGCAAGCCTGTCCGACCCAGCCGTCTGGCTGCCGCACTGACAACCGGCTCGGAAGAGGCCACCGGCGACGGCCCCACCGCCGTCACGTTCGATCATGACTCAGGCGACGCAAAGCGAGCAGGACTCCGGATTTTGCTGGCGGAGGATAACGACGTGAACCAGCGTGTTGCGCTGGCCATGCTGTTGAAAGGCGGCCACGAAATCGATATTGCGAATGACGGCGTGGAAGCGCTGATGATGGCCTCGAAGAAGCAATATGACGTCGTCCTGATGGACATCCAGATGCCGACCATGAGCGGGATAGATGCCACGCAGAAAATCCGGCGCCTTCCCGGGCCGATCAGCGAGGTCCCCATTATCGCGATGACCGCGAATGCAATGGTCGGCGACCGTGAGGCATATCTCTCGGCCGGCATGAACGATTACGTCTCCAAACCGATCGACCCGGGCATGCTTTCCGCAGCCCTGACCCGGCAGATCGGCCGCGAGACGACGGCGTCTGAAATTCCCAAAACCGCAACCGTGGAAACGCAGCAGTCAGACATATCTCTCTCAGCACTGGACGATGTTCTGTCCGAGATGGATTCGTTGCTCGATCCACAATGAACAAGAAAGCACACCATGTTGATTCGCGACCTGTTGAATAGCAAATCTGACATCCTCCTGACGGTTCTCCCGGATACCGACATGCGGGAATCGGCAGAACTTATGATTGACCAGTCTATCAGCGCCCTCGTTGTCCTGTCCAAAGACGGGGCCCTCGCCGGTATACTTACCGAACGCGATATCGCGCGATATTTCGCAAGTGACCAGGGGGATCGGAAAGTGCCGGTATCGGAAGCCATGACAAGCGAACTGATCACCTGCACGCCGGACCACGAGGTAAGCGAGATCGCGAAAATCATGTCTGACAGCCATATCAGGCATCTTCCGGTGGTCGTGGATCACGGGGTAATCGGTGTTGTAAGTATCCGCGATATCGTCAGGTATCATCTCGCGGACCTGGAAAGCCAGAACCGCACTCTGCGCGAACTGGTTTCGGCGCTGGACTGACGCGGGACCGATAGCCGCCTTCGCGCCACCGGACCTGGCGTGCTAAAATGCCCAGCGTGTATCCGACAGAACGGTGCACATTCGGGGAGAAGGTTTGATGTCCGGTCTGATCGACGCTTTACGCGAAATTGTTATTGCCAACCGCATACTGGCGGCAGAGGACGTGGTCGACGCCTTCGGCCATATCAGCGTACGCCATCCGGACAATCCGGACCATTACCTGCTGGCCCGGTCACGCAGCCCCGAACTCGTCACCATGGACGACATCATGGAGTTCACGCTGCAGGGAGATATCGTCGGAGACGACGACCGGAAGCCATACGCGGAACGTCATATCCACGGCGGCATCTACGAGCGCCGGCCGGATGTCCAGTCGGTGGTCCATAATCATGCCCAGGCACTCATACCGTTCAGCATCACGAAAACACCACTCCGCCCGGTGATGCATGTTACCGGCGTGATCGGCGAACACGTGCCCGTCTGGGATATCGAGGATAAATTCGGCGGCACATCATTGCTCGTGACCAACATGGACCAGGCGCGGGACCTCGCGGAAAAGATGGGACCGGCGCGGGTCGTTCTGATGCGCGGCCATGGCTGTGCAATCGCCGCAGACGGCATAAAGGAGGCCGTTCTGACGGCCGTCTACACCCAGGTAAACGCGAAACTGCAACTACAGGCCATGCCGCTGGGTGACGTCAAATATCTCAGTCAGGAAGAAATAGAACTCACGCCCGAGACGCTGATCGGGCCCCTCGCTAAGGAACGCGCCTGGGAATACTTCGCCCGAAGGGCCATGGGCGACGAGTTCTGAGTACCGCCAAAGGCTGTCCCCCATGACGGATATCGGAAAGCGGCGGTTTTCGGATACGGATTTTGCGCGGCTCGACGGAAACCCCGACGCATTATTTTACAGCATGCCCCGGCTTGTTACCCATATCGACGACGCGGCCTGCGCAGCGTTATCGGGGCATTATGCCGACTTCCTGCGCGACGGCGACCGGGTCCTTGATGTTATGTCGAGCTGTGTTTCACACCTGCCGACGACCTGGACGCCGGGCGAAGTTGTCGGACACGGCATGAACACTGTTGAACTAGAGGCAAACCCGCAGCTCGACTCGTTTTTCGTTCAGGATCTCAATAAAACGCCGGCACTGCCGTTTGAGGAGTCCTCATTCGATGCCTGCCTGATCGCGGTTTCCGTCCAGTACCTGGTCAATCCGATTGCTGTTTTCACGGAAATCTGCCGGATTCTGCGCCCGGGTGGACAGGTCGCCGTGTCGTTCTCAAACCGGATGTTTCCGACAAAGGCGGTCGCGATATGGCGTGAATCTGATGATTCAGGCCGCTGTCGCCTGGTTGCCGACTACCTGGGCGCAATAGCGCACCTTAAGGAAGTCCAGATCACCGATCTCTCGCCTCGGCCAGGCCACAGCGACCCCCTGTTCATCGTCACGGCACGCCGGGCCTGAAGGGTCGACGCTAGAGAGCGAAAAATGCCGCCCCAATGGCGGCGACATACCACGTGAGGATCCACAGAGTGATGTTAGGATCGGGGCGCGAAAAAACACGGAGAACTGTTATATTTTGCATATTTTTCACTTCACTACACTAAATATCGATGCTTTTTTGTACTATATAATTGTTTATACACCGCTATTATTACAAAAAATTATATCTTTATTTATATGAATATTATTCTGTATTTTATTAAAATTCAACAAAATCATCTTTCGTCTCCGTTAAGACAATTTTCAGCCGATGGTGATTAAATAAAGACTGTTCTCTCGTGGTTTTGGAGCAATCTGGTGAAAGATCTCTTCGAGCTCGCCAAGCAGTTTGTCTGCATGATCATCGCTTCCACACTGTCGCTGACGGTATCGGTCGTCGAATCAATGCTGCCGCGGCGGCCGGAATGGCTGGAAAAAGTGGCGCTCCTCGAAACGCAGATGAGGGCACTCTCTGCGGGCGATGAAACGGTTAGCCGCCGCACGACGCCTGCTCCGACCGGATCCGACAGTGATACGACCAATGGTCAGGAAGCTCTGCCCGCCGATTTTCAGGGACTGGTAGACGGCTACTCCACCTTGCTGGAGTTCACCCAATACGTAAAAATCCGCGGACTGATGCTGGATCCGGAATTTTGTGAGCGTGTCGAGCGCGAATGGACCGTCAAAACGCTGCTGTCCTATATGATCTCTGCCGAGAAATCCTTGAAGGAGCAGGCATCTGAAGCGCACGAACAGGCCGCTGCCCTCTTATCCAAACGCGCCGCCGGGCCGGCTGCCGGACGTTAAGAATCAAGCGAAAGGCTCTCTGTCTTGAATATCCGGGTAACAAGTCACATATCTTTGAGAGCGGATGCCTCTGAAGGGTCCGTGGAAGTGATTACTCGCTCAGACGAGGAGAATCTATATGTCGCGCCTTTCGCTTTTTAACAGCCCGTTCCTGCTCGGATTCGATGACCTTGAACGCGCTCTCGACCGGGTATCCAAATCTTCATCGGATGGCTACCCGCCCTATAATATCGAGCGTGTGGGCGAAAACGATATCCGCATCACACTTGCCGTCGCAGGGTTCGCCCGGGATCAACTTTCCGTCTCGATCGAGGATACGCAACTGGTCATCCGCGGGCGACAGATCGATGATCCCGACCGGGAATTTCTTCATCGTGGAATCGCCGCACGGCAGTTCCAGCGGTCCTTCGTCCTGGCGGAAGGCATAGAGATCGTCGGTGCGGAACTGGATAATGGATTGCTGCACGTCAACGTGAAACGGCCCGTGGTGGAAACGCAGACACGCACGATCGAGATCAAGACCACATCGTCGCAGCAACGCCCCGATCTAAGGGCGATCGATATCGAGCCGGAAGAAAAAGCGTCGTAATTGTAGTGAGGGCGGGCCTTGAACGGCCATGCCAGATAGCAGAAGTGGAGCAGTAGAATGCAAACCCGTGAATCAGAAACCAACCCGATGTCATCAACCGATTTCGAGATGCTCGGCATGGACCATGTCGCTTATGTCAAAGAAGTGTCCGACGGCACGTCTTCCAAGTTCGCCGTCTATGCGGCAAATGGTGCTGAAATTGCACTGATGGAAGCTGATCGGGACGTAACCTTTGCCGCGGTCCGCCAGAATGACATGGAACCCGTCAGCGTCCACTAGAGACCGCACTTGACGGGGCCGCGCTAGACAGGGGCCGCGCTAGACGGGCAATGCCGCCGATCTCTCAGGCGGCCCGAGTCTGATCATCCCTGGTGAGAAGAGTATAGATTCTATCAGGACCGGCAGCGGCGCGAAGCTTCTCGCAATGGGCTGCGTTCCTCAGCACACGGGAAATACGGGCCAGTGCCTTCAGGTGGGCCGCTCCCGCCGATTCCGGCGCAAGCAGCAGAAAAATCAGATCGACCGGTTCATTATCGACTGCATCGAAATCGATGGGGGTCTCAAGCCGGGCAAAACAACCATAGAGCTTCTTCAGATCAGGCAGTTTTCCGTGCGGGATCGCGATCCCGCAACCGACGCCCGTTGTGCCGAGCCGTTCCCGCTCCAGCAAGACATCCAGAACGGCCCGTTCCGCAAGGCCCGTTGCCGCTGACGCCTTCCGGGCGAGCTCCTCAAGAGCGTGCTTCTTGCTGGATGCCTGAAGTGACGTCACAACGCAGCGCTGATTGAGAATATCTTCTATTTCCATGATCCCGGTCTCTCCGCAGCCGTCAGGCCGCTTCCCCGTCGGTCTCCGGGTCAACCCAGCCGATATTTCCGTCCCGGCGCTGATAGACCACGTTCACCCGACCATTGCCTGCATTCAGAAAAACCATCGCCGACCGGTCTGCAAGATCAAGCCGCATGACGGCTTCGCTGACCGAGAGTGTTTCAAGTTCTGCGGTGGTCTCCGCAATGATGACCGGGTTATCGCCCTCTTCCTCAAGGCCCGTATCCTGACCCGTGTCCTCTTCTTCCACGGGCGGCGCGATAATATATCGCTGCGCGTTCCGGGGGTTCTGTTTCGCTTCGGACTTTTCCTTGCGATTGTGATCGCGAAGCCGTCGCTTGTAGCGCCTCAGGCGCTTTGCAATCCGCTCCAGCGCCAGGTCGAAGGCCGCATGCGCCGTCGCCCCCTCGCCGTGCGACTGAACGATAATCCCGCGACCGGGGTGAACGGTTATATCGATTCTCAATCCCGCGCCGGCGCGGGAAACGGTGACGTTCGAATCAATGCCGCTGTCGAAGTATTTTTCAACGACTTCGTCCAGATGACTTTCGGCATAGGTCGGAAAGGCTTCGCCGATTTCGACCTGTTTTCCTGAGACTGTAACTTTCATGCACCGTTATCCGTTGGGCGAAAACACCCAAATTAGTTGGGCGCGTTGCGCCTGAAATTCAAGGGGCCCGAGGGCCGGTGAAGTCTGTCAAATAATTGAAGCCTCCCGGACAGCTCAGCATCGCTGTCGTTCGAGGTCGCGGAAAGTAGCAACAGGTTCAGCTTAGTCAATACTGACCGGCGCGGCCAGCCCCTAGACCTGCAGAGCTTTTTCCCGGCGACGCTGTACAGACGAAGGTATGTGCATCGCATCCCGGTATTTCGCCACTGTCCGGCGCGCGATATCGATGCCTTCATCGCGCAAAATGTCCACGATACGGTCGTCCGACAATACACTGTCATGGGTTTCACGATCGATCAGGGCTTTGATCCGGAAACGGATGGATTCGGCCGAGCGCGATTCTCCGCTCTCACCATGACCGATGGCGGAATTGAAAAAGTATTTCATTTCGAAAATACCACGGCTCATCCCGAGATACTTGTTCGCCGTAACGCGGCTGACGGTACTTTCATGGACGCCGACGACCTCTGCTACATCGCGCAGGGTCAGCGGCTTGAGGAATTCGACGCCGTCCTCGAAAAACGCTTCCTGCTGAACGACCAGTTCCGACGCCACCTTCAGAATCGTTTCCGCACGCTGATGCAACGCCCGAACCAGCCAGTTTGCAGACTGGAAACGATCGCTGAGAAATTCCTTGTCGTCCTTCGAACGAGCGTGCTTGCGAACGACCGAATAGTACCGGTTATTGACGAGCACACGCGGCATCACGTCGGCATTCAGTTCGATCATCCAGCCGGACGCATTCCGCCGCACGAAGACATCCGGGACAACCGGCTGGGCCACATCATGATCGAATTCCGATGCAGGCCGTGGGTTGAGCTCCTTGATCTCGGTAACCATCTGCAGCAAGTCTTCATTGTCGACGCCGCAGAGTTTGCGTAACTGCCCGAATTCACGCTTGGCCAGCAGTTCGAGATTATCGAGCAATGCCTGCATGGCAGGATCAAGACGGTTTTTTTCACGCAGCTGCAGTGCCAGGCATTCCGACAGGGACCGCGCGAAAATACCCGGCGGGTCGAATTGCTGACACCGGGCGAGCGTCGCATTCACCCTCTCGATTGTACACCCAAGTGCAATCGCTACCGGCTCCAGCGACCCGGAAAGCCAGCCATTGTCATCAAGCATTTCCATCAGACGGCCGGCGATCATGATATCGGTCGGATCTTCCAGATCTATATTGAACTGGCCGATCAGATGATCCCGCAGCGTCATCTCGTCTGCGGCGACGTTCTCCATGCCGGTGAGTTCATCATCGAATCCGCCGCCGCCGCTGCCCGACGTGTTCCACAGCAGGCCTTCGCCTTCCCCTTCACCCCCCGCGGGCGCACCGTCGGAAGCGGATTCAGGCTCGTAAACGTTTTCATAATCGGTATCGAGCGCCCGCTCATCATCACCGATGCTCTCGGACGTGGCGTGGTCCGACGCATCGGGGACCGAATCGGAATCATCGAAAGACGGGTCATCGGGGGAGACAGCGTCTCCTCCGGCATCGGCGCCATCCGAGTCACCGGCGCCGGAAGCCGCGTCAACGGAATCGACGGATGTTTCGGCAGAAGGCATGTCTGCGGCGCCTTCGAGCCCCCCATCCGCGTCTTCTCTTTCGAGAAGCGGATTCTGCTCGATTTCCTGCTCGATATAATCAGTTAGTTCAACATTGGACATCTGCAGCAGCTTGATTGCCTGCTGCAGTTGAGGCGTCATTACCAGAGATTGGCTCTGACGCAGATCCAATCGCGGTCCGAGCACCATAAAGGCTTATCCTACATACACTTAGTGATGTCTTACAGGCTGAATCTTTCGCCAAGGTAAACACGTCTAACATCCTTATGCGCCACAATCTCGGAGGGCGCACCCTCCATTAACACAGCTCCGTCATGCAGGATGTATGCCCGGTCGACGATATCGAGCGTTTCCCTGACATTATGATCCGTGATCAATACGCCGATGCCCCGATCCTTGAGGTGCGCCACCAGGTTTCTGATGTCGTCAACGGCAATAGGGTCGATCCCGGCAAAGGGTTCATCCAGAAGCATGAAGCTGGGGTCGGATGCCAATGCCCGGGCAATCTCGACGCGCCGGCGTTCACCGCCGGAAAGCGCCAGAGAGGGCGTACGCCGCAGATGGCTCACCGAAAACTCAGCGAGCAATTCTTCAAGCCTTGCTTCACGTCGGGCCGGGTTGTCATCGGTGACTTCAAGCACCGCACGGATATTGTTTTCAACCGTCATCCCGCGAAAGATCGATGCTTCCTGCGGCAGATACCCGACGCCCAACCGGGCGCGCCGATACATCGGCAGTCCAGTGACATCGTGGCCATCCAGCGCGATCGATCCGTAATCAGGGGCAATCAGCCCGGTAACGATATAGAAGCACGTTGTTTTACCTGCACCATTGGGGCCGAGGAGGCCAACGACCTCGCCGCGGTTCAGGTTCATGCTGACTTCGCGTAACACGGGGCGTTTCTTGAAGCGCTTGCCGATTTTATTAATCTGGAGGCCTGTGTTTTCGGCGACCAGTCGGGGGGCATCGCCGTCGATCCTGTCACCGAGGACGCTGACCGGGGTATTCCCGAAACCGTCCCGCCCCGTAATGTTCGAATCCGTCACTGCGCCCCCTGCGTGGTCTTGCGATCGGTGCTTTTCGGTTTTTCGACAGCTTCGGGCGTAAAGATACCCCGAACGCTTCCGCCCCTGCCGAACAACCGGCTGACACCGGTATTCAAATTCACTTCTGCGTACTCCCCATTCAACTGGTTTGTACCACGCGTGATCTTAACCGATCCTGTTAACTTCGCGATACCGGTTTCGACGTCATAGACACCGCGGTTCGACCGCACGATTTCATCCGGTGTCGTGATGACGATATTGTCGAACGCATCGATCTTGCGCACCCGCGATTTCCCCTTGGCGTCTTTAAAGAAATGGGCGGTCAGCACATCGGCCCGCAATTTGTTGTCGCCACGTTCCGCGATCGCGTTTCCCCGCGCCACAGCAAGGTTGCGCTTTTCCCAGTATTCAAGACTGTCTTGCGCGGTGATCCGGTCGGTCTCGGTTTCCATCCGCACATTGCCGGTCAGGACAAGGATACCGTTATCGACGTCGTACACACCCTTGTTGCCGAAGGCACGCTGCGTCGGGGTAACGATACGCACGTTATTTTCTGCATCGATACGCCAGATCGATGTACCCCCACCGTCTTTCTCGCGGTAGTAGGCGGTCAGCGTATCCGCATGGACGGCGACATCGCCCTGGGCAGCGCGGGCATTGCCACGGGCGATATAGGCCTTCGTTTTCTGCTGCCACTCGATGCCCTGATCCGCATTTATTTCGAGCGGCGTGTTGCGCGACTGCCCGGGCAGGCCGATCCCCTGCGCCAGCGCAGCAGCACAAAGTGATATCGTCACCACAGCGACCGCAGACAGCATCACTGCAAATCCGGCGCAACGCGACGATATGGATGAATTTGAAAACGCTGCCGTCATCTGATTTCACCGGGTTTGGGTGCGTCGGGATAGACCAGCAGGCGGGATTTCCCGGTAAAGAATATACTATCGCCGCTGCCGGCGATCCGGAACCCTTCAGCCTCGATTGTGCCGAACGGTCCCTGCCCGCGAATCGGCGAATCGCCGCTGGCCGCGGATGTCCCGAAGTTAAGCCGCGCCTCCGCAGTCTGGAATTCGTAGCCGTCATCGTGGAACAGGTCGACGCCGCCCGAGAGGTCGAGTATTTCATCGTCCCGCCGGAAAATGCCTGTCGGCGCGGCAATCGCAACCCATGAATCACCCGCGAGCGTCACATCGGCCTTCGGCTTAGCAAGGGCGACGCCGTTGTCGTCGCTGCCTGCCTGAACCACGGATTCGGCGGTAATTGAAAACGGACGGTTTTCACTGTCGACGCCGGTGAAGCGCGCATTGATCACTCTTTGCCCCCCGGCTGTTTCAATTTTGACATCAGAGAGCCCGACCGCAAATTTTTTCGGTGTCGATTTAAGCTCAGGCCAGACCACAACCAGCATCATGACGACCCCGGCGATAACCGGCAGTGCATATTTCGCGAGAAGTACAAAGCGGCTGTATCCTGATCGGTAATGCGGCAGACGCTGCTGCTCGGTACCGGTCGCGGCAGGCGTGTCCGGTCTTGCCGAAGCGGGTGATTCACGCAGAGGAGCCACCATGATTCACGAGAGGCCTTTTCGCAGAACGTCGTGGATATGCACGATGCCAACCGGAACATCATCGGCAACGACGAAATAAGTCGTGATCTTGTTCTCGTTCATCATCGCCAGGACCTGCGCCGTAAGAATATTCTCACTCACCGCTTTCGGATCCGGGGTCATTACCTCGGATGCCGTCATCGCAAGAATGTCATCTTCCATGTGGCGGCGCAGATCGCCGTCCGTGATCACACCGGCCAGTTTGCCGGCCGCCGACAGGACACCGACACAGCCGAAACGCTTGGCCGTCATTTCAATGATTGTTTCGGTCATCGGAGAATCAAGCTTCACGAGCGGCATCTCATCGCCGGCCCGCATCACATCGACCGCCATCGTCAGGCGCGAGCCGAGCTGACCACCGGGATGGAGCAGGCGAAAATCGTCAGGAGAAAACCCACGGCGTTCGAGCAGGGCAACCGCGATCGCATCGCCAAGCGCCAGCATCACCGTCGTTGATGTCGTCGGCGCGAGATTGAGCGGGCAGGCTTCGGGGCTGTCCGGCATTACCAGCGGCACGTCGGCGGCGTTCGAGAGTGCGCTATCCGCTTTACCGGTGACGGAAACCAGCGGAATACGTTTCAGTTTCGCATAGGCAACGATATCAGACAGCTCGGCCGTCTCGCCGGAGTTCGACAATGCCATGATCGCATCATTGGCTGTAATCATCCCCAGGTCGCCATGGCTGGCTTCGCCCGGATGCACGTATTGGGCTGGTGTGCCCGTCGATGCAAGCGTTGCCGCGATCTTGGTGGCGATATGCCCGCTTTTTCCCATGCCCGTCACGATTACCCGCCCGGAAACCGCCGCGATCAGGTCGATGGCCCGGGAAAAACCTCCGTCGAGGGTATCGGACAGGGCACGCAGGCCGCCGATCTCGGTTTCGAGCACGCGCCGCGCAGACCGAAGCGCCGCATCTGCGTCAGTCGCCGTCACGTCCAAAATCGTGCTGTCGCTATCAACCATCGTGGGGCCCAGAGTATTCAATCAGAATGATTTCAATCATTTATCGTATCCGATTCCGCCGAATCCGGCGACCCCCAACACGCAAAGACGTGTTCGGGTTCATTCCGCTACCATGCCGGCGCGCCGTCTGCCGGTTACCGGAACATATAGGGTTAGTGAGAGAAAATATCGAGCTCTGGCCAACCGGCGAGATCGAGCTCTGCACGACGCGGCAGAAAATCGAAACACGCCCGGGCCATATCGGTTCGACCTTCTCTCTCGAGCATGACGTCAAGCTTCGCCATAAGCGCATGCAGATACAGCACATCGGAGGCCGCGTAGGTCATCTGCTGGTCCGTGAGCGTTTCCGCACCCCAATCGGAGGACTGCTGCTCCTTCGACAAATCCACGCCGAGCAATTCGCGACACAGGTCCTTCAGACCGTGGCGGTCGGTATAGGTCCGCACCAGCTTCGACGCTATCTTGGTGCAGTAAACCGGCGCTGCCGGGACGCCGAGAAATTTATCCATGACCGCAATATCGAAACGGCCGAAGTGGAATAGCTTCAGGACATCGGGATTGGCCAGAAGAGCGCACATATTCGGCGCATCGAAAGGGCCGGGTGAAAATTTCACGAGGTGGGCATTGCCGTCGCCGGACGATAGCTGCGCTACACACAGCCGGTCACGGTTGGGGTTCAGGCCCATGGTCTCTGTATCGATAGCGACGACCGGACCAAGGTCCAGACCGTCTGGTAAATCCCCGTGGTGGAGTTCTATCGCCACGACCCGTCCGTTCTTTTAATCGTCAATCCAGAAAAGTGGTGCCCAGGAGAAGACTCGAACTTCCACGACCTTGCGGCCACTGGCACCTGAAGCCAGCGCGTCTACCAATTCCGCCACCTGGGCATTCGTTTTGCCGGTTGCAGCAAAACGAAGCGAGGGTATGCAATTCGGTCCCGACGTTGTCAACCGCTTTTGCCGTTTTGGTTGACGCCATATTCAGCACTCTTTAATAGCCCTTTGAGCATGATAGGCACGTAATTGGCGGAGGTTCTGCGCAGATGGATGTTGTTACCGTATTCGGCGCGTCCGGTTTTATCGGTCGCTACGTCGTCGCCGAGATTGCAAAATCCGGTGCAAGAGTGCGCGCGGCGGTCCGGCGACCGGACCGGGCGAGCTTTCTCAAACCCATGGGCGATGTCGGCCAGGTCACACCGATCGCCGCCAATATCCGTGACGATGCTTCTGTTGCAGCGGCCGTCGACGGCGCCGATACTGTCATCAATCTGGTCGGGATTCTTTTTCCGGGCAGCAAGCAGACCTTCGAGAGCCTTCAGTCGGATGGCGCGCACCGGGTTGCACGCGCAGCCAGGGCCGCAGGCGCGCAGCGGCTGGTTCAGGTATCGGCAATCGGCGCGGACGCCGAGTCCGATTCAGCCTATGCATCAACAAAAGGCATTGGCGAAAATCTCGTGCGCGAAGCCTTTCCCGGCGCGAGCATCGTTCGGCCGAGCATTGTTTTCGGACCCGAAGACGATTTCTTCAACCGGTTTGCGGCGCTGGCCCGCTTCACACCGGCCCTGCCCCTGATCGGGGGCGGCCACACGAAATTCCAGCCTGTCTATGTCGGTGACGTCGCGGATGCCATCGCGGCAATCTGCAACGAACCGAAATCGGCAGGCACGACATACGAACTCGGCGGACCGCGCATATACAGTTTCCGAGAGCTGATGGAGATCGTGCTGAAGGAAATCGACCGCAAGCGCCTGCTGGTGCCGGTACCGTTTCCGATCGCGACCGCGCAGGCCGCCGTTCTCGAGCTGGCTTTCTGGTTGCCCAAAGTGCTGAACCTGGGCGCGAACCCGCCGGTGACGGTCGATCAGGTCAAACTGCTCCGCCACGACAACGTGATGTCCGGTAACTTGCCCGGGCTAGAAGATCTCGGCGTAGATGCGACGGCGCTGGAAACCATTGTACCCGCATATCTGCGGCGCTACCGGCGCGGTGTCTGGCACACCTGACACCACGCGCCTGCAGAGCCTGGTCCACCGACCGGTTCCGAATAGCGGTTTTTAGTTATACGCCCAGACGAGTATCGCGACGCCCAGCAACAGCCGATAGATAACAAACGGCGTAAAGCTGGCCGTTTTGAGCCAGCTCATCATCAGAATGATCGCGATAAACGCGGCGACGAACGCCATCGCGCCGGCTACAATGGCGTCCGCCAGAACGTGCTGGGCATCATCTTCAATCAGCTTCAGGGTCGCGGCGGCGCCGGCGGCGAGGATGGCCGGGATCGACATCAGCATCGAAAATCTCGCCGCTTCCGTCCTCTCGAACCCGAGCCAGCGCGCCATTGTAATCGTCGTACCGGCACGGCTCGCCCCCGGGATCAGGGCGAATACCTGGGCAATCCCGATAATCAATGCGCGTCCCCACGTCATGTGCTCGACCCGGTTGATCGTGACCGTAAATCGGTCGGCGATGTAAAGCAGGACACCGAATCCAATCGTCGCCCAACCCACGACGACGGCACTGCGCAGCATATCGCCGAGGTGATTGAAGACGAGACCACCGACGATAACGACGGGTATCGTCGCGACGACCAGTTGCGCCATCATCTTCAGGCCGGGATTGCGGCGCACGTTACCGGGCCTGCACATCCCTTTGAGCATCATCCAGATATCGCGCCACAGATAGGCCATCACGGCGCCGAGGGTCCCGACATGAACGGCAACGTCGATCACGAGGCCCTGATCCTGCCAGCCGGTGACACTGGGAATCAGAATAAGGTGGCCGGACGAACTGATGGGCAAAAATTCCGTAAGGCCCTGGATGAGGGCAATCACGGCAAGCTGGACGAGAGTCAAGGGAATCTCCGACGGTGAGGAATCCGTTAACAGGCCTAATACCCCAAGGCATCCCCTAAGGCCAAGAAAACAATTAGTCCCATTTCGATACCAATATTATTGAAACAGACGGACACAATTCCACGGGAATCCGTGGAAGCCGCCCCGACTCGCCCAATAGGTCAGTACTTATTACCTTAATAGAGTTTTTCACTCGCTCTCCCGCGAAAACGTTGTTATAATCAGGCCAATCTGAAAATTTAAACTGAGGCGCGTCGCGCGAAGCAGCGAGACGCGAGGGGGTATCATGCCCAGCAAACTGCTGAAATTCGTCGATCTTGCGCAAAAGACACCCGAAAAGCGCGCCGCGGACGCCCGACGGCAGGATTTCGGAGAAATTTACCAGCGTTTCAACCCCGAAGCGGCGACGGCGCAGGCCAGCCGGTGTTCACAATGCGGCGTGCCGTTCTGCCAGGTTCATTGCCCGGTTCATAACAACATTCCCGACTGGCTAATGCTGACGGCGGAGGGCCGCCTCGAAGAAGCATATGAAGTCTCCGCCGCGACCAACAACCTGCCTGAAATCTGTGGCCGCATCTGTCCGCAGGACCGCCTGTGCGAAGGTAATTGCGTTATTGAACAATCGGGCCACGGCACCGTTACCATCGGCTCGGTCGAAAAACACATCACCGACACGGCTTTTGAGCGCGGGTGGGTCAAACCGGTGTCACCACCGCGGGAACTCGACCGATCGGTCGGGATCATCGGCGGCGGCCCTGCCGGCATGGCAGCCGCCGAGCAGTTGCGCAAAAAAGGCTATGCCGTTCACGTCTACGATCGCTACGACCGTATCGGCGGCCTGATGATCTATGGCATCCCGAACTTCAAGCTGGAAAAGCATATCGTCGAGCGGCGCGTCAGCCTGCTGGAACAGGGCGGTGTTGTTTTTCACCGGAACTTCGAGGTCGGGCGGGACGCCACCCTTCAGGAGATCCGCGACCGTCACGATGCGGTGCTGATCGCGACCGGCGTGTACAAGGCCCGCGACATCAAGGTCCCCGGTGTCGGGCTCGATAACGTCGTGCCTGCGCTCGACTTCCTGGTCGCCTCAAACCGCAAGGGCCTGAATGATTCCGTGCCGGCCTTCGACGATGGCAGCCTCAATGCCGACGGCAGGAACGTTGTGGTGGTCGGTGGCGGCGACACGGCGATGGATTGCGTTCGCACCGCCATCCGTCAGGGCGCGAAATCGGTCACCTGCCAGTACCGTCGCGACCGGGGCAACATGCCGGGGTCGCGCCGCGAGGTTCAATACGCCGAGGAGGAAGGCGTGCATTTCGACTGGCTCGCCGCGCCGGAAGCATTCCTTGGCGACACCGCCGTGACCGGTGTCCGCGCACAGCGGATCCATCTCGGCGTTCCCGATGCATCGGGACGCCAGACGCCGGAGCTTATCCCCGGGTCCAGCTATAACGTCGATGCGGATCTCGCGATCATGGCGCTGGGTTTCGATCCGGAAGATCTGCCGAACCTGTTCGGTGCACCGGAACTCCAGGTCACCAAGTGGGGGACGGTGCGGATCAACCATCGCACCATGATGACCAATCTGGACGGCGTCTTCGCAGCGGGCGACATCGTTCGCGGCGCATCGCTTGTCGTCTGGGGCATCCGCGACGGGCGGGATGCCGCAGAAGGAATCCACGCACATATTCAGGCGACGGCCGAGACCGCCGTTGCGGCGGAGTGACTGAGATGACATCAGACCATCGGAAAATCACGGCTGCAGAGCAGTTTGTTGAAAGATACGAACGCGATGCGGATCGCCTGCGTGAAGAGGCTGTCATCGATGTGGACGCCCGCGATGCCTGCGGTGTCGGCCTGATCGCGGCGATTGACGGCGAGCCGAGCCGGCAGGTCGTCGAGGCCGGTATCGAAGCGCTGAAAGCACTGTGGCACCGTGGAGCAGTCGATGCGGATGGCATGACCGGGGACGGTGCCGGCATCATGGTCGAAATCCCGCAGGATTTTTTCCGGGATCACGTATCGCGCACCGGGCACACGGCCAGCGAAGGCCCCATTGCGGTCGGCATGGTGTTCCTGCCGCGCACCGACCTTGAAGCGCAGGAACGTTGCCGGTTCATTGTCGAATCCGAGATCCTGAAATTCGGCTATTCGATATACGGATGGCGGCAGGTACCGATCGATCACACGGCGCTCGGCGAAAAGGGCAACAGCACCCGCCCCGAAATCGAACAGGTCATGATCGAAGGTCCGGCCGATGCCGATATGGAAAAGCTGGAACGCGACCTCTACGTCATCCGCAAGATTATCGAGAACCGGGCACGCGCAGAAAACATCCGCGATTTCTATATCTGTTCACTGAGCGGCAGGACACTGATCTACAAAGGCATGTTCCTCGCCGAACAGCTCTCCTCGTTCTATCCGGACCTGCTCGACGAACGCTTCGTGTCGCGCTTTGCGCTGTATCATCAGCGATATTCAACGAACACCTTCCCGACCTGGCGCCTTGCCCAGCCTTTCCGGATGCTCGCCCATAACGGCGAGATCAATACGCTGTCGGGCAATGCCAACTGGATGCAGAGCCACGAGACGCGCCTTGAAAGCGAAGTGTTCGGCCGACATATCAACGATCTGAAACCGGTCATCGCACCCGGAAATTCCGATTCCGCCTCGCTCGATAACGCGTTCGAACTTCTGGTCCGCGGCGGCCGGTCAGCGCCGATGACCAAAAGCCTGCTGATCCCGGAAGCGTGGTCCAACAAGACGACGATGAGCCAGGAACTCCGCGATTTCTACAGCTACTGCAACTGCGTGATGGAACCCTGGGACGGCCCGGCGGCGATCACGGCGACGGATGGCAGATGGGTTCTGGGCGCTGTCGACCGGAACGGACTGCGGCCGATGCGCTATACGATCACCATAGATGGCCTGCTGATCATGGGGTCGGAAGCCGGCATGGTGCCGGTCCGCGAAACGGAAATTGTTGAAAAGGGCCGGCTCGGTCCGGGCCAGATGATTGCCGTCGACCTTGCCGGCGGCAAACTGTATCGCGATACCGAGTTGAAGCAGTTGCTGGCAACAGCGCACCCGTTCGGGAACTGGGTACAGAACATCGAGGCAATCGATGACGCCATCCGGCCGGAAGAAGCCGCACAGGCGGAATATGCCGGCGATGAATTGCGGCGGCGCCAGGTGGCGGCGGGCTATACCCTTGAAGAGCTTGAACTGCTGCTCCAGCCGATGGTCGAAGACGCGAAAGAGGCGGTCGGGTCGATGGGCGACGACACGCCCCTCGCCGTGCTGTCCGACGGCTACCGGGGACTGCATCATTTTTTCCGGCAATCGTTCAGCCAGGTCACGAATCCACCGATCGATTCGCTCCGTGAATACCGGGTGATGAGCCTGAAGACCCGGCTCGGCAATCTCGGCAATATCCTGGACGAAGACGAAAGCCAGACACGGCTGTTGCAGCTTGAAAGCCCTGTTCTGTCCAATGCCGGGTTCGACGCCATGCGGAACCTGATGGGTGACGCCGCCATCGAGCTCGACTGCACGTTCCGGCCCGAGAAGGGCGAGCACGCGCTGCGCCGCGCACTCTACAAGCTGCAGCGGGTTGCCGAGGACGCCGTCCGCGGCGGAGCGGCGCATCTGATCCTGTCCGACAAAGGTATCGGCCCGGGTCGCGCAGCCATTCCCATGATCCTGGCGACCGCCGCCGTGCACACGCATCTGGTCAGCGAAGCCCTGCGCACCTACACGTCCATAAACGTCCGCAGTGCGGAATGCCTGGACACGCATTACTTCGCCGTTCTGATCGGTGTCGGTGCCTCAACCGTCAATGCCTACCTGGCACAGGAAACGATCATCGACCGGCATCGCCGCGGATTGTTCGGCGAACGGTCCCTGTATGAATGTGTCCAGCGGTACCGGGAAGCTGTGGACCAGGGACTGCTCAAGATCATGTCCAAGATGGGTATCTCTATCCTGTCGAGCTACCGGGGTGCCTATAAGTTCGAGACAGTCGGCCTGAGCCGCTGGCTGGTATCGAGCTATTTCCCCGGCATGACATCGCGAATCTCCGGCATCGGACTTGCCGGCCTGCAACTGAAGGCGCGGGAGCTTCACGACCGGGCCTTTAATGAAGATGTTACAGCACTACCCGTCGGCGGAATCTATCGGTACCGCCGCAGCGGCGAAACACATGGCTTCGAAGGGGCCCAGATTCACACGCTGCAGGAAGCCGTCGCGACCGATTCATACGCGACCTACAAAAAATACGCCGAGGCCGTCCGCCAGTCGCCGCCGATCAGCCTGCGCGACCTGATGGAATTCGATCCGAAGCGTGACCCCGTCCCGACAGAAGAAGTCGAATCGATCACCGATATCCGCAAGCGCCTGGTATCGCCCGGCATCTCGCTGGGCGCGCTCAGCCCGGAGGCGCATGAAACACTGTCGATCGCGATGAACCGTATCGGGGCCAAATCCGATTCCGGTGAAGGCGGCGAGGATGCATCGCGCTACAAGCCCCGCACCAATGGCGACAATGCGTCCAGTGCAATCAAGCAGGTCGCATCGGGGCGGTTCGGTGTGACAGCGGAATATCTGAACAACTGCCGCGAGATCGAAATCAAGGTCGCACAGGGCGCCAAGCCCGGTGAAGGCGGGCAACTGCCCGGCATCAAGGTGTCGGAAGTGATTGCAAAACTTCGTCACGCGACGCCGGGTGTCACGCTGATTTCACCACCGCCGCATCACGACATCTATTCGATCGAGGACCTCGCGCAGCTCATATACGATCTCAAGCAGATCAACCCGGACGCCAAGGTCTGCGTGAAGCTGGTTGCCCAGACCGGTATCGGCACGATCGCCGCCGGCGTTGCCAAGGCGCATGCAGATGCCATCCTTGTATCCGGGCATTCCGGCGGCACCGGGGCCAGCCCGCAATCATCGATCAAATATGCCGGCCTGCCCTGGGAAATGGGCCTGTCCGAAGTTCATCAGGTGCTGACGCTCAACCAGCTTCGGCACCGCGTGGTGCTGCGTACCGACGGCGGATTCAAAACCGGCCGGGATGTCGTTATCGCGGCGATCCTGGGTGCCGAGGAATTCGGTATCGGCACCGCGTCGCTTGTCGCGATGGGCTGCATCATGGTGCGCCAGTGCCATTCGAATACCTGCCCGGTCGGAGTCTGCACGCAGCACGACAAGCTGCGCGAAAAATTCGTCGGCACACCGGAGAAAGTCGTCAACCTGTTCAGTTTCATCGCCGAAGAAGTGCGCGAAATACTCGCCTCCCTTGGCGCACGCTCCCTGAACGAGGTCATCGGCCATACGGAACTGCTGATGCAGGTCAGCCGCGGCAGCCCCCATCTCGACGACCTCGATCTCAACCCTCTGCTGGTACAGGCGGACCCGGGTGACGACACGCATTACTGCACGATCGAGGGCCGTAACGAAGTGCCGGAGACACTGGATGCCCTGATGATCGAAGACGCGCGGCCCGCGCTCGATGGCGGCGAGAAAATGCAACTCCAGTACAATGTCCGCAATACGCAGCGGGCCATCGGCACCAAGCTGTCATCGCTTATCACGCGCCGCTTCGGGATGCAGGGCCTGCAGCCGGGACATATCACTGTCCGCCTGCGGGGATCCGCCGGACAGTCGCTCGGGGCATTTGCCGTCCAGGGACTGAAGCTCGAAGTCCTCGGTGACGCGAACGATTATGTCGGCAAGGGGCTTTCAGGCGGCACCATCGTTGTCCGGCCTCCCACCGCCGCGCCCCGTAAATCGAACGAGAACACGATCATCGGCAACACCGTTCTTTACGGCGCAACCGGCGGCAAACTGTTTGCGGCAGGCCAGGCGGGCGAGCGCTTTGCCGTTCGCAATTCAGGCGCCGAAGTCGTGGTCGAGGGCTGTGGCTCGAATGGCTGCGAATACATGACCAACGGAATCGCGGTCATCCTGGGCCCGGTCGGTGATAATTTCGGCGCCGGCATGACGGGCGGCATGGCGTATGTCTACGATTCGAACGACAGCTTCATGGACCACGTCAATGAAGACACCGTCATGTATCAGCGCATCCAGACCCCCTATTGGGAAAATGTCCTGAAACGGGCCGTCGAGGAACACCGCCAGGAAACCCAGTCAGCCTTCGCCGAGCGCATGCTGAACCACTGGCATACCGAGGTCGAAAGATTCTGGCAGGTCGTTCCGCTGGAGATGGTAGACCGCTACGAGCAGCCGATCACAGCATCGGAGAAAGACGATGCCCTGCCTGTTGCAGGTTAGCCGTTTCCGCGACGCGCCGGTTTAGGTAGACTGGCGGTAATGCGTACGCTTTATCACCTTTGGCTTTCTCCGTTCAGTCGCAAGATCCGCATCGCGCTGGCGGAGAAGAAGCTCGACTTCGAACTGAAGGCAGAGAACCCGGCGGAACGCCGTGCGGAATTTCTGGCCCTGAATCCGGCCTGCGATGTGCCGGTTCTCGTCGAGGATAGCGGCCCGGTGATCGCCAATTCTGCGGCGATCGGGGAATACCTCGAGGAAATCTGTCCGGACCCGCCGCTCTATCCCGGTGGCCCGTCGGAGCGCGCTGAAATCAGACGCCTGATTGCCTGGTTCGATATCAAGTTCAATGTCGAGGTCACGAACAACCTCGTCGGCGAGAAACTGATGAAACGGCTGTTACGTCAGGGAGCGCCTGATTCACGCGCCATTCGTGCCGGCCGTGAAAACTTTCACATTCATATGGATTACATCGCCTGGCTGACTGAAAGACGGAACTGGCTGGCCGGCGATGAATTTTCGATGGCCGATGTCGCGGCAGGCGCGCACCTGTCCTGTCTTGATTACATCAACGACGTTCCCTGGGCCGATCATGAGCCGGCACGGGAATGGTATGCCCGGCTGAAATCCCGCCCGTCTTTCCGGGCCATCCTCGCCGATCATATTCCGGGCGAGCCGCCACCGAAGCATTACGCCGACCTGGACTTCTAGGCGACCTGTACTTCCAGAAACTGCTCAAAAAACGCGACTGATCCGGCACACAAAATCCTGTCAGGATATCTGGTCGACCGAATCCCGGATGATCGCTGCGGTGCGCCGGTAGTGATCCATCAGAACCTCGACCGCGCGGTCGGAATCCCGGTTTACGGCGGCATCCATGATCGCCTTGTGCTCGTCGAGCTCGTTGCGGCGCGGATAGGTTACCCGGACAGCAAGCTGGCGATACCGGTCGGCAAGATCATTCAATTGTTCGCAATAGGATATCAGCCACCGGGACCCGCAGGCGCCGATCAGCGCGAGATGGAACGCCCGGTGCAAAACTTCCCAGTCGGGATTGATCGCGTAGGTGATCTGTTCGGCAGATCGCGGCGCCTTCGACAAGCGGTGAAAAGCCAGAACGAGCCGTTCCTCCCACGCATCGTCCCCGGCGGCGATGGATTCCCGGATCGCCGTTTCTTCCAGCCAGCAGCGGGTTTTGATCAGTTCATCGAGCTCGGCCACACTGATGGTGGCGACCCGGAAGCCTTTCTGGTCGACCCGCATCACCACGCCGTCGACCGACAATCGGTTGAGCGCTTCGCGGATGGGGCTTGCGCCGACGCCGTAGCGATCGCGCAGATACTCGACACGCAGCTTTTCCCCGGGCGGCAAGTCGCCTTTCAGGATGTCCTGGCGCATCATGTCGTATACCGAACTGGCAAGCGTTCCTGCTGCGCCTTCCGGTTTACCAATGCTTTCGGATGTCACACTCACCACCGTCCTACCGCTCCTTCGTAAATGTCGACAATTTGTACCTTGTTATTGCAAATGGGGCTACCGCCTATAAATATCTAATATTAAGGCATTTATGGACATAATATCGATATTTTATTGACCATTAGAGGTTGCGGCCCCTATTGTGTGCGCAAGATAAAGAGCGGCAAACGGAAACCAAGCCGTAACCTGCGTCGGTTAGACTGAGTCCAATCGGACAGCGGGCACATACCCGCAGGAAAAGGATTTATCATGACGCGCGTCAGTGTCAGCCAAATGTTGAACGCCCTTGTCGATCTCGGGCGGCACTATCTCGACCGACCGTCGGTCGATACCGGCGTCGACGCGCTGGTCGCCCGATGCCACGACCTCGTTTCAGCGCATGGCGAAGCTTCGGGCACCGCATTGGCAAGCCAGATTCTGGATAGCTATCTCGCCCTTAATGACGACGAACGCCTCGGCGCCCTGCTTCTCCTGGATACGGCCTTCGCACCCGATGCCGACACGCTGTCGGCCGCCGCCCGCAGTTACGCAGACAACCCGGATGACGACACATACCGCGCACTCGCAAATGCGATCGAAGCGCCCCGGCAGGAACTCTTCCGCCGCCTGAATATGGCGCCCGGCGGCACCACTGCTATCGTCGGTATGCGCCAGCTGGTCCTGGCACGCCTGCGCGAGCATCCCGAACTCAAACCTTTTGAACACGATCTCAAACACCTGCTGGCATCGTGGTTCAACCGCGGCTTTCTGCAGTTCGAACAGATCGACTGGCGAACCCCTGCCGTCATCCTTGAAAAACTGATCGCCTATGAAGCCGTCCATGAAATCCAGGGCTGGGACGATTTACGCCGGCGCCTGGCGGATGATCGCCGATGCTTCGGGTTTTTTCACCCCGCCCTGCCGGACGAACCCCTGATTTTTGTCGAGGTTGCCCTGACCCACGGGCTTGCCGGCGAAATCCATACATTGATCGACACGGCGCCCGACGAGCAAAAGAAGCAACAGCCCGATACCGCGATCTTCTATTCGATCAGCAACTGTCAGACAGGACTTGCCGGTATCAGTTTCGGCAACTTCCTGATCAAGCAGGTTGCCGACGCCGTAAAAAAAGAGTTCCCGGGCATAACGCAGTTCGCCACGCTGTCGCCGATCCCCGGATTCAGAAAGTGGCTCGACGACGTATTGGTGCGCGATACGCCGGACTGGTTGAGCGAAGACGATATCGACCTGCTTAACCGCAGCGACTGGCGCGACAACGAACTGATCCGCCAACCGCTGAAACCTGCACTGATGAACCTTTGCGCGCGGTATCTTATCGAGGAAAAACGCAATGGACGGCCCCTCGACCCTGTCGCCCGCTTCCATCTGGGCAACGGTGCCAGCGTGGAACGGCTTAACTGGGCGGCGGACCTGTCGGACAAGGGCATTGAGCAATCAACCGGCATGATGGTCAATTACCTGTACGATTCAGAACAGATCGTCCGAAACCATGAAGGTTATGTCCGCGACGGCATAGTGGCGGCATCTTCCGCTGTCACGAAACTGGCGAAGGGCAAGGACTAAAAACCAGGCGCCGGGGCCCCCACAGGCTACTGTGCTTTTGACGACGTTTCCTGCTTCGCCAGATTTTCGCGGGCAGCCTCCGCCGCACCGGACTTCGAATCCAATAAAATAATACGCTGCCAGTCGGCTGCTGCCGCCGCGGTATCGCCGCGCAGCAACGAGATATTTCCCCGCTCCAGCAGCGCGTCCACGTTGTCCGGTGCGAGACCGACCGCACGTGCAATATCGTCCCGGGCGAGGTCCAGGTTCTTCAGCTTGCGCCAGGCCGTCGCCCGGAACACCAGCGCATCCACGCGGCTGGAATCCTGATCCACCGCCCGGTTCAGATCGTCGATCGCGTCCCAGTATTCACCTATGCTTGCGCGCGTGATCGCCCGGTCGATCAGTAACTCGATTCGCGGTCCTGCGAGGTCGAGCGCACGGGTTTGCGCTGACAATGCCTCATTTGTTTTCCCGGCGATGAGCCAGGCCTGCCCCGCCTGTGCAAGCAGTTCCGCCTTGAGCGCTTTGCCCGGGCGCCGGGTTGTCGCGGATAGTGATTCAAGACGGCGGGCTGCTTCCTCGTAAGCGCCGGTATTCAGCAGTGCGACCGCACTACAGTGTCGTGCGCCTTCCTCGCCGCCGGCACGTTCCCAGGCTGCAGCAACACCAATCGCCTTTTCCGGATTGCTGCGCGCAAGGGCCATGCACTCGGTGTATTGCCTGGCCGCCTTTGCCGTGCTGCTTTCGTTTGACGCAGGAGACGTTTGCGCCTCGACCGTTGTCGCCAGTGCCAAAACAGCCATACCCGCCATTCCGCAGAGAGCACCGCGTGACCAGAACCGTTCAACTTGCAGCCGGATTGCCATAGGTCTTAAAGTCGCGATCCCGCACCGTTAAGGCAAGCCAATTAAAATGCACATTCCGTCATGACGACTCCCAAAACGCTTTTCTGTTTCGGACTCGGCTACAGCGCCATGGCGCTGTCGCGTCGGCTGGATGCCGCCGGCTGGGCCATCCGCGGCACCTGCCGCAAACCCGCCCGAAAAGCAGCGCTCGGCGCGCTCGGGATTTCCGCCGCCCTTTTCGACGGCGAATCCCCCATGGAACCGACCGATCTGATTGACGGCGCAACGCACGTTCTTCTGTCCATCCCACCGGGGGCGGATGGTGATCCGGCGTTCCGACATCACGCGGAAGACATCGCCGCCGCCGGGACTGTTGAATGGGTTGGCTATTTCTCTACCACAGGGGTTTACGGCAACCGCGACGGCGGCTGGGTCGACGAAACATCCGAACTGCGTCCGGGCAGCGAACGCAGCCAACGCCGTGTCGATGCAGAACGCGACTGGCTTGCCTGGGGTGAGAAAAACGATATTGCGGTTCAGATATTCCGGCTGCCGGGGATATACGGTTCCGGGCGCTCTGCCGTCGACCAGGTAAAGGCAGGCACGGCACGGCGGATAAACAAGCCCGGCCACGTATTCTCACGCATCCATGTAGAGGACATAGCAACCGTGGTCGCCGCGTCGATAGCCCGGCCGGAACCGGGCGGTATTTATAACGTCTGCGATGACGAGCCGGCAGCGCCGGCGGATATCGTGACCTATATATGTGAATTACTCAGCCAGGAACCGCCGCCGGAAATCCTCTACGACGAAGCGGAGATGTCACCAATGGCGCAAAGCTTCTGGTCGGATAACCGCCGGGTCCGCAACAACCGGATCAAGGACGTCCTTGGAGTCGAACTGGATTTTCCCAACTACCGCATCGGCATCCGCGGGATACTGGGTCTCGGCGGCTAGAAAACACCCCGTTCATCGAGTTCCCCCAGCAGGTCATCCAGCGTTACCTTCAGTCGGGCTATATCCTGATCGCGTGACAACCGGTGATCACCATCCTTCACGAGGAAAATCCGCACGTCCTCTGACAGGATTTTCTCGGCGATGCGGCTGGTCGTCATCCAAGGCACCGAATCGTCGCGCATGCCATGCAGCAGCCTGACCGGACAATGCAGCGCTATCGGCCGCCGCAGGAGCAGGTGCGACCGGCCGTCTTCAATAAGCTTCCGTGTGATCGTATAAGGCTCATCGCCATATTCCGACGGCTCGTAATAAACGCCGTCGCGTTCAAGAGTTTCACGCCGTTCCGCGTCGAACCGGTCCCACATCAGATCTTCGGTAAAATCGGGAGCCGCCGCGATGCCGATCAGCCCGGCCACCCGGTCGGGCCGGGCCAGCGCTGCCAGCAGCATGATCCAGCCGCCCATCGACGAGCCGATCAGAACCTGGGGCCCCTCGGTACACGCATCGAGCACCGCAACGGCATCCTCTGCCCAGCTGCCGATGGTTCCATCGGCAAAATCACCGGATGATTCGCCATGTCCCTGATAATCGAAGCGTACGAACGCCCTTCCCGCCGCGCGGCAATAGCGTTCCACTTCAAGGGCTTTGGTGCCCTGCATGTCGGACATAAAGCCGCTTAAAAACATTACACCAGGTGGCTTGCCGTCGAGCCGCCGGTAGGCGATTGTGGCGCTGCCGTCTCGTGGTAGGATTTGGGGCGGTCTATCGTTGCTGTCATTCATGGAAATTGCATAACCATCATGGCGCCCGCCGAAGCGGAAAATCAGACAAGTCATAACGCGCCCGCAGTGAATGCGGAAGCGCCTGCTGTGCTGCAAATTCTACCCACCCTGCAGACCGGCGGCGTCGAGCGGGGCACCGTGGATATTGCCGCGGCGCTGACGGCCGCAGGATGGCGCGCCATTGTCGCCTCCGCCGGCGGCGCGATGGCACACGAAATCCAACGTGTCGGCGGCACACATGTCACCTTGCCCGTCGACAGCAAGAACCCGCTGATCATGCGCAAAAACATCAACGCGATCGCCAATGTTATCCGCACGCATAATGTCGGCATCGTCCACGCCCGCAGTCGCGCCCCGGCATGGAGCGCCCGCAGCGCAGCACAAAAATGCGACGTGCCGTTCATGACCACGTTCCACGGCACTTACAATTTCAGCAATCCGGCCAAGAAGGCCTATAACGCGATCATGACCAAGGGCGAGCGCATCATCGCGATCTCCGAATTCATCGGCCGTCATATCGAAGAAAACTATGGTGTGTCGCGCGAAAAAATCCGGGTCATCCCCCGCGGGGTCGATACCGAGAGCTTCAACCCGGACGCGGTATCCGCCGAACGGATGATCCAGCTGTCGAATGCATGGCGCCTGCCAGACGACGCGCCAGTGGTCATGCTGCCAGGCAGGCTGACGCGCTGGAAGGGCCAGAGTGTCCTGATAGAGGCCGCCCGCCGGCTGGCCCGCGACAATGTCCGCGTGCTGCTGGTAGGGGACGATCAGGGACGCACCGGCTACCGCGAAGAACTCGAAGCCCAGATAGGCCGGATCGGCGCCGAAGGCATCATCCACCTGACGGGGCCCTGCCGCGACATGCCCGCGGCCTATATGCTGGCAGACGTCGTAATCTCGGCATCGACCGACCCCGAAGCATTCGGCCGCGTCGCCGCCGAAGCCCACGCGATGGGGCGCCCCGTCATTGCATCGGATCATGGCGGCGCGCGTGAAACCGTGATCGCCGGCGAGACCGGCTGGCTGGTGCCGCCGGGTGATTCCGATGCGCTTGCACAGGCACTGCGCACCGCGCTTACCATGACGACCGAAGAACGCGATACGGTCGCCCGCCGCGCCATCGCCCATGTCCGGGAACATTTCACCAAACCGCAGATGTGTGCATCGACGCTCGCCGTCTATGAAGAGCTTCTGCCGCGCAAATGATCCAGCAGAAGGGCCGTCTCCTTGTCATCAAACTCGGCGCTCTCGGAGATTTCGTGCTGGCGACGGGGCCCTTTGCCGCAATCCGCGCGGCACACCCGGAAGAAGAAATCGTTCTGCTGACAAGCGCACCCTACGCTGAGTTAGCGCGTGAAAGCGGCTATTTCGATGACGTCTGGGTCGACGAGAGGCCATCCCGGATCGCCCTGATCGCGATCCAGCGCCTGCGGCGGCGCCTGCGCGGCGGCCGCTTCTACCGGGTATACGATTTGCAGACCTCCGGGCGGTCTTCGTGGTATTTCCGGCTGATGCGCGGCTTCATGCGCCCGCAATGGTCGGGCATCGCCTTCGGCTGCTCGCATCCGCATGCCAACCGCAAGCGCAATTCAATGCACACAATAGAACGCCAGGCCGAACAGCTGGCCATGGCGGGCATTCCTGAAACACCGCTGCCCGATCTGTCCTGGGCAACAGCCGATATTTCCCGGTTCGCGCTACCGGAACGCTTCGCGCTAATTATCCCCGGCGGCGCCGCACACCGTCCCGGCAAGCGATGGCCGGCGGATAGTTACCGGGCCCTTGCAGAAGACTGGCTGAACCACGGCATTACCCCGGTGATCATCGGCGGGCCGGACGAGGCAGATCTGGCGGTCGAAATAGCCAATGGTACGAACACGCTGAACCTCGCCGGGCAGACGACTTTTGCCGATATCGCGGCGCTTTCACGCGCGGCTGCAGGCGTCGTCGGCAACGATACAGGGCCGATGCATATCGCGGCTATTTGCGGCTGCCCGTCGGTTGTTCTGTTTTCCGGAGAATCCGATCCGGCCATCACAGCGCCGCGCGGACCCGACGTTCAGGTCCTTCGTCGAGAAAATCTGGCGGATTTGCCCGTATCGGAGGTTGCCGCGACGTTAAGTTTGCGTTAAATGCCCCGGTCTATGGTCAACCCGTGGGCGCAATGAAAATATCATGAGTAATGTGGCGATTACGCTGCCCGACGGCAGCGTGAAACAGTTCGATGGTCCCGTAACCGGGGCAGAGCTGGCAGCGGCTATCGGGCCGGGCCTGGCAAAGGCCGCTCTTGCCATCAAGATCGAGGGCGAAGTTCTCGATCTTTCACGCAGCATCGACGTCGACAGCACCGTTGAAATCATCACCCGGAAATCCGACGACGCGCTGGATCTGATCCGCCACGACACAGCGCATGTCATGGCCGAGGCCGTGCAGGCACTTTATCCCGGCACCCAGGTGACAATCGGGCCGTCGATCGAAAACGGATTCTATTACGATTTCGCCCGCGACGAGCCGTTCACGCCGGACGACCTGGAAAAGATCGAAGCGAAGATGATGGAAATCATCAAACGCGACGACTCCTTCATCCGTGAAGAATGGGACCGGGACGACGCGATCCGCCATTTCACGGATATCGGCGAAAAATACAAAGCCCAGCTTATTCACGACCTTCCGGCCACCGAAACGATCTCGATCTATCGCCAGGGCGACTGGATGGATCTGTGTCGCGGACCGCATCTGCCGTCGACCGGCCATGTCGGCAAGGGCTTCAAGCTGCTGAAGCTGGCGGGTGCCTATTGGCGCGGCGATTCGAATAACGAGATGCTCCAGCGCATCTACGGCACATCCTGGCGCGACGACAAAGAGCTCAAAGCGCACCTGATGATGCTGGAGGAAGCCGAAAAGCGCGACCACCGTCGTCTCGGCCGCGAGATGGGCCTGTTCCATTTCCAGGAAGAAGCCGTCGGCAGCGTGTTCTGGCACCCGAACGGGTGGACGCTCTACCGCACGCTTGAAACATATATTCGCGCCCGGCTCGACAAGGCAAAATATGTCGAGGTAAAGACGCCTCAGCTGATAGATCGCGGCCTGTGGGAAGCATCCGGTCACTGGGAAAAATTCCGCGACCATATGTTCACGGCCGAAACCGAGGATGACCGCATCTTCGCGCTGAAGCCGATGAACTGCCCCGGCCACGTCCAGATATTCCGCCAGGGCATCACCAGCTACCGCGACCTGCCGCTGCGCATGGCCGAATTCGGCTCCTGCCATAGATACGAGCCGTCGGGCGCACTGCACGGGCTCATGCGGGTGCGCGCGTTTACGCAGGATGATGCCCATATCTTCTGTACTGAAGACCAGATCACCTCGGAAACCGAGGCTTTCTGCGAATTGCTGCTTAGTGTCTACAAGGATTGCGGTTTCGAAGAAGTCGTCGTCAAGTTCGCCGACCGCCCCGAAACCCGTGCCGGAGAGGATGCCGTCTGGGACCGGGCTGAAGCCGCACTCACCGAAGCGGTCGAGGCATCCGGGCTGGAATACACGCTGAACCCCGGCGAAGGCGCGTTTTACGGCCCGAAGCTTGAATTCGTGCTGCGCGACGCGATCGGCCGCGACTGGCAATGCGGCACCCTTCAGGTGGACTTCGTGCTGCCCGAACGGCTGGACGCAACCTATGTCGGCGAGGATGGTGCCAAGCACCGCCCCGTCATGCTGCACCGCGCAATCCTTGGATCGTTCGAACGCTTTATCGGCATCCTGATCGAGAACTATGCCGGGCGTATGCCCATGTGGATGGCACCGGTACAGGCCGTCGTCGCGACGATCACGTCGGACGCTGACGCCTATGCGATCGAGGTCCGCAACGCCCTGGACGCGGCCGGCATTCGGGCGGAACTCGATATCCGCAACGAGAAGATCAATTACAAGGTGCGCGAGCACAGCCTGGCGAAGGTCCCGGCGATGCTCGTGGTCGGACAGCGGGAGATCGAAGACCGGAAAGTCGCGCTGCGGCGTCTCGGCGGCAAGGACCAAGAATTCCTTGCGCTGGACGACGCCATAGCTAGACTTGTAGAGGAAGGTAAGAGCCCGGCCGAGAAATAGCGGGAGCGGGATAAACGCTGAAGACATCCCGCCTTCCCGAAGATCAGGTCTTGTTACGGCCCAAATACGTGCACTGACTTGAACGACGGCACTCAAACGAAAACTTAACCGAAACAATCAAAGGAGAAATTCGATCGTAAGACATACAAGCATGGAGCCGCCCGTAAAGGATGACCGGCCCATCAATGAGATGATTAAGGCGGCACAGGTCCGCCTTATTGGCGCCGAAGGCGAACAGATCGGCGTTGTGACCCGGGACGATGCGCTGGACCGCGCAGCGAATCTGGGGCTGGATCTTGTTATCGTGGCGGACAACGCAGATCCGCCGGTTTGCAAGATCATGGATTACGGCAAGTTCAAATACGAAGAGCAGAAAAAGAAGAACGAAGCCCGTAAGAAACAGAAGACAATCGACGTCAAGGAAATCAAGCTGCGCCCGAATATCGACGCGCATGATTACGACGTGAAAATGCGCGCCATGAACAAGTTCCTCGGCGAGGGCGACAAGGTGAAAGTCACCATGCGCTTCCGCGGCCGGGAAATGGCGCATCAGGACCTCGGCCTGAAAGTTCTTCACCGGGTCCGCGACGACCTGGAGGAGCTGACCAAGATCGAACAGTTCCCGAAAATGGAAGGCCGCCAGATGGTGATGGTCCTGGCGCCAAAATGATGGCAATGCGCAGAACGCGCTGATCCGTTCAGAATCGAATACGCCCCGGACATTGTTCGGGGCGTATTTATTAGGGTGTCTTTATTTACGACCGGATTTACGACCGGCGCTGACGGAAAAATCCGGGAACGCAGAAACCGGAAATCAGTGGGCGCCCGACGGATTCACGCCCGCCTTCAGGACGAATTTCTTGTCGCAATAGGGGCATTCTACTTCCCGGTCTTCCAGTTTCAGAAAAACCTTCGGGTGACCAAGAGCCCCACCGCCGCCATCGCAGGATACGGAGATTTCTTCGACTTCGACGATTTCGGGCGGTTCGGGCGACTGCGCCATGGTGTATTTGCCTCTCAGAAGCGTTGACCGTAGTTTCGCCGCAATGATACCCAAACGCAGCGCATCGTGAAAGCCACATGCGTTGCCCGCATAGAAAGACTTATGACAGCACCGAACCCCGATACACCCGCCGTTGAAACAACCGCGCTGCGCAAGATTTATCCCGGTATCGACGGCCCTCCCAAGGAGGCGCTGAAATCCGTCGACCTGTCTGTAAAGCCGGGGTCGGTCTTCGGCCTGCTGGGGCCCAATGGCGCGGGCAAATCAACGCTGATCAATATTCTGGCGGGGCTTGTCGTAAAGACATCCGGATCGGCCCGCATACTCGGCTGGGACATCGAAAAGAACATGCGCCAGGCGCGGACAGCAATCGGCATTGTGCCGCAGGAACTGAACCTCGACGCCTTCTTTTCGCCGAGAGAGGTGATGGAGCTGCAGGCGGGTTTCTACGGCGTACCCAAACGGGAGCGCCGGACCATGGAAATCCTGACCGCGCTGGGGCTGGACGACAAGGCCGATGTCTATGCGCGCTCCCTGTCGGGCGGCATGCGGCGACGGCTTCTTGTCGCCAAGGCACTGGTACATTCCCCGCCGGTTGTGATCCTCGACGAGCCGACGGCAGGCGTGGATGTCGAACTGCGCCAATCGCTGTGGGATTACATGAAGGAACTGAACGACGCCGGCACGACCATCCTGCTGACAACACACTACCTCGAAGAAGCAGAGGAAATGTGCGACGAGATCGCCATCATAAACCACGGCGAAATTATCGCCCAGGATACAACGTCTGCCCTGCTTGCCCGGCTCGACCGCAAGGAGGCCCATATCACGGTGGACCGCGATATCAACTCACTGCCCGAAGGGCTGTCGGGTCCGGGGGTGGACGCTGAAATCCGGTCGCCCCGCGAATTGCTGATTCGCTTCCCGCCAAGCCAGGTGCATATGGGCACATTGTTGGACGCCGTTAAAAAAGCAGGGCTGGAAATTTCGGACCTGTCGACCCGCGATACCGATCTGGAAGAAATATTCGTTGCCCTGACCAGCAGCAGCGGCGACGGCTTGCCCCCCACCCGCAGCGGGGACCCCCAGGCGGGAACGCTTGAAAAATCCCGTACCAGACCGGATCCGTGAAGCAGCACCAGGCCGTCCCCGTGAGAGCACTCCGCACGGTACTCATCCTCGCTGCATTCAGCCTGCTGGGTGCCTGCGCACCACGCCTTGAACCAGCGGGGCCGGCCATTCAGGCACCAGCCCTGCTCGACACGCAGATCATGCTGGCTGACGGTGCCGCCCTGCCCGTCCGCCGGTGGCTGCCCGACGGCACGCCGCACGCAGTGATCGTGGCGCTGCACGGCTTCAACGATTATTCCCGCGCGTTCGAACAACCCGCAACCTATTGGGCAAGCCGCGGCATCGCCACCTATGCCTTTGACCAGCGCGGGTTCGGAAACGCCCCCAATCGCGGGATCTGGGCCGGGCACGACACCATGGTCGCCGACGCAGCGGCCGCCATCGGGCTTATCCGCACCCGCCACCCCGGTCGGCCGGTTTTCGTGGCCGGCGAAAGCATGGGCGGGGCGATTGCAATGATTGCCGCGTCACAGGGAATGCTGAAAGCCGACGGCCTGATACTGGTCGCCCCCGCATTGCGCGGGCGGCCCTATCTCGGTGTCATTCCCCGGGCAATGCTGTGGCTCGGCGCGCGGGTCATTCCCTGGTACCCCCTGACCGGTCGGGGGCTGCGCATCCAGGCATCCGACAATATTCCAATGCTGCGGGCCCTCGGCGCCGATCCGCTGATTATCAAGGAAACCCGGGTGGATGCGATCAAGGGGCTGGTCGATACGATGGATGCCGCGATCACCTCGGCGGCTGAGATCAGGATTCCGTCCCTCGTCCTGTATGGTGCGCGCGACGAGCTGGTGCCGAAAAAACCGACCTTCGACATGATTGCCGCCCTGCCACCGGGAATCAGCCATCGGCCTGCGGTTTACCGGTCAGGCTGGCACCTGCTGCTGCGCGACCTGAAAGCGCACATCGTGCTGGACGATATCCTCGCCTGGATCGCCGACCGGTCGGCCCCGCTGCCATCGGGCGCAGACAAAGCCGCGCGGGATGCCATGGCCGCCACGGCAGCGGCAAGCCCATCAAATGCCCCAAACCGATAGATCACCATTCCGATTGCCGCGGGCGCGCCAGCGCGCTATGTTCCGCCGGCTTCGGACCGGTCAGCAGGACTGACCGCGACGACAGGGGCACCCGTAGCTCAGCTGGATAGAGCGCTGCCCTCCGAAGGCAGAGGTCACA
>ERZ807291.1321-NODE-1321-length-40690-cov-10.005955_pt1 | contig 40690 bp, 35 predicted proteins | sample MGYA00521257_ERZ807291 | MGnify/ENA primary metagenome ERZ807291 (study PRJEB31413, sample SAMN03169783) | marine metagenome | biome: Marine; feature: Water; material: Subsurface seawater | place: North Sea | collected 2011-04-28 | depth 1 m m ...
TTGAGGATTTAGCACTAAAATAGTATCAAGAGCTACATACCATTCCTCTTTAATATCTTCTGTGTAATCCTCATCATAAAACAAACAAATATTGCTTGTTAAAAGATTTTTATTTACTGACATCTGCAAACCAAAAGCGGTGAATTTAACAGTAGAATCATTATTAAACGCTAATTGTTTTGCATAGCTCTCTAAAAAGCTAGTATGGAGAGTTTCAGCAGTTTTACCAGGATTTATATAATAATAGAAGTTTGCGTCATTAGAAATGTAAGATCTAAATTTAGTGTAAGTTTTACTATTAGAAAGTGTGTTGTTAGAGCTGTAATTGTCAATAATATATTCTAGAGTATGAGGGGACTTCCCGAAAATGAAATAGTCGTTAATTACAGTAAAATATGGATTGTTTACTTTTAGTAAATCACCAAACAAATTAGCACTTAAGTAATGGTCAAAAACTTTATTAATTTGGTAGCTATTGTACTCACTAGATTTTTCAATCATCCCTTGCATTAAAGATGAAGTTCTGATAGATTCCTTTACTTTAAAGTAAGTAAAAGTATTTGCAGCATTTAGCTGTACTGATGTGTTGAATTTACCTGCTTCATCATCAATCTCTCCGATAAGCTCATTATAATTTACATTGCAACTATCTTGTATCTTCTTGCGGTTTTTATCCCAACTCCAAAAGCTATTTTGGTTTTGGAGAATCTTGTTCTTGCCATCAAATATGTCTTTTGCATCAGAAAAACCTAAAGCTAAAAGCTCAGTTGTATTCTCAGGGATTATTTCAATAATATCAATATTACTGCTTTTTTGTCCGTTAAAAATATCAGAATAATTAGTAATATTACTATTTATTGAACTGATACCATTTGCTAAGAGCACTTTGTCTTTTAGCTTAATATCTGTGGCAGTCCAGTTAGATAAATCGGTTGTAAGGTTTTTGTTTTTTGTAAAGGTATTTGTAAGCTCTATTAAATTGTTTCCATTAAAAACAAGGTTAATATCAGAAGATGAACTTAAAGTGTTGTATGCTTTTGAAAAACCATCATTAACATATAAATTGTCAGTATTTTTATTTGAAGTTCTTACAGCATCCGTAAGTAGCATCTTAGTTGAAGAAAAGAATAAAATATCATCTAAAAATGAGTAATACATTCCAGTTTTATCTAAAAAGTAAATCTCTTGATTGTCATATTCTGATGTGCTTTTACCAATTCCAAATAACTGTATAATGGTCTTGTTATTTAATGCAGTTAATCTGTTGAAAGTAGTACTGAACAGTGTTCCGCTATTATTTGCACCTACCTTATGGTAAGACACAAAAAGAGTGTTGCTTTTAAACACTTCCTGGTTTGAAGTAAAAAACTCGCTTATCACTTTAATTTGAGTTTTGTTAAACTTGATGAGCTCAATGTGCCCTAATTGCTCCCAAAGAGTTGTGAGCTCTAAGTTTCTGCTTAAATTCCTTACATCATTAATTTTTATAATTACTGAAGCATTAGTTGGAATCACTTTAATAGGATCTTCAGTAGAATTTAGTGTTTTTTGGTAAGTATTGTACGCAATAAAAAGTATGATTCCAATTAATAAAATTGGAATAGAAATTTTCAATATTGTTTTGAACATATGACTTAAATGGTAAAAAGCAAAATTAATAATTTATAGAGACAAATTCAGCTGATTAGTAAGTAGTTGAAAACTTTTTCTGTGATGCTTAGTGCTTCCAAATTCTGCTATTGCTTTTCTGTGTTGTTTTGTAGGGTATCCTTTGTTGTTTTTCCAGAAGTAATTAGGGTGTTTTTTATCTAGCTCTTTCATAATATCATCACGATAGGTTTTTGCTAAAACTGAAGCAGCAGCAATAGATAAATACTTCCCATCACCTTTAATGATACATTCATGCTGAGTATTAGGATATGGATTAAAACGATTTCCATCAATAATTAAAAGTTCTGCTTTGGTATTTAATATTTCAATTGCCCTATGCATTGCTAAAAAGGAGGCATTTAAGATATTTATTTTATCAATTTCCTTTGGACTTACAATTCCTACAGTGCATGAAATAGCTTCTTTTTCTATTATTAGCCTGAGTAACTCTCTTTTCTCTTCTGAAAGGACTTTACTATCGTTAAGTATATTGTTATTAAACTGCTTTGGGAGTATAACAGCAGCTGCAACTACTGGACCAGCTAAACAACCTCTACCTGCCTCATCACATCCTGCTATAACTAGCTTTGATTGATAGTGTTTTAACATAAATTATATGTGTGTATTAAGTTTTAATTATTTAGATTTTGTCTATTTTCTATTATCAGTAAAAGTAGTTGTCTATTATCTAATTTGGTGTTAACCCTCTTTTGGGTTTTTTGTATTTTTTTACTTTCGTTTGATTTCTTATATCAACATCTTGCTCCAACCACCATTTCCCTTTTTTGTAGTTGTAGGAATTAAATGTTCCTTCAGGTATGTAGTATTCATAAAGTCCAGTTAAATCTTTACGACTAGCAACTAAATGGTCAAAAACTATACGTTCTTCTTTCTCTTCATAATTAACACTGATTACTGTTTTAGAATCATATTGTAGGATTACTCTTTTCTGACTTTCTTTTTTTGATTTTTTAAAGATTGGAAGTCCGAATTTAATTTTGTTTTTACCAGAGAAATACATTACATCAATTATCTTCTTCGTACTGTATCCATCATGCCCATCCCATGATAGTATGGTGTAGTATTTTCTACCACTTTTTTTGATGTAAATAATATTATAGACTAGACCTCCAAACCAAGTTGTAGCATCTAAATCTTCTTGTTCTGGGTTTCTAATATTTGCAGAATTATCTACTAAAGGAATTACTTCAAATCGTTTTCTTTTTTTGTTTTGATAATGCACTACACCATAATATTCATAAGTACCATTGTCTTTTTTAAGGAGCCAACTAAAGATCCTAAAAGTATTATCTGGGGAGTAAACTCTACCTGTAGTTAATAAAGAGTCGAAAGGGAATTTAAAAGACTTTTCATATTGCAGTACTTCAGTTAAATTTTCAATAAATGCTGTATTTGCTGTTCTTTTTGCTTCTTCAGTATCAGCATTCATTATAATGTGAGCCATCACTTTTAAAGTGTCTTCATACTCAGCAAATAGGGTAGCATTTCCTTTTTGGGCGAATGCTGAAAAGCATAAAAATACAAGAATGTTAATTAATATTAGTTTTTTCATTTAGAAGATGGTGACAAAAAATTACTTTTGTACAAAGATAATTATTTGATGAATTTACAAGCAAGAATACTGGCATTTACTCATTTAGGGGAATATTTAAAAACGGAGATACAGCAAGAGTCAGCTGAAAAATTGTTCTCTGCAGAGGTGCTCAACCCTTGGTTTACCAAGGAAAATATTGATAAAGCCCTAAACGCTTGGAACGAGCAGTTAAGAGTAGATATGTTTTCCGCTTGGCTGAGTCCTTATAAACTAAAGGAGGTAGCGAGCCCAAAAAAGATACTTATCATCATGGCAGGTAATATTCCTTTAGTAGGTTTTCATGATTTTCTTACTGTGCTTATTTCAGGACATAAAGTAGTGATTAAAATGTCAAGTACCGATAATGTGCTTTTGAGGTTACTTATTGATAAACTCATCAGTATTGCCCCTGAATTTAAGGAGCGTATTTCCTTTATTGAAGAAGTAAAAAACAGAAAGTTTGATGCCGTAATTGCTACAGGAAGTGATAATTCTGCTGAGTATTTTGAGTATTATTTTAAAGGGGCTAAAAAGATAATCCGTAAAAATAGAAGGTCAGTTGCTGTGTTGGACGGCAGTGAATCGGATATGGAATTGCAAGGATTGGCCAATGATGTGTTTGCTTATTTTGGTCTAGGCTGCCGTAATGTTTCCAAGTTATTTTTGCCAAAAGGGTTTGACTTGGATAATCTGTTTAAAGCATTCTATCGCTATTCTGATGTGATAAATCATAAAAAATATGGTAATAATTACGATTATAATAAAGCCATTTTCCTAATGGGAAGTAATGATTTGATTGAAAATGGATTTCTACTTATGAAAGAGGATAAATCCTTACTTTCCCCAGTTGCTATGTTGTATTATGAATTCTATAACGATATGCATACGGTCGAGCAGTTTGTGGAAGAAAATGCTGAACAACTGCAATGTGTTGTTTCAAAAAAGTATATTCCCTTTGGAAATACGCAAAAGCCCAACCTTTGGGACTATGCGGATGGGGTAGATACAGTAGAATTCTTAAGAGATTTATAATTACTCAAACTCATAAGCTCCTAAATCAGGAGAGTTTCTTGGGTTTCCGTTAATATCAATATCACTTGGCCCAATTCCAGCATCAATAGCAGGAGAGTTTTCTTTTAAATGAAAGTTATTTTCGTATGCATCTACAAATTTTGGAGATTGATTAATGATTACGTTTTCGTAATACTCATTATCAATATCAATTGTTGGGTCTAGCTTGATAAGGCAATGGTCAAAAGTATAATTGAATTCGCCTAGTTCCTGTTCTTGAAAACTTACCTCGGTAGAAAGAGATCCATCAATAATGCAATTGGTAAAATTAGCTGCATCCAAATCTCTAATGTAAATATTCCCGTCAGCACCTTCATAATAATTGTTCAACAGGATAGATGGCGTCTTTCTGTTGCTAAAGTTCCAGTAGTTAGCGAAAGTACAATGGGTGAAGTTATAAGACCCTCCAATGTTACAGGCAACTGTATATTGTCCGCATCTGCTTACAATTGTATTTGAAGCTGCTATTTTAGCTTCCTGTCCTAAAATGCCAATAGAGGACATATTTTCTATAATAGTATTGTTGATTGTTACGGTTGGATTACTGTTGGCTGATGAATCGGCATGTATGCCAATACTTCCATTTTTGATTATTACATAGTTAAACTCGTTATCAATACTGCCTGGCATTAGCCAAATTCTATCCCATTGTCCTGGTAAATCTTTGTACCAAGAGTCTAGTCTGTCACCTTGAAATGTAACTTCATTTCCTAGTGTTCCATTTACTTTAATACTCCCTCCACTTTGATCAGAAAAAGGGTTACCAACAAGTATTCCTGAGTTTTTATGAAGATAAACATTACATCCTTCATTTATAATAAGTGTTTGTTCTGGATCAACAACAGCATAGCCGTATATTACATGTGGTTTGTCATTCTCCCAAGGTTCAGAGCAATCTAACTGATGATAAGGAAATAGATTAGTATCGTTTTCGTCAATAATAGCTCCATATGAATTTGCTGTATGAAAGTGCGCGTCTTGTCCCCATGCAACTACATCAACATCTTGTTTCTCTGTTCCTGTTGTAAATACTAAAGAGTCAGTCAATACATATGGGGTGGTGTTTAGTGATGGATCAATTGTTACTTCTAAAAAGATAAAAATACTATCCTTAGCAGGGATTTCAATGTTATTTTGACTATTTCCTGAAACTCCATCAATATTCATTCGGAAATGAGCGGCAGAATTTCCTAAAAGTGCAATATTACTTTTTACATCAAAATTATTTTTATTGTAAACGGTAAGTGTTTTAGTAATTGAACCAATAGATGCAAAAACAGTGTCAAAAGTAATGGTGTCAGTAGAAAAATGAAGTGTGGCAGTGTTGCTGTTGTCATTATTTATATCGTCTTTCTTGCAAGCAAAAAGAATTGTTATAAGTAGTAGAGAAAGAATGTGTTTTTTCATTATCTCATATTTCTAATTCTATCCATATCTCGTTTCTGGTCTTTTTCTTTTATACTTTCTCTTTTATCGTACACCTTTTTTCCTTTGGATAAAGCTATTTCTAGTTTTGCTTTTCCTTTTTCGTTAATAAAGAGGCGAATAGGAATAATAGAATTTCCTTTTTCTTTTACTTTAGCTAGCATTTTGTTTAGTTCCTGTCTGTTAAGTAATAGTTTTCTTTCTCTTTTAGGCTCGTGATTAATGTAGCCACCATTAGGATATTCAGCAATATGCAAGTTTTTTACAAATAATTCAACACCATTGAAAACGCAATGAGCATCAGAAATATTGGCTTTATTATTACGAATTGATTTAATTTCTGTTCCTACTAGAGAAATACCTGCAACAAATTTAGCAATAAACTCATATTCAAAGCTTGCTTTACGATTTTTGATATTTACATTAGATGACATGAGGGCAAAGATAGTAATTAGAAATTAGATTATCAGAATTTTTTTTTATGTCTAAATGCTAAAATCTATCCTAATGCTACATCAAGCACCATCATTACAATAAATCCTGCAATTAGCCCCATACTTGCTAAATCCGTATTTCCACCTCTTTGGCTTTCAGGAATTACTTCCTCTACTACAATAAAAATCATTGCTCCTGCTGCAAAAGCCAGGGCATAAGGTAAAATAGGAAGAACTGTCATTACAATTGCAGCTCCAATTACTGCAAAAATTGGTTCAACTATTGCTGATAATTGTCCCCATTTCCATGACTTCCATCTGCTAACACCTTGTCTTCTAAGTGGCATTGAAACTGCAAATCCTTCAGGGAAGTTTTGTATTCCTATACCAATTGCTAGTGCAATTGCTGATCCTATTGTAAATACTGAATATCCTTCCATTCCTAATATTTCAGGATTAGCCAATGCTCCAAATGCAACTCCAACTGCTAATCCTTCAGGAATATTATGTAAAGCAATTGCTAGTACTAAAAGAATAGTTTTACGCCAGTTTGTTTGAACTCCCTCTGCTTCTTCTCTTTTAGCAAATATGTGTAAGTGAGGTATAATTTTATCTAACCCAAACAAGAAAACAGCCCCTAAAAAGAAACCAATAGCAGGAGCAAGCCATACGGGTGAATCTGATATTCCCATTTCATTTTGCATTTCAACATAAGCAATTGATGGTGCTAAAAGCGACCAAAAACTAGCAGCAATCATAACTCCTCCAGTAAATCCTAATGATATGTCAAGTACCTTTCTGTTTGATGTTTTGAATAGGAATACTAAAGATGCACCTAGTGCAGTTAGCGCCCAAGTAAAAAATCCTGCACAAAGAGCTTGCATTACAGGTCTTTGTTGAACAAACCATTTGTATAATTCGTAATTTTCCATGTTTAATTTGTTTTAATTAAAAGGTGTTTTGCTACATCATTACTGATGTGTTGTTTGGTATTTCCTGTTTTGATACTGATTGATTGATCAAAAGATATCTTTTCTAAAAGCTTAATTTCTGTCCCTATGCTGATATTTAACTTTGTTAAGTAATCTAAAAATGGCTTTTCATCTAATGTTACTCCCATAACCTTTCCATTTGTTCCTTCTGATAATTTATTTAAAGGTATAGTATTTGTTGTTGGGATTTCCCCATCTTTTGTAGGGATAGGTTCTCCATGAGGGTCAAATTTTGGGTAATCTAAAAAGGCATCTAATCTGTCTACAAGTTCTTCTGATTTTATGTGCTCTAATTGTTCGGCTACATCATGTACTTCTCCCCAGTCAAAGTTTAAGTTATTCACTAAAAAAGTTTCCCATAATCTATGTTTTCTTATTACTGATGTTGCAAAAGAGTTTCCTTTTTTTGTTAATGACACACCTTTGTATTTCTTGTATTTTACAAGTTTTTTGTCTTGCAATTTCTTTAGCATATCTGATACTGATGCTGCAGATGTTCCAATTTCTCCTGCAATAGCATTGGTCGAAACCTTTCCATCAGAATTTAAACTAATGGATAAAATAGCTTTTAAATAATTTTCTTCTGCTAAAGTAATCATATGGCAAAAGTAATAATTAAATTAATATAAAAAAAGATTTAGACATATCTAAAAATTTAGATATTTGCACAGCTTAACTAAAATAAAAAAACCAATAAATGAATAGAATAATTAAACTAGTAATAATTGCATTTTTAATGATTTCTGTAACAGCAAATTCGCAAACAATAAAAGGAAAAATAACATCAAAAAATGAAGTCGTACCTTTTGCAAATATCATTATTGAGGGAGTAAAATTGGGTGTTTCGGCTGATGAAAATGGAAATTATGTTATTGAAAATGCACCATTAGGTCATCATCATATTATTGCATCAGCAGTTGGAATGATAACTAAGAAGTCTCATAATGTTGTTAATAATGGAATAAATACTATTAATATTGAGTTAGTAGCATCTGTATATAATTTGGATCAAGTGGTAGTTACAGGAACTAAAACATTTAAGAGAAGAACACAATCCCCTGTAATTGTCAATGTGATGGATAGCAGGCAATTAGAGAGTGTTCAAGCCTGTAATTTGGCAGAAGGTCTTAATTTTCAGCCAGGATTAAGGGTAGAGACTGATTGTCAAACTTGTAATTATACCCAATTGCGAATGAATGGATTGGCTGGTGGTTATTCTCAAATCCTTATAAACGGAAGGCCAATTTTTAGTCCTTTAACAGGGTTGTATGGGATGGAGCAAATCCCTACTAATATGATTGATAGGATTGAAATTGTAAGAGGAGGAGGTAGTTCGCTTTACGGCTCATCAGCAATTGGAGGGATAGTAAATGTAATAACTAAATTACCTACTACTAATAATTTTAGTTTTGGATATGATTATAGTAGAATCAATAGCTCGGCTGATGATAAGGTTTTTCATGGAAATGCAACTGTTGTATCTGACAATAAAAATTCAGGAGCTACATTATTTGTAAATAATCGTGATAGAATGTGGTACGATCATAATGGAGATAATTACTCAGAATTACCTGTTTTAAAAGACAATACTTTTGGAGCTAATTTCTTTTTCTTACCATCTAAAAATCAAAAAATAGAAGTAAATATGGGTAGTTTGCATGAGTATCGTTTTGGTGGAGAAATGATTACAGGTGCGCCACATTTTGCGATGCAATCAGAAGAAAGAGTGCATGATATTTTGCTAGGGAATTTAGATTATCAGCTTAATTTTAATGATGGCAACTCATCTCTTATTACTTATTTAGCGGTACAACAAACTAAGCGTGAGCATTATACTGGTATCAGGCCAGAGGCTGGTGCTGATGAAGAACATTTGGCTAATCCTCCTTATGGAACTTCATTAAATACAACTAAGCAAGGTGGTTTTCAGTTGAATCATAAGATAAATAAGTTGTTTCGGTCAAATGTATTTACAATTGGTTCTGAGTATGTTTCTGATGATGTAATGGATGAAATCTCAGCTTATAATTATTTAATTGATCAAAAAGTAATAACTCTTGGTACTTTTGTTCAGTCCGACTGGGATTTGACAGAAAACTTCAATCTACTTAGTGGGGCAAGATTTGATAAGCATTCGTTATTAGATAATATGGTGGTTAGTCCTAGGTTGTCATTGCTTTATAAATTAAGGAAAGAAACTCAATTTAGAATATCATACAGTACAGGGTTCAGGGCACCACAAGCTTTTGATACTGATTTGCATATGGCATTTGCTGGGGGTGGAATTTCTCGTATTATTTTGGCTGATGATTTGAAAGAAGAGCGTTCAAAAAGTTTAAGCGCATCTGTTAATTATGATAAAGCAACTGAGCATTATGTTTATGGTTTTACTTTTGAGGGTTTTTACACGCATTTAAATGATGCATTTTATCAAGATCCATCTGGAGAAGATGAATTTGGAGAGATTTTTACAAAAAGAAATGGAGCTATAGCTACTGTAAAAGGTCTTACTTTTGAGTTTAGAGCAAATTTAGAGCAAAAACTGCAGATAGAATCTGGTTTAACTATGCAAAAGTCATTTTATGATGTGGCGGTAAGTTATTCTGATGAGCTTGAGAGTAGAAAAGAATTTTTAAGAACTCCAAATCATTATGGGTACGCAACTCTTTCTTATAATCCGTCTAGGAAATTAAGTTTTTCTGCTAATTTAATTTTTACAGGCGTTATGGATATATTGCATTTAGCTGGCGCTCCTGAGCAAACTGAGGATGAATTCATAAAATCACCTACATTTAATGTAATTGGACTAAAAGCAACTTATATACAGAAATTGAGTAGAGTAGGAGCTAAATTAGCATACAGTTTTGGGGTTAAGAATTTAACTAATGATTATCAGCAAAATCTTGATACTTTAAAAGACAGAGATAGTAACTTTGTTTACGGTCCTAATTTACCAATAACAGTCTACTTTGGATTAGTGCTAAAATCTCTTTAATTAGTTACTTAAATATAAATTTAAAAGCCACTTAATAAGTGGCTTTTTTATGTGTAAATTAACTTTTGTAAACAAAATTAGGAATAATTTAAGGTGAGTGTTTTGTAATTTACAGAATTTTTATTAAATTAAATGTATTCTATTTGTTTTCAGTAACTTACTGACTCTATATGTAATGTTTGTTTTGTTCTTTGATAAAGAATTCAGAACAATAATTTTAAAATGTAAAAACAAATTTGTAGTTTTGCTGTTAACAATTGTAAATAGTAAAGTAAATGCACGCAAGACTCAAAAATTGGATGGGAATAAAAGGCTTAAAATCCTCAGCTTTGGCGGATAGTATTGGTGTGAATCGTGCTACTATTTCCCATATACTTTCTGGCCGAAATAAGCCAAGTATCGACTTTTTAGAAAAGTTGGTGAATGCTTATCCTAACATAAATGCCAACTGGTTAATTACCGGAATTGGTTATATGCAGGACAATATGGAGCAAAAAGAGGTGCTTGTTTCCAAGAAAATAGGGAAAGTAGTTGTGTTTTATGATGATAATTCCTTTGAAGAAGTAGGTGAGTAGTTGTTAGTTTCCTGTTTGTAATCTAATATCTATTATCTCATATCTTGTATCTATATTTTTTACATTTGTGAAAAATATATCTATGTACAGAATCGTCCGTTTTTTCTTATTCCTTTTTAACCCTGAAGCGATACACCATATCACCTTTAAGATGATAAAAATTGCAGGAATGATTCCTGGTAAATTATGGACTTTTCGTTTGTTTTTTAAAGTAAAGGATGCTAGATTGGAGCGTGAAGTATTCGGATTAAAATTTGACAACCCTATAGGCTTGGCAGCAGGCTTTGATAAAGATGCAAAACTGTTTGATGAATTAGCATCCTTTGGTTTTGGCTTTATTGAAATTGGTACGGTTACTCCTTTGCCACAAGAGGGAAATCCTAAACCAAGGTTGTTTCGTGTAAAGGATGACGGTGGCCTTATCAACAGAATGGGTTTTAATAACCAAGGGATAGAAGCAGTAGTGGCTAGCTTAAGAAGAAGAAAATCAAACATTATTATTGGTGGGAATATTGGGAAAAATAAAGTTACACCAAACGAAAAGGCAGTAGTCGATTATGAAATCTGTTTTGAGAAATTGTTTCCTTATGTTGATTATTTTGTGGTGAATGTAAGTTCGCCAAATACCCCAGGTTTGAGGGATTTGCAGGAGAAAGCACCCCTTACTGCTTTGCTTAACAGATTGCAGGAATTGAACAATGTTAATGAGAGAAGAAAGCCAATCGTACTTAAGATAGCCCCTGATTTAACGAATGAGCAATTGGATGATATTATAGAAATTGTAGCAGACACCAAAATTGATGGAGTGGTCGCAACTAACACAACAATTGACAGAAGTGGGCTTAAAACGGATAAAAAAAAGGTTGATGCTATCGGTAATGGTGGCTTGAGTGGTAAGCCTGTTAGAGCAAGATCTACTGCCGTGATTAAGTACTTGTCGGACAAGTCCAACAGAGCATTCCCAATTATTGGGGTAGGTGGTATACATAGTGCTGAAGATGCACTAGAAAAACTAGATGCAGGAGCAACATTATTGCAAGTTTATACGGGCTTCATTTATGAGGGTCCATTACTAGTGAAAAGAATTAATAAAGCGATTCTTAAAAGATGAAAATAATAGAATGTCCAAGAGATGCAATGCAGGCTATTAGTGAGTTTATTCCTACTGATATTAAGGGAGCATACATCAATCAATTGCTTAAGGTAGGTTTTGATACGATTGATTTTGGTTCATTCGTTTCGCCTAAGGCTATTCCTCAATTAAAGGACACGGCACAGGTTTTGGCAAAGTTGGATTTGGAAAACACTAGCAGTAAATTACTTTCTATTATAGCAAATACTAGGGGTGCAACTGATGCTTGCAAATTTGAAGAAATCAATTATTTAGGTTTCCCACTTTCGGTTTCTGAACAGTTTCAGCAAAGGAATACTAAAAAAAGCATTGTTCAGGCACTTAATACATTAGAAGAAATCCAGAGTTTAGCTATTAAGAATAACAAGGAATTGGTCGTGTATTTGTCAATGGCATTTGGGAACCCATATGCAGAAAATTATCACCCTAATATAGTTGCGGAACTTACTGAAAAACTACATCAACTAGAAATAGGAATAGTGGCACTATCAGATACGATTGGAGTTTCCAGTCCTACAAATATTGCACCACTTTTTAGTACATTAATACAAGAATATCCAACTATTGAATTTGGAGCACATTTCCATACTATTGCTGATAAATGGGAGGAAAAAGTAGAGTCGGCCTACCAGAATGGTTGCAGAAGATTTGATACTGCCCTAAAAGGTTATGGCGGATGCCCTATGGCAAAGGATGATTTGGTAGGGAATATGCCAACTGAAAAACTAATCACTTATTTTACTGAGGATTTAGGATTGAATAAGTTAGAACTTGAAAATAGTTTGGCTTTGAGTAGAACCGTTTTTAAATAAAATGAAACAAACCCTCATCTTCCTTTTTTCTGTATAGCTACTATCGGCACAACAGCTAGTACCAACGGATATATTTGAGGTTTGCTATTCCACCAAAAAGCAACAACCCCTTTGGCTAAGCTATGAAGTGGAGTGTCATTCAGGAGGGTTCAGCTGTAAAGGCCTAAACTTTAAAAAGGATGTTTCCTTTACTGGTGTTACTTCTGATAATGCAGATTATTACAAAAATTTATGGCACAAAGGCCACCTAGCGCAGCTGCTGATTTTAACTGTAGCTTTTAAAAATTAAGGCAAACTTTCAATTTTCTGAATTGTGCCTTACAACACGAAAGCTCAATAGAGGTCCTTGGAAAAACTTAGAGAAATACGAAAGGAAGTTATCCGAAAAGTATACTGTACAGGTAAAGATAGTGTTGGAGTTTGACGCCAACAGCTTGCTATTAGAAACTGGGGCCTTGGTGCCTTCCTATTTTATAAAGATATTAAGTTATAATGATATATTAAGAGTATTTCGTTTTCCAAATAATATAAGAACTTCTAAGCATTCATGGCAGGATTATGTTGTAAAGGGGTCTTACGCGATAATAATGGGCTGCACAAAAGTATACAATCGCTAATAAGTAATCTTTTCGGCTAGTATTTATTTATAAATTTAAAAAAAAAGTAATTACAAACCTATTTTCATTTATTTTTCTATTTTTATCCCCAAGTTTAGTACACTATTTTAGTGTAAAAGGGAATGAGGTGTGAATCCTCAACTTTACCAGAAGCTGTAAAGTCCGTAAATTTTTGGAAACTACATTGCCACTGTTTTAATTAATGGGAAGGCCATTCAAAAAGGACCAAGTCAGAAGACCTGCTAAGCAAAACAAAACCGAATCGTTTCTGGCTAAAACGACAGGCAGATGAAACAGACTTTAGCACACATATTACTCTTTTGTGGGTTAAGCGTTAACAGCTTAGCTCAAATGGCTATGGATACTATTAGATTACCTGAGGTAAAGCTAGAACATAACCGTTTGCAAACGCATTCCATTTATACACACCTAGTAGTACTTACTACTGAAATTATAGGAGAATCCTCAAGCCACAAACTGTCCGATTGCCTAGCTAATCACTCCTCCGTTTATATAAAGCAGTATGGGGCGCTTGCTACTCCAACTTTTAGGGGCACATCCAGCTCACACACTTTAGTACTTTGGAATGGGATTCCTTTAAACTCAATTGCTAATGGCCTGTTGGATTTTTCCATTACTCCTATACAGGGTTTCGAAAAGATAGCTATCGTACATGGTGGAGATGCTTCCGTGTTTGGTTCGGGTGCTATGGGTGGGAGTATCCATCTTAACTCTATTCCTGATTTTAAGAATCAAAAGGAAATAAAACTAACGAATGAACAAGGTAGTTATGGTTTACTAAGCCAAGTGATAAGCCTAAAGCACAGTACAGATAAATTGGCCTTTAGTCTGTCGCTTACATCCCTTACAGATGAAAACAGTTTCTCCTATACAAATACCACACAAAGGGGGCATCCAACAGTGGTGAATGACTATGGAAAAATAGAATCAAAATCAGGGAAACTAAATCTTGCTTACAAACACGATAACACAACAAAATTTGCAGTGGCTTACTGGCGTTCAGTATATGATAGGGAAGTGCCGCAAAACATGACAACTCCTTTTTCGGATGCAATACAGTATGACAAAACAAACAACTTACTGCTTAGTGCTACTCATTTTTTTACAGATGGAGTAATCACTTTGAAAAGGGCTTTTCTTGAAGAAGATTTCCGCTATACCGAGCAACTAAAAAATATTGATAGCAAGTACTTAACTAATAGCAAAATCACGGATGTGGATGTTAAAATTAATAAAGGTATTTTCCTTTATAACTTGGGAGGGAACTTTACAAAACAGTCCGTAATCAATAATAATTATTTGGATACTAGGCAGCTGGAAAAGCAAAGTGCTATTTTTTCTTCCGTTCAGTACAATTATGATTTCATGAGTGTAAATACAGTATTGCGTAAGCAGTGGCAAACTACTTTTGAAGTGCCGCTTATTGCCAGTCTAGGATTCTCTGCTGACATTACTAAACAGCTTAGCATTCGTTTTAAATATAACAGGAATTTCCGCTCTCCTACCTTTAATGACAGATTTTGGGCAGGAGTAGGGGCAAATGGAAATCCTGATTTAACTACTGAAGATGCATGGAACAAAGAGTTTGGTTTTGATATTAACACTGCCTATTTCAAGTTTAAAGCTACTGCCTATAATTTGGATATATCTGACATGATACTATGGCAACAAATGGATAGCGGCAGTTGGATGCCCAATAATATTAAGCAAGTATTTAGTAGAGGGCTAGAAACAAGTTTAAAAATTCAAACTAAAAACATAAGCATTATTGGTAATTATGCATATACCAAATCTACTAATGAAATAGCACAAGATCCTTTGGATATTTCTGTTGGTAAACAGTTGAGGTATGTCCCTTTACACAAGGGGGGTGTTGCCTTTATAGTAAATGAGGGTGACTTTTCCTTTATAGTAAATAAAAATTATACCGGTGAAGTTATTACTTCTCATGGTGCTTTGGAGAACAAGACTTTACCTTACTTTATCTTAACCGACATTGCTATTGACTATTCTCCTGACTTTGTTCCTGTTAGCATTGAGGGTAAGGTTAAAAACCTAATGGATAAAAGCTATACTACTTATCAGAATTACCCTAATCCAGGAAGAGAATTATTATTAACACTAAATTATACAATTAACTAAAAAAAAGATATTTAAAAGAAAATTACTACTAACACTAAATTATACAATTAACTAAAAAAAAATGAAAAAAAAGATATTTAAAATTGCAATGCTGTTCCCTTTTATAGGTTTTGCACAAAACTCAACAGTATATATAACTAATGAAGGAAATTTTGGAACAGGAAATGGTTCTTTAACAATGTATGATAATTCATCAAACGCAGTAACGAATGATGTTTTTTCAACTATTAATTCTTTTGTTTTGGGTGATGTTGTTCAGTCAATGGAATATTTTGATGACAAAGGATATATCTGTGTAAATAATTCTGCTAAAATTGAAGTTATTGATCAGAATGCAAATTACATAGCAACAATTCCAGTTGTATCTCCAAGGTATATAAAGCAAGTAAATGCTACAAAAGCTTATGTAACTGATTGGGGAGTTAATGGAGTACAGGTTATTGATTTAGCTACCAACGCAGTTTCTTCAACTATTAATTGCGGTACTGGTCCTGAGGGGTTAGCAATCTCTAATGGATTTGCTTATATTTGTAATGTCGGTGGGTGGGATCTTGATTCTACTGTTACAGTCATTAATACGAATACTGATGCTGTTGAAACTACTTTGACAATCGGTGATAAACCAAATTCAGCTGTTGTTGATGTAAATGGTAATGTATGGATTTTAACAGGAGGCTATACTGAATATGATGCTAATTGGAATGTTATTGCAGAAACTCCAGGTGTATTAGCAATGATTAATACTACTACCAATACTATTGATATTTCTTTTACTTTTCCAATAGGAAATCATCCAGAAGATTTAGTTATTAACGGAGCTGGAGATAAGTTGTATTACTCTGATGGATCATGGAGTAAAGCTGTTTATGAATTTGGAATTAATGATGTTAATTTATCTACAACTCCAATTATTGATAGAAGTTTTTATGGTTTAGGTTATGACCCTATTTCAAATGAAATTTATGGATCTGATGCTGTTGATTTTACACAACAAGGTTGGGTTTATCGTTATGCAGCTACAGGTGCAGTAGTTGATTCATTCCAAGTTGGAATTATTCCAGGTAGTTTTGCTTTCCGTCAAGATGTTTTAGGAGTTTCAAACTTAAGTACTGCTTCAGTTACTGTTTACCCTAATCCATCTAATGGTCGATTCTTCATATCTTCTACTGAAGTGATTAATTCTATTACGTTAAGAAATATTTTAGGAGCAGTTGTTAAGTCAGTTTCTGTGTCAAGTTTATCGGATGTTATTGACTTAAGAAAAGAAGATAGAGGAATCTATTTAATTGAAATAAATACAACTTCAGGAATTATTACAAAGAAGTTAATTGTTGAATAAATCATGAGTAAATAAGATTAAGAGAAGTTAAGGGAGGCATTTGCCTCCCTTTTTTTATCTTTACCAAAAATTATACTATGAAATTTTATTCTTATTTATTTATCATCCTTACAATTGTTTCTTCATGTAAAGAGGAAGAAGATGCTCCAACTTTCTCAAAAGATTATGGAAATGGAATGTATATTTCTACTGATATTGGTGTTAGTTTTTATAAAGACGGTGTTGTGAAAAATCAGATTTATAAAGAGGTAAATGGCCAGACATTAACTGGAGTTGAGAGAATAAAGTTTAGTGGTACAAAAGCTTTCATTTTAGCTGGAGATATGTATTCAGTAAATATTGAAACTTTTGAAGATAAAGGAATAGCAAGTGGTTTTGTAAATCCTGTTGATTTAACCTTTTTATCTCCTGATAATAGAGCATTTGTAGTAGATAAAGATGATTCAAAAGTAAAAGAAGTTGATTTGGATAGAATGGAAGTAGCTTCAGTTATTGAAACAGGAGATAGTACTAAGCCTGTATTTATTGTTTCAAAATGGTATCGTTCAATTGTTATGAATGGTGGTGCCGAACCTGACTCATTAAATGATTCTACTATAGTTGCAATTGATTATAGAGATGAACTTGTTTCTTTAGCTGAGAATATGGGAGGTCTATATGTAGGTGATAATCCTAATTCTGCTGTAAATATTAATAATTTAAAAATCCTTTGTAAAGGAATTTATGATCCTAATGATTTAACTACTAAAACACAATCTACTCTAATTACTGTAAATCCTTGGGATTTATTAATTAGTGCAAGTACTACTTTGAATGGAATTTATAATGCTCAAAATCTTATCTCAAAACCAGATGATACAGAGTATTACTTTACTGCTGAAGATGGGGTTTATAAAATGAGCTCAACTGGAAATAGTGTCTCTAAAGTGTCTTCATTGATTTCTGATATTGTTGCTTATCAAGATGATAGATATTCTGTTTATTCTACTAATGATTCTGTATGGTACTGGTATAATAGAGATGTTCTATTTTTTAATGATGCAGTTAATAGTCCAACTACTATTTATAAATATAATTTAGACAATAATTCATTTATAGATACTATTGAAGTTAATGGAAATGTAAGAGATGTTAATTTCTATTAGTGAAATATTTAAAAGCTAAGCTTTTTAGAAGAGTTTATATTATTTTCTGCATTATAATGGGCATTTTCGCTCCAGCTTATTGTTGGTATTTACGACCTGGATTTAATCCAATGGAAAAACCGCTATCTGATTTTGGAATACAAGAACCAACTTGGTTATTATGGAACTCAACTTTGGTATTTTTAGCTGTTGGAATTTTCTTAAACGCGTATACTACATTACGATTTTATTTTAAAAAAAGGAGGTACCGCTATCCTCTTAAAGTACTCTTGATTGTTTCTTCTATTTCATTATTTTTTACTGCTACTATTCCAATGGATTATGAACTCTTTCACAAAATTCCTGCATTCCTTTTCTTTTTTACTTATAATCTGTTTGTTTTTTCATTTGGTTTATTCCGATCATTTAAACATATTAGAGCTGGCGTTTTGTCTATTTTTATTGGACTTACAATGACATTTTCATTACTATTACCTTTCAAATCTTACGGAGTATTTGAGATTGTTTATTTTGCTTTAATTCTACTATGGAATATTTATTTTCTATTTAAAAGAATGAAGGAAGAAGGTATGAAAAGTAACAAAGAAGGTTTCTTAAAGTTTTTTCAATAGTTCTCTATATAGTTTAACCATAGATTCAATATCCTTTTTATGTACTTTTTCATCAGGAGAATGAACATTATCTTCTGGTGCGCCAACAAAACACCAGTTCCAAGGATAATCACTTTTTTGCAATCCATTTCCATCACTTCCTCCCGCATCTTCTACTTCTAATTGAAAAGGAATATTACTTTGTTTTGCAATCTCCACAATTCTATTTACATATGATTTTCTTGGAAGTCCACTGTCTCTTAATGAAATGGCACAGCCTTTTCCGTGTTTAACTCCTTCAGTTATCCAAGTGATGTCAGATATAAGTGCTTGCATTACTCCATATTTTTCTTGGATAAACTTTCCTAAATACCCAACTGAACCACCACCATGCTCCTCCCATGATGAAAATACTATTATTCCATTGTCAAGAGTTTTTGCTACTTCTAACGCATTCCAAACCCCTAATCTATTATCCATATAGCAAGATTGTACAAATTCTTCAGAGTTTCTAAAGTCTACCTTAAAAGTAAGTGAAGTTCCTCTTTCAATATCTCTATCAAAATCAATAAATAGTTTGTCGTCCTTTTTAATGATTTTTCCTTCTATTTTTCCTTCACTATCAGTTCCAACCAAAATAATTCCTTCATTAGTAACAGGCCCTCCAATTTTCACAATTTCATTATTGTATTTTACTGTAAACCCAATAGAATCTAAATGTGCGAAAATTGCTGTTGTAGGTTTTCCGAAAACTAAAATTAAATTATCTTGAAAACCTTTTCCATAATGTAGAGTTGGTTTTACCTTCCAGTTGTTTTGATTTTTCTCAATATATTGTAATAAAAATTCTGTCATTGCAAATTCTTCTCCTGCAGGAGCATGAATTTCGCACATTTTTTTTAATAATTTCATTATATAGTTTTTAGATATTTAATTGTTAACTCGTGATTTTTTTTTAAAGTTTCTACTACTTCTTCTGATTTACTTTTTGCGACTGCAAATATAAGTTTACATTCTATTTGAAAGTCAGTATTTACTACTTCTAAATTGTATTCTTTTACTAACCTCATTACATCATTCATTTGAGGGTATTTAAAACTTACAGCAAATTGTTCTTTTATTATTTTTGTGATTATTTCAGAGTTACTTACAGCTTCTAATGCAGCAGTTTTATATGAACGAATTAATCCAGCAACTCCCAATTTTACTCCTCCAAAATAACGAACAACTACTATTAGTGTATTTGTTAAGTCATTGGACAGAATCTGTCCTAAAATTGGTTTTCCTGCAGTTGATGAGGGTTCTCCGTCATCATTTGCTCTTTGTACTGATTTATCAGGATTTAGGATGTATGCGTAACAATGGTGTCTAGCGGAATGTTCTAATTTTTTTACTTTCTCTAATTTTTCTTTTACATTGTCTTCTGAATGTACAGGGAAGGCAAAAGCTATAAATTTACTTCCCTTTTCTTTGTAAAAGCCTGTTGTAGCAGACTTAATTTCTTTGTATTTGTCCGAAAACATTAATAAGAAAAGATATAAATTGCACAAATAGAAAGTAAAATCCCTATCCAGTTAGTTCTGCTTAATTTTTCTTTAAATAGTAACATTCCTATTAAACTAGAACTTACAACAACCCCCATACTTACTACAGGAAAAACTATTGATGAATTAAGATCTGGATCTCCTAAAGCTTTTAAAAAGAAAAGTAGAGAAAAGAAGTTTGGAACTCCAAATACAAATCCCCAAAAAATACTTTTAAATTGAAAAGGAATTTTTGTTTTTAGAGATTTTCCTGTGTGTATAATAATTCCGCTAACTGATGCTACAAAAAACAATACCATAAAGAATAAATATCCACCTTCATCAGGGAATTTCTGTGCAAAATCATTAAAGATGGAATCTGAAATTCCTTGTCCGACAAATACTAGAATGATTAACCATAAATACTTTTTATTAAAACTTAGTTTTCCTCCTTTAGTTGATGATAAATATATTCCTGCAAGAGCTAAAAAGAATGCAATTCCTTTATGATAAGTAAATGTGTCTCCATATAAAAGTATTGCTATAGATACTGGAATAATTAGGCTCATTTTGTTTGCTACAGTTGTAATTGCAATTCCAACTTTTTGTGTTCCAAATGCATAAAAATTAAATACAATAATAAAAAGTGTACCAATAAAAATTGCATGATAAATCCAAGCTGAATTAATGATTTTTTCTAGTGAGAAATCTTGTTCTAAAAAAAAGTAGGCACAAGTTCCTGCAGTAATATAATTAAAAATCAATCCTTGTAGGTTGTTGACTTTGTACTTTTCGAACATTTTAAAAACAATAATTAAAATATTGAAGAGGATAATGGTGTAAACTATGTTAGACATATAAGATTTTAAATCTATCACCTCCAGTTTCATCTTCTGAGATTACTTCTCCTTTTATTGCTGGAGGTGTTACTCCTTCATTTAGTGTTTTGTTTGTCGTGAAAATTCGTGCTTCATCCCATAATTTTTTATCAATAAAGGATTGTAAGGTTTTTGTTCCTCCTTCAATAATTATAGACTGAATATTTTGTTTATGTAATTCTTTTAAAATATTTTCAGTCAAATTGTTAAAGTTAATTTTAATGTAATTATTTGAATTTTTTTTCTCTGACTTTGATTGATTAAAAATAATAGTTTTTGCATCATTATTAAAAAGATTGAAATCAGTTGAAACTTTCAAATTTTTGTCAATTACAATCCTAATGGGGTTATTTCCATCAACTTCACGAACAGTCAGTGAAGGGTTATCTTTTTCTGCAGTTATCCTACCCACTAAAATTGCATCTTCTTCTGCTCTCCACTTATGCACTATTTTTTTTGACTCACTAGATGTCATCCAAAAAGGTTTTTTCTGATTTTTTGGGGCAATAAATCCATCTTTACTTTTAGCCCATTTCAGAATAATATAGGGTCTTTTCTTCTCATGAAAAGTAAAAAATCGTTTGTTTAATTCTCTACTTTCATTTTCTAAAACACCAACTGTCACATCAATTCCAGCACTTCTCATTCTTTCAATTCCTTTTCCGTAAACTTCAGAGAAAGTATCAACACATCCGATAACAACTACTGGTATTTTATTTTGAATTATTAAATCAGAACAGGGAGGGGTTTTTCCAAAATGAGCGCATGGTTCCAAATTTACATAAAGAGTAGATTTAGAAAGTAAACTTTTATCCTTTACGCTATTTATTGCATTTACTTCTGCATGATAATCACCATATTTTTCATGATAACCTTCACCAATAATCTTGTTATTATAAACAATAACTGAGCCCACCATTGGGTTTGGAGATGCACTGCCCATTGCTTTGCTGGCCAATTCAATACATCTTTGCATAAAAAACTCTTCATTTTGCATGCCTCAAAAATAACAAAATGAATACATTTGTAGCATGCAAAAAGTCAGCAATATTTTAAGCTATTTTAAGAAAGAACTTTCTGCTGTTGCTGATGAACGTGAAATCTCTTCATGGTATTATATTTCAATGGAGTATTTATTAGTTTACAATCGTTCTGATTGCATAATTAATTCTAATCAAGTATTAAATAAAAGTCAAGTAAGTAATATAAAGCAAATAGTTGCAGAATTGAAGACTCATAAGCCTATACAGTTCATTATTGGGAGAACAGAATTTTATGGTTTAAAAATTAAGGTAAATGAACATACTTTAATTCCAAGGCCAGAAACGGAACAATTGGTAGATTGGATTTTGAAAGAGAATTTTGTTACTGCGTTAGATATTGGGACTGGAAGTGGGTGTATTCCAATTACTTTGGCAAAGTATTCAGAGGCTAAGGTTCTAGCTATTGATGTTTCTGAAGATGCTTTATTAATTGCTGAAGAAAATGCAAAAAATAATGAGGTAAAAATTGATTTTATTCATCAAGATATTTTACAAACTAACTCATTGCAAAAAGTTGATTTGATAGTTAGTAATCCTCCTTATGTTTTGGAATCTGAAAAGGAAAAAATGCAAGAAAATGTTCTTGATTATGAGCCTGAATTAGCACTTTTTGTTGAAGATAAAAATCCTTTAATATTTTATAAAAAAATTGCAAGTTTAGCTATTGATTATCTTAATGAAAATGGAAAATTATTTTTTGAAATTAACGCAAAATTTGGTAAAGAAATAATTAAAATGCTTGCTGATATTGGATTTGTTAATATTGAGTTGAAAAAAGACATGAACGATAAGGATAGAATGATAAAAGCAATAAAGAAATAGTTATTTTTGAATAGAAAAATTATCAAAATTATGATAACAAAAGAAGAAGTATTAGATGTGCAAAAGCAATGGTCAGGCGGCTTATTAAAAATTGTAGAAAAACATAAAAATAATGAAGATTTTATATCTGAAGCATCTGGTTTTATTGACAAACTTTATGCCTATGGTTATGGAGAGGTTTTATTTAAGCCAACTCTAGCCACTGATGTTCAGTTTAGATTAAATAAAGCAGCTGCACTATCTTATTTTGTAGCAGGAAATCCTGATTTTTCAGAAGATAAAGGTTTTGCATTAAAAGGCTGGACTAATGTAAGATGGGAGAATTCAGCTATAAAGCTTGAAGAAAATTTTGCTTTTGCAATGGGTAACTATTACTTTGGAAATTCGGATGAAGAGATAAAAGTTGAGTTTTCATTTGCTTTTAAAAAAGACATTAAAGGAAAGCTTAAAATTATTTTACATGATTCTCATTTTCCTTATCAAAAATAAATGAAAATTAAAGCAAGACTAGACTTTCTTCGAAAGGAATTGGCTGAACATAATCATTCGTATTATGTTTTAGATACTTCAACAATTTCTGATTTTGAGTTTGACAAGTTATTAAAAGAGCTTGTTAAATTAGAAGATGAAAATCCAGAATTTTTTGATTCAACATCCCCAACACAAAGAGTGGGTGGTAGAGTTACTGACGGATTTAAAACTGTTGCGCATAAATACAGAATGCTTTCTTTAGGGAATACATATTCAGAAGAAGATTTATATGATTTTGATAGAAGATTACATAAACTAACCGATTACGAAATAGAATATGTATGCGAATTAAAATATGATGGAGTTTCCATCAGTTTAACTTATGAAAATGGGGATTTAACTCAAGCACTTACTAGAGGAGATGGAACACAAGGTGATGATGTAACTGCAAATGTTAGAACTATAAAAAGTATTCCTTTAAAATTGAAAGGGGATTATCCTTCAAATTTTGAAATTAGAGGTGAAATCTTTATTCCGGTTAAAGGTTTAGAAAAAATGAATAAGCTTAGGAATGAAGAAGGCTTAGAGCCTTATAAAAATCCTAGAAACACTGCATCTGGGAGTTTAAAGTTGCTTGATGCAAATGAGGTTTCTAATCGTCCTTTGGATTGTTATTTATATTATTTGTTAGGAGACAATTTGCCAACTGATAATCATTATGAAAATTTACAAAAAGCAAAGGAGTGGGGCTTTAAAATCCCAAATGAAATTTCAAAATACAACTCGATTGATGATGTTTTGAAATTTACAGAAAGATGGGATAAAAAGCGTCATGACTTGCCCTATGAAATTGATGGAATTGTCATTAAAGTGAATGACATTAATCTTCAAGAAGAAATGGGTTTTACAGCTAAATCTCCAAGGTGGGCAATTTCTTATAAATTTAAAGCCCTGCAAGTTTCAACTAAATTGATTGAGATAACCTATCAAGTTGGTAGAACTGGGGCGATTACTCCTGTAGCGAACTTGGAGCCAGTTCAGTTGGCTGGAACTACAGTGAAGAGAGCTTCCTTACACAATGCTGATTATATTGCAAAATTAGATATTAGAGAAGGAGACAAGGTTTATGTTGAGAAGGGAGGTGAGATTATTCCAAAGGTTGTAGGAGTCAAGTTAAATGATAGAGATTTATTTTCTCAAATAACTGAATATATTGCTAATTGCCCTTCTTGTAATACTGAGCTTGTGCGTAAAGAAGGTGATGCTAAGCATTATTGTCCTAATTCAGAGAGTTGTCCTACTCAAATTAAAGGTAAATTTGAGCATTTTATAAGTAGAAAAGCAATGGATATTGATGGGCTTGGAGGAGAAACGATTGAGCTTTTAATTAATGAGGGTTTAATAAAAGAAATCTCTGATTTATATCACTTAAAAAAGGAGGATTTATTGCCTTTAGAAAGAATGGCTGAAAAATCAGTTGATAACTTGCTTATAGGATTGGAACAATCAAAATTAATCTCTTTTGAAAGAGTTTTATTCGGACTGGGAGTCAGATTTGTTGGAGAAACAGTAGCAAGAGTATTGGCAAAGCATTTTAAAACGATTGATAATATAATTAATACAGATATTGAAACCTTAATTGCAGTTGATGAGATAGGTGAGAAAATTGCCGAAAGTGTTTTAAACTATTTCTCAAATAAGGAGAATTTAAAGCGGTTAAATAATTTAAAAGAAAGTGGCTTGCAATTCGTGTCTACTATTGAAGATACAACTAAATCATCAAACTTAAATGGAATGAAAATTGTAGTTTCAGGAGTTTTTAATCAAAATAGTAGGGTTGAATACAAGAAAATGATTGAAGAACATGGTGGTAAAAATGTAAGTTCTATTTCTAAAAACACTACTTTTATTCTTGCTGGAAAGAATATAGGGCCAAGCAAAAAGCAAAAAGCAGAAGATTTGAAAATACCTCTAATTAATGAATTTGAATTTTTATCAAAAATAGATTAATGCAGTTTATTGAAGATTTTAAACAAAAAGTAGGAAAGTGGGTTTTTCAAAGAGAGCTCAAAATAAATAAGCGTTCAAAGGCAGTTTGTAATTTAGAGGATGCAAATTCAATTGGGATTTTATATGATGCTACTTCTGAAGAGCAGATAAAAATGGTTAAACCTTTTGTGTCCTATTTCTTTGATTTAAAGAAGGATGTAAAGGCACTTGGCTTTGTTAATTCTAAGCAATTATCATTTCATCATACACCAAAATTGCAATATGATTTCTTTTATCAAAAGGACCTTAATTGGTATTATAAACCTCAGAATTATATCATTGATAATTTTGTAAAAAAAGAATATGATATTTTGATAAACCTGTGCAATAGTAAGACTATACCAATCAAGTATTTAGTAGCAAGTTCAATCGCTCATTTTAAGATTGGAATATATGAGAAAAATTATGAAATTTATGATTTGATGATTTCATTAAAAGATGATAAAAGCATGCAAAAACTCATGCATGAAATTAAACATTATATCAATTTAATAAATAAGTAAATGGATAAAATCAAAGGTACAGGAGTTGCATTAGTCACTCCTTTTAATAATGATAAATCATTAGATTACAAGGGTTTAGAAAAACTACTTAATTATGTAATTGAGGGTGGAATAGATTATTTAGTTTTGATGGGGACAACTGGGGAAAGCGTCACTTTGAGTAAAGATGAAAAGGTAGCAGTTGTTGACTTTTGCAAGAAGATAAATAATAGTAGAGTTCCTGTTGTTTTGGGAATTGGGGGCAATAATACCATGCAAGTTGTTGAGGATATAATATCAGCTAACCTTGATGGGATAGATGCAATTTTATCTGTTTCTCCTTCTTATAATAAACCTTCACAAGAAGGAATTTATCAGCATTATAAGATGATATCTAAAAATTGCCCTTTACCTATTATTGTTTATAATGTTCCTGGTAGAACTGCTTCAAATATTAGTGCAGAAACTACTGTAAGACTGGCAAATGATTTTGAAAATATAGTAGCTGTGAAAGAGGCTTCAGGTGATATGGATCAAATAATGAAAATTATTAAAAATAAACCTTCTGATTTTGTGGTACTTTCAGGAGATGATAGCTTAACTTTGCCTATGATTCATATGGGTGCAGAGGGAGTTATTTCAGTTATTGGGCAGTCGTATCCTAAGGAATATTCTGACATGGTGTCTTTTGGGCTTTCAGAAAATCAAGAAATTGCAAATCAGTTACATGATAAGTTGTATGATTTTTACTTACCCTTATATGCTGAGGGAAACCCTGTAGGAATAAAGGCTTGTTTGGAGCTTTTAGGAATTTGTAAAAGTCATGTGAGATTGCCACTTGTTGAAGCGAGTGATGTAATTAAAAATGAGCTTAAAATTTTGATGAACTAATGAAAAATCTAATACTAATAATTATGGCACTATTTACTTTTAATACTACTAATGCACAAGAATCAATTTATGATATCAAAATCAATGATATTAGTGGGAATCCTATAGATTTAAAACAGTTTAGAGGAAAGTATATTTTATTTGTTAATGTTGCTTCTGAGTGTGGTTTTACACCACAATATGCTGGTTTAGAAGAATTGCATCAGCAGTTTAAAGAGAATTTAGTTTTGATTGGTTTACCTTGCAATCAATTTGGAGGGCAAGAGCCTGGAACTGAAAAAGATATACAGCAGTTTTGTGCTAAAAACTTTGGTGTTAGCTTTTTATTGACTGAAAAAATTGATGTCAAAGGAGAGGGTATGCATCAACTTTATAACTGGTTAACAGATAAAAAGAAAAATGGTAAGTCCAGTTCTTCAGTAAAATGGAATTTTCAAAAATATGTATTAGATGAAAAAGGTGAGTTTATAAACTACTTTTACTCTACTACAAAGCCAATGAGTCCAAAAATCACCTCATTACTAAAGCAATAAATTTAAATTATGCTAGTTTACTAGATAGAAAATAATTTAGGAATATCCAATTATACCATTTATCTTTACCCCATTAAAATTATGACGAGAAAAATATTACAAATATTATTAATTACTTTAGTCTTTACTTCTTGTGGAGAATATCAGAAAGTACTAAAGAGTGATGACTACAACTATAAATACGAAAAAGCAGTTTCCTACTATCAGGCAGAACAATACAATAGGGCAATGCCATTGTTTAATGAATTGTCAACTGCCTTTAGAGGGACTTCAAAAATGCAAGAAGTTGCTTATTATTACGCTTATTGTAATTATGTTACTGGAGATAATTTAACTGCAGCTTATCTGTTTAGAAATTTCACTATCAATTACCCAAGTAGTAAGCATACTGAAGAATGTGCTTTTATGGTAGCTCAGTGTTATTATAATGAAACTCCTGTTTATTCTTTGGATGCTACAAATAACTATAAAACAATCAAAGAGTTACAATCTTTTATTGATAGATACCCTCTTAGTGATAGGGTAGAAAAGTGCAATATTCTTTTGGATGAATTGAGGTTTGTGCTTTCAAAAAAAGCGTTTGAAAATGCTAAACAATATTATATTACTGAAAATTATAAATCTGCAATCATTGCTTTGGATAATGTGCTAATTGACTTTCCCTCTTATGACAACAGAGAAGAAGTTTATTTTTTAATTGTAAAATCATCTTACTTATTAGCAATTAATAGTATCAGTATTAAGATAGAGCAGAGGTTAAAATCTACTCTTGATGTATATTCGCAATTTGAAGATAATTACCCTAAAAGTAAATTTTTAGAAGATTTAAAAAACACATATAATAAAACAATACAATCATTAACCGAATTAAAAGACAATAAAAATGAAATTTAAAAAGACAGGAGCACAAAAATCTACTATTACAAGAAATGTAGACGATTTTGTAGAAAAAACTGACAACATCTTTCAGGCAGTATCAGTTATGGCTAAAAGGTCATCACAAGTAAATGATAAAATGAAGCAAGAATTAATGTCAAAACTTGAAGAATTTGCAATTACACAAGAGCAGTTAGATGAAGTTTTTGAAAATCAAGAGCAAATTGCTGTTTCAAAGTTTTATGAGAGCTTACCAAAACCTTGGGCTATTGCAATGAAAGAATTATTGAATGATGAACTTTATATGAGAGATGCAAACGCATCAGAAGATAAAGATTAAAACCCACATGCTTAAAGGAAAAAAAGTATTATTGGGAGTTACGGCTAGTATTGCAGCTTATAAAACTGCAGAACTAGTGCGTTTATTCAAAAAAGCAGGAGCTTCAGTTCGAGTTATTCAAACTGAGGCTTCTTCGCATTTTGTTGCTCCATTAACGCTTTCTACTTTGTCAGATAATCCTGTATTATCAAGAATGGTGAATAAGGATACTGAGATGTGGAATAGCCATGTAGAAATTGGTTTATGGGCAGATTTTATGGTGATTGCTCCTCTAACGGCAAATACTATGGCTAAAATAGCTGCAGGGGAGGCGAATAATTTACTTTTAACAACATATCTATCAGCAAAATGTCAAGTTTATTTTGCTCCAGCAATGGATTTAGATATGTATAAACACCCTTCAACTTCAGAAAATATTGAAAAATTAAAGTCATTTGGTAATAAGTTGATTCCATCTGGATTTGGGGAATTAGCAAGTGGTTTAGTAGGTGAAGGTAGAATGGCTGAGCCTTCAGAAATTATCGAACATATTATTTCTGATTTATCTTCAGATTTACCTTTTACGAATAAAAAAATTTTAATTACAGCAGGACCTACTTATGAAGCTATTGATCCTGTACGTTTTATAGGCAATCGTTCTTCTGGAAAAATGGGAATAGCAATTGCTTTAGAGTGTGCTGATAAAGGTGCAAATATTGAACTTATTTTAGGTCCTACTCATTTAGAGTGTAAGCATTCAAATATTAATATTTCAAGAGTAGATTCTGCAAATGAAATGTATAAAGTTGTTTCATCTAAATTTAAAAATTCTGATATATCAATTTTTGCAGCAGCTGTTTCTGATTATACTTCAATAGAAGTGGCAAAGAATAAAATAAAGAAAATTGGAGATAGATTAACAATTGACTTAACAAAAACAACTGATATTTTATCTGAAATGGGAAATAGCAAGAAAGACAATCAGTTTGTTGTTGGTTTTGCTTTAGAAACAGAAAATGAATTTGAGAATGCTAAATTAAAGTTGGAAAGAAAAAATCTTGATATGATTGTTTTAAACTCATTAATTAATAAGGGTGCTGGTTTTGAACATAATACTAATCAGGTCACTATAATTGATAAGCAAAATAATATCAAGAATTTTGAGTTAAAAGATAAGATAGAAGTGGCGAAAGATATTGTACAACAAATTATTGAATTAAGTTAGTGAATAAAATCATCTTATATTTTTTTGTTTTTGGGTTTGCTGTAAATGTAAATGCGCAAGAATTATTTTGTACTATTAGAGTAAACTCATCTCAAATTCAAACTAGTGATAGAAAGGTGTTTCAGACCATGCAAACAGCTATTTATGAGTTTGTTAATAATAAGATATGGACAACTACAAACGTGCAGAATGAAGAGCGAATTGAATGCACAATAATGATTAATATTAATAAACAAATTTCTAATGATGAGTTTGAAGGATCTATTCAAATACAAAGTACTAGACCAATTTTTGGCACTTCATACAAATCAACTTTATTCAATTATTTAGACAATAACTTCAGGTTTAAATATGTTGAATATCAGTCTTTAGAGTTTTCTGACGTTACTCATATGTCAAATTTAACCTCAGTCTTAGCTTTCTATGTTAACATTATTTTAGGTTTAGATTATGCAACTTTTTCTGAAGAAGGCGGAAATGAATATTTTAATATAGCTCAAAGAATTGTAAGTAATGCTCAAAACACTCCAGAGATTGGATGGAAGGCATTTGAGAGTGATAAAAATAGATATTGGTTAGCAGAGGATTTAATGGATTCAAGGTATAGTGACTTTCATATGTGTATGTACCGGTACCATAGATCTGGATTGGATAAATTAGCTGAAGAACCAGATGATGCTCGATATGAAATTACTGAGTCAATTGAAAGCTTAAAAAGTATTTACAGAAACAATCCCTCTGCATTTATCTTAAAGGTTTTCTTTGATGCAAAATCAGATGAGATAATAAATATTTATTCTGAGGCCTTTCCTAATGAAAAAGCAAGAATTGTTAAAACTCTTGCTGAAATAGATCCAGCAAATTCTTCAGATTATCAAGCTATTATTCAATCTTCAGAAGGAGGAAGATGATTAAAAGTCTGTACATTAGTGATTATGCTTTATTAAAAAATGTAAGTATAGATTTTACTGATGGGTTTACAGTTATATCAGGAGAAACTGGTGCTGGAAAATCTATTATGCTTGATGCTTTATCTTTACTTTTAGGCAAAAGAGTGGAGCGTTTTTCTACTAAAGAAAATACTCCTAAAAGTATTATTGAAGGGATGTTTAAAGTTGATAAATCAAAGCAAAGTTTTTTTATTGAAAATGATTTAGATTTTGAAGAAGAAACTCTTGTTAGGAGAGAAATAAATTCAAATGGAAAAAGTAGAGCTTTTATAAATGATACCCCAGTTCTGTTAAATGTATTAACTGCTTTTGGTAAGCAAATTATTGAAATCCATGCACAGCACCAATCCGTTCTACTAAAAGAGGAATCAGCTCAATTTATTTTGCTTGATGAACTTGCTAAATCAGAAAAAGAACTAGAAAAATACCGTTATGAATTACAAAAATATAGTGAACTAAAATCAGAGTTAAATCTGATTAAAAAATCTGGAAGTTTATCAGATTCAGAATTAGATTTTTTAAATTTTCAATTAGATGAATTGACTGCTACAAACTTAGTAGCTGATGAAAAAGAGGAGCTTGAAAAGCAGATTTCACTTTTGGAAAATGTTGATGGTATTGTAAATGTAATTTCAGAAAGTGAACAGTTGTTAGGTTCTGAGCAAGGAGTTTTTTCTGAGTTAGTAGCAATAAAAAAGTCTTTACAAGAATTTGATTCTTTTGATGATTTGTCAGAAAGAATTGAGAGTATTTTAATTGAGTTAAATGATATAAATGCTGAGTTGTCAGATATTAATAGTAAGTTAGAATCTGATCCTCAACAATTGCAAGTTTGCAATAATCGTTTGGATACTATTAATAATTTATTGCAAAAACACAGGAAACAATTTATTGAAGAGTTAATTGATTTAAAAGATGAGATTGAGCAGAAAATTCAAATCTCATCATCATTTGATGAGCAAATTTTAGTTAAGAAAGACGCAATTGAAAAGCAATATAAAGCACTTAAAGATTCTGCTGACATACTTGACGTGAGCAGAAGGAAAGTTCTTCCTAAATTAAAATCTAAAATTGAAAAGCATTTAAAGAATTTGGGAATGCCCTATGCTCAATTTGAGGTAAGTTTATATAAAACTGACAACTTTCATCAATTTGGAAATACAACAATTTCATTCTTGTTTTCTGCTAATAAAGGGAGTGCAATTCAGGCGGTTTCTAAAGTCGCTTCATGTGGGGAGTTATCGAGATTAATGCTCGCAATTAAATACCTTACAGCTGAATCATCTAAAGTTAATGCCTTGGTTTTTGATGAAATTGATACGGGTGTAAGTGGCGAAATTGCCTCCTTAATGGGAGATATGATGCGAGAGATTAGTAGCAAAAATCAATTGATAGCAATTTCTCATTTACCACAGATTGCTTCAAAGGCAAAGGTTCATCTTAAAGTAGTGAAAAAGGTAAAGTCTGGAACAACTATTTCAGATGTTAAAGTGTTAAATAATGAGCAAAGGGTAGAAGAGATTGCAAAACTATTGAGCGGAAAAGAAATAACTAATGCAGCATTTGAAAATGCTAAGGTATTATTAAATCAATAATATTATATTTGCAGAATAAATTTAAGAAATGCCAAACAATATACTAAAAGGAAAGAGAGGGATTATTTTTGGTGCACTTGATGAAAAATCAATTGCATGGAAAGTTGCAGAACATGCTCATGCTGAAGGCGCTGAGATAGTTTTAACAAATGCGCCTATTGCATTAAGAATGGGTACAATTGACAAGTTAGCTGAGCAGATTGGAGCTAAAGTTATTCCAGCTGACGCAACTTCAATGGAGGATTTAAAAGTATTGTATGAAGGCGCTATGGAAGAGTTAGGAGGAAAGATTGACTTTGTATTGCATTCTATTGGAATGTCGGTAAATGTACGAAAAGGAAAGGCTTATTACGAACAAAATCATGATTGGACAATGAAAGGTTATGATGTTTCTGCTTTGTCATTTCATAAAACTATGCAAGCTGCTTGGGAGTTAGATGCATTTAGTGAGTGGGGTTCAGTTGTTGGGCTTTCTTATATTGCTGCTCAAAGAGTTTTCCATACTTACAATGACATGGCAGATAATAAAGCTGTATTAGAATCTATTGCAAGAAGTTTTGGATATCACTATGGATTAAGAAGAAATGTAAGAGTAAATACTATTTCTCAGTCGCCAACTGATACTACAGCAGGAAGTGGTGTGGCTGGTTTTGATGGTTTTTATAGGTTTGCAAATGATTTATCTCCATTAGGAAATGCCTCAGCTGAAGAATGTGCGGATTACTGTATTTCAATGTTCTCTGATTATACTAGGAAGGTAACTATGCAAAACCTTTTTCATGATGGAGGATTTTCATTTACAGGAATGAGTGAAACAGCAATGGACACTTACATGAAAGTAATGGAAGACGAGAAGAAAGCAAAGTAATATGCTTTATAAAATAGTGTATTTTATTTTCCAGCTTTTTCCTAGTTTGAAAAAGTGGTTTTGGAAAAAATGGTACACAGTTTTGGTAAATAAAGCTGATGATCCTGATTTAAGGTTCATGAATTATGGCTACTTTAGTGAAAAAATAGCTTTAACTTTAAATGAGGAAGATGAGAAGGATAGATATTCAATTCAATTGTATCATCATGTGGTTTCTCAAATTGATTTGACAGGACTAAAGGTTTTAGAAGTGGGTTCTGGTAGAGGCGGTGGATCATCATATATTTCTAGGTATCTTAATGTGAAGGAAATGATAGGGGTTGATATTTCACCTACAGCTGTGGATTTGTGCAATAAAATTTACAACATTAATAATCTAACTTTTAAAGTTGGTGATTCTGAAAAGCTACCTTTTGATAGTAATACTTTTGATGCTGTTATTAATATTGAATCTTCACATTGCTATGCTTCAATGGATAATTTTTTATTGGAAGTAAAGCGAGTATTAAAACCTGGAGGCTCTCTTCTTTTTTGTGATTTAAGAAGAAAGGAATATTTAGATGAAATGTTAGAATCTATCAATTCAAACAGGTTTAATATTATTGAAAAACAGGATATAACCCCTAATATTATTGAAGCTTCAATAAAAATGACAGATGATCGTAAAAAGGATATCAAAAATTTACAAGTTGATGGTTGGTTCAAAAAAATATTAGAATCTTTTGCAGCTACTGATGGAAGTAAGGTGCATCAATCTTTCAAGGATGGTTATATGAAATATTATAGTATTTATTGTCAAGTAGATAAATAAATAATAAAAGGAAGATTAAGTCTTCCTTTTATTTATTTTTAGCTTCATGAATAAGCCAATTTGTTTATGGTCTTGCCCAAGAAATCTTTCAACAGCACTTATGTATGCTTTCGCGCAAAGAGAGGATACAAAAGTTTTTGATGAACCCTTATATGCTCATTACCTTAAAGTGAGTGGAGTAAAGCATCCCGCAAGAGAACAAGTACTGGAAGCTTTAGAAAATGATGGAAACAAGGTGGTGAAAGAAGTAATCCTTCAGGAAAGCGATAAGCTATTATTTCATAAATTAATGACTCATTTTTTAATTGGAATTGATACTGAGTTTTTATCAGAAGTGATTAATATTATTTTCATTAGAAACCCTGAGGAAATTATTACTTCTTATTCCAAAGTAATTCCAAACCCTAGTATGAATGATATTGGTGTAAAACAACAATATGAGTTGTTTTTAGATTTAGAAAGAAGAGGGATAGAGCCGATAGTTTTTGACTCAAAATATTTACTTAAAAATCCTGAATTGATGTTGAGTAGATTATGTAAGATTTTAGATGTTTCATTTGATAAAAAAATGTTGGAATGGAAAAAGGGGGCAAGAATAGAAGATGGTGTTTGGGCTAAATATTGGTATGAAAACATCCATAATTCTACTGGGTTTTTACCTTATGCTAAAAAAGCAATCACACTAACAGGTAGTAATGCAGAACTGGCTGAAGAGTGTTTAACTTATTATAAATTTTTAACTGCTAAATCAATACAATTATGATACAACAATTTGACACTAGAAACAAAGATATTAAAGTATGGGTTAACGGAGAGTTACTTCATAGAGATCAAGCAAAAATTTCTGTATTTGACAGTGCAGTGCAAGGTGGTGATGCTGTTTGGGAAGGATTGAGAGTATATGATGGAAGAATCTTTTGTTTTGAAAAGCATTTAAATAGATTAATGGAGTCAGCAAAAAGTATGGATTTCACAAATATTCCCTGTGTAGAATCAGTGAAAAATGCAGTTTTTTCTACTTTACAAGCCAATAGTATGAAGGACGACACACATATTCGATTAACATTAACTAGAGGGGAGAAGATTACTTCAGGAATGAATCCTAAGTTAAATCAGTTTGGTTGTACCTTAATCGTTCTGGCTGAATGGAAATCATCCATTTATTCAGGAAAAGAATTACGCTTAGTCACTTCTAATATCAGAAGAAACTCACCACTTTGTTTGGATTCAAAAATCCATCATGCTAACCTAATAAATAATATACTTGCTAAAATAGAAGCCAATTATGCAGGAGTTGATGATGCACTAATGTTGGATTTAGATGGTTTTGTTGCTGAAACCAATGCAACTAATATATTCATGATTAAAAGTGGACTTGTAATTACTCCTTTCCCAAAGGCATGTTTACCAGGAATTACTAGAAGCTTGATTATTGAAATTTGCAAAAACAATAATATTTCTATTGTAGAGCAAAATATTTCAGTAACTGAACTCTATAATGCTGATGAAGTATTTACAACTGGAACTATGGGTGAATTAGCTAGAGTAAATGAAATAGATAATAGAAAGATAGAAAATAAGGGAGGAGTGCTAATGCAACTCCAATCCTTATTTAGAAAATTAACAGAAGTAGAAGGGGAGAAATTACCCTTTTAATTTATCTTTTTTTTGTTTTCCTTTAGGTTTCGTTATTTTCATTTCTAAAGCTGATTTATCTTTATTCAGACTTACTTTAATAGCATCTCCTTCTTTTATCTGGGCACTAATTATTTCTTCTGATAATGGATCTTCAAAATATTTCTGAATAGCACGCTTTAAAGGTCTAGCACCAAATTTAGCATCAAAGCCTTTATCAGCAATAAAGTCTTTAGCTTCTTTTGATATTTTAACGCTATAACCTAGAGTAGAAATACGCTTAAGGAGACTGTCCATTTCAATATCAATAATTTTATTGATATCCTCTTTATCTAAACTATTAAACACAATCACATCATCAATTCTATTTAAGAACTCAGGAGAAAAAGCTCTTTTTAGGGCTTTTTCAATTACTCCTTTAGAGTGAGAAGCCGTATTATCCTTTTTAGCAGATGTATTGAAACCAATACCTTGTCCAAAATCTTTTAACTGTCTTGCACCAATATTAGATGTCATAATGATAATAGTGTTCTTGAAACTAATTTTTCTTCCCAAACTATCTGTCATTTGCCCATCATCTAAGGCTTGTAGAAGAATGTTAAATACATCAGGATGAGCTTTTTCAATTTCATCTAAAAGAATAACTGAATATGGCTTTCTTCTAACTTGTTCTGTTAGCTGGCCTCCTTCTTCATACCCTACATATCCAGGAGGAGCACCAACTAATCTACTAACTGCAAATTTTTCCATGTACTCGCTCATATCTAATCTGATAAGTGCATCTTGAGAATCAAACATTTCTTCAGAAAGTGCTTTTGTAAGTTGTGTTTTTCCAACACCAGTTGGGCCTAAAAAGATAAATGAACCAATAGGCTTGCTTGGGTCTTTTAATCCAACTCTATTTCTTCTGATAGCTTTTACAATCTTTTCAACAGCTTCATTTTGTCCGATAATTTTCTTTTTAATATTATCAGTCATTAATGAAAGCTTCTTTCTTTCTTGAGATGCAACTCTGTTTACAGGTATTCCAGTCATAATAGAAACTACATCAGCTACATTTTCTTCTGATACAGTTTCTTTGTTAGCTTTTAATTCCTTTTCCCAGATGTCTTGTGCTTGATCTAATTGAGATTGTATTTTCTTCTCACTATCTCTTAGTTCGGCTGCAATTTCAAATTTTTGTTTTTTAATAGCTACTTTCTTATTAGTTGTAATCTCAGAAAGTTGTTTTTCAATATTAGTTATGTTTTGAGGAACCTCAATGTTAGTGATATGAACTCTTGATCCAGCTTCATCTAAAGCATCAATTGCTTTGTCCGGTAAAAATCTGTCATTCATATATCTATCAGTTAGAATAACACATGCTTTTATCGCATCATCAGTATATTCTACATTATGATGTTCTTCATATTTTATCTTTATATTTGTAAGTATCTCAATCGTTTCATCAATTGTAGTTGGGTTTACAATTACCTTTTGAAACCTTCTTTCTAAAGCACCATCTTTCTCAATATGTTGTCTAAATTCATCTAATGTGGTTGCGCCAATGCATTGCAGTTCTCCTCTAGCTAATGCAGGCTTAAACATATTAGATGCATCTAATGATCCAGAAGCCCCTCCAGCTCCAACTAATGTATGAATCTCATCTATAAATAGAATGATTTCAGGATTTTTTTCTAATTCAGAAATAATTCCTTTCATTCTTTCTTCAAATTGCCCTCTGTATTTTGTTCCTGCAACTAATGCTGCTAAATCTAGCATTACTATTCTTTTACCGAATAACACTCTAGAAACTTTCTTCTGAACAATTCTTAAAGCTAATCCTTCTGCAATTGCTGATTTTCCAACTCCAGGTTCTCCAACCAAAATAGGGTTGTTCTTTTTTCTTCTACTGAGTATTTGAGAAACTCTCTCTATTTCTTTATGCCTACCAACAATAGGATCTAATTTTCCGTCCTTTGCATATTGTGATAAGTCTCTTCCAAAATCATCTAAAACGGGAGTATTACTTTTTGATGTTGGTTTTGATTTTTCTGATTTAGAAGGCCCAAAAATATCATCATCATTTTCTCCATCATCCATATCATCATCTAAACTTAAAGTAATGTTATTGTCAGTTTGTTTTTCGTATTCATCAAGGATTATTTCATAGTTAATATGAAGATGTTTAAAGGAAATAGTTACAATATTATTAGCGTCAAGTAAAATTGCAAGTAAAACATGAATTGTTTTGATTTCATAATCACCTAAATTCTTCTGTTCCATTATTGATTTTTTGAGTATTCTTTCAGTTTGTTTTTTGAATTCAATACTATCTTTATCAACATTTGTTCCGCTATCTCTTTTTGTGATATTACTTTCAATAATTACACGCAAGTCTTTTGGGTCAACTCCAAGTCCCTCTAGCACTCTAATTGCCGTACCCTCACCTTCTCTTAAAACACCCAAAAAAAGATGTTCAATACCAATGCTATCATCTCCTAATCTAAGAACCTCCTCTCTTACATAAGTAAAAACATCTTTCATTCTGTTTGAAAATCCTGTGTTCATAATTCTACTATTTTTTTGTCATTTAAAATCTTTTGCAAGATACCTACTAAAAATGCTATTACAACAAGTGATAGAGTTCATTTTTTTTAACAAATATTGTTCATAACTCATCTGCTATTTTTCATGCAATTTACTTCTATAAAATACGTAAATTTCTTTTATTTGTTACCTTAACGAAAATAAATATATATATGTCATTAGGCGAAAAAATTATTCCTATCAATATTGAGGAGGAAATGAAATCAAAATACATTGACTACTCAATGTCAGTTATTGTTTCAAGAGCTTTACCAGATGTTAGAGATGGTTTAAAACCAGTACACAGAAGGGTTTTATTCGGAATGCATGAATTAGGAATTAAGTCTAATACAGCATATAAGAAATCAGCAAGAATTGTAGGAGAGGTGCTTGGTAAGTTTCATCCGCATGGTGATACTTCTGTATATGATGCAATGGTGCGCATGGCTCAGCCTTGGAGTTTGAGATATATGTTGGTTGACGGACAAGGGAATTTTGGTTCTATTGATGGAGATAATCCTGCTGCAATGCGTTATACTGAGGCTAGAATGCGTAAAACAGCAGAAGATATGCTGTTAGATATTGATAAAGAAACAATTGATTGGAACTTAAACTTTGATGATACTTTAAAAGAGCCATCTGTTTTGCCTTCAAGATTGCCTAACTTGCTTTTAAACGGAACAACTGGTATTGCAGTTGGTATGGCTACAAATATGCCACCACACAATCTTACAGAGGTTGTAAATGGTACATTGGCATATATTGAGAGAAGAGGTGATTTAGAGATTTCTGATTTAATGGAATATGTAAAGGCACCTGATTTCCCAACTGGAGGTACAATTTATGGTTATGATGGTGTTCGTGCTGCTTTTGAAACGGGTAGGGGTCGTATTGTAATGAGAGGAAAGGTTAGATTTGATGAATCGGGAACTAGAGAGCAAATCATAGTAGATGAGATTCCTTATATGGTGAATAAAGCTAATATGATTAAGCAGACTGCTGATTTGGTTAATTCTAAGAAATTAGATGGTATTGCTGATATTAGAGATGAGTCTGATAGAAATGGAATGCGTATTGTTTATGATTTAAAGCGTGATGCAATTCCAAATATTGTGCTAAACAAATTGTATAAGTACACTGCCTTACAGTCTTCATTTTCAGTTAATAACATTGCATTGGTAAAGGGAAAGCCTGAGCTTTTAAACTTAAAACAATTAATTGGGCATTTTGTTGATCACAGACATGAAGTATTAATTAGAAAAACAAAATATGAATTAGCTGCTGCTGAGAAAAGAGCTCATATTTTAGAAGGTTTACTTATTGCTTTGGATAATTTGGATGCGGTAATTAAATTAATCCGTTCTTCAAGAACTCCTGAAGATGCAAGAAATGGTTTGATATCAAACTTTAAATTATCTGAAGTACAAGCAAGAGCAATTCTTGATTTAAGATTACAGAAATTAACAGGCCTTGAAATGGATAAGATTAAATCAGAACATGCTGAAATAATGGAAAAAATTAAGGGCTTAAACTTAATTTTATCTGATGAAGATTTAAGGTATACTATTCTTTCAAATGACTTGAAGGAAGTTAAAGAGAAGTATGGTGACGCAAGAAGATCAAATATTGAATATTCTGCATCAGAAGTAAGTATTGAAGATATGATTCCAAATGAGGAGGTTTTAATTACAATTTCTCATTTAGGATATATTAAAAGAACATCTTTAAGTGAGTTTAGATCACAAAATAGAGGAGGGGTTGGTAGTAGAGGTGCTACCACTAGAGATGAAGATTTTGTTGAAGAAATGATTATGGCAAATAATCATGATTACATGTTATTCTTTACTGAACAGGGTAAATGCTTCTGGTTAAAAGTTTATGAAATTCCTGAAGGAGGTAAAACAGCTAAAGGTAGAGCTATTCAAAATATGATTAACTTACCAAAGGATGACAAAGTTATGGCTTATGTAAATACTAAAGACTTGAAGGATGAAGAGTTTATTAACTCACACTTTATAGTAATGTGTACTAAGAAAGGTGTGGTTAAAAAGACATCTTTAGAGCAGTATTCTCGCCCTAGAACAAATGGAATTAATGCAATTACTATTCGTGAAGGAGATCAATTATTAGAAGCTAAAATGACTACAGGTTCTTCTCAAATTATGATGGCAGTTAAATCTGGTAAATCTATCCGATTTGAAGAGGAAAAAGTAAGATCAATGGGTAGAACTGCAGCAGGGGTAAGGGGAATAAGACTTGCGGATGATAATGATGAAGTTATTGGTATGATTTGTATTGATGATTTAGAATCATCAGTATTAGTTGTATCTGACAATGGATACGGGAAACGCTCTGCAGTTGAGGATTACAGGATTACAAATAGAGGAGGTAAAGGAGTGAAAACAATTAACATTACTGAGAAAACTGGCAACTTAATTGCTCTTAAAAATGTGACTAATGCTGATGATTTAATGCTAATCAATAAATCAGGAATTACAATTAGAATAGGTGTTGATACTTTAAGAGTAATGGGTAGAGCAACTCAAGGTGTTAAGATTATAAGACTTAGAGATGAAGATAAAATTGCATCTGTAGCTAAAGTTTCAAAATTTGAAGA
>ERZ807291.1322-NODE-1322-length-40650-cov-8.781303_pt1 | contig 40650 bp, 37 predicted proteins | sample MGYA00521257_ERZ807291 | MGnify/ENA primary metagenome ERZ807291 (study PRJEB31413, sample SAMN03169783) | marine metagenome | biome: Marine; feature: Water; material: Subsurface seawater | place: North Sea | collected 2011-04-28 | depth 1 m m ...
TCCGCCTGTTCTGCGACCACGCCGAGGTCGTGGGTGATCATCAGGACAGCCATGCCGAGCTGTTCCTGAAGTTCGGAAATAAGTTCCAGTATCTGCGCCTGTATGGTGACGTCGAGCGCGGTGGTGGGTTCGTCCGCGATCAGCAGTTTCGGGTTGCAGCTCAGCGCCATAGCGATCATCACCCGCTGGCGCATGCCACCGCTCATCTGGTGCGGGTAATCGTTGAGACGTTTTTCTGGTTCGGCAATCTTGACCAGCCGCAGCATTTCGATTGCCCGGTTGCGGGCTTCCCTGCGGTTCAGTTTCTGATGTATCCGGACCGCCTCCGCGATCTGTTCTCCGACCGAGAAAACCGGGTTCAGCGACGTCATGGGCTCCTGGAATATCATTGAAATATCGTTGCCGCGGATGGAGCGCATGCGTTCTTCGGAAAACGCAGCGATGTTCTGGCCTTCGTAGAGGATTTCGCCGCCGACGATACGCCCGGTGCCCTTGGTCAGAAGCTGGATAACGGACAGGGCGGTGACACTTTTCCCGCAGCCGGATTCACCGACCAGACCCATGGTCTTGCCCGCTTCAATGCTGAAGGTGACTCCGTTGACCGCGCGGACCTCGCCGTCGCTCGTGAAGAACGACGTTTGCAGATCGCGAATTTCGAGTAGAGCGGCCATTGACCTCTTCACACATTTCTTGCGTGTCCTCCATCCGCCGAAGGCGTCATGGTTTTGACACGCGGGATCTGCCATCCGATCTCTACACTGCAAAATGCGTGCCAGACTCGGGCGAGGGTCGGTATTCTTTCGCTATTCGGCGGATTCGCCGGAGTGCGTTCGACGAGGTGGATATTTTGGAGGGAACGTGCGCTGGTCCGACGGGGGACGGCCCGCAAAAAATTCAGGCAGAATTTCTCCAGGTGCCTAAAAATCTGCCTTAAAGAAAGGCGAAGTGCCTACGAAGTCTGCGCCCCGTAATACAGCATGCTGACATGTTTCGCTTCGGCGAAAAACAGCCAGCGTTCGACGACGACACCGAAAGAGACGCAGATCGCTGCGGCAAGCGTGCCGGGAATGGCGATCATCGGTTCGGCCTCGCTGGTCAGCAGCGTCAGGGCGAACGGGATCGCGCAATAGCCGAGGAAGGCGATGCGGCGGAGCTTCAGGGAATGTTTGCGGGCGATGGAATAGCCCATCTCGCGCTGGATGAACGTTTCCGTCATGGTCGGGTTGTCGAGCAGGCGGACCTTGCCGATATCGCCGAGACCGGTGGCGCTTTCGGGCGTCGATACGCCGGGAGTCAGGTCGATTGTGCGCCAGTAAGACCGTTTCAGGAACAGCACCAGCAACAGGCCGATCGCGACAATGGCGGCCTGCATGGGCGTGTGATACCCGAACATCTGTGCCAGGGCGTGGAACCATACCGCGCCCGACAGCAGCGCAAAGGACAGGTAGACCGGCACAGTGCGCTTGTTATGCCAGGCACTGATCGTGCGCAGGGTCGCGTAAATCATGCCTGTTGCATAAACCGTAAGGACGCAAAGCAGCGCCAGCGTCACGGCAAACAGACCGAACGGGCCCGATAGAGATCCTTCGACGATCCAGCCCCATGCAGTCAGCACCAGTGGCACATAGGTTGCCGTCGCCAGGATGCCTTCGCGCGACAGCCAGGATGATTTCCACTGGCTATAGGCGCGCCATGCCCGTTCCGGGTGGCCGAGATGGGCGGTCGATGACAGCAGCCCGCCGGTGATCAGTAATGCTCCGAGGCCAAATCCGATTGCACCGAACCACGGGTTTAACGGCACGCCGTTGAGCACGCCGAACAGTGCCATCAGCGCGATCAGGCCATAGCCCGCGCCCGACGCGGTGGTGAAAAAGATGACGGAATAGGCTGGATGCATTTTTTTCGTCCGTTAGCGCGAGAGAACCCGGTCGACCCAGCGCAGGAACTTGCCGGATCCTGCGGCGGCGCCCGGTGCGTCTTCGGTGGCGAGCCGCGACAGGCTTGCGCCCAGTCCCGATGGCCCCTGGTCTTTCTTGGCGGCCCGGGGCGGCAGGTAGCGGTTGACCGGCTTGTAGCCCAGTTCGGGCATAAGCGCGTTGCCGCCGCGCTCTGCGACAAGCTGCGAGACATCGGAATTGGGGTCGCCGAGATCGCCGAAATGCCGCGCACTTGCCGGGCAGGTCGATACGCAGGCCGGGACGCGCTCGGCCTCCGGGATGGTTTCGTTATAGATCCGGTCGATACACAGCGTGCATTTCTTCATCACGCCGGCATCGGTGTCATATTCGCGCGCACCATACGGGCAGGCCCAGGAGCACAGCTTGCAGCCGATACAGGCATCCTCGTTGACCAGCACGATGCCGTCTTCCTCGCGCTTGTAGGAGGCGCCGGTCGGGCAGACGGTCACGCAGGCGGCGTCTTCGCAATGCAGGCAGGAACGCGGGAAATGAACGGTCCGGCTGTCGGTCCCTTCTCCGGCCTCGAAGGTGTGGATGCGGTTGAACCACACGCCGTTGGGGTCGGTGCCGTAGGGATCGTTATCCGGCAGCGGCGCTGAATGCCCGCCGGTGTTCCACTCCTTGCAGTTCACCGCGCAGGCGTGACAGCCGACGCAGGTATCCAGATCGATGACGAGGCCGAGTTTTACTTCCTGCCCGTCGGGTTTGTGTGCCGGCAGCAAGGTCATGTGTTGTCTCCCCGTCCGGGACGTTTCGGTTTGAAGCGCGCGCCATAGCGCAGAATGCGCTGTGTGACGGAGGCGTCGTTGGTGGATGGCAGCGTGTCGAACTGTGGCAGTGATGTTTCTTCTTCGGCCCCGGTTTCTGCCGGCGCTTTCTCAATCCGGACCCGCAGGTCGTACCATGCGGCCTGACCGGTCACGGGGTCGGAGTTCGAATAGCGGTAACCGCTTTCCTTGGGCGGCAGCAATTCGGAAATCACGTGGTTCAGCAGGAAGCCTTTCTTGGCCTCGGGCGCGTCCGGGTCGAGGTTCCATGCGCCGGAACGCTTGCCGATCGCATTCCACGTCCACACCGTGTTGCGTTCGACCCCTTCCATGAGACGGACCTGGACCTTGATGCGGCTGTGATGGCTGATCACCCAGACCCAGTCGTCGTCTTCGATGCCTTCAAGCTCTGCCTGGAATCGGTTCATATACAGACGGTTGCTGGTGTGAATCTGGCGCAGCCAGGCGTTTTGCGAGCCCCATGAATGGTACATCGCCATCGGCCGCTGGGTGATAGCGAAGAACGGAAACTCGTCCTCGCCGCCATCCTGGGATTCGAACGGGCGGTACCAGGTCGGCAACGGATCGAAATAGCCGGCGACGCGGGCCTTGTGTTCATCGGGCGGGGTGATGTCGCCGTGACCGAGCGCTGCAAGCCGGAACTTCTGCATCGGTTCCGAATAGACCTGGAGGACGATCTGGTCGGATGACCCGATCCAGCCCATGCTGGCTGCATATTCCAGGTAGTCCCGGTTGGCGTGTTTGAAGTAGCGCTGGTTTTCGGGGAATTCGTGGCTCCAGAAGCAGCCGTTCTCGATATAGCGGTCGAGCTGGTTCGGGTTGACCGCGCCGGTACCGTGACTGTCGCCGTTTTCGCCGCGCCAGCCGGCGAGCGAGCCGATCCCCGGCATGCGTTCGTGGTTCACCAGGTAATCGGGGTAGCCGCCGGGATATTTGGCCGATCCGTCTTCGTTGGTCAGGCCGGGCAGGCCGATGCGGGTGCCGAGATCGATCAGAACCGTCTGGAAGGCGCGGACGTCGCGGTCGGGTTCCACCACGGGCTGGCGGATGGCATCCGCCGGGCCGTCAGCACTGCAGATCGGCCGGTCGAGCATCGAGACCGCGTCCCAGCGCTCCAGATAGGTGGTGTCCGGCAGGATGATGTCGCAATAGGGCACCGTCTCGGACCAGAACGCATCCGAATAGACAATGAAGGGGATTTTATAGTCCCCGGTCTCGGTGTTGCGGTCCGTCAGCATGTCGATCACGCCCGACGTGTTCATCGACGAATTCCACGCCATGTTCGCCATGAACATGAACAGCGTGTCGATGGGGTAGGGGTCGCCCTTCCAGGCATTCGTGATGACCATGTGCATCATGCCGTGGGCGCTGATCGGTGCTTCCCAGGAAAACGCCTTGTCGATGCGCTGCGGCTTGCCGTCGGCATCGACCAACAGGTCTTCGGGGCCCGTCGGGAAGCCGAGTGGCGGTCCCGGCAAGGGCGTGTTCGCGTTGACCTGGTCCGGGCGGCCGGCAGGTTTCTGCGGCGGCGGACAGGGGCGCGGGAAAGGCGGCTTGTAGCGGAACCCGCCCGGCACATCGATGGTGCCCAGCAGCATCTGCAGCAGGTGAATGGCGCGGCAGGTATGGAACCCGTTGGAATGGGCAGAAATACCGCGCATCGCGTGCATCGCGACGGGGCGGCCGATCATCTTGTCCTGCTTGCGCCCCGCCCAGTCGGTCCATTCGACGTCGAGCACGATTTCCTTTTCGAACGCGGCCTCGGCCAGTTCGGCGGCGATCCGGCGGATATGGTTTGCGGCGACGCCGGATTTCAGGGCCGCGGCCTCGGGCCCGTAATTCATGTCCATGTAGCGGTCGGCCATCAGCTGGAATGACGGCACGGCTTTGCGACCGTCTTCCAGCGTGTACTCGCCGACCACTGCGGGGGCAACACCGGCAAGACGCGCATCGGCGACCTGGCCCGTGTTCTGGTCCCAGCACAAAGGCTCTCCGTCCGCGCCGCGGGCGAACAGGCCGTCATCGGCGGCACCGGCATCCTGGATCACCAGCCAGTGCGCATTGGTGTAGCGCACCAGGTAGTCGAGATCGATTTTATCGGCGTGGAGGAGCTCGTGGATCAGCGCCAGCACGAACGCGCCGTCGCTGCCGGGCCGCACTCCGACCCACTCATCGGCAATCGCCGAATAGCCGGTTTTGACAGGATTGACCGACACGAATTTGGCGCCGCGTGCTTTCAGCGTCGACAGGCCCATCTTGATCGGGTTTGAATCATGGTCTTCGGCAACGCCGAACATCATGAAGTATTCGGTCCGTTCCCAGTCCGGCTCGCCGAATTCCCAGAACGAGCCGCCGATGGAATATAGCCCGGCGGCCGCCATGTTCACCGAACAGAACCCGCCATGCGCGGCGTGATTCGGGGTGCCGAACTGGCTTGCCCACCAGCCGGTCAGTGCCTGGCTCTGGTCACGCCCAGTAAAGAAGGCGAGCTTTTTCGGGTCGTCGGCGCGGATTTTTTTCATCCGGTCGGCGACGATGGTCAGCGCTTCTTCCCACTCGATTTCTTCGAACTCGCCCGATCCGCGCTCGCCGACGCGGCGCAGCGGCTTGGTCAGGCGGGCAGGGGAATAATGCTGCATGATGCCGGCGCTTCCCTTGCCGCATAGCACGCCCTTGTTGATCGGGTGGTCCTTGTTACCTTCGATATAGCGGATTTCGCCTTCGCGCAGGTGAACCTTGATGCCGCAGCGGCATGCGCACATATAGCAGGTGGTTGTCTTGGTTTCGTCACCGATTTCAGGCGACAGATTGATACGTTCCTGCGGGTCTAGAAAATCGCCGGGCATGGCGGATATGCGTCCATTCAATTGCTTGCGGGGACCCTGAAAAAGGCCCCCTAGAATTAGGTGAGAAATCAATTCGCGTCAAACCGCGCATATGCGCCAACCCATTGCGTGTCGTGCATACCTTTAGAACGTGATTCTTGTTAACGTTGGAACAGGGAAAAAAGAGAACCAATGAGAGGGATGCGGAAATGAGCCCCGAAATCGTGTGTTTTTTCGATGACAAGACCAACTCTGCGTCCTACGTGGTGCATGACCCCGAGACGATGCAGGCCGGGGTTATCGACCCTGTGCTCGATTACGACCCTGTCTCCGGGCGCAGCTCGACCGAAAGCGTCGAGAAAATCGCCGCCTATGTGGACGAGAAGGGCCTCACCGTCGCCTGGATCATCGAGACCCATGTCCATGCCGACCATCTGACTGCCTCGGTCTGGCTGAAAAACAAGACCGGCGGAAAATCAGGCATCGGCCAGGGTATTACCGAGGTGCAGAAAACCTTCGGCGCGCTGTTTAACGTGACCGACAGCCTGCCCGCCGACGGCTCCCAGTTCGATGAGGTTTTCGCCGATGGCGCAACCTTCAAAATCGGCAATATACATGCCCGCGTCATGGCGACCCCGGGTCACACGCCCGCCTGCGTCACCTACGTGATTGGCGATGCGTGCTTTGTCGGTGACACTATGTTCATGCCGGATTCAGGCACCGCGCGCTGCGACTTTCCCGGCGGAGACGCGAAGCAGCTTTTTGCCTCGCTGCAGAAAATTATCGACCTGCCGGAGGAATTTCGCCTGTTCGTGTGCCACGATTACGGCGCCGGCGGCACGCGCGATTTCGCCTGGGAAACCACGGTCGGCGAACAGCGCGACACCAATATCCATATCGGCGGCGGCGTGCTGGAACACGATTATGTCCAGATGCGCCGTGACCGCGACGCCACACTCGGTCTGCCGCGGCTGATTATCCCGGCGGTGCAGGTGAATATGCGGGCGGGCGAGATGCCGCCGGCCGAAGCGAACGGCACGTCCTATATCAAGGTGCCGGTGGATATTTTTTAAGCGTCGTCAGTGGCAGGGCACGTGGAAACGCGCTAAGGCAGGGTCAATCGACACGATCGGGCACCATGACCAAACTGCCAATCGACGACATATTGCCGGAACTCTGTGCAAGCCTTGAGCACACGCCGAATGCCGTTATACAGGCAGCACCGGGCGCCGGGAAAACCACGCGGATTCCGCTGCGGCTTCTGGATACGCCCTGGCGCGAGGGCGGCAGGATTATCATCCTGGAACCGCGTCGTCTGGCGACGCGGGCGGCAGCCCGGCGGATGGCGCAAACGCTGGGCGAGCCGGTTGGCAAAACGGTTGGCTACCGTATCCAGCTGGACAACAAGACCGGACCGGACACCCTCATCGAGGTTGTGACCGAAGGCATTCTGACCCGACGCCTGCAAAGCGACCCGTCTCTGGAAGGCGTGGCGGCGGTCATCTTTGATGAGTTTCATGAACGTAATCTGCAGGCCGACCTGGGCCTGGCATTGTGCCTGGACTGTCAGGCAGGCCTGCGCGAAGATCTCCGCATTCTGGTGATGTCAGCCACACTGGACGTGGGCCCGATTGCCGAATTACTGGGAGATGCCCCCGTTATTGCCAGCGCGGGCCGCGCTTTTCCCGTCGAGACCCGGTATCTGGGAAAACCGCCTGTTGACCGTTTCCGGGATACTCTCTGCCCGGCGGTGTCGTCGGCCGTGCAACAGGCATTGAGCGAGGAGGCCGGCAGTATTCTGGTTTTCCTGCCCGGTGAAGGAGAAATCCGGCGTGTTGAAAAGTTGCTCAACGGCTCATCTTTGCCCGGTGATGTGGATGTCTTGCCACTCTATGGGACACTGCCCCAGGGCCAACAGGACCAGGCTGTTTCCCCACCGCCTTCCGGACGACGGAAGATCGTTCTGGCGACGGCCATTGCCGAGACCAGCCTGACGATCGAAGGCATTCGGGTGGTGGTCGATAGTGGTCAGTCCCGCATTCCCCGGTTCGACCCCCAAAGCGGCATGACCCGGCTGTTCACCGAACCGGTTTCCCTGGCCGGCGCGACCCAACGGCAAGGCCGTGCAGGTCGGCTGGAGCCCGGTATCTGTTATCGGCTCTGGGACAAGGCAGGCGAAGGAGCGTTCAGACAGTTCTCTCAACCCGAAATTGTCGATGCCGACCTGGCCCCGCTGGCCCTGGATCTGGTGAATTGGGGTATTCATGACCCAGCCTCCCTGAACTGGCTGACACCGCCTCCCAAAGCCCTCCTGGATCAGGGGCGGGATCTGCTGAGTCTTTTACAGGCCATCGACGATCAGGGCAGGATCACCGCCCATGGGCGGGAGATGGCGAGACTGCCCATGCACCCGCGCTTGGCGCATATGGTGATCAAAGGCGCAAGATCAGGCTGGGCGGAACGTGCCTGCAATGTCGCCGCCCTGCTGACAGACAGGGATATTGCCCAGCGGGATGGCCGTAATCCCATCGCGGTGGATTTGACCCTGCGGGTGAGCGCCGTGGCGGGCGAACAGACAAGCCTGACCATAAATCGCAATGCCCTCGGTCGAACGAGGGCGCTCGCAAAGCAATGGCTGAGACGTGCGCCGAAGAATACCGGTCAGGATCACGCACCGGATTTATCCCCGGAAGAACAGATTGGCGCCCTGGTCGCTCTCGCTTATCCGGACCGGATTGCAGAACGCCGCCCCGGCGGGGACGCCCGTTACCGCCTGAGCAACGGCAAAGGGGCTTTGCTGCCTGCCGAGGGTGGTTTGCGAGATGCTCCCTATTTGGCGATTGCCGTGGTCGACGGAGGCGCCCGGGATGCCCGCATCCGCATCGCCGCACCCATATCCGCCGCCACCATCGAGCATCTGTTCGAGACCGAAATATCGGAGGGAGAAACCGCTGTCTGGGACAGCCAGAGCCGTTCTGTGATCGCCCGCCGGCAAAAACGCCTCAATGCCGTTGTGCTCAGCGATACCCCGGCCCGGGATATTCCCGACGATCAGATTGCGAACGCCCTGGTTGAGGGCATCCGCGACATGGGGCTGGATTGCCTGCCCTGGGGCAGGGAAGCCGCGGAATGGCGGCAGCGGGCAGGATGTTTTCATCAGGCCGCCGGGCAGGGGGCTGATGTGTCGGACAGTGCCCTGCTTGAAACGCTTGAAGACTGGTTGCTACCCTATCTGGCAGGTATGCGGCGTCTGGACCATCTGAAATCACTCGACATGCTGGCTATCCTGAAAACCCGGTTGGACTGGTCTGAGCTGCAAACACTGGAAAAGCAGGTGCCCAGCCATTGCACCGTTCCCAGCGGGTCCAGCATCCGGATAGATTACGCGGATCCGATGGCGCCGGTGTTGCCGGTAAAGCTACAGGAAATGTTTGGCGCAACCGAGACGCCAAGTATCATTGACGGCGCGATTGCGCTGAGCATACACCTGCTGTCCCCGGCGGGGCGGCCATTGCAAATCACCCGGGATCTGCCGGCCTTCTGGAAGAATACCTACCCCCAGGTAAAGGCCGAAATGAAAGGGCGCTATCCCAGACATCCCTGGCCCGACGACCCCCTGGCGGCCGTGCCTACGCGCCATACGAAGAATAAAATGAAGCAAAAATAAATGGATGCTGCCATTCAGGCAGGGCAGCATCCGCCCTGGGCGTTCTGTAGATCGGTGGGGCCCTCAGGTCAGATCGACCGTCAACGGGTTATAGGAATACAGCCAGCCGTTGCGATCCGCCCCTTCGTCCACCTTGGCGAAGCGGGCGCGGATAGCCTCCATGCTCGGCATATGGAACAGGGTCCGGTTGGCGTCGGACTGTTCCACGATCCGCGCTGTACGGTCCATCCGGTTGCGTTGATACAGTTGCAGCGCGTCCGGGATGTTGTCAGACATGGAAAGTGCGCGGGTCAGGATCGCGCCGTCCTCGATGGCCATACAGGCCCCCTGCGCCAGATAGGGCAGGGTGGCGTGTACGGAATCGCCGAGCATAGTGGCGCGCCTGGTGCTCCAGTTGTCGATCGGCGGGCGGTAATGCAGTGACCAGCGATAGCACTTGTCGTGATCCACAGTGTCGATGATGGTCTGGATTTTATCGTTCCAGCCGACGAAATCGGCCTTCAGCTTTTCCCATGGAAACTTGGCGGTCCAGCTTTCTTCGGAAACATCGTCGGTTTCGACCAGTCCGACAAAGTTCAGCAGCTTGCCCGCGCGCAGGAAGTAGCAGACGACATGTGCCCCCGGCCCCATGAAAACCGACATCACCTGCGGCAGAAAATCGTTCGGCAACTCTTCCACCGGTAATGTGATGCGCCAGGCGCAGTCGCCGGTATAGGTGGCCGGTGCATCGCCCGCGATCTGGCGACGTATGGCGGATTTCACCCCGTCCGCGCCGATCAGCATGTCGCCGTGGGCTGTATTGCCGTTGGAGAACTTCAGCGTCACCCCGTCGGCATCCTCTTCGAACCCGGTCACGGCATGGTTCAGCCGCACAACGTCCGACTTCATAGATTGCGCCTTGCGCGCAAGGATGTCATGAAAGTCCGCCCGGTGCATCTGGCAGTACGGTGCGCCATGCAGCTTCTCGTGGTCGGCGGCCAGATTGAAGCGGCTGATTTCCTCGCCCGTATCGAAGGCGCGGAACACATAGGCGCCCGGCTTCACCGATACTTTGTCGATCTCTTCGCGCAGGTCGAGACCCATCAGCACATGCATGGCATTGGCGCTCATCTGGATGCCTGCGCCCACTTCGCCCAGCTCGGGCGCCTGTTCGTAAACCTCGACGTCGTGGCCCGCCTTCATAAGGCTGGATGCAGCGGCCAGTCCGCCCATGCCCGCCCCGGCGATCAGAATCTTCAATGCCATTGCTGTTTCCCGTTTCCTGTTCGGCTAACCATACTGCTGGAAAAGATATTCCACTGCGGCGTTCTACCCCGCCCGGTCGCGCGCTGGAAGGCCTCAAATCGCCCCGGTGGAGGCGAATTGCACGTCTTATTCGTGCGGTCGCTGAATATCTTTGTGTGCCGCCTATTGCCCACTGGCATGACGCCGCGCATGCGTTAGAGTGGGGCATGGTTCAACTCTCTGTACTTGACCTCGCCAATATCGGCGAAGGCTTCACTCCCGCCGATGCACTCGCCAATGCGCTCGACCTCGCACAGCATGCCGAGGCCGCAGGCTATAACCGTTTCTGGCTGGCGGAACACCACAATCTTTCCGGCATTGCGAGTGCCGCCACCGCCGTGTGCATCTGCCACGTTGCCGGCGGCACCAGCACGATCCGCGTCGGTGCCGGCGGCGTCATGCTGCCCAACCATTCGCCAATGGTGATCGCCGAGCAGTTCGGCACCCTGGCGACGTTGTTCCCCGACCGTATCGATCTTGGCCTCGGCCGGGCGCCGGGCACCGACCAGCACACCCTGCGCGCGCTGCGCCGCGGCGTGGATGCATCGGAACATTTCCCGCAGGACGTGGTCGAATTGCGTGCGCTGCTCGGCCCGCCGCAGGAGGACCAGTTTCTCCATGCCATCCCCGGCGAGGATACCAATGTGCCGTTGTGGATTCTGGGCTCCAGCCTGTTCGGTGCGCAACTCGCGGCCATACTCGGCCTGCCCTACGCCTTTGCCTCGCATTTTGCGCCGCAGGCGCTGATGCAGGCGGTGGAAATTTACCGCGAGCGGTTCGAGCCGTCAGCGCAGCTTGCCGAGCCATACGTGATGGTCGGCTGCAACGTTGTCGTTGCCGATACTGAAGACGAGGCGAAGCGATTGTTTACCTCGCCGCAACAGAATTCCACCCGCATGGTGCGCGGCACACGCGGCAAGCTGCCGCCGCCGATCGACGATATCGAGACCTTCTGGTCCCCCGCGGAAAAGGCGCAGGCGTCGTCGATGCTGGCCTGTTCGTACTATGGCTCGAAGGACACCATCGGGGCGAAGCTCGAACCACTGATCGAGGCCACCGGCGCGAACGAGCTGATGGTCGCAGGCGCGATCTGGGATCATTCGGCGCGCGTGCACTCGTTCGAGTTGCTCGCCGGGGCGATGGGGCAGACCAAGACTTAGGCGCGCCGATCAGCGGGGGTGCCGCTGGCGGTGCTTTACGGGTTATCCCCATGGACTATGAAGATTTCAACGCATTCTGCCGCGCCCTGCCGGCCACTACCTATGTCAATCAATGGGGCGGCTCACACGTCTGGAAGGTCGGCGGGAAGGTGTTTGCCGTTGGTGGTTGGGCGGATGGCGAACCTGCCTACACCTTCAAGGTGTCCGACATCGCGTTTGAATTTCTGCGCGATCAGCCGGGCCTGCGGCCGGCACCCTATCTGGCGTCACGCGGTCTGAAGTGGATTCAGCATTATGCCCCGCCGGGACTGGCGGATACGGACTTGCAGGATTACCTGCGCGAATCCCATGATATTGTTTCCCGCGGCCTGACAAAGAAGCTGCGGGCGGAACTGGGGCTCGCCTGATCCGGTCAGCTCTCGCCGCCGGCATATTTCCAGTAGGTATCCTTGCGCAGGACCTGGCCGTCTTCGTTCAGGTGCCAGAGATCGCAGCCGAGCCATTCGAGCCTGTCGCCATTCGCCTCGGTACCGGTGACTGTCCATTCGGAGCACGCCCTGTCGCCGCCCGCCCAGTGACTGTGGATTTCCCATGCCATGTCGGGGATGGACGTGAAGCGCTGCACGCACATGTCGCGGATCGCGGCCTTGCCGCGGAGGGTGGCGCCATCCGGCGGTGCGCCGCGCGATAACAGCCAGACGGAATCTTCCGCAAAATGTGCAACGATCGCTTCAGCGTCGTGGTCATTGAAGGCCTGACAGATCGTCTCGACGATCCGGCGATTGCGTGTTTCTGTTTCCGTCATTGATCTGCGTGTCCCGATAAATTGGAAAATTTCGTCCCGTGTGATCCGATTCCGGACATGACAGCGTAATCGCACGGAGTGCGGAGCAAAAAGCGTTGATCAGAAGATTAAACCCCAGACTGTCCGATTGGCAACGCTGTAAACCAGCGGAATTCCTGAAGCTGCGGCAACAATGCAATTTTAACCTTTTCGCTGTAAGCCGGTCTCAGCGGGTAGGCCGTTGAGAAGCTATTATATTAATATAAACAACAGGTTGTTTGTGTACGCGTGGTAGAGGAATTCAGGTCGCAGGACCAACTGGCAGGGCTTGATGATGCTGCCCGCGCACTTGTTGCAGGGCGGGTCGGAGCGGTTCTGTCTGCCGAAACCACGTCACCGGCAGATCGTCTTGCCGCGGAGATGTTGGCGCAGGACATCGCCCGGGATGTTGTGGAACAGGTGCGTTGCGCACTGTCCAACGCCATCAGAAATGCACATCACCTGCCGCGGCCCCTGGCGATGATGCTGGCCCATGATGTGGATTCGGTTGCATGTCCTTTCCTCGAAGTGACCGAGGTGTTTACCGAAGCGGACTGGCAATCGCTGATCCTGACAATCTCGCGAAACGCGCGTGTCTCTGTGGCGCGGCGCGAAAACATGCCGGATTCACTCGCCCTGTCCCTCGCTGAGATCGGTGATTCGGTTGTCGCGGAAACCCTGGTGGAAAACGCTGCGGCGCCGATGACGGCGGTTGTCTGCGACACGTTGCTCCAACGTTTCGAATCCGAGATCTGGGTGCTCGACAAAATGGCCGAGCGTCCAGACCTGCTGGCCGACGTGGTGATAAAGCTTACATTGAAGGTTTCTGCCGCCGCGCGGGAGAAACTGGCGGTTCTCTATCAACAGGAAGATTTTACATCGCCCGTCGCGGCCGAGGCGGAAAGTGCTGCGGTTCTGCAGACCGTCGGGTCAATGTCACGCAAGGATCTCGTCGCCGCGGCGGAGACGTTGCATTCCGATGGGCGGCTGACGCCGTTTCTGTTGCTGGATGCCCTGCGTGATCGTCAGCTCGCCTTCCTCGAAGTGGCGCTATCTGTAATTTCCGGCCGCAGTATCGAACATGTGCGCAGTGTGCTCGAACGCGCCGATACGGCGACTGTCGACGGTCTGCTCTGCAAGGTGGGCGTGCTGAAACCGATGCTGGACGATTTTCGCACCGAAATAGAGGCCGTGCGCGCCTGCAAGAAATTCTGACGTCAGATCGTCAGGTCCACAGTCAAGGCCCCGGCTTCAGTCCGAGCTGTCAGCTGCCGGAAGGCGGTCGCCCGCTGCTGCGACCATATCGCGGACGACCTTGCCCATCAGGTCGATCCCGACACCGCATTTGCACCCTTTGCAACCGACACAGGCGTCGAGGCCGAGTTCCACTGCGTGATCAAGAGCGGCACCTTTTCCTGTTTCCGAGGTCAGCGGGTCCAGCCGGTTTATCTGCAGTTTCAGGAGCGAGAACGGGTTGCCCCAGCGATAGCCCTTCGCCGGATCGGGTGCTGTGCCCGCCGGCATGTCGCCCGGCAGGCCGCCGTCGAAATTGCGGGCATGCATCGGACACTTATCGAGGCAGGCGTAACATTCGATACAGGCCGTCAGCGCGTGATAGTCGTCCGGCGCTTCGACATTTAGATCATTCCCCTGTCCGGCATTTGCCATGCGACCGCGCATCTGGCGTGCAACGCCGTCGCGGCGCACCACCAGATCGCTGAGCGCTGGAAGTGTCGCCATCGGGCTGATGCGATCACCGTCGCGGGCAATGGCCCGGCAGGCAACGCGCGGTTTGTCGTTCACATCCACCGTGCAGACACCACAGTTGCGCGCGCGGCAGCCATAGCGATAGGCGAGATCGGGAATCTCCGTCGCCTGTGCCTGGAGCAATACGTCGAGTACCATCGGCTTTTCATCTTCACCGCGGAGTTGGTAGTCATATTCGACGATGGCTTCCTGTCCATCGCGGCGGGTGACGATTTCGACCTTCATGCTTTTGTTCCTTCACCGATGGCGGCATCGACGCCGCCCGGCGTGATTTCAGGGGCGGCACCGGCTGTCCCCATGATCGCAATATATTTTTTTTCAAGCTGGGCATCCTGCATGCCCGCGGGCAGGGCACGCAGGAATTTGACCTGCGCCTTGCGCTTGGCGTCCTGGTATTTGTAGGACATGATCCGTTTCAACGGAGTGCGTGGACGGGCCACGCGGCGCACCTTCAGGGCGCCGGTGGCCGCGGTGCCGACGATCGTCGAATAGGGCTGCGAAAATGCCGATATCTCCGATTTGTCGAGCCGTACGTGCCCACCCAGGCTGCCATCCCGTTCGCGCGATGCGGCGGCCACGGTTCGGGCCGTCGCGATCAGGTTTCGCAGTTCTTCGAATTCGATAAACGCCTGGTTCCAGTCCGCGTGGTCCGAGATGGCGACATGGTCCAGCTGCCCTTCAAGATCGCTTAGAACCGTTTCCATATGCGCGATCCGTTCGGCGGTGCGCACGGGTCCGATATTGATCCAGCTTTCACGCTGCAATTCACGTTTGAGCGTGGCCGCCGCCCGGTCGCCCTGTTGTCCGAACCTCTTTTCCACGCGGCCGATATAGGCTGTGAAGGCGCCGTCAACCGACCCGCCGTTTGAAGCGCCGTCCGCGCGGTTGGCGTTTTGTGCGGCGGCGTGTCCTGCGCGCGCACCGAATACAGCGCCTTCCGTCAGCGAGGTCGATCCCAACCGGTTGGCACCGAACAGACCGCCCATCGCCTGGCCCGCTGCAAACAGACCGGTAATGCCCTGCGCCGCATCGCCCGCGTTTTCGCCGGCCACGGAGGCACCATCGGCATCGGTGCGGATACCGCCCATCATGTAATGAGCGCTCGGCCGCACTTCCCACGCCTCGTCGCAATTCGCCGCCGCTTTGCCCAATGCCTGGCGCGCAACCTTGTAGGCCGAGGGCAGGGCGCTTGCGAGGAACTTCATGAAATAGGGGCCGGAGCGTGGATGCTTCCGATTAGCCGTCATGTCGAGATAGGCGCCGCCATTGGGCGTGCCGCGACCGTCTTCGACGGCGCGCATGATCGCCGCCGAACATTCCGCGCGGGTCCGGAGGTACACACCATCCAGGATCACCTTGCCGTTCTTGTCGCGCAGCACGCCGAGATAGCTTGCCGTGACCGGCTCGCCGATCAGCAGACCTTCGTAAGACGGCGGCGAGGCAACGCAAAATGGCAGGAATTGAACCTGTTCCATATCTACGAGGTCTGCGCCCGCGCGTGCAGCGACCGCGTACGAATCCCCGGTATTCCCGCGCATGGTGTCCGTTTTCGGGAAGTACAATGTCGACAATCCGCCCGCGGCAATCACGACGGATGGTGCGCGCACCGCGACAAGTGTGCCGCGTGCGGCATCGTAGATCAGCCCGCCGACGACGCGTTTATGTGTGCTGCCATTCCCGTTGTCATCTTCTTCTGTAACCACGTCGAGAAACCAGCAGTCTTCGAGATAGTCGATCCTGCTGTCCTGAATGACCCCGTTCCAGTTGGCGTGGCTGAACGCGATGCCGCTGTTGCGGTGACCGACCGATCGGCGCCGCGTATGGCCGCCCATCGGCAGGGGCAGGGATTTCGGTGTGTCGTTTTCGGTGTCGATGGCCGGGCGCAGGCCCTGAACGCGATAGCGGTCATAGGCCTCCTTGCTGTCCTGTGCGAAGGCATCTGTCAGGGCAGTCACCGGCAGGTCGCCGCCGGCCATCCGCAGGTTTTCCGACAGGGTGGCTTCGGAATCGTCGTCTGAGCCGGATTCGCGGACCGTCGCGAGGCCCTCGGATATTTTGGTATCGGAACATCCGATAGGATCCTTGGAGACGATAAGGACACGCGCGCCAGCCTCCGCGGCAGCCTGTGCGGCATGACTGCCCGCGCCGCCGGAGCCCACCACGATCACATCGTAGTCGCGCCATTCTGTTTCAATTGTCATCTTGGAAAGAGGCCTCCCAGAGCCTGTATCAGGGTGAATCAGAGGTTTCTTCGGTTTTCACGCGTTATTATAGCTTGGCAAAAATGCCATAGCAGGCGTCGCTGATCTACCGGGAACCCGTGATTTTATCTGTGCCGAGGATGCATCCGCGTCGGGGAAATGGCTATACTGGATTAAATCGGGAGCCCCAGCTTATGACAACCGCACTTTATACCCATGCCAGTTCCGCCGAGCACGATACCGGTGCCGGTCATCCAGAGCGCATTGCGCGTATCGAGGCCGTCAACGCGGCGCTTTCCGGTGATTCCTGGTCCGCCCTGATGCGCAAGGATGCGCCGCTGGCGACGAAGGAACAGCTCTCGCGCGTGCATGTGGGTGGCTATGTCGACCTGCTTCTCGAAAATATCCCCGAAGAAGGCTACGCGCATCTTGATCCCGATACCGTGCTGTCGCCCGGTACAGGAGAAGCAGCATTGCGGGCTGCGGGGGCGATAATTTCCGCGGTTGACGATGTCTTAGCGGGCACGGTCGATAACGCGTTCTGTGCCGTGCGTCCGCCGGGACACCATGCCGAGCCGGAACGCGGGATGGGGTTCTGCCTGTTCAACAATGTCGCGATCGGCGCATTGCATGCCCGTGCCGTGCACGGTCTGCAGAAAGTGGCGATCGTGGATTTCGATGTTCATCATGGCAATGGCACACAGGCGGCCTTCATCAACGACCCGGACACGCTTTTCGCATCCACCCACCAGTTTCCGCATTACCCCGGCACCGGGGCAGAGAGTGAAACCGGCGTCGGCAATATTTTCAATGCGCCGCTCGACGCCCATGCTGGCGGGGTTGAATTCCGTGCTGCAATGGAAGACCGGATTCTGCCGGGGCTGCGCGCATTTCAGCCTGAAATTGTCTTCGTTTCCGCCGGGTTCGACGCCCATGCGCGCGATCCGCTGGCGTCCCTGCGCTTCGAGGAGCCCGATTTTGAGTGGGCAACGCTAAAACTGCGGGAAATTGCGGGAGAATTCGCTGCTGGAAGGCTTATTTCGACGCTGGAAGGCGGATATGACCTCGAAGCGCTCGGAAACAGCGTTCAGGCCCATGCCGGGGCGCTGGCAGCATCGGTTTAGCCCGCTTCTGGCTGCTTCCGGCAGGGGCGAATTTCTGTGACTGTTTGGGTTTGATTCGCGTGGCGGGTTGCCCTAATCCCCTTCAAATCCTACTCTTTAAGCAATTGAAAGAGGTGCCCCATGGCGGAAAACGCCAAATCATCTGATATCGCCAAAATGTCGTTCGAGGACGCGCTCGCGGAGCTCGAAGATATTGTGCGCACGCTCGAAGGCGGCAAGGGAAAGCTCGAGGAAGCGATCACCGCGTATGAACGTGGTGCGCAGCTCAAGGCTCATTGCGAGAAAAAGCTGAAGGAAGCCCAGGCCAAGGTCGAAAAAATTTCCCTCGGTGCCGGGGGTGAAGCGGTGACGGAGCCCGCAAACATTGACTAACGCCCCATCCGCAGCGGTTGCTGATACGACATCGATAGATATGGATGCCGTTAATCAGTCCGCTGCACCTGTGAAGGACGCATTGACAGGGTTTGCCGAAACGATGACGGCAACGCTGGAATCCCTGCTGCCGCAGAGTGACGGCCCGGAGAGCAAGCTGTTTGAGGCCATGCGGTATTCGGCGCTTGGCTCCGGCAAGTTCCTCCGTCCTTATATCGTGCGCACGGCGGCGTTGATGTTCGATGTGCCCGAAGAGCGCTACCTGCGGGCAGGCGCTGCCGTTGAAATGGTCCATACCTATTCACTTATCCATGACGACCTGCCGGCGATGGATGACGACGACATGCGCCGCGGGCAGCCGTCCTGTCACATCGCTTTCGATGAAGCGACCGCGATCCTCGCCGGGGATTCACTGCTGACGTTGTCTTTCGAAGTGCTGGCCGGGATTAAGACCCATCCGGATCCGCAGGTGCGCAGCGACCTTGTTCTGACGCTTGCCGCGAGCTCCGGTGGTGCCGGTATGGTCGGCGGCCAGATGATTGACCTTGAAAGCGAACATACAGCGGTCGACGCGGCACTGATCGCCCGGCTTGAAACCATGAAAACAGGCGCGCTGATCTCTTATTCAAGCGCCGCCGGTGCCATTCTCGGGCAGGCGGGCGCAGGTGCCATTAAGACGCTGGAAACATTCGGCTTTGAACTGGGGCTTGCGTTCCAGATTACTGACGATTTGCTTGACGTTGAAGGCGATGAGGACGATGTTGGCAAAAAGGTCGGCAAGGACGCCGAGGCTGGCAAGGCAACCTTTGTTTCTGCACTCGGGGTCGCCGGTGCCCGGGATGAAGCGCGCCGTGTGACGGATAGCGCGCTGGCCCGCCTGGACATGTTTGGTGCCCGGGCGGACGAGTTACGATCCGTAGCCGAATTCGTCCTCGCCCGGAATAACTAGATTGAGCCAACACACAGAGCCGGAACGTTGACATATATTCGTCGTATTCGTCGTATTCGTTTCAACACAATGACGCATAATTTTCCAATCAGGGGATGCTAATGGCGCCTCAGACGCCGCTTCTCGATCAGATCAAGACACCCGCCGATCTGAAGAAATTCAAACCCGAAGATCTTCAGCAGATCGCTGATGAACTGCGTGCGGAGACCATTGATGCCGTTTCGGTCACAGGTGGCCATCTCGGCGCCGGTCTTGGCGTGGTCGAACTGACGGTCGCGTTGCATTACCTGTTTGATACACCTGATGACAAGATCGTCTGGGATGTCGGCCACCAGGTCTATCCTCATAAAATCCTGACCGGCCGGCGTGACCGTATCCGCACGTTGCGACAGGGTAACGGACTGTCCGGATTCACAAAGCGGACGGAAAGCGAATACGATCCCTTCGGTGCCGCGCATGCTTCTACCTCGATCTCGGCGGCGCTCGGTTTTTCGGTCGGCAGCGATCTTCAGGGGACCGGCAATAAAGCCATTGCCGTGATCGGCGACGGCGCGATGACCGGCGGTATGGCGTATGAAGCGTTGAACAATGCCGGCGCGATGCATAACAAGCTGATCGTCATTCTGAATGATAACGACATGTCGATCGCCCCGCCCGTCGGTGCGTTGTCGGCCTATCTGTCGCGGCTTATTTCATCGAAATCCTATCGTTCGTTGCGCGATATCGGTCGCCATATGTCGGAAAAATTCCCCCGGCCGATGCAAAAGGCAGCGCAGCGGGCCGAGGAATATGCCCGCGGCATGCTCACCGGCGGCACGTTGTTCGAAGAACTCGGGTTTTTCTATGTCGGCCCGATCGACGGCCACAACATGGAACACCTGATCCCGGTGCTTAAAAATGTGCGCGATGACGAGGCCGAGGGCCCGGTTCTGATCCACGTCGTGACGCAGAAGGGCAAGGGCTACGAGCCCGCTGAACAGTCCAGCGACAAATATCACGGTGTCGGCAAGTTCAACGTCGTTACCGGCGCGCTCGACAAGGGCAAGGCCAATGCGCCGAGCTATACCAAGGTGTATGCCGAAGCCCTGATCAAAGAAGCGCGCGACGACGACAAGATCGTGACCATTACCGCGGCGATGCCGTCCGGTACCGGCATTGATATGTTTGAAAAGGAATTCCCGGATCGCACGTTTGATGTCGGGCTGGCCGAACAGCATGCGGTGACGTTCGCGGCCGGTCTTGCCGCTGACGGGATGAAACCGTTCGCGACGATTTATTCGACCTTCCTGCAGCGTGCGTTCGACCAGATCGTGCATGACGTCGCCCTGCAGAACCTGCCTGTTCGCTTTGCAATGGACCGCGCCGGCTATGTCGGCGCCGACGGACAGACCCATTGCGGGGCATTCGATATTGCCTATCTCGCTTGCCTGCCGAATATGATCGTCATGGCACCGGCGGACGAAGCCGAACTTGTCCATATGGTCGCGACCGCTGTTGATATCGATGGTCAGCCCTGCGCGTTCCGGTATCCGCGCGGCGAAGGCGTTGGTGTCGATATGCCGGAACGTGGCGAGGTCCTGCCCATCGGCAAGGGCCGTATTCTGCGCGAAGGCACGAAGATTGCGTTGCTGGCTTATGGCACGCGCCTGCAGGATTGCCTTGATGCAGCGGAAGAACTGAGCGCCCTTGGCTTGTCGACCACGGTCGCCGATGCGCGTTTTGCGAAACCGCTGGATGAGGATCTTGTGCGTCGGCTTGCCGCCGAGCACGAAGTGCTGGTGACGGTTGAAGAAGGTTCGATCGGCGGGTTTGCCGCCCAGGTGTCACAGTTCCTCGCGATGCAGGGGATTTTCGATGCCGGGCTGAAATTCCGCCCGCTCGTCATGCCCGATACGTTCATGGATCAGGATGCGCCACGCCGCCAGGTTGAACTGGCCGGCCTCACCTGCCCCGATATCGTCGCCACGGCGATGACGGCGCTGGGTATGGAAAGCAAGTCCGAGACGGCCCAGGGGAGGGCCTGAGCCACGGCGTCCCGGCAACGTCCGGACGTTCTTCTTGTTGAACGCGGTCTTGTTGAAAGCCGGACCCAGGCCCAGGCGCTGATCCGTGCCGGCAAGGTATTTGCCGGCGAACAGCGTGTCGACAAACCCGGTACCCCGATTTCCATCGAGCTGGCGCTTGAAGTACGTGGCAAGGAACACCCGTGGGTGTCCCGCGGCGGGATGAAGCTCGATCACGCGCTCCGGACATTCGATATCGATGTCACCGGCGTAACGGCCCTCGATGTCGGTGCGTCGACCGGCGGATTTACCGACGTGCTGCTTACGCACGGGGCGGAGAAAGTCTATGCGGTCGATGTCGGCTACGGCCAGTTGAACTGGAAGCTCCGCAGCGACGACCGGGTCGTCGTCCTTGAACGCCAGAACGCACGCCAGCTCACCGAAGAACATATTCCGGAGCCTGTCGGTATCATTGTTTGCGATGCCAGTTTTATCGGCCTTGAAAAAGTCCTGGCGATACCGCTGACATTTGCCGCGCCGGGTGCGCATTTGGCCGCGCTGATCAAGCCGCAATTCGAAGTCGGCAAGGGTGAGGTCGGTAAGGGCGGTATTGTTCGTGATCCTGAACAGCACCGCGCCGTGTGCGACAAAATCGAATCCTGGGTGAGCGGTATGCCGGACTGGCGCGTGATCGGTATCGATCAAAGCCCGATCACAGGCGCGGAAGGCAATATTGAATTCCTGATCGTCGCCCGGCGTGATGGCGAATGAGGAATCCCGTCTGATGGATGTTCTGATCAACCGACTGGGCGCGCGCGGCGACGGGATTGCCGAGACTGCCGATGGCCCGGTCTATGTGCCCTTTGCCCTGCCCGGCGAGAAGGTGAGCGTACGCGTTGGTAAGTCGCGGGGCGATGGCCGGGCGGCGGATCTGCGCGACGTTCTGTCCCCGTCCGCTGATCGACAGGCAGCTATGTGCAGGCATTTCGGCCCGGGCGAAAACGGCTGCGGCGGCTGTGTCTCCCAGCATCTGGTGCCCGGCGCCTATACCGACTGGAAGCGGGGTGTCGTGTCCGCTGCCCTTGCCCGTCACCGCATCGATGTAGAGGTTCTGCCGGTTATCTCGGTGTCGCCCGCCAGCCGCCGACGTGTGCGCCTCGCGTTTCGTAATCTGGCGGGGGGTATGCTGATCGGATTTCGCAGCGGCCGCAGTGACCGCATTGTCGAGATTACAGAATGCCCGGTCGCGATGCCCGAAATTGTCGCCCTGATTCCGCGCCTGCGCGATTTTCTCGCCGGTCATGCGGACCGGGGTGAAATTGCAATCACTCATACTGATAAAGGTGCGGACGTTGTCGTGTTCTGCCGCAAGGAGCCGGACCTCGACCTGCGTATGGACGCGCCTGCCTTTTGTACCGATGCCGGAATTGCGCGTCTTGCGTGGTCTACGGGTGAGGGCACCTTCAACGCAGAGCCGCCTGAGCCGGTGATCGTGCTGGAAACGCCCAGCGTCGACTTTGGTGGAACTACGGTACACCTGCCTTCCGACAGTTTTCTCCAGCCGACGGCGGAAGGCGAGGCCGCTTTGCGCGGCTTTGTGCTCGATGCCGTGGGTGAGGCCGAACTCGTGATAGATCTCTATGCCGGTTGCGGTGCTTTCGCTCTGCCGCTGGCAGAGGCGGGAAAAACGGTAACGGCAATCGAAGGACTGGCCGCCCAGACAGCGGCAATCCGGAATGCCACGCCTCGGGTTGGAGGCGCGGCATTGAAAGTCGCCGCCGAGACCCGCGACCTAGCGCGCCAGCCGCTGCGCACCGAGGAACTGGCAGGATATGATGCCGTGGTGCTGGATCCGCCGCGTGCCGGCGCTGCCGCACAGGTGGCCCTGCTGGCGGCGGGCGATGTGCCGACAATCGTCTATGTATCATGTAACCCCGCGACCTTTGCCCGTGATGCGCGTGTACTGATTGATGGCGGGTATGTGTTGTCCGCGATCCAGCCGGTTGACCAGTTCCTGTGGTCGTCCCATGTCGAGCTTGCATCGGTGTTCCGGCGGGCCTGACGGTCTGCTATCTACGAAACAATCAAGTTGGCTGAACGGAGAGACCAAATATGACTTTTATCGCAATGAACCGGTTCCAGGTGGTCAAGGGCCGTGAGAAGGATTTCGAGGACGTCTGGCTGAACCGTAAATCCCAGCTTGAAGACGTGCCGGGGTTCGAGGAATTCAACCTGCTGCGCGGCCCCGAAAACGAAGATCACACGCTCTATGCGTCACACACAATCTGGGCGGATCGGAGCGTATTCGAAGACTGGACGAGGTCCGAGGCGTTCCGCGAGGCTCATAAGGGGGCGGGGAGCCGCGGCGATATGTATCTCGGCCATCCGAATTTCGAAGGCTTCGATATCATGGACGCAGCGACGGTCACGAAAAAGTAGTTCAGTCGTATCCCGGGGGTGGCGTGAAACCCCGGAAGCTTTCTTCCAGCAGTTCGGCGAGGCGGATACAGCGCCGGTCATGGGCTTCCGGGCCGATGATCTGCATGCCGATGGGCAATCCGTCCTTGCTCATGCCTGCCGGCGCAAGCGTTGACGGCAGGTGCGCTGCCGAGGCAAGGCCGATCCAGTAATAGGTGTCGGCGTTCGGCCGCTGGGTGCCGTCGACGTCGAGATACTGGTCCTGGCGTTTGAGGTCGCGCATATGCGGAAACGCGGCAGTCGCCATCATCGGGGTCAGCAACGCGTCGACATTACCGAAGAATGAGCGCCACAGGCTGCGCAGCTTTTCGCGCCGGTCGCAGGCATGGAGCCATGCCTGATGCCGCTGGCTGAGGCTGCGGAACTGCACGGGGTCGTAGTTCATGTCGCCGGCGCTGAACCCCGCGGCTTTCTTGGCAATCTCTGCGGCCTGTTCGTCGGATAGCCGGCCCGACGTCGCACCGCGCAGAACTGTCAGGTAAAGCAGCCAGAGCGCATCGCTGGGCATCGGCATTTCGGGGTCACGGATGACCGTCGCACCTTCATCTTCAAGGTGCTTTGCGGCGTTCTCCAGCGCGGCGCTAGTGTCGTTGTCGACCGGATAGGCCGCATCATTCGTAATCACGGCGATGCGGAAATCACGCAGACGGGTGCGTGGCTCGTCCGGCAGGTCCAGCTGCCAGGCGCCGGGGGCCTCGGGGTCTGCACCCGCGACGATGTCGAGCGACAGCCGCAGGTCCTGTGCCCGCCGCGACAACGGCCCGGCGACCATGATGTCGGGGTCGGCTTCGTCGGGGCCGAGCGCATGGCCGCGCAAGGGCACGATGCCGTATGTCGGTTTATGGCCGTATACGCCGCAGCAATGGGCGGGGACGCGGATTGAACCACCGATATCGCTGCCGATCTCCAGCCCGGTCATCCCTGCAGCCAGCGCCGCCGCCGCGCCGCCGGACGACCCGCCCGGTGTGCGGGTTGTATCAAACGGATTGACGGTCACGCCGTAGATTTCGTTGAAAGACTGCCATTCCGCGAGGTCGAGCGGCACGTTGGATTTCCCCATCACGATCGCGCCTGCGGCTTTGAGGCGCTGCACGGTCAGCGCATCGCGCGCGGCAGCGTGATTCCGCCGGTCCGGCCGGCCGAACGTGGATGGATGCCCGGCAAGGTCGAAGGATTCCTTGATCGTCATTGGTACGCCGTGCAGCGGGCCTGTATCGGCACCGGCTGCAAGAGCCTCATCGGCAGCAGTGGCGGCGCGCCGCGCTGCTTCTTCATCCACGATGATGATGGCGTTCAGGGCCGGGTTGAAATGGTTGATCCGGGCCAGGTATCCGTCCAGCAGTTCAGTGGCGGATATGCGCTTGGCGCGAATTTCGGCGGCAAGTTCTGCCGCTCCCATAAACCAGGGGTCCATTTAAACTCTCATTTCTATCATTGTGCAGCTTGTCATCGGGTAGATCACACGGCGGGGTCCGGCACGCGTTGCCAGATGCGCTCGATCATCGCAAATTCGAACATGTCTTCAGCCGTGTAGGGATCGTTGCGGTGAAAATCCTCGACGGTTTTTCTATCCGCTTCGAACACGATGACATTGCCGGTCACGTCGCGAATATCGACATCACCTGATGTGTCGATATCGTCGCCGACCAGTCCGCCGCCATAGACGATCATGCCGAGAAAAGGTTCCTGATAGGCAGCGTGTGCCGGTTGAAGCTCGGCGCGTTGATCTGCGCGGCCCGGCCGGTCTCGTCTGATGAGTGCGTAGCGCACGTTCCGGCTCTCCTCGTTGACGGCGTTGCTGCCCCTTGATTAGCCGGTCTGGCCTCGGTGCCGCAGCAGGTGATCGGCCAGCACGCAGGCCATCATGGCTTCGCCGACCGGCACGCCACGGATGCCGACGCAGGGATCGTGACGGCCCTTGGTGGCTATTTCTGTGTTTTTACCCTGGCGGGTGACGGTCTGGCGCGGTGTCAGGATTGAACTTGTCGCCTTGACCGCAAAGCGCACGACGAGGTCCTGCCCGGTGGAAATACCGCCGAGCACGCCGCCTGCGTTATTGGACTGGAATTCAACTTCGCCGTCTTTCATCCGCATCTCGTCGGCGTTTTCTTCGCCGGTAAGCGCCGCCGCACCGAAGCCTGCACCGATTTCGACACCCTTGACCGCATTGATGCTCATCATTGCGGCGGCAAGGTCGCCATCCAGCTTGCCGTATATCGGCGCGCCCAGCCCTGCCGGAATGCCCGACGCGACGACCTCGATCACCGCGCCGACGGATGAGCCCTGCTTGCGGATGGCGTCGAGATAGGTTTCCCATTCTTTTGCCGCAGCCGCATCGGGGCACCAGAACGGGTTCTTGGCGACGGTTGCCCACCGCCAGTTGTCGCGATCGATGATCCGGTCACCCATCTGCACCATGGCACCGCGGATTTTGATCTTGCTGCCGAGTACCTTGCGGGCAATGCCGCCGGCCGCGACACGGCAGGCGGTTTCACGCGCGGATGAACGTCCGCCGCCGCGATAATCGCGGATGCCGTATTTTTTCCAGTAGGTGTAATCCGCATGGCCGGGGCGGAACTTGTCCTTGATGTCGCTGTAATCTTTCGAGCGTGCATCCTGGTTGCGGATCATCAGGCTGACCGAGGTCCCGGTCGTCTTGCCCTCGAATACGCCGGACAGGATTTCGACCGTATCGGGTTCGCGGCGCTGGGTGACGAAGCGGGAAGACCCGGGCTTGCGCTTGTCGAGCCATGTCTGGATTTCGGCCTCGGTGATCTTGATCCCCGGTGGGACGCCATCGACCACGCAGCCGATTGCCGGCCCGTGGCTTTCGCCCCACGTGGTGACGCGAAACAGGTGGCCGAAGCTGTTATCGGACATGTCGTCGTTCTTTCTAGACGGTCGCTATATCCGGCGCGTCCACCGATTTCATTCCAACGACGTGATAGCCGGAATCCACGTGATGCACTTCGCCGGTGACGCCTGATGACAGATCGGACAGCAGGTAGAGACCCGCGCCGCCGACATCTTCGATCGTCGAGTTACGCTTCAGCGGCGAATTCAGCTCGTTCCATTTCAGGATATAGCGGAAATCGCCGATGCCCGATGCGGCCAGCGTTTTGATCGGCCCGGCCGAGATGGCATTCACCCGAATGTTTTCGCCGCCGAGATCGACCGCAAGGTAGCGGACGCTGGCTTCTAGCGCTGCCTTTGCCACACCCATGACATTGTAATGGGGCACAACGCGTTCGGCGCCGGCATAAGTCAGCGTCAGCAGGCTGCCGCCGTTTTTCATCAGCGGGACTGCGCGTTTGCATATGGCGGTGAACGAATAGCAGGAGATATTCATCGTCATCGCGAAATTTTCGGGCGATGTGTCGACATAGCGGCCCTTGAGTTCATCCTTGTCGGAATAGGCGATGGCATGGACCACGAAGTCGAGCCCGCCCCATTCTTTTTCGATTGTATCAAAAGTCGAATCGATGCTCGCGGCATCGGTGACATCGCAGGGAAGGACCATCTTGGCGCCGATGGAATCGGCGAGCGGCCGGACGCGTTTTTCCAGCGCTTCTCCCTGAAACGTAAAGGCAAGCTCCGCACCGTGATCAGACAATGCCTTGCTGATACCCCAGGCGATGGACCGGTCATTCGCGACCCCCATCACCAACCCTCGTTTTCCGCGCATCAACGCCCCGGCGTCCGACATGCCAACCTCGTTTTTTCTGAAGGCGGGCGGCGCCGAATGGGCCGCTTCCGCAGACTTCTGCATCCTACACAATCGCTGCGACCGGTCAATTTCGTCGGCGCGATAATCATGGAAAAGAAAAGAGGACCACCCGACAGGGCAGTCCTCCGTGTTATCCGGTTTGAACCGGTCTGCTTCTCGCTTGCCTGATCAGTTTTTGACCTTCCAGGTGCCGTCCGGCATGCGGCAGGCAGTGCCATAGGCTTCTTCGGTCTTGCCGCCGACGGTGACGGTCTGCTGATATTCGCGGCAGTACTCGCCCGAGGGTGCCTGATAGGTGTTGGTCGGCGTAATCGTGCCGCTATTCCCGCTATCCGGATTGCTCCAGTTCGACGTATGGCCGACCTTCGTGGCCTCCAGCGAGTACTGGGCGGATTGTTTCATGGCTGCCCTGTCGGCATTGTCGAGCGACTGGCCGACCTGGTTGCCGAGATACGCGCCGGCAAGAGCACCCAGTGCCGTGCCGACCAGCTTCCCCGTGCCTTTCCCGAATTGCGCGCCGAGCAGGCCACCCGCTGCCGCGCCGACCAGCGTGCCGCCGGTCTGTTTGTCGCCCTGGCCCGCACAGCCGGCGAGCGCGAGTGCCGATGCCGCCACCAGCGGGATCAGGAACTTGCCCGGTTTCGCTATTGCAGTCTTAATTGATGTAAGTGTCATGTCGTGCCCTTTCGATCCGCAACCTGACACCGGCCATATGAGTGACTCAACCGGTGCCGATTACGTATATAGGATATAACCGCCCCTCGGCGATTGACCGTAATTAATCCCCCGTCCCCTAGAAATGGGGATCGGCGGGGTGGAATTGCAAGGGTCGTTCGGGATTTTGGCGAAATTGTGGCAGGATCGCGATAACGTTCCAGTTTTCGGCCAGTTTTCGGCCGTTATTAGGCTTTTGGGACAGAATTGCGGCATTTTTGAGAGAGTGAAATGACCGATATACGTGATGATGCACCGTTGGAACTCTTCCAGAGCTGGCTGGCCGAGGCAACCGAATCGGAGCCCAATGACCCGACAGCGATGACGGTGGCAACGGCGGATGCCGATGGCATGCCATCGGCCCGTATGGTGCTGCTCAAGGATGCCGATGAAAGGGGCTTCGTGTTCTATACCAACACGGAAAGCCAGAAGGGGTGCGAGCTGGATGAGAACCCGCGCGCAGCCCTGGTGTTTCACTGGAAGACGCTGCGTCGCCAGGTCCGCGTAAGTGGTGCCGTCGAGCGCACGAGCGATGCCGAGGCGGATGCATATTTTGCCAGCCGGGCACGCGGCAGCCAGATTGGCGCCTGGGCGTCCGAGCAGTCACGATCGCTGGGTGGAAGGTTCGAGCTGGAAAAACGGGTGGCGAAATTCGCCGCCAAGTTCGGTGTCGGCAGCGTCCCACGGCCGCCGCACTGGACCGGTTACAGGGTCGTCCCGGCCCGATTCGAGTTCTGGCAGGACAAACCGTTCCGTTTGCATGAGCGCATCATCTATAAGCGCACAGCGGCCGGTGACTGGTCGACGGATCGCATTTTTCCCTGATTACGCTCCTTCAGCCTTGTCGAAACACCGTCCTGTCGCTTTTTCCGAAATCTGCACCCTTGATGCAGATCCCAAAACGCCCCATTGTCATGGAAATATAATCGGTACCGGCTAATGCCGGACCACGCGGCGCAGGGAGAATGCTATGAGCTTTAAGACAATATTGGTTCCGGTCAGTTCACCCGAGGCGAGCGCCTCTACGCTGACGACGGCGCTTCAGGTCGCGCGGCGCTGGAATTCTCACCTCGAAATCATGCATGTCCGCGCCGACCCCCGGGGGCTGGTGCCTTATACCGGCGAAGGGATGGACGGCTCCATGATTGAAGAGATCATGGACGTCACCGAACGCGAGGGCGGGGAACGTGCGGTCCAGACAAAGGCGATGTTCGATGCGTTCAGCGCGGAACACGGCCTGACGATTTCTGACAAACCGCTTGCCGATGCGGGCGTGACGATCTCGTGGCGCGAGGAAACCGGCCGCGAGGACGAGGTCATCGCGCTCCGTGGCCGTCTGTATGACCTGATCGTGGTCGGTCGTCCGGTTGCGGATACGCCCTTGCCGTCGCCGATCACCCTCGAAGCCGCGTTGCACGATACCGGTCGCCCCATTCTGGTGGCGCCGCCCGTTGCGACCGCTTCCTGCGGAAAGCATATCGCGGTTGCGTGGGAAGCGAGCCCCGAGGCCGCGCGCACGATCGCCGTGTCTATCCAGGCGCTGGTCGAAGCAGATGAAGTGACGGTGCTTGACCCGAAGCTGCCACAGCCCCTGCCGCTCGATTCAGCGGATCTGGTGGACCGGCTACGCTGGCACGGCGTGGACGCCAAAATTCATGCCTTTGATGTTTCTGCGACCGAAGTCGGCGCGGCGTTCCTGAAGCACGCCGCGGCGGTTGGTGCGGACATGCTGGTGAAGGGGGCCTATTCCCAGAGCAGGCTGCGCCAGATGGTACTGGGCGGGCGGACGCGATATATTCTGAACAACACTACGATGCCGACACTTCTTGCCAAATAAGCAGAACCGGATAGCAGGAGAAAACCCGAGCCCGTGACCGATCCGACCAGGACACTTATTCTGACAGGTGCGAGCCGCGGGATCGGCCATGCAACGGTGCGGCGTTTCAGCGAAGCGGGCTGGCGGATTATCACGTGTTCGCGCGAAGACGTCCCCGATGCCTGCCAGTATGATCCCAACTGGGCCCATCATATTCCAGCCGACCTGAGCGACAGCGCCGATCTTGAGGCCTTCCTCCAAGAAGCCAATGAATTCCTTGGCAAGGACGGGCTGTCTGCGCTGGTGAACAATGCCGCGGTATCGCCGAAGACGTCCTACAAGGAGCGCCTCGGTGCGCTCAATGGCGACCAGGATGCCTGGCAGGAAGTTTTCAACCTGAACCTGTTTGCTCCGCTGGCGCTCTGCCGGGGTTTTGCTGCCGCATTGCATCGCGGCAAGGGGTCGGTGGTGAATATTACATCGATCGCCGGACATTCGATCCACCCGTTCGCCGGTTCCGCTTACTCGGTATCAAAAGCGGCACTGTCTTCGCTGACCAAGGAACTGGCTGTCGAATTTGCCGCGCTCGGCGTGCGCGTCAACGCGGTTGCCCCGGGCGAAATCGAGACCGAAATGGTCGGCCCCGAATATGAATCCCTGCTCCCCCGCATCCCGCTAAACCGTATGGGCACGGCGGCGGAAGTCGCGGGCGTGGTGTACCAGCTTTGCTCGGACGATTTCGGCTATGTGACGGGCACGGAACTGTTCGTCACCGGCGGCCAGCACCTGCTTTAGTGGCTGCCAGGCAGTGACGCCCGCGACTGCAACCTAGTCTTCCGGCAGGGGGATAAATTCTTCCGCGTCGCCGGGGACGGTCTCGAAACCGCCGGATTTCCAGCGCGCCTTGGCGGCTTCCATGCGGTCGGGGTCGCTGGATACGAAATTCCACCAGATCGTGCGTTTGCCGTCGAGCGGTGCGCCGCCGAGCTGCATGAAACGGGTGTCGGCTGTTGCCGTGATGTCCAGCGTCGCATCCGCGTTGAAGACGATCATCTTGCCGCTGTCGTGAACGTCACCATCGACGACAAGCGCGCCACTGACGACGTAGATCGCGCGTTCCTGATGGTTGTCGGGAAGGTCAATGGCAGCTCCCGCAGGAGCTTCGCCATGCAGGTAGAACATTGGCGAGAAAACACGGACTGGCGTTTCCTGCTCGAATGCGTTCCCGGCGATGAGTCGGTACTGCACGCCATTGCGGTCGAACATCGGCAGGTCGGCGGCGGTGTGGTGGGCAAAGCTCGGGGCGGTTTCCTCATCCGCGAGGGGCAGGCCGATCCACGCCTGAATGCCTTCCATCGGTACGTCACGGGCAAGGTCTTCGTCGGACGTGCGCTCCGAATGGGTGATGCCGCTTCCCGCTACCATCCAGTTCACCGCGCCTGGTTCGATCGACAATTCGGTTCCAAGGCTGTCACGATGAAGGATTGCGCCCTCGAACAGGTAGGTGACGGTGGCGAGGCCGATATGTGGGTGAGGGCGGACGTTGACGCCTTTTCCGGCAGGGAAAACCACTGGTCCCATATGATCGAAAAAAACAAAGGGCCCGACTTCGCGACGTTTCGCGTAAGGCAGCACACGACGGACTTCGAAATCGCCAAGGTCCCTGGCGCGCGGCTCGATAACGAGGTCGATGGAAGCCGTCATGGAACGACCGCGTTCAGACCCGGTCGTGGAAAGCGTGGAGCCAGGTAAGTCGTGATTCCGCGAGGGCGATATCGTGTTTCAGCCAGTCCTGGAAATAGGCGTCATGCGCGTCGGTATTCAACAGGTCGTTCAGCCGGGCGAGTTCCAGCTCACTGGCATCGATCATGAGATCGACCTGGTCCCGGCGTTCTTCCGCGTCAAGTAGCGACAGGAAGCGCATCTTCAGCGCGATGACCAGTTTGGATACGTCGGTCAGGGGCGGCCGCACCGTCGCTTTGAGAAGCGCAAGCAATTCGGTGCGCCCTTCTTCGGTGAGGGTCAGCGGCGGGTCTTTTTCTTCCCCCACCGGCTCTACAAGACCTTCGTAGCGGAGCATCTCTATCGATGGGCCGGTCAGTTCGAGAGAAGGACCGGCAATACGCCCGACGAACTGGCGGACGGCATTTGCAAGATCGGCATAGGCGAGCGGACCTTCGGACAGGATGCCGAGCGCGGCAAGTCTGATCGTTTCCTTCGGCAGAAGTGAATTATCGCTGAACATGGCGTTTGTACGTCCCGATTTGCGGTCCGGATTTAGGCCGGACCTGTCAGGCGGCAGCCCGTATAGACAGCCTGCCCCAAATTTCCTGCAGGGATGTTACCAGATGCGCCATATCCGAGTCAGTATGTAATGGAGTCGGCGTTAACCTTAACCGTTCCGTCCCTTTAGGGACGGTCGGGTAGTTGATCGGCTGGACGTAGATATTATGCCGGTCCATCAGTTCGTCCGTTACCTGCTTGCACAGCACGGGGTCGCCGACCAGTACCGGGACGATATGCGACACTGACGGCATGACCGGCAGGCCTGCATCACGCAGCATTGCCTTGAGGGTGGCGGCGCGTTCCTGGTGAATTTCACGTTCCGCGTTGCTCGATTTGAGGTGTCGGACGCTTGCCAGTGCACCGGCCGCAACGGCAGGCGGCATGGATGTCGTGAAAATAAAGCCCGATGCGTAGGATCGTACGAAATCGATCATTGCCGCCGAGCCTGCGATATAGCCGCCGACCACACCGAACGCTTTTGCCAGTGTGCCCTGAATGACGGTGATCCGGTCCATCACGTTATCACGTTCTGCAACGCCGGCGCCGCGTGGTCCGTACATGCCGACGGCATGGACTTCATCGAGATAGGTCATGGCGTTGTACTTGTCGGCGAGATCGCAGATTTTTCCGATGGGCGAGATGTCACCATCCATCGAATAGACGGATTCGAATACGATCACCTTGGGGCGGTCGATATCTATCGCCCGAAGCTTGTCTTCGAGGTCTGCAAGGTCGTTATGGGCGAAGACGACCTTGTCGGTCAGGCTGTGACGGATGCCTGCAATCATCGAGGCGTGGTTGTCTTCGTCGGACACCAGCACGCAATCGGGGATATGCGCGCCGATGGTCGACAGCGCGGCCTCGTTGGCGACGAAGCCTGACGTAAAGACCAGTGCGGCCTCGGTGCCGTGGAGATCGGCAAGTTCCTGTTCGAGCAGCACATGATAGTGGGTAGTGCCGGAAATATTTCTCGTTCCGCCGGCTCCGGCCCCGACTTTGTCGATGGCCTCTTTCATCGCTGCGCGCACGACCTGGTTCTGGCCCATGCCGAGATAATCGTTCGAGCACCAGACTGTTACTTCGTCCACGCCGGATTCGGTGTGGCTGGCGGCGCGGGGAAACGCGCCTGCCTTGCGTTCCAGGTCTGCGAAGACGCGGTAGTTACCTTCCGACCTCAGGTCCGAGATGCGGTCGACGAAAAATTTTTCATAGTCCATTTATCGAGGCTCTCCACGGGGCGGCCCGCCTTTTTAACGGTGCCGGTGCCAAACTGGTTAACGAAAAGTGACCAATGATTATTAAACAATAGTAAACGACGTACGAAATGGAAACACGCGAAGGTCTATCTTAATCCGACCTAACCGCCAATTGCGCCGTTTTGCCGCGCCGGAAGGGCGAAAAACGTTCAATTTCCGGTGAAGACGCATGATTTCTGCACGTTCCCGGGGGTGAAGCTCTATCCGGTTTCGTCCAGCGCGGCGGCAAAACGGTCGAACATCCGGTCGATCTCCGCGTCCGAGATAATCAGCGGCGGCGAAAACGCGATGCGGTCGCCCAGGGCGCGGACGATCAGGCCGTGTTCCTGCGCCCGGGCAACGAGATCAGGGCCTGTTTTCCCCGGCGGATCCAGCGGCGCGCGGGTTTCCTTGTCGGCGACCAGTTCGATTGCGCCGACAAGTCCGACACCCATGGTCTCTCCCACGAGTGGATGATCGGCAAAGGAATGCAAGCGTTTCAGGAATGGCAGGCTTGCCTGTTTGACCCGGGTCACCAGATCCATTTCTTCATAAATTTTCAGCGTCTCGAGCGCGACGGCAGCCGGCACCGGGTGCCCTGAATACGTAAACCCGTGTCCGAACGTGCCGATTTCTTCCGTCTGCGGCGCGATGGCGTCAAACACGCGCTTGTTGATCATGATGGCGGCAATGGGGATGTAGCCCGATGTCAACGCCTTGGCACATGTCAGAATATCGGGCTCCAGCCCGTAGGTCTGGCTACCCCACATTTCGCCGGTGCGCCCGAAACCGCAGATGACTTCATCGGCGACGAACAGGACGTCGTGTTTTTTCAGCACTGCCTGGATTTTCTCGAAATAGGTTGCCGGGGGCACGATTACGCCGCCTGCACCCATGACGGGTTCGGCAAAGAACGCGGCGACCGTGTCCGGACCTTCTTTGATAATCATGCGATCAAGGCTGTCTGCGCAGCGCGTGGCGAATTCTTCCTCGGTCTCGCCGTCTTCGCCGTATCGATAGAAATGTGGCATGTCGGTGTGCAGGAAGCCGTCAAGCGGCAGGTCGAACGCCGTGTGGTTGGTCGGTACGCCAGTGATGCTGGCGGCGGCGATGGTCACGCCGTGATAGGCCTTGAAGCGGCTGATGATCTTTTTTTTGTTCGGACGGCCGAGCGCATTGTTCAGGTACCAGACCATTTTGACCGCGCTATCGGCAGCCTCGGAACCGGAATTGCAGAAAAACACTTTCTCCATCGGCACTGGTGCCAGGGCGAGCAGCCGCTCGGCAAGTTCGATTTGCGGTGGGTGACTTTTCTGGTTGAACCCGTGATAGAAAGGCAGGATGCGCATCTGGGCAGCGGCGGCATCCGCCAGCCTGTCTTCGCCGAAGCCGAGCGATGCGCACCACAGGCCCGACATACCTTCGATGTATTCATTGCCGTCTTCGTCCCAGACGTTCACACCCTTGCCGCGGGTGATCACGAGTGACCCGTCACGCGCATTGGCGACGGCGTCGGAATAGGGATGAAAGACTGTTTCTGCATCGCGGCGGCTGAACGAATTTGCGCCGCGAGGGTTCTTGCCGTGGGACGGTGTGCCGTCGGGTGCGTTCATGCCGGTAATCCCGCCTGTGTCAGCCGCCAGATCAGCCGCCGGTCACACTCATATGACGCGTCACCGATGGTGATGCCCGGCGACGGTCGATGATAAAGTCGTGGCCCTTGGGCTTCCGCCCTATAGCCTCGTCGATCGCGTTCATCAGGAAAGCGTCATCGTCTGTGCGCAACGGTTCGCGCAGGTCTGCTGCATCTTCCTGGCCGAGACACATGTAAAGCGTGCCGGTGCAGGTCAGGCGCACGCGGTTGCAGGATTCGCAGAAATTATGGGTCATCGGCGTAATGAAGCCGATACGACCGTCGGTTTCCGCGACGCGGACATACCGCGCGGGGCCACCCGTCGTGTCGTCTATATCGTTCAGTGTCCATTGTTTCTTCAGCTCGGCGCGCACCATTGAAAGTGGCCAGTACTGATCGAGCCTTGCCTCGCCGCCGATTTCGCCGAGCGGCATGACTTCGATAAATGTCAGATCGAACCCGCGCTCGCCGCACCAGGCGACCATTTCGTGAATTTCGTCGTCATTGACCCCTTTGAGGGCGACGGCATTGATCTTGATTTTCAGACCGGCAGCGTCGGCGGCATCGATCCCGCGCATGACTTTGTCGAGCTTTCCCCATCGGGTGATCATCGCGAATTTATCCGTGTCGAGCGTATCAATGGAAATGTTGACGCGCCGCACGCCGGCCGCATAAAGCGCGGTCGCGTACCGTTCAAGCTGACTTCCGTTCGTGGTCAGGGTGAGCTCTTCGAGCGCGCCGGTATCAAGGTGCCGTCCGAGCCGCTCGAACAGCCACATGATGTCGCGTCGGACCAGCGGCTCGCCGCCCGAGATGCGCAGCTTGCGGACGCCACGGGTGACGAAGGCGCTGCACAGCCGGTCGAGTTCCTCGAGGCTGAGCACGTCAGACTTCGGCAGGAAGGTCATGTTCTCGGACATGCAGTAGACACAGCGGAAGTCACAGCGGTCGGTGACCGATACCCGTAGATAGCTTACATGCCGGTCATACGGGTCGATCAGAAGGTTGTTGCCGGCCTCTGTTCCCGCCGTGGGAACGATACCCTTGGGTGCAAGTGTCGCCGTGTCCGTGGCCATTTGTCGTGATCCCTGGGGCGGTCTGGCGCCCGAAGTGTTATTGGAGCGTTATTCACCAGTGAATATAACGCTTTTCGGGGGAAAGGAAAGCAGCCGGCGGCAGTGGACGCGACGGGAACGGCCCAGTGGGCGGTGAGCAGGCGGGTGTTCCTAGGTTTTGCTAGTTTCGGCCGAGCCGTCGGCTCGCGGGATTGTGTCGGATTCCAGGGCTTCGGATGCTTTCAACAGGCGCAGTGTGAAGCGAGAGCCCTGTCCGGGTTTGCTTTCCACCGTGACATCGCCGCCCATCATGCGGGCAAGCTGGCGTGAGATCGTTAGGCCGAGCCCGGTACCGTCGCGCGGGCTCGACATGATGCCGGCGCCTGCCTGATGAAAGCTTTCGAAAATCCGGTCCTGCTGGTCCTCCGGGATGCCGACGCCGGTATCCCACACCGTGATATCGACATGCGTGTCCGATGACGCGAGCACGCTAAGCCCGACACTGCCGCCCGTTTCGGTGAACTTGACGGCGTTGTTCAGCAGGTTCACCAGAATCTGGCGAGTCCGGTCCGGATCGGCTTCGATAATGATTCCTGCCGGACAGGTCAGCGCAGAAATATCCAGGCCGGCGTCTTCGGCGCGAACAGCAACATAACTGCGTGCCTGTGTGACAAGTTCATCCAGTTCGATTGCCAACGGATAGAGCTGCAAGCTCCGCGATTCCAGATGAACGGCATCCAGAATATCGTTGATGATGTGAAGCAGATGATAGGCCGCGCCCTTGATGTCCTGGAAATAGCTGAGGTAGTGCTCGTCGAGGTCGCCAAACATCTTGCGTTCGGAAATTTCCGAAAAACCGATGATCGCGTTGAGCGGTGTGCGCAGTTCATGGCTCATCTTGCCGAGGAATTCCGTTTTGGCGGTGACGGCAAGCCGGGCTTCGTCCAACGCGAAATCGAGCTGGATATTGCGGTCGCGTAACTCCTGCAGGCTGGTTTCAAGCTCACGTTGTGACCGCCGTGCGCTCTGAATTGCATCATGTTCGTTCGTGACGTCCGACCCGGTTCCGCGATACCCGATAAAATCGCCGGTCCCTTCCTGATAGATCGGGACACCGCTGAGCGATATGCGCCGCACCCGGTTTTGATTGTCGGCGATAAGGAAGATGCGTCCGCGAAACGCTGATCGTTGTTTTACAAGGTCGGGCTTGCCGCGCAGTCCGTCGCTTGAATTTTCGAAAACGCCGAGGGCAAATATATTGCGTCCAACCAGTGATCCGAGCGGCATTTCCAGTGTTTCTGATATCCGCGAAGATACATAGGTGAGGTTTAGATCTACATCCGTTTCCCATACCCAGTCCGATGCGGACCGGATGATGTCCTGGAAACGAGCCTCTGTCTGAGCGGCGCCGATAACCGCCTCGGCTTCCAGTGTAACGTCGGTATAGATGCCGGCGTAACCGGTCTCTGTTCCGTTCTCTGCGCCGCCTTCGGACGTGCGGACGTGGAACGACCTGAAGTGCTTTGTTTCGCCGCCCATCTGGACCGTCTGACGCAGTTTTACTTCGCTGACGCCTTTTTCGAGATGGCGAAAAATACCGAGCAGTTCTTCGGGCGCAAACAGGTTGCCGTCATCATCGCGTTTTACGTTGAAGACGGTGCTGATGAATTCCTCGAATTCCGGACTGAAAAGTGTAAACCGACCGGTGGCGTCGGCGATATAAATCGGGGGCATGCGGTTGAGCAGATCGCGCGGGAACAGGACTTCGGGAGACCCGGCAATTCCCCGGTCCGTTGCTGCCACCAGAGCAGATTCGAGACGTACGACAGATTCCAGCCCGTAGTCCAAGGTCGATCCTCGACGATCATTTGTTTTCGCAAATACATTCTTGATGCCGCAACATCATGGTACGACGGTCAAAAGCGTTCTGCGTATTTCCCGAGTTTCGTCGCCTGGCGGCTCATCCAATCTGACCACCGGGCGAAAACCACCCCCACGACGTGTATAAAACCGGAAAAATGCTGATAATTCAATACTGTTGTGGGAATTTCCCGCCCCGGTGCCGCTGCCGAACATTGTGTGTGGCCATGAACCGATCCATACTTCCGCAATGACCGATGCCATTCCCGAATCTGTGAGTAAAAGCGATGATCTTCTCGTCGCACCGGATCCGCATGACCCGCGCCTGACCGAACAGGTGACCGGCACCGATCAGGAAGGTAATCCGGTAGATACCTCCGTCACCGTCGAGCGGCCGCTGGCGCTGTTTCTGAATAGTCGTGAAATTGTCACCCTGATGACCATCGGCGATTATCCGGAATGTCTCGCCGTCGGCTACCTGCTGAATCAGAATATGCTGCGCCCGGATGATGTAATCGCCGGTGTCGACTACGACGAAGAGGCCGAGGCCGTGGTTGTGCGCACCGAACGTGAAACCGATTTCGAGGAAAAGCTTTCCAAGCAGACCCGAACGTCCGGCTGCGCGCTCGGTACCGTGTTCGGCGATATCATGGAAACCTTCGACGATATCGTGCTGGACGCCGATGCCCGCGTGCATACATCGTGGCTTTATGCGCTGACCAGGACGATCAATACGACGCCGAGCCTGTATCTCGAAGCGGGCGCCATTCACGGCTGCGTACTCTGCGAAGGTGACCGGGCGCTGATTTACATGGAAGATGTTGGCCGCCACAACGCGGTCGATAAAATTGCGGGCTACATGTACCTGAATAAAATTCCGGCGGCCGGGAAGATGTTTTACACCACCGGGCGGCTGACCAGCGAGATGGTCATCAAGACGGTGCAGATGAACATCCCCATACTGGTGTCGCGATCCGGCTTTACCGCCTGGGGGGTGGAACTGGCGCGCCAGGCGAACGTGACCCTGATTGGGCGAGCACGCGGGCGGCGGTTCGTTGCTTTGGCCGGGCAGGATCGCATCGTCTATGATGCCGATCCGGATATGGTCGAAGACGAACTAGACAAGCATCGGCGCAAGGCGGCGTCCGCCGAAGAATGAGATAGCCCGTATGAGCGTTGAACTTGTCTGGCAGGGACCGGTCGGCCCGGGGTGTGCACCCGGTGCGCCGTTTCCCGATGATCCGCTGCTGTTTGAAAACCTCTGTGAGGCGGGTGTCTATCTGCGCGTCAAAACCTACGCCGGCGACCGCACGATTGCCTATGCGGGGCAGTCTGTTTCCTTGCTGTCACGGTTCGACCAGCATCTGGTCGCCATGCTGTCACTCGCAGCACCCCTGCGTGATGCGGCGGGTCATGTGGTGTTCACCGGCGATGCCGCGGCCCGCATGGATGCCTATGGCAGGCTCGAAGACGCCACCGCGCTCGCCGCCGCCGATGCCGGTCGGGTACGGTTCTGGTATGCATTGTGTGACGACTATTTTCATACCGAGCACCTGAACCTCGCTGAAGGCCTGCTGCAGCGCCGGATTGCCGCGCGCATGTCGGCCGCGCACCCCGGTGCTCCGGCAGTGGTCGAGAACGCCAAGGCGGCCCCCGGCGCCATGCCCGATGACGTGCCGGATGTCTGGATCAACGATTTTTCCGGGCTTGATGTCGCGGGTGCCAAACTGTTGGGTGATCTGCTTGGTGCCGAATCAATGACCCTGGAGATGTTGACCGGTAATGCTGCCTGAACAGAAAAATATATGCGGTCTGCTGCTTGCCGGTGGGCAATCGAGGCGCATGGGTGGCGGCGATAAATGCCTGATGACGCTCGGCGGCAAGACCCTGCTGCAGCGAATCGTGGATACTGCCATGCCGCAGGTCGGCCCGTTGGTGCTGAACACCAATAGTGATCCGGCGCTGTTTGGTGCGTATGAGCTGCCGGTCGCACCCGATGTCATTGATGGCTTTGCAGGCCCGCTGGCGGGGGTGCTGACCGGGTTGGAATGGGCGCAGGCGAACGCGCCGGAATGTGACTGGGTGGCAAGCTTCGCCTGCGACGCGCCGTTCGCGCCTGCCGATCTGGTGGCGCGGCTGGTCGCGGCGGTCATGGATCAGGACGCTGACATGGCCTGCGCGAATTCAGGCGGGCGCGACCATCCGGTATTCGCCCTCTGGCCGGTGCGGCTTGCCGATGATCTGCGCAAGGCGGTCGTAAATGAGGAACTGCGCAAGGTTGATGTCTGGACCGGGCGTTATAAAATCGCGCGGGTTGAATTCGATGCCGGTCAAGGAGATCCGTTTTTCAACGTCAACCGGCCGGAAGATCTCGAAGCCGCAGCCGCCTTGCTGGGTAACGCCTGAAATGATCAACTGACGATATGACCGATACTCCTATTAACACACCGCGCCTGCGTATTCTGCTTGGCCGGTCCATCGCGATCGGCCCGGGCAAGGCTGAACTGCTTGGCCTGATCGACCGTACCGGCTCGATCTCGGCCGCAGCCCGTGAAATGGGGATGTCCTACCGCCGCGCGTGGACGCTGGTGGAAACCATGAACACGGCGTTTAGCGAACCTCTTGTTGCCGCGGCGACAGGTGGTAAGGGCGGTGGCGGCGCATCGGTGACGGCATTCGGCCACGAGGCGCTGAAGCGGTATCGCGCAATGGAAGACAAGGCAGCAGCCAGTGTGACCGCCGAAATGGAAGCGTTCACAGAAATGCTCGATCCTGATTATGTGGATGACGGGGAGTAGGGCTGAGAGGTCTCCCAACACTCGGATCGCATAAAGAACGAACCAAAAGCCATGAATGATGGAGGAGCCGAAACATGCAGTATTTCGTCTGGGGAATAGACGGGCCGGACAGCAAGGCTCAGCGCAT
>ERZ807291.1328-NODE-1328-length-40536-cov-34.948692_pt1 | contig 40536 bp, 33 predicted proteins | sample MGYA00521257_ERZ807291 | MGnify/ENA primary metagenome ERZ807291 (study PRJEB31413, sample SAMN03169783) | marine metagenome | biome: Marine; feature: Water; material: Subsurface seawater | place: North Sea | collected 2011-04-28 | depth 1 m m ...
GATTTTCTTGTTTCGGAAGATCTATTTTGGGCAGACCTTGGGAATAAGATGGAGTTGCAATCGCCAATTTTAAAACAATCCAAAATGTAGTAAGCAAAGAAAATGTCTTGGTGCTAAATTTTTTGGCAAGAAACATTAGGAAAGGTGTAAAAGAGTAGATGAATTTGGGAGATTTACCTCTCAGAATTCCATACAGAAAACCCGCGGGGTCAATCTATAAAGCTCTATAAATATACTTAGAGATCGAAAGAAAAAGTTTTTTGGGAATCTTGAGTCATCCTTGGGTCCTGTTTTGTAACTTTTACACTCTTAATCTTCAAATCTATATCGCTTACCAAGTATTTTCTTCCACCATACTCAAAAGTTGCATTAGTTTGTGAGCTTTCAATGTTAAATTCTTTTGATGAAAGCTCAGGAAGGCTTGCCCGAAATTTTATCGTGAAATTTCCTGCAAAAACTTCGGTCATTAGCGTGTTAATTTCAAAGGGCTCACCGTCCGAACGGTGGTCTTTTACCATAGCCCGACCGACTGGTCTTAAGCCTCCGGTTTCCGGGTTGCGATATTGCTGAACTGTAAAATACTGAACCGTGAACATTTTTTCCGAATCATTACTTTCACAAATCTCTAGACTTGGCTGACCAGGCTTTCGATTCTTAACTCTTTTGTAGGTCTTTCCCACTTCCACGCGGTTGCGTATGATCTCCTCGTCTCCCTGACCTACGTTTGCATGGTCCTCAAAATAGGGAGTGTTTCCAACCCAGCTCTTTAACCTTAGCGGATAAGGTGTCCTGATCACTTCCACTAATGTCAAACCAAAGGGCTCGAGCTTTTCCTCTACCACCTCTTTCTCCGGCAATCTGGTGGTTAGCTCTCCGTTATGTATGTAGATAATTGGTGGGGTGAATAAATCGTATACAGTTTCATTCTCATCAGTGTTTGGGCTTAGCCATTTCTGCCTTTCTGGCAAATTTAGGTCCATCGGATCACTGGTGGATTTCTGGTAAAAAGACACCGTTGACTCCGGATCATTCAAAGAGTCTATGTCCGTGTCGATTGCCAACCATAGTTTTCCCTTAACCCGCTTAACTTCGGAGAGTTTAACTTGCAAAGTATCGTTGCCCTGCCTGACCGTAAAAACCCCTGGTAATGAACGCCAATTCTTCTCTAGAATGATCTCTTGCCTGGTTGTTCCCTTTACTGTTCCGAAGTCGGTTTCAATCTCCACCAATTCCCGGGATGGCAGCAAAATCTTTTCAATCTCGAGGCCTTCAGCTTGCTCATCTTCTTGGTCAGACAAATAAATTGAATCGCCGGGCATCATGGAAAGTTCCTTTCCAAATATAAAATAATTTGTACCGGCTTTTCTTTTAGAAACAAACAGTTCCCCCTTTTGCTCTATAGTTGGAACCTTGGATGGTTGGGATGAAAAAATGAGGAAAGAAAGCACAAAAAGGATTAGTGACAAAACTAAAAAATACTTTTCTAAATGCTTTATTTTCATTTGAATCTAATTAAAGAGACTTAGAATTTCCTTCACTTTTACGGGATCTGCATTGGTAGGTAGCCCCATAGTCAATTCATTTTGCACATTCGTTTTCACTCCGAGTGTGTACTCAATTACTAGGGTAAATTTTGAAGTGATGTCACGAATAATTGGTAAGATTTCTGACTCTGTGGATGCGTCCTGAACGCCGTTGGAGATTTGTTGCTTTTCAGTATCTTCTAAATCCTGCCTCTCCACCCGCAAAGACCTTAAACAGTAAGGTGGTCTAAGCTGGTTAACAAAGGTTCGGCAGTCTTTTGTTTTTCCCGTGAAGGAGATTTCAAAGACATAGGAATCAACAAGTTTACTGTCTCGAAGGAGATAGCATTGGTTGCCATTTACATACAGAGTTTCACCAATAAATTTTTTATCTTCCTCGCCGGCAGCCTCACGCCTGATAGAAAGGAGTGAAAATGATTCTCCAGGCTCAAATGAACCCAGCAGAAAATCGCACAATTCCTTGATGATTTTTGCCTGTGTAAAAATAATGTTTGCCTCTTCCTTGTCAAAACTCGGCCAAAAGCCGTCATAAGCGGAAAAACCAAATCCGAAATTTTTCTCCTTTTGTGATTCTTGATCGAAAAAGGCTGGTTGATAATGAAGCGATTTTCCCAGCCTGATATTTCTGCTATCAAATGTCCTGGCTAGATAAGATAACAATTTATTAATTTCTGTATTAACCGTGGATGAAGACTTTTGCGAATGCCCCTGTGCTAAATTAAGTTCTTTAATGATAAATTCGTCCCAAAACTTTTTCTGTATATTGGATCTTTGGCTCAGGCTCTTCAGATCATTGTTTGCTAAATTAAGGTCATTGGAAAATAACTTTTCGATTTCGAGTTCGCTGGTAATCGAAATTAATTCCTTTTGTAAATTGTTGAACTCTTTAACTTTTTCTTCGTTCTTACTTTTTGTGATAATCGACAAAATAAGTAGAGTTACAAAAATAATTGCGGGAAATGAAAACAAAAGTAAAATTTTTTTCATCTTAATAAATCCAACTCTAAATCAAACTCAAAATGGGTAAATTGACGATTGTATAAATCTCCTTTACCCTCGATCGAAAATGTCTTTTTTCTCACACGGACCACTTGCTGAATGTCCGCGATCGCACGGGTAAGATTTTCTTGTATTAGACCACTTTCTTCAATCAATATGAGTTTTCTGTTCTCCTCGGGCAACGAATTCAATTGGGCGGAGGGTTGTACTAAATAACGACCAGAAATTCGAGCAATAATATTTGTTCGACTGGGTAGCTCTGCACTGTTTTTTGATAATGGTATTTGGTTATTGTTTGATAGTAATTCAAATGTATCTATCCAGGTATTTTGGTTGATTCTAGGGTCTATTTTTAGCTGCAAATCATTTAAGAATTTTTGCATTGAAAATCCTCCGTGTGCAAGAATTTCAAGCTGGTTTATATAACTGAATGCCCTTTTATTAATGACTTTAATTATGTCGAGATTTGCATTTTCTTTTATAAGATTTGCTAAACTATTTTTCTCCTCTAATGTTTGTTTTCTTAGGGACTTGGTTGCTAATTCTAATTGTCCTTCACTTACCTTCAGGGTTAGAAACCAAGGTAGCGGCATTACCGAAAGAACTAAGACCGCACAAAAAAGCCATGGTAGTTTCTTTTTATTTGCCAACTGTTTTGCTTTCGCAGCGGGCATAAGGTTTAAGGGCAATATGGCCTTATCTTCGCATAATATTTTTGCGAGCCCTATGGTTTCACTACTTACAAATGGCAGCAATGCCCGACTGGAATCATCGATTTCAGCAGATACATTGATCAGGCTAAATGGATCAAAGTATTTGATGGGTAGCATCTGCGACTGGGAGAGGCTTTGAAGCAAATTTTGGCTATTGATTGTTCTTCCGGTAACAATCAATTGTGATGGTGTTTTGCCCTTTTTGAGCCTTTTGTAGGTGACCAAAGAGCGGGAAATTTCCTGCATGTACTTATTAAGAAAATTCTCTTGTGCCGCCTGAAGTGTGGAAAGTGTGTTATCTGCACCCCCAGATTCATTGTTTTCGTTATTATAATTCTTTTTGAGTTCCTCCGCCTTGGTAGGTTTTATTCCCAGAGTGCTTGCAATCGAGTCGGTTAGGAGACCACCACCCAAGCCGAGACTTCTAAGCAGGAAACCAGAGGAGCTGATGAAGGTTAGGTTAGTGGATTTTGCACCAAAATTAATAAAAAGGCTGTCTCCTTTTTCGACCTCAAGACTACCTTGCTCAGTAAAATAATCTAGGGCAGGCCCTGGGGTAAATCTTAGTGGAACTAACCCGCATTTAAAAATAATTTCGATTAGTTTTTCAATTACATCAGGTTTTATGGCAAAGCTGAGTATTTCCTGTTCAATACCATCATCATCGATAACCAAAAAGTCCCAAAGCAGTGTCTCCAGTGGAAATGGCATTTTCTGTGATAACTCAAATTCCACAACTTTTCGTTGCTTTTGGATTTCAACTTTTGGAACTCTCAAGGTTTTTGAAAGAACCATACTGCCTGGCAAGATTATGCTAGCGTCTCCTTTAAATCCGAATTTTGAGGCTAATTCGGAAATTGCTCCCTCCACGGAGTTAAACCATTCCTGCTCTTCCCCACTCGTAACCGGAAGCTCAATAAGGTTAAATTTTTCCAATAGAAGCTTGCCAGACTTCACATTAAGTTTGCTGGCAGAAACATGCGAGCTGCCCAAATTAAATATAATCTCGGATGGCTTAGCCATGAAGTGGCTCCGTTGTCCTATTAATCCCGTACTACCGGACCAAGATCTTTTAAATAGTTGTCATTAATTAGGTAGGCCGGGATCAGCACACCTTCATTATCAGAGGAATTATTGACCGCCTCCATCCGGTATTTTTCCAAGTATTCCTCTTTGTCATAACTAAGAAAAGAGATTGAGTCCGATACGGAGAAAACTTCACCCCGCCTACTGAATTCAATTACATAACCGGTTGGCTTTGGATAATTTCCCCATTCATTCATTTTCGCAATCACAGCAGGAAACAAAAATTCTGCTTTCTTGGTTTTGCGGTCAATTTCAACAGCCATACATTCCAATTCAGCAGAGTAATAATCGAAGAATCGTGGATCTTTCTTATCACCTCTCAATGCATTTCTATTAAATTCATTGAGGAAGCTGATCCATATCTTAATCTTCAGGGAATCCAAGAAGTCAGGATTAAATAGTTCATCGATAGACTCGGGTCTTTTGCCGTCTAGTTTGAGCAGTTCTGGATGTTGTTTGACCAAAAAAGGGACGGTAACCCGAACCCATAAATCAGATTCTTGAGACACTGTAATTTTGCCATCCAGTTGGATAATTTGATCCGGTTGAAGCTCATCGGCTTTCACCAAGTTATTCATCGTCTGCAGCAAAATGCCGATAAGCACTAAATATTTTTTCATTGGGATTATTTCGGTTTTGGAATAGTCATACCTTTTAACACAAACCCTTCCTAAACAAGTCTTTTCTGCATGCAATTTAAGTTATCATGCCTTATTTTTATAAGAGACGATTTGGGGCGTGTTTTACTCATTAAGCGAAAAAAATCTCCCAATTTTAATACCTGGAGCCCACCCGGGGGCAAACTGGAAATGGCTATGGGCGAGTCCCCCTATGAGTGTGCCAGGCGAGAAGCGGCCGAAGAAGTCGGCCTCCAGTTGGAAAACGCCGATTTAAGTCTCTTTGGTTATGTATCCGAAAAATCATATGAGGGCACATCTCATTGGCTAATGTTTCTTTTCGATTGTTTGGTGCCCCTTAACCGCATTCCCGAGGATATTGATGAGGGATCTTTTAACTTTTTCACCAGAGATGAAATCAATCATCTGCCTATACCCCCTTCGGATCATGATCTGGTGTGGCCATATTTTGACCGCAGGAAAGATGGGTTTTGGGCGATAAAAGCGGATTGTGCGTCCGGCTCTTTCAATTTAGAGATTGAAGCTGACCCAACCCGCCACATAAAGGAAGTTAGTTAATTTTATACTAATTTATGGAAGGTATATACCACGACACGGATTTAGAAGATTCTCAAGTTTTTGAAGAAAAACCAGTTGTTCGGGTGGACGATATTCCTTCAAGCAAAGATTTTTCTTCTCTTCCTGTTAATCAAGCCTTGGAGGCTGAAGAAAAGATCCGTCTATATTCCCAAATGCTTCGAATACGCCGGTTTGAGGAAAGATCGCTTCGTGCATACCAACAGGGTCATATCGGCGGGTTTCTTCACCTTTATATAGGCCAAGAAGCAGTTGCCGTAGGCTCGGTTTCTGTGATGTCTGGGGATGATCATATTATTACTGCCTACCGAGATCATGGTCATGCCATCGCGGTAGGAATGGATATGGATGAATGCATGGCGGAACTTTTTGGAAAGCGTACCGGATGCTCCAAGGGAAAAGGTGGGTCCATGCATTTTTTTGCTCCAGATAAAAACTTTTGGGGGGGGCATGGTATCGTTGCTGGTCAAACCCCACTTGGGCTTGGGATTGCCTATGCACTTAAACATAGAAAGACCAAAGGGGCTTGTTTGTGTTTCATGGGTGATGGAGCGACCAACCAAGGAGCTTTTTACGAATCCCTCAATTTGGCTTCCCTATGGAAATTACCCGTTATTTACATCATTGAAAACAATGGCTACTCCATGGGCACAGCTGAGGCTAGGCACTCAGCAGGTGAGCCATTAGCCCGCAGGGGGGATGCGTTTGATGTTAACTGGTCCGTCCACCATGGGCACGACCTGTACGAAGTTAGGGCGGCCATAAAGGATGCTCTAGATCTTGCCAGAGAAAACTCAAGCCCCTCGGTTCTGGAAATTGTTACTTACCGCTACCGGGGGCATTCGGTTGCCGATCCCGATCAAACATACCGAAGCAAAGAGGAAATCGAGGAGTACAAAAAAAATAAAGATCCTATCAATTTATTTCGCAATAAAATCGTTTCGGAAGGAGTTTTAACTGAAGAAACTGCACTTCAATTGGATCAATCCGCCAAAGACGAGGCTGAAGCATCGGCAGAGTTCGCTCTTGCGAGCCCTTTTCCTGAAATCTCTGAACTAATGGATGATGTGTACTGGGAAACTGATAACCCGGATGAAAGTCTATCATCTGGGCAGATGTTTTTTGAGTCCTCTCGCTAAAACCTTTTACCCAAAATGGCAGAAATTACTTACCGGGAAGCCCTGAACCAAGCATTATCTGAAGAGATTTCGCGTGATCCCAATGTTGTTCTGATGGGGGAAGAGGTTGGCCAGTTCAAGGGTTCTTACAAAGTCTCAGAGGGTTTACTCGAAAAGTTTGGCCCCGAAAAAATCGTTGATACACCAATCAGTGAAGCCGCATTCTCTGGGCTTGCAGTTGGTGCTGCGATGATGGGAATGAGGCCTGTTGTTGAGTTTATGTTTTGGAGCTTTTGCTATGTCGCTTTTGACCAAATTTTTAACAACGCTGCCAGTGTAAGGTTTATGTCTGGAGGGTTGATTCATGTTCCCATTGTTTTTCGTGGTCCGGCTAATGGTGGCACAAATGTTGGGGCAACCCACTCGCACACACCAGAAAACTTTGCCGCAAATACACCGGGCCTTAAGGTAATCTGTCCTTCCACTCCTGCGGATGCGAAGGGGATGATGAAGGCGGCCATTCGCGACAATGACCCGGTCTGTGTGATGGAAAATACCATCCTTTATAATCTAAAGGGGGAAGTTCCAGACGATGATGATTTTGTGATTCCCCTAGGAAAAGCTCGTCTGGCATGTGAGGGCAGCGATCTTTCTATTATTGCTCACGGACGATCGGTTCAGGTTGCCCTTCAGGTTGCTGAAACTTTACACGATAAACATAATATTTCTGTAGAGGTACTAGATCTGCGCTCCATTAGACCTCTTGATCTGGAAGCGATTTTACAAACTGTCAGAAAAACAAACCGCGTCCTTTTGGTTGAAGAAAATAAACCTTTCTGTGGAGTGGATGCTCAAATTGCCTACCTGATTCAAGAGCATGCTTTTGACCACTTAGATGCTCCCGTTAAACGAGTGTCTGCAATCGATGTTCCCCAGGCTTACAGTAAGGTATTGGAAAATTTTCAAATTCCTAATCACGATCGAGTTTTAGCCAAGGCCATGGAATTGCTCTAGGGGCTTCTTATGAGTACGATTATTGAAATGCCCAAATTGAGTGATACCATGACGGTTGGAACCGTTGTTACATGGTATAAAAAAGTGGGAGACAAGGTTCTAAATGGTGATATCCTGGCAGAAATTGAAACGGATAAAGCCACCATGGAACTGGAAAACTTCGATGATGGAGTTTTATTACAGCTTTTGGCAGCTGAAGGGGATGAGGTTGAAATAGGAAAACCTTTAGCCGTTGTTGGTGAGGTTGGCGAAGAGTTACCTGATGTTTCAGACATTAGCGAAACTTCGCAAAGTTCGGATAATCTTTCCGAGCCCTCCCCTGCAGAAAATGATTCCAGTGATCCAGCTTCTTCCATTTCTTCAGACCTCAAAATTTCCGCAACACCATCGATTGATCTAGGGAATTCTGATGTGGATTCGGCTCGAATTTTAGCCTCTCCGTTGGCAAAAAAAATCGCCAAGGAACGGGGGCTTGATCTGTCAAAGATTCAAGGCACTGGACCTCGTGGCAGAATAATAAAAAAAGATCTTTCTGAAGATGTTTTGAGCCATGATGACACCCCCGATTCTCCGGTCCCAGATGCCCCATTCCCTTCCCCCGCTTCCGTACATTCATTAAAACTTAAGGCTAAATCTATACCTGTTAGTAAAATGCGTTCGGTTATTGCTACGCGTTTACTTGAATCTAAGGCTACAATACCGCACTTCTATTTACACAAAGAGATTCATTCTGAGCCACTGCGCTTAGCCAGAGAATCCATTAACCAAAGATTGGTCACCCTTTCTCCTTCTTCCCCGAAAGTTAGCATCAATGACCTCATTCTCCTTTCCTGCGCCAAAGCAATTTTACAGGTTCCCGAAATCAATTGCTCATGGGCAGATAAGGAAATTGTTTTTCATGGCGAAGTTAACTTAGCTTTTGGTGTTGCGGTGGAGGACGGGCTGGTCACCCCAGTCATTAGAAAGGCAGAGCATTTGGACCTTTGCTCCTTGTCGGCTGAGGCTAAATTACTTATCGAAAAATCCCGGAACCGAAAACTCACTCCCGATGAAATGAGTGGATCTACCTTCACGGTTACTAATCTTGGCATGTTCGGTATTGATTTTTTTAGTGGCATTATCAATCCACCCAATGCAGCCATATTGGCGGTTGGTGCGAGTGTTATTAAACCCATTGTTGCCAAGGATGGGTCTGTTTGTGCTGGGGAAACTATGACCCTGGGTCTTAGTTGCGATCACCGACTGGTTGATGGTGCAATCGGTGCACGGTTTTTACAGGTTTTGGGTCAGATCCTTGAGTGTCCAGCCTCTTTGCTTGTATAGGTTCTTGGGGACTGTTTTTAAGATTCCTTTACCCGATTGTGGGCATCTTCAACCAACCATTGCCCAATCGAATCAAGCGTGCTTGAAACATCTAGCTTCGATGCCTCCAGGTCACTTGGATTAGCTTCTCCATTTCCAAATATATAGTATTTTATTTTAGGTTCTGTGCCGCTAGGACGAATGGCCAGGCTGAACCCATTTTCTAGAAATATTTGAATGAAGTTTTCTCGAGGTAGGCTCTCATTATCTTCGTCTATATAACCATCCTCCGAAAAGTCCCGAGTTTTGCTAACTTTGAAATCTAGAACCTTTTTCACCGCCGACTTCCGGTAACTTTCAACTAATCTTGAAATGGTGGCACTTCCTTCTGCTCCCTCGAAGTAAATATTTTCTGTTTTCTCAAGATGATATCCGTATTTAAGGTAGATTTTGTCGAGAAATTGGAGGGGGCTCAAATTTAGAGATTCGGCAAAGGCAAAGGCTTCGGCGATAGCCAATGAGGAGGCATTCCCATCCTTGTCCCGGACAAGGTCTAGTGGTAAATAACCATAACTCTCTTCTGCAGCCAGAACCGTGCAAGTTGAGTACCTCGATAAAATATCCATTCGAGTGAAAAGTTCTGTGCTATCGAAATCTAGCCCAACCCCTTCCTGCTCAAGCATACGCACACGGGCAATTTCTTCATACTTGCGAATTTTTTGTGCCATCCACTTGAACCCCGTTGGAGTGTTAACACACCGAACCCCAAAGCCCTCGGCAATTTTTGCCATTAAGGGCGAAGTTACAAAGGTTTTTAATAGAGCAAAACCGGTTTCATTGCCCTCTTTGATTATCTGCTTTGATTTGAGTGCCTGTAGACGATATTCGGAAAGAATGCATGCCACTTGATTGCCCGATAAACAGGTGTAGTCACTACCTCCTGCAGAAACAGCCACGCCGATCCGGTCACAATCGGGATCGCTTCCAAAAACATAGGGTGATTTCGTTTTGATTGCTACTTTTATTCCCAGAGAGAGTGCCTCTGCATTTTCTGGATTAGGAGAATTTACAGTACTAAAATTTGCATCTTCGGCTCCCTGTTCGTCAACTAAGGCAACCTGAACCCCATGATCCCACAAGGCCGGAACAGAAGATATGGCTCCGGTCCCGTGAATGGGGGTAAAAACTATTTTCGGGGAAGCATTTTTGAGAAGTTCTGGATTAAGCACGGCGTCTTCGAGGCAACCCTTATAGGCCATATCATCCTCGGTTTGAAGCATGCATGCACCTTCGTGGTCCAACTCATTAGCCTCCAACCAAGGAGCAACCTCGGATAGGCTTATTTGGTTATATTCTGAAACAACACCCATGTCATGAGGCGGAACCAATTGGGCTCCATCGCCAAAGTATGCCTTAAATCCGTTGTCGTGGTATGGGTTATGGCTTGCTGTGATCACAACGCCTGCATGAGCGTAACGGTGGCGCACTGTAAAACTTAACTGAGGAGTTGACCGAGGGCCATCAAACATCATAGCAAAGCCCCCCATCTTTACCCAGGCTTTGGCAACAAGATTGGCGAATTTTTGGGAAAAATGCCGCACATCATAAGCCACGACAAGTCTTGGTTGCTCAAGAATACCCTCTCCTTGCATCCACTTGTTTAAATAATTAAAAAGTGCCTTAGTTGCCCGTAAGAGGGTTAACTCATTCAGGGTATTGCTTCCAACCGCGGCATAATTTGGCGTTTCCCCCTCTTTGCTAGCTCCCCTCTCGGAAGCTGTTATGATTTTGCCAATAGTACGCCCCCTCATGCCTCCTGTTCCAAAGGCTAAATTTGCGTGAAAGCGATCATTGAGTTCTTCCCAATGGTTATCATTAATTAATTCAGCTAGGCTTTCTTTTATCCAGTCAGGGCAAGTAACCAGGCTCTGTAATTCATTAATGTTTTTCTGGGCAGATGTTAGAAGTTTTCCCTCTTTTACTGCATTATCTATAATATCGTTCGTCATTTAATTATTTGGCTTTTTATTTCAGTACGGATGTTCCAAGTTCATCAAAAATTACTTTTTCTTTGGCAATTGATCCTATTTCCGGGCGGTTTTTGGCAATTCGTTCGGAGAAATGGGGCCATGTAGGAGCAAAGAGTGGTGATATTTCAACCTTTTCTGGTATTTCTTCATAATTTTCATTTTTCAACCATTTTTGAGCTCTCAGGAGTTGGAGTTTGTGGGATGTTTCCAATGAGTCCAAGCCTTGTGCATTCTTGATTGGAGCAAACTCTTCACCTCTTTCTATTTCCATAACCAGGGGGTTTTGAGCAAGAGGAAGGGCATCAAAAAGAAAAGTTTCAGCCTTTAGGGCATTGGGAGTTTGGGCCTCCACATGATTCCCTGCTTCATCCAGATGGTTTACTGCTTTTAACGCTCCATGATAACGAAGACGATTATTTGCAGATTCTTTCGCTTCCGCAACCCTTTTGACAAATTCTCGGTTTAAAATATGAATGGCTATATTACCCAATGGAAATCGTAAGGTTCCGTCCGGGTTCTTTTCTTCCGAAATTTGCTTGGGTAGGTCGCTATACTCTACCACATGCAATTTTTGGTTTATTTGTAAAAATGTTCCGACCTTTTCCTGGGCACTTTGTTTTTGTACGGCTTTGGAGGACATCTCGGATCTTTCATGCTGATGAAGACCAATAAATGCAGGATCCAGGCAATACACCATAGGGTTATCTACCTGAAAATAGCTGAGGTAGTCGATGCCCTCCTCTTCCATTAAGCCCAAGGCCCCTGAATCAAGTAGTGCCCCAAATGAACCACCGTGCCCGTTAGGGCTGGTTACCAGTTGGTTTTTTTCTTTTAGAAGTAATTTTCCCGAGAGATCATACACCGGCATCATTCCCTGTTTGAAAATGAAGATTCTTTCTTTTTCTAAGCCAAAAAAGTTGTTCTCATTAAAATATTTTTGGGTTTCTTGGTGGTTTTCAAGACTTGTCAAAATGAACCATCGAGGCGATTGGCCGTATCTTTGCTCAAAGAATTTTATACTTTGTGCAAAGTGTTTAAAAAGGGGTTCTTTTTTTATTGGAGTGCAATTATATGTGCCCTTTGGTCCCATGTGGCCAAGGCGAGTCCCCTGCCCCCCCGCCACAGTAAACGCTGCCACCTTTCCCTGTTGTAAAAGATCCTCTCCTATTTCCCGAAAGTGTGAAGACTTAGGGCAAAACGGGTTTAATCTAGGAATAAAAGGGGGTATATCTGGTTGAATGACTTTTTGTTCCTCCGCGTGTATATCATCCCATGCACGCAAACACTCTTTTGGCGAAAATCTGGAGAGTTGTTCGATAAACAATTCCCTTTCTTTGAGGTTTAATTCTTTCCAAAAACGAAAAATTTGACCCTGCCCAATCGAGAAGAAGGCCTCCTTGATTGTGCCCTCATGTTCGAGACTTTTATTCATCTTTAGTCTTTTGGCTCCACTGGAAAGCGGTAGAGCCATTCTTCTGGATCTCCATACCCCAACTCTTTTCGGGCAACCTCATCTTGAAAGTCAGGGTTTCTTCGTAATCTATCCAAAAATTGCTGGTGTGCCCGAGTTTCCTCCCTAAGCACCTCTAATTCTTTTTCAAGTACAGACTCCCGGGTTTTCCAGTGTTTATACTCTTCCAATGCTTGGTTTACTTGTGTTGCAAGATAAATAATACACCCGAGACAGAAAAGGATTAGTGCTCCGATGGCGATTTTTTTGGAGATCATGTTTCTAATTATCCAGCCAAGATATCATGCAAACGTACAATCCCTAAAAAGTTTTCTGTTTCTGGGCATATTACCGGAAGAAGCGATATGGGTGTTGGCTTTCTTTTTTCCATAAGATCCAGAGCAACCCCTAGGCTTTCCCCTGGACCAATTTTTTGAGGATTTTTTGACATAATTTCATCTACCCGAACCGAGTTTATATCATCTGTTTCCAAAAGTGCACGCCTAAGGTCCCCGTCAGTAATGATTCCAAGAAGTTTTTTGTCTTCCATTATGCAGGCTGCACCTAAGGGAAATTTTGACATTTCGATCACGGCTTCCTTTATCCAGGATTGTTTCTCTAGGCATGCTACATATTCTTTTGCATGAAACACATTTTTTACTTTTAGAATTAAATTTCTACCAAGTTGGCCAGCCGGGTGGGTTTTGGCATATTGCAGGCTATCAAATTTTCTTCTTTTCATTAAAGCCGAGCCGATCGCATCCCCGAGGGCGGCGGCGGCAGCAAAACTTGCTGTTGGTACAATTCCCAGAGGATCTGCCTCTTCATGTACTGATGCATCTAAAATTACATCCACCTTTTTTCCTAAAGGGCTTTGCTTTTTTCCGAGTATTCCAACAATTTCTGCACCCCTTTCTCTGAGCACTGGTTCAAGGTAAATTAATTCGGGAGTGGTTCCACTGTTTGATAAGAAAATTACGGGGTCTCCTTTTTGATGTATCCCAAGATCTCCATGAACGGCTTCCGCGGGGTGAAGAAATGCAGAGGGAGATCCAGTGCTACACAACATGGCTGCCATTTTTTTCCCTACATAGCCAGATTTTCCAATTCCTGTTATAATTATCTTACCCCTTTCTTGAAAAAGAATATCGATAGCTCTTGAAAATTTTTCGATATTTAGTCGATTTGCGACTTCTTGAATCGCACTAGCTTCCTTGAAAAGTACAGCTTTGGCTGCTTCCGCTTCATTTGTGGGGGTGTCCATCTGTCCTTTTCCTTTATATCACCTGTTTTCCTATCGAGAAGAACTAATTTTAGTATCCTTGTTATTGCATGTGTCGTTTTGATTTTATAGTTTTATCAAGTGAGACAGGTTACTTTTTCTTCTCAAAGCCTTGAGGCCATATCTGGTTTATCTCAATTAGACCAACTTGCTCTCGTTGATAAACTTAGCTCTCTTTCTAATGACATTCTTAATGATAAAGGCACAGGGATTGGGAAATTCGTGCGTAAAGGTAAAACTTTCTACAGGATAAGGCTTGATGGTCTCCGAATTTATTTTGAGCGAGATGGTCAAGCACTCCATTGCCAGTTTGTTTTAGAGAAAAACTCCTTTCAGGATTTTATGATCCGATGCAATATGCCCAGTTCGGAGGAATCGGTTATTGAAGATCACCAAAGTTTTTGGGACTTCCTTGATTCTCTTCGAAAAAAATAGGTTAGAGGGTGTTGGGTTCTTGTGTATTACCTCTTATTTATCCACCTAGAAAAGTTTTTGGTTTTTTCTTCCTGTTCTTGTTCACAGGTTTTTTTGGTTTAAGTGTTTGATAAATAGAAACATAATTAATTGTTACAGTTTTTACTGCTATATAATATAGATAAGATTTTATCTTTTAATTATATTCTTAATAATTAAGTATTGTTTAAAACCCTTTCCCGCTTCAAAACAAAGATTGATGAACTTTAAAATAAACAGAGACCATTTCGGTGCAGGTCTTCAACTCGTTTCAAGTGTTGTTGGCTCACGAAAAACAATGCCCATTCTACAAAATGTTTTAATCGAGGCTAAAGATGGAGGCATATCTTTATCCACAACCAACCTAGACCTCGGAATAAAATGTTCAGTATTTGCAGATGTTGAAGAGGAGGGCTCGGTGACTCTTCCTGTTAAGGAAATACTTCGAATTGTTCGACAATTAGCCGACATGGAAGTAAAGGTGTCTTCTACTGGAACGCCGAAAGCAACCATATCTACTCGAGGGTCAATTTTTAATATAGTGGGGCTGGAGAGCAAAGAATTTCCCCCATTGCCCGAATTAGAAAGCAGTAAATCTTTTTCTCTGGAAAGAGAAGAGTTAACCACCATGCTCAAAAGTGTATCTTACGCACAATCGGTAAACGAGGAACGATACATGCTCAAAGGTGTATTTTTTCAAAAAGAAGAAGAAACAATCTCACTTGTCGCAACAGATGGAAGAAGATTAGCGGTAACGAGAAAGGAAGAAAAAACGACCTCAGAAAATAACGGAGAGTTTATACTGCCCTCTCTCACCGTTGCAGAACTCGAGAGGCTTCCAGGGGTTGCCCAAAAAATAGAATTAAATTTCACGGACCGACAAGTATCTCTCAAGCTTGATGTAGTAAAAAATAAAGACGAAACAAGTGGGTTCAAGGATTGTATTTATTTGGTATCAAAAGTGGTGGAAGGAAAATATCCCAACTTTAAACAGGTCATACCTAAGGATGACTTTAACCAGGCTATTGTGGAGCGAGAGCTCATGTTAGAATGTGTAAATCGTGCGGCTCTGGTATCCGATGAGAAAGTAACTCTAAGAATCAAACCAAATGAAATGGAAATTTTTGGTCAAAGCACACTTGGGGACGCCAGCGAATCCATGACCATAGAGTACGATGGCCCCAGTTCAGTTGTTTCATTCAACCCTAAATTTCTTTTAGACCCCCTTAAGTCCATTAACAAAGACAAGGTACTTTTTGAATTTAGAGATGATATGAGTCCGGGTGTTTTTAAAATTAATTCAGAAAAAACAAACAAAAATGAGTTTCTTTGTGTTGTAATGCCAATAAGAACAGATTGATTAACTACATCCAGTTTCTAAACAGACTGATAATAAAAAGACTTTCCCTCAAAGTTTTTCAACACCCATAAATCATCGGTAGAACTTTCCACATAATTTGGATTTAAGGGAATTTTCCCTCCCCCACCCGGAGCATCAATAACAAATTGTGGAATCGCGTAACCCGTGGTAGATCCCCTTAGGCCCTTAATGATTTCAATACCTTTAGCAACAGGGGTCCTTAAGTGTGAGCTACCCGGAACTAGATCACACTGATATAAATAATAGGGCTTTACCTTCATCATCAAGAGACGATGAATAAGACTTTTCATTGTCTCAATGTCATCATTAATACCTCTAAGTAAAACAGATTGGTTTCCCAGAGGAATCCCTGATTTGGAAAGCTTATTGCATGCATCCTTAAGCTCAACAGTGCACTCCGTTGGATGATTTACATGAATACTCATCCATAAATTAGGATGAGCATTTAAAGAATCCAATAGACCTGAAGTAATTCGCTGAGGAAGAAAAACTGGCAGTCGTGAACCAATGCGCACAAATTCCACATGAGATATATCAGCAAGAGCTGTAAGAATGCTGGATAACTTGGAGTCAGACAAAAGCAAGGGATCTCCTCCGCTAAGCAACACATCTCGAATCTCTGTGTGGGACTTTATGTAATCAAGGCTCTTTTCGACCTGAGGATGAAAACCATATCCTTGTGCATTTGAAACCAATCTACTACGGGTACAATATCTACAATAAGACCCGCACCGATCGGTTACTAGTAAAAGTACCCTATCGGGATAGCGATGCACCAAACCGGGCACAACCATAGAGCCCTCCTCCCCAACAGGGTCGTTATCCTCATAATCCAATATATCCCCCTCAGAGCATGTTGGAACAACCTGTCTTCTTATCGGACAGTTAACATTTTCTGGATCAATTAAATTAAAAAAGTGGGGGGTTATTGAAACATGAAGTTTTGCAGCGGCAATATCAAGACCCGCAGCTTCATCATCACTAAGTTTGATAAAACGGGCAATTTCATCTTTTTTGCTAAGCCGATTTCTCATTTGCCACCGCCAGTCATTCCACTCTGAGTTAGGGATACCTTGCCAGTGACCTTGGCCTCGAGACCATAAATGGAGATTATCTTTAGAATACATGACCGAAATAAAGAGAATCTATCTATATTCTATGATGCCAAGTAGGGCAATCCAGATAAAAAGGAGCAAATCATTTCTCTATGATAACCAAAAACAAAATCCCCAAAACAAGGAGTAATAAATAAAAATAATCAAAAATCTAAACCTAGGCTTAATCTTAAAACAGAAGCTAAATAAGAGAAAAATAAAGACTACGAAGTGAGTAAAATCATTGAGGTCAAAATCAAATTTTTTTGATGAAGAAATAATAGATGTAACAAAGAATCCCAAATCAACGATGTAATAAATTATTTCATATAACATAACTTGGGGAACAAATAAAATAAGACTATTAAATAAAAAGTATGAAACAAAAAACAAAAGATTAACAGAATAGAATATAAACAGAAAAGGAGCAATTAATACATTAACTAAAATACTCGTAAATGAAAAATAATTAAAGTGATCCAGGACAAGAATAAGAGAACCAGCAGACGCAGAAAAAGAAATAATAAAAATCAAAAATATATTTTTATAAGAAAAAACCTTATTATCCTTTAGTATAGAATTATCTTGTATTACAAATAATATAAAAAGTACTACAGTAAATGAAAGTTGTGCACTTACCGAAAAAATAATTTCCTTGTTTAAGAAATTCATTATCAAAACAGCGAGGCAAAAACTTGAAATGTTACTATATCTTCTCGTAATCAGGTGACTTAACTCAAATACACTGATCATGAGTAACGCTCGAATTCCTGAGTATGGACTATCAATCGCATGCAGGAAAAAGGAGCAAATCGATAATTTAAGCACAATCAGATAAATGCGAGAAATTCGTATAGGTTTAAAAATCAATGATATAATAAGATAAAAAAAACCAATATGTAAACCGCTGACAGCAAAAAGGTGCATAGTGCCTGTGCTGATAAATTTTGACCTGATTGTATCACTTAAATAAATCTTACTACCAGTCAACATTGACCATCCAAATTGTACAGATTCGTACATAATAATATTATTTAAAAAATTTTCTGTATTTTCACATCCTTTTTTTGTAAATAATTCTTTACTTTGTAAATCTCTTATATTTTTAATACTAATCCCATTCGTGCATTCATTTACATTACCTATAATTAGCGAATCTGATTTCTTAAAATTTGGATTATCTGAATTATAAATCGTAGCGAGTCTTCCAACTAAATTTTCATTATGAGGTATTGTACTTATAATTTTTACACGATTAAATTTACTTAAACCGAAATCTAAAATATCATTTTTATAAGATAATAATTCCAAAACATATTCCTTTGATTTTCCATTATCATAATCACGATCAAAGGATTGATTATTAGTTAAGTAAATTCTACTATTGAATACAAAAATTAAAAATATAAAATTTAGAATCCATACCTTTTTTCTGTTATGCTTACTTTTTATATATCTTGTTAATAATATATTGCAGACAAATATTATCATCCATAAGTTTCTGATATAATCAGCATAGGTAATTGACAGATGAAGAATTAGAACACAGCAGGTAAGCATAATAATGTACGCTTCACTCTTTAATTGCTTTACCATCTGTTGTTGTTTTTCTCTTAAATCCTAAATATTCTATTGGCTAATGCTTTACGACAGAACTTACATGAAGTCACCGAACCACCTATTTAGTAGATCGTTTTGTGATCAATTAATTATTCTTTTAATTTCTTGCTTCCTACTTCAAGCAATATTTGGACTGATCTTGTCGCTTAGTACAATTAATAATATTTTCGCTTTTGGTATTTCAAATTTAAAAAATGGTTATGTCTGGACGGTATTAACATATGGCCTTTTACATGACGGGCCACTCCACTTACTATTCAATCTTCTTGGTATTCACTTTATAGGTAGGCCAGTTGAGGAATTACTCGGACGTCCTCAATTTATAACCTTTACAGTTATTGCATTAATAATGGGGCTGATCGCTTGGCTTCCCTTTAACAACTCGCCCCAGCAGTACATTGTCGGAGCATCTGCAATAGTCCTTGGCACTCTTTGCATATTTTGTTTACGCAACCCCAATCAGCCAATTACTCTTCTATTGTTTTTTATTTTACCCATCACCATCAAGCCCAAGTGGGTTTTGTGTGGAACATTAGTTTTAGAATTATATGGATTTTTATTCACTGAGCTATCGGGATATGGCGGAATTGCCCATTCTGCTCACCTTGGAGGAATGTTCGCTGGCTTGTTATTTTTTCTTCACAATAAAGGAAGCCTTAGTTTTCCTCTAAGTTTTAAATTTATTACTTCTACGAAGTCGCGCACATCTAAAGTTAGCCGAAAACACATGGGCTCAAGGTACCGCGTAAATTTTGGAGCCGCTTCCTCATTAAAAGAAGAAACGGACAGAATTCTTGATAAAATTAATGAAAAAGGCTTTGGGTCTTTAACCGATTCAGAAAAAGAAACTTTGGAAAATGCGAAAAAGCTGTTAGGAAAATGATATTTCTACACTCTTGATGTAATGAAGTGCATAACACCTGTCTTTATCCTGCTTTATTGTTTTTTTGCGGGAAACCCAGTCCTCGCTGAGTTAAATGGACCATTTATTTCATTAAATCCTGTCCGATCAGAACATTCAGACACTTCTTTAAATGCTAATAAAACGCCTGTCTCCCCTAGCAGGGAAGCACCATTTGAACCTTTAGTTCCCGTGCCAATAATGACTGATGAAACCAAGTGGTTACTAAGTGCACTGGAAAAGGCTCATTTTAAAAGGTTATCTATAAAAGATTTGGATATAATTCAATTTCTAGAAAATTTTTTACAAAATTTAGATAAACAAAAATTATTTTTTACATCCCGTGACGCGAAGCAGATCGTAGAAAGGTACAAACCCACCCTCCTCAGTTATCTTAAGCAAGGTAACCTTTTTCCTGCCTTTGAAATTTACGAAAATTATCGGCAAAAGGCACTAGAAAGGCTCGATTCTGTACTAAATTTATTCACAAAGGCTCCAATCCTTGAAACAAACCAATCATATCTTGTAGATCGCTCCGATATCGAGTGGCCCATGACGGCAGTTGAATTAGACAAAACATGGAGCAATCTATTGATTCACGAGTATATCAATGAAATATTCTCCCAGATAGATGAAAATGAAACGACCGAACAAACCTTAACTTTATTGGAAAACAGGGAACAGGAGACACTGGGCAGGATTAGGAAGAAATATGAACGCTGGCGAAGAAATATTTTGGAGTTTGAGGCAACTGACGTCCAGGAATTGTACCTCACTACTTTAACCCAAATGTTTGATCCTCATACATCCTTTTTAAACATCAAAGAGAAGGAAAAGTTTGATCAAGCTATGCATAACGAATTTGTTGGAATTGGTGCAGTGCTTACGGATTCGGACGGATATTGTACAATCAAAGAACTTTTACCTGGGGGGCCGGCTGAAGCATCTCGGGAATTAGAGCCTGAAGACATCATCCTTAAAGTTGCCCAAGGAGAGGGCGAGTTTGTTGATGTGGTGGAAATGAAACTTTCGAAAATTGTAGAATTAATAAAGGGACCCAAAGATACTGTGGTGTCTTTAAAAATCCGCCCTTTTTCCAATCCCTCTACTTCCAAAATAGTTAAAATTGTTCGAGATAAAATCAAACTTACCGCAAATCTGGCGAGTGCTTCTTTGCACAAGGTAACCGACAAAGAGGAAGAATTTTTATTTGGAGTTGTGGAATTGCCATCGTTTTATGGATCCAGTGATGATGGGCATAAGGCAACCGATGATGTTGAGGAACTCGTCAATTCCTTGAAGGACGAATCCATACAGGGTCTGGTTTTAGACCTTCGCAGAAATGGAGGTGGTTACCTTAGTGAGGCGGTAAACCTTGCCGGCCTTTTTATTTCTAGAGGACCCGTTGTTCAGGTAAAAAGTTCAGATGGAAAAGTTCGTAAGAAGTTTGATTTCAATCCCAAATTAGCCTGGGACGGGCCTTTGGTTGTCCTTGTATCCCGCTACAGTGCGTCTGCATCAGAAATTGTTGCAGGAGCTTTAAAAAATCACCGAAGGGCACTGATTGTTGGTGATACCTCCACGCACGGGAAAGGCACGGTTCAATCCCTTATTCCAATGAATCTGCCCTTTTCCATTCACTCCATGGATGGCAAGAAAAGTGCCGCAAAAATAACCATCCAAAAATATTATCTTCCATCCGGTGAGAGTACTCAGTTAACGGGAGTAACGAGTGATATTGTTATGCATTCCATTAACGAATATTTACCAATTGGAGAGTCCGACCTCGAGAAAGCCCTTGCTTGGGATAAAATTCCGGAAGTAAATTTCAGGCGTCCGGAGGGTGAGTTTAAGTACACGGAGCCAACCATCGAATCTTTGCGAATATCGAGTAAATTAAGGCAGGAGTCTACTAAAGAGTTCGAATATTTAGAGAAAAACATCGCTTGGTTTAAGCAAAAAAGAGAGCAGAAAAGTGTATCGCTCAATTTAATGTCTAGACTAAACCAAAAACAGCAGGATGAAAATAAAACCGTTGCACTCAATAAGGAGTTTGAATCCTTATCAGATCTCTCATTTCCATCCCGTGATCTTTTTCTTCAGATTGTTAATGAACAAAAAGAAAAATCATTGGCTGCAAGAGGTCTTGCAAATGAGGATAATAACCAAACAGAAAACTCATTCATAACACCTGAAAATCTGGATATAAGGCTGCATGAAAGCTTAAGAATTCTTCGCGATTGGGTGAGTGAAATCTCCTCAAACCGGGTTACCCATGCCCAAACCCATGGTAATCGGAATATTTAGGTCAACATCACTTTTTTACGGCAAACGCGAATCGCCTAACTAAATACTGGTCCGAAATTATTTCGGCATCAAATGCCACAGACAGTAAGTTCTTCACTACATCGGCATGGTCTACGCCAAATTCAAGAGCTAGTAAGCCATTTGACTCTAGTGAATTAACGGCGATTGAAATCACCCGTTCGATGTCTGATAGTCCACCATTTTTAGCAACCAAGGCTTGGATTGGATCATGCAATTTGACCTCAGGCTCTGCAAGTGACCACTCCTCTTGAGTGAGATACGGGGGATTAGAAACAATGAGATCAAATTTATTACTTAAAGTGTTTTGTGTTACCCAATCAAAATCCTTGAAACAAATTCGCTCCTCTAATCCACAAAGAAAAAGATTTTCATTCGCTAAAGTCAGGGCTTCTAATGAATTATCGAACCCAATGCCTGTAACCTTTGGCAAAAGTGTACAAAGACTTAACAGAATAGCACCACCACCACATCCCAAATCTGCTACATTTCCCTCGAATTCGGGTGTGAGCCTATGATGCAAAAAATCAACTAAAAATTCCGTTTCAAATCGAGGGACTAGAGCCCTTTGGTCCGATTTTAAGGTCAAACCAGCAAATTGAACCTTACCCAATATATGTTGCAACGGAATACGGCTACCCCGTAGCATAACAAGGCTCTTAATTTGAGATAAAATATCTCCTTTAAGAATTTCCCCAAACCTTAAATAAAGGTCCATCCTTTTACAGTTAAGGGCAGATGCAACTAGCCACTCTGCATCAATTTTATGATTAGGTACTCCTTTTCTTTCTAGGTATAAAGAAGATTTTGAAATGACCTCCAAAATAGTGAGAGGATCATTATTCACCGTGCTTTAATAGATTCTGTAACTTAATAGATTGATCGTGGGCAATCAGGGCGTCGATAAGCTGATCGAGATCGCCCATCATCACATCACTCAATGAGTGGGTTGTGTAATTAATTCTGTGATCCGTCAACCTGCTTTGAGGAAAGTTATAGGTCCTGATTCTTTCACTTCGGTCGCCAGAGCCGACCTGATTTTTTCGATCCTTTGCATACTTTGCATCCTCCTCAGCCTGTCTTGCTTTTAAAAGCCTGGAGCGAAGCACAGTCATGGCTTTGGCTTTATTTTTTAGCTGAGATCTCTCATCTGCACAGTAGACAGAAATCCCGCTGGGTTTATGCATAATTTGAACAGCGGAATCAGTGGTGTTAACACCTTGGCCACCAGGGCCCGAGGCGCGGCAAACATTAATTTCGAGATCCTGTGGATCTATTGAAATCTCAACTTCTTGAGCTTCTGGCAAAACGGCAACTGTGGCCGTTGAGGTATGAATTCTACCGCCTGTTTCAGTAACTGGAATTCTTTGTACTCGATGTACCCCACTCTCAAACCTCATTTTAGTCCAAGCATCTTCTCCCTTAAATACAAACACCACCTCTTTAAATCCACCGGTTTCAGAACTGCTTTGGCTTAAGCATTCAAAACCCCAAGACTTATTTTCGCCAAATTTGCAATACATTCTGAATAAATCAGCGGCAAAAAGAGAAGCCTCATCTCCACCCGCTCCAGCACGGATTTCAATAATAGTATTTTTGCCAGTATCTGCTTCCTCTGGAAGCATAGCCATTAATAAAGAGCTATTTAATGATTCACGCCTTTTTTCCAAAAGCTCGATCTCTTCATGGGCTGAAGGACCTATTTCCGGGTCATCCAATAATTCATTGGTTGATAGTATCTCAGAAATGCAACGATGGGCCGAATCATAAATTTCTAAGATTTTCCTTATGCGGGAATGTTCTCTATTGAGGGAGCTCGCCCGTATCGCATCCTTAAACAGATTGGGTTCAGAGAGTTGAGTCTCAAGCTCTTTATACCTTTGCTTGAAAGGTTCGATATTTGGTAGCTCTTCCATAGAAAATGCATTATAAGAAATTGTATGGAGGAAAACGATTAAATTGAGCAAAGCCCCACAGTCCAATCCATTGCATAATCAAAATGTAGTCGCTTGTGTATGGGATTTTGACAAGACATTGATTCCTGGCTACATGCAGACTCCCCTGTTTAAGCATTTTGGTATCAATGAAAAAACTTTTTGGACTGAAGTAAATAAACTACCTGAAATATATGCCTTGAGGGGATTATCTGTATCTGCAGAGACAATCTACCTAAATCACTTATTGAGTTATGTGAAAAACGGACCAATGAGGGGCCTCACCAACCAAAAACTTTTTGAATTAGGAAAGGACCTCGAGTTTTATCCAGGACTACCTGATTTCTTTGAAGAAATCGCAAGGATACCCCAAGAAACTGGCTTCAATGATCACGATATTAAAATCGAGCACTATATTATAAGTACTGGGCTGGCACAAATGATAGCCGGCAGTAAAATATCTTCTTATGTTAGCGGAATATTTGCTTCCGAATTTATTGAATCTGCCCTTCCCCCTAATTTTCTAAGTCAAACAGATTTATATTTACCACTAGACCCGGAAATTTCTCAGATTGGTCTGGCGGTTGATAACACGATTAAAACAAGGTTTATATTTGAGATTAATAAAGGCTGTAATAAGAACACGAAATTAGAAGTTAATTCATCCATCCCGCACGAGCTTAGAAGAATTCCTTTCGATCAATTAATTTATGTTGCAGATGGACCGAGTGATGTCCCGGTCTTTGCTGTTGTAAAACAGATGGGAGGCAAAACATATGCAGTATACGACCCGGCGGATGAAGATGAATTTGCCCAAACCTGTAATTTAGTAGAAAGTGGAAGAGTTCACAATAATGGCCCCGCAGACTACTCACCAAAATCATCTACCGCGATTTGGATGAAGCAAAAAATAAGGGAGATTATGAACGGAATGCTGAGGAAAAAAGAAGATAACCTACAAAGAAATACCAGAACGGCTCCCAAGCATATGCCCAAAATAGAACTCCCACAAAATTTTCAAGAGTTGAAACAAGAAACCCTGTGGAACCTATGATTTGGCAGAGGAACTCCCTTCTTTCGATTGAGGATTTGTCTTCTGAAGAAATTATTTTTCTCCTGAAGAAAGCAAAATCAATTAAGGAACAGAAGGAAAAATCAGGTCAGGTTCTTCCATCTTTAAAAGGTAAACGAATCATCAACTTATTTATGGAGCCAAGTACTCGAACTCGAGTAGCCTTTGAAATTGCCGCAAAGTCCTTGGGTGCTGACATAATTTCTATAACAGGCGAGGCAAGTAGTTTAACCAAAGGGGAAACGCTAAAAGATACTGCCATGAATGTTCAAGCGTTGGGTGCCGATGCCATTGTAATTAGACACTCATCCCCTGGTTCACCTCTCTTTCTCTCCAGGCTGGTCGATGTGCCTATTATAAATGCAGGCGATGGTGCCCATGAACATCCAAGTCAGGCACTTTTGGACATTTATACTCTACAAGAAAAACTCGGTGACTTAAGAGATAAAAAGATCACTATTTTGGGAGATATTCTTTTTAGTCGGGTCGCCCGCTCAAATTTGTGGGGACTGTTAAAATTAGGTGCTGAGGTTACTTTAGCAGGTCCATCAACTCTTGTTCCTCGAGAATTTGAAGAACTTGGCGCTAGGGTGACTCATGACCCAAACTCTGCACTCGAAGGGGCAGATGCGGTTATGCTTTTGAGGATTCAGCACGAAAGGCAGCAGGCTTCGCATTTTCCGTCCCTAGCGGAATATGCCAATGTTTTTGGGTTAGACTCAGTCGCTCTTGCTCGAATGAAAAAAAATGCAATAATCCTTCATCCAGGCCCGCTAAATAGAGGTGTAGAAATAGAGTCTGAAATAGCAGACTCCCATCGGGCGGTTATTCTTCAGCAAGTTGCGAATGGAATTGCCGTACGGATGGCAATTTTACACTCATGCATAATCAGGCAGGAGGGCGATCCCTCATGAGCAATAATTTATTTAAAAACATTGATTTGTTGGGTGGACGGGCGGTAGATCCTAAATCTGGGATAGATAAGGTGTTAGATTTATTTATTAGAAAGGGAAAAATTTATCACCAGCCACCCGATTCAAGCCAAGCAGATAAGGTTTATCATCTTAAAGGCCACACTGTTCTTCCAGGCCTACTTGATTTACGTTCGCACAACCGAGTTCCGGGAGCAGGAAAGAGTGAGAATATAGAAACGCTTACAAAAGCAGCTGCTAGGGGTGGATTTTCATCTATCTTGACCATGCCGGACACGAATCCTTATTCGGATAACCCAGCCACCATCCGTTATATCCAAGACAGAATAAAGCAAACGGCAAAAGTAAATGTGTATTTGAGCGGTTGCTTAACAATTGGATCTAGGGGAGAAAGTATAGCACCTCTTGGATCCCTTAAAGATGTTGGAGTTGTGGCTGTAACAGATTGCCCTTATACCGCCGCAAACAACCAAATTTTTACCAATGCGATAAAATACGCAAAAATGTTTGGGTTAACGGTTATAGATTTCCCGCAAGATTCATTTCTTTCGAATAATAGTCATGCTCATGAAAGCCCTTTAAGTTTAAAAATGGGACTAGCCGGAAATCCGAGAATGGCGGAAGAAATCGCGGTCGAGAGATCGATAATAATAGCAAGACACCTTGGCGTACCAATTCATTTGAGCTCCATCTCTTCCTCGGGTTCGGTTAATCTAATTAAGAAAGCCAAAGACATAGGGATTCCAATAACCGCAGATGTTTCAGCTCACCACCTCCTCTTAACTGAAGAAGCAATAAGTGATTACAATACTTCTGCTAAAACAAACCCGCCTTTACGGCAAGAAAGCGACAGAAGTGCACTGCGTGAGGGAATTATAAATGGAATCATTGATGCCTGTAGTTCAAGTCACGAACCATATTCCGATCACCTTAAAGATGTTGAGTTTGATTTGGCACCGAGTGGTACCACCGGTCTCGAGACTGCACTGCTGGCTTTTATGGAAGCGGTAAACTTGGAAGACCCATACCCTATGGTGGTCGAAAAACTATGCGATAACCCGCACATAATATTGGGAATATCCCCGCCATCTCTTAAAGATGGATCTAGTGCAAACCTTGCGGTAGTCAAAAATAATGAATCATGGCAATATGATCCGTTAAATGGCGAAAGTCTGTCTCATAACTCACCCTTAAAAGACCATATATTTACACATAAAGTAATTTTAACATTGTGTGATGGCGTTGTTGCTTACTCGAATTAAGGTGTCTTAAAAAGAAGCACTCAATTCTTTTCACTACGATTTGTGCTAGATATAAATATCAATTCTAAGATTTATCGCTCCATTTATATCTTTTTAGTTTTCTCAGGAGCATGGCTTATTGCCTCTCGCGAACTTATCCCAGTTGTAATTTTAATAATTTTTCTAACAGGTTCTTATAAAGGCATTGTTCCAACTCGGTTTTCTAGAACACTAAAGGTATGCCTTAAATGTTTTATCATATTCATACCTATTCTTTTTCTAACTAATTATTTAAGTGGCTTTATTCTTGTTGAATATTCTTTACAAAATTCAGTTAGTACAATGCTTAAAGAGGGAAAAATATCACATGTTACGCTTTTATGGATTGTTTTATTCGGTCCGCTAATCGAAGAAATCTATTTTAGGGAATTACTCTACAATTACCTTAAAAATTATACAGGCATATTCTGGGCAATTCTATTATTAGCATTATATTTTTCCATAATTCATCTAAATATTATTGCCGCACCTACTTTATTTATACTCGGGATTTTTCTTGGTGTACTTCGCTTTTTGACCAAAACAGTATTTTTCTCTATTTTAATGCATTCAGTATTCAATATTATAATGATTCTTCTAATCTTATGATTAATCAAAAGATATTTAATCTTAAAGATTTAGATCATGCGTCAAAAAAGATTTTTGATCATATTATTAATTTTAAAAAAGCAATTATTTTTATAACCGGTCACATGGGTGTTGGGAAAACCACATTTACTAATAGTTTTCTTAAAAACTATGGTTCCTATCATGCGAATAGTGCGAGTTATTCGATCGTTAGTAAATTGCCAGGGTCACATAATATAATTCATTGCGACTTCTACCGATATAATCCTACGGAAGAGTTTATTAGTTTAGAGGTCGAACCATTACTAGGAAAGAGTTACGTATTATTAATGGAATGGGGACATCCTCAGATTATGTTTAACAACTCAAAGCATTTTTCACTAGAAATCATCCTTGAAGAGGAATCATATAGAAACTTATCTTTTTATCCACTGAATTAGAGTTATCATAACCCTAATATCCTTCTTGCAATCGAGTTTCCAGTTTTATAGCTTACACCTTTGCTCAGGTGGCGGAATTGGTATACGCGCTAGATTAAGGATCTAGTGCCGAAAGGCTTGGGGGTTCGAGTCCCCCCTTGAGCACCATTTATCCCTTAGTTTTGTCAAAGATTTTGTGTTTAACACGGAGTCCCATGTTGTAATCATCTTTGAATGTTTTGTTACCAAACTCATCAAAACCTTCGAATAAACCGTGTTTAAGATTATTTTTCCAATGTTCTAATAATCTCACAGGAAATTCTCCACCGCCGCTACGATAATTAAAAGTTACCCATTCGTTCGCTTTATGTGTACCAAATTCTTCAAGAAATTTCGTCTTTGCTTCTTCCCTCAATTTAATCCACAGGGTTGGATATAATTCACCTGACTTGGATTTTATCGGTACGTAGTCTTCAGGATCGTTGGTTTGTTCGAACCAATAAATATGTGTGCCCTCCTTTTTTCCATACCGATAGTCTTTTGAAGATACTGGTATTCCATATTCATTCCATCGCTTTACTGTGCCATGAATCCTTCCAGAAAGATATGGGATCTGTTCAATTATTTGCCCTCCCGGAAATTCGTTCTCAACGATTCCACTAAAGGGATAAGGCTCCTCTTTTGCATAAACTACAGGCTCTTTATTCCATTTGGCTGTGCTCTCAATGGGTAACCCAACGATTGCACCATTGCTCACAATGGGATTACCCAATTTAAATTTATTTGAACCCGCACCTTGGATATAAACTTTTACCAACATCGAATAACCCTTGCCCCCCTCCAGCACCTTAAATTCCTCGACATAATTATTCTCATTAAGCACAGGAGAAATTTTTGCCCCCGCGCCTTTCCAAAATAAATGTTGGTCAATGATAATGACCTCATTTGCACCCTCAGTACGAATGGCAGATTTTTGTAAAATTCTTGAATTGTAAGGAGCAAAGGGAAGGGATTCACTATCTCTGGCCACTTCCTGCCACCATGCTTTTAAAAGCTCAGGGTTACCCTCAAATGGTATAAAATAAGTTAGGCAACCAGTTGCCAACAAGGCAACAATGCATGTTATTAGGAAACTCCTCATTTTGTTTTCACTTCACTAAATTTACACTTTATGGATTAAAACGATTTGGCAAGAGGCATTCGTTTAGCTAAACGAGAAGGCCATAGTGGTCCTTCATATATTACAGAAGTATAAATTTGAAGGAGGCATGCACCTGAATCTAATTTTCGTTGAGCACTGTCATAATCGTAAATTCCCCCGGAACCAATTATGGGAAATTTTGAATCGGTTAGCCTGTCAATAAATTTGATTACCTGATTTGCTCTGGTTTCGATGGGCTTGCCGCTAATACCCCCATCGGGTAAAGCCACAGATTTTTTCATTTGCTCAGGTGGTTTAATTGAGGTGTTGCATGCAATAACTCCGTCAAATTGATACTCCATGGCTTTTCCAATGATTATTTCCAAGTCTTTAAAACTCTCATCCGGAGAAATTTTTAATAAACACGGAGGCGATACCCGATTATTTTCCTTGGCCCATTTGTTTCGATGTTCCTTAATCCCTAAGAGCAGGGGATCAAGAAATTCCCCTTTCTGTAATTTTCGTAGATCTGGGGTATTGGGAGAACTGATATTGATCGTAATGTAATCTGCTTGGCTTGCAGCTATATCAAAACCAGAGCAATAATCTGTAAGGGCATCTGAAAGGGGGGTAGATTTACCCTTTCCCAGATTTATACCTAGCGGAATAGCTCTCAGATGGCTGGGAAACTTTTCGGTCAAACTTTGTTTCAAAGCTTCCGCACCCCTGTTATTAAACCCCATTCGGTTCACCAATGCTAAATGCTGCGGAAAGCGAAAAAGCCTGGGCCTATCATTTCCAGATTGAGGGAGCGGAGTAACTGTCCCCACTTCCACGAAACCAAAACCTAATGCTTCAGAAGAAGCAGGAAAAAGCCCATCTTTATCAAGTCCAGCCGCCTGCCCTATACAGTTGGGAAAAGTTAAACCAAATGCTTTCACAGGATTCTTCTCACAAAGAAGGAATCTTTTTAAGAGAGAACAAACTGGACTCGCTTTAGCCAAAATGGAAAGGGCCTGGATACCCCATTCATGAGCCGTTTCGGGATCGAGTGTAAATAAAATTGGCCGAATCAGTTTATTGTAGAGCATTAGATATAATAAAAGACAAAACGTGCATCAAAAAGCGGGAAATCTGAGAATTAGAGGCAAAAGAAATATAAAATATTGTCAGTATTGATTGACATATAAATTGAACATCTCTTAAGGCAATCCAATGAAAAAAACAAGTCCGAGCCTAGATTGGTGTATTGTTCGTTGCGATAACGAAAGTAAATGGTGGGTTGATTCGATAAGCGATGCCGAAAATTGGGACATCGAAGACCTTGGTATAATAGACCCTAAACAATTCATATATATCAATGAGCTTCTTGATTCCATGACAGAATTTGGACTACAGTCCCAATTAGTAGATGAAGCTTTTTTCACCTTCGAAATATCAGAAGAAGTGGCAGGGAAAAAAGTGAAACTTGAACGAGTGAGAGACTCTTTGCTTAAAGCAGAAGACATGTTATTTGCACTGCCAGATGTTTTGGATGAAGAAAAAGGTCCTTATGCAGACTTTTTGAGTCATGTTACGCATGTCCGGGTAGCGATGTTAAATGATTTAATAGACTTTACCGAGCCCTACACCATAGAAGAAATGGAAGAAGTACTTTCTGAAAAACAAAATAATGATTTTTTGGAAGGACGGCGAAGCCATTTTAGTGATGAGTTAGTCTCCATTTTGGAATTTGTTCCAGATGGTTTTCAAATTGATTCTGATTTAGATGATGAGAAGGATGAAGATAAGGATGGAGAAGAAGACTACTCGGATCTCGATAGTCAGCTAGTAGAAGTTTCCGACAAAGAAGAGAAACTTTTGCCCAACGAAGATCTAAAATGGGAAGATGATGAAGACCGGGAAGAAATCACTTCATACGAAGGGGGTGCACCTGATGAAAATTAATCAAGTTCCGAAACGATTCGATCTGCAAAGTAACTGAAAATTAAATTTGCCCCAGCTCGCTTAATACAAACCAAAGATTCAAGGGCACACTTTTTCCAGTCTAGCCAACCCAGTTGGTCAGCAGCCATTATCCGAGAATATTCGCCAGATACCTGATAGGCGGCAATCGGAAGATTAATGTTCGTATGGGCATAATAAATTAAATCCAAGTATGGCTCTGCTGGCTTGACCATAAGCATGTCTGCACCCTCCTGGAAATCTAACCAAAGCTCTCTCTTGGCTTCTTTAAGGTTAGACGGATTAAGCTGATAGGTTCTTTTATCCACCCCACCCTCAGCGGAGCTTGATTTAATCGCAGATCTAAAAGGCCCATAATAAGAGGATGCAAATTTTGCAGAATAAGAAATAATTCCAGTATGCTGAAATGAGTTCTCGTCTAGTGTTTTACGGATAATCCCCACCCTGCCATCCATCATGTCAGAGGGAGCCACCATATCAAAACCTGCACCCGCACAAATCATGGAAGCATTGGCAAGGATTTCAACAGTTTGGTCATTATCCACAACACCATCTGGAAGGAGCACACCATCTTGTCCGTGGGTGGTATATGGGTCTAATGCCAAGTCGGCTATGAGCACAATATCTAGGTTGAGCCTATTGATTGCCGCTGCCGTACGGTAGACTAAACTATCCGGGTTGAGAATCTCACTGCCAGAACCATCTTTTTTCTGAGGGTCAATTTTAGGAAAAAGGGCAAATGCACGAATCCCCATCTGGCGCCATTCCCTAACTTTTTCCTCTATCCCCACCGCTGGCCATCTAAAGACTCCAGGCATTGAGGAAATTTCAGATGGCGAGGTTTCTTCAGTAACAAATACAGGTAAAACAAAATCTGAGGCGGTCAGTTGGCATTCTTCAACAAGCGCACGAATAGCTGAGCTAGATCGTAGCCTGCGTGGGCGATAAGGAAGCTGGTATGTCATGGTAAAATCAGGATATGTTCGACATCATGAATCTAATAAAGATGATTTCTGGATTTATAGATTTCGCAAACTTAATAAGAATTTAATGTGCAAACGCTAAACCAAACCGAGCTAATACTTGCATTGATTCTGCTAATCGGTGCAGTTACTTCTTTTGCATTAGAAAAAATCAAGATTGAAACAACGGCATTGTGCTTACTCGGTTTGGTTTTAGTTCTAACTCTGTTCGGATTAGAAAACTGGCCTAGTTTCAGTGAGTTTTTAAGCATTTTGTCAAGCGAGGCTCCTTTAGCTATTATTGCAATGTTTATTGTTAGCAGTGCCTTGAGTAAACAGGGGGTAATTGAAAGGCTAACCTTAAGCCTACAGAAGCTTACTTTCGTGGGCTTTAGCCCATTTATGCTATTGCTTTTAACCGCAGTGGCCTGTCTTTCGGCCTTTATTAATAACACCCCAGTGGTTGTAATTTTGTTACCGGTTGCCATAAGCCTGTCACGAATTCTGGGGGTTGCCTCCTCTAAATTATTAATCCCAATTTCTTATGCATCTATATTTGGCGGATGTTGTACCCTAATTGGCACAAGCACAAACATCCTTGCCAGTGGATTTATGTCCTCATCGAAATACTATCCAGATATGGGCTCAATGGGGATGTTTGAGTTAACCAAAATAGGCTTTCCTTTGATGATTTTAGGGATCTTATTCCTTGTTTTTTTTGGGAAAAAACTTCTACCAGAAAGAGAAGCACTCAGTAAAATCCTTGCTGATATAGACAGAAAAGAATTTGTGACCGAAGCCTTGGTGATAAAAAACTCTCCTATGATAGGCCAAATGGTCAAGGAAGCTACCATATCAAAAATCAGTGGAGTAAGATTATTGGAAGTGGTGCGCTTAGGGAACAGTCTTTCAACTCCATTATCAGAAATTAAACTGGACGAAGGAGATCGCTTAATCCTATCGTGTAAACCCCAGGGATTAATTGATGCACGCGAGGTGAATGGCTTTAAGTTTTTTGATCAAGCAGACCTTGGAATTGAAGAAATACAAACCTCAGAAGCAATCATGGTAGAGGCCATGATAAAGCCAACTTCTGGATTACTTTCGCAAACCCTTTCTGAAGTAGATTTTCGCGGGTGCTTTAGTTTGACTATCGTTGCCCTACACCGAAAAGGGAAAAACCTGCGTCTAAGATTAAATCAGCTGAAGTTGGAAACAGGCGATACGCTTTTACTTCTAGGCTCGGAGGCCAGCGTGGAGAAGTTCAGGAGTTCCGGGGAGGCAGTCTTATTAGATAGATCGCCTATCTTGGTGGACAAAAAGCCAATCAAGTCATTTTTTGCGATTGGTGCCCTTTTAGCGATCATTGCCATTGCATCCTTGGGAATTATGCCTCTATGCACTGTAGCATTACTGGGGGCAGGCTTTTTGATTCTGAGCAATTCAATAAATTTAAGAGAAGCCGTTCGTTCGGTTGAATGGAATCTCCTGCTCCTTATTTACTCGATGCTTGCCCTTGGTTTGGTCATGGAAAAAAGTGGCGGTTCTGCGTTGTTGGCAGATTTTATAAAAGTAATCTGCACCTCTGGCTTAAGTCAAGAATGGCAGGTAATCGGGGCAATTATCGTCCTCTATCTTTTCACCGCTTTCTTAACGGAACTCCTCTCTAATAATGCAACCATAGCGATTATGACGCCCGTTGCACTTATGGTTGCTTTTCAATTTGGATTAGAGGCAGAAGATGCAAGGGCCTTTGTCTTAACCTGCTGTATAGCTGCCTCTGCTAGCTTTATGACCCCAATAGGATATCAAACGAATACATTCGTTTATACTGTGGGTGGATACAGGTTTAAGGATTTTTTAAAATTTGGCATATGGCCCATGGCGATTTATTTTTTTGGGACTGTTTCAATGGTCGGATTTCTTTGGAATTTCTTTCCATAATACAATTTTAATTAATTTTACTTATTGAAAAAAGGAAAATTATAGCCTGAATTTAGTGTGATCCTTGGGGAATTTGCAAACGCCATACTGCTTAAAAGCCAAAAATAAAAAGTCCTTAAACCAAGAAACATTAAGGATTTACAATCTCACAATTCTTTGACGGACAAAAAATCTTGAAATAAATGAAGGGACAGTAATTAGAGTATTTTGTATAAATCTAATTATTAGCGATTTACAAAACAAAAGCGAATCCTGTAAAACCAGATTGAAAATCTTACTTGGATTCACCCAATGGAGCTCAAAAAGCTAATTAGCTACTTGACCAAAAGCAGGATTCTTAACAGAGTAAGTTATGTTTTTATCTAGGATATTACCCCTGAAAATGCTAGTTTTAGAGAACATCGATCATAAGCCGAGCTAATGGAATTTGTGCTACATACAGAAAATTTATCATGACAGAACCCAAAACAAACGAAAATGAAACTTACGACTCCTCCCAAATACAAAAACTGGAAGGGTTGGAGGGTGTCCGAAAACGACCCGACATGTACATTGGTGACACCAATGAAAGGGGCCTTCATCATTGCGTTTTTGAAATAGTTGATAATTCGATCGATGAAGCACTTGCGGGTTTCTGTAGCGAGTTATCTGTGTGCCTACACACCGATGGATCATGTACCATTCAGGATAATGGGCGTGGAATACCAGTCGACATGCACCCCAAACATAATATGCCTGCACTGGAATTGGTCCTTACTAATCTTCACGCTGGCGGAAAGTTCGGTAAAGGTGCATATCAGGTTTCTGGTGGTCTGCATGGTGTGGGTGCAAAATGTGTAAATGCAGTATCAGAATGGTTTATTGCGGAGGTACGAAGAGACGGGAAAGTCTACCAAATGGCTTTCTCGAGAGGAAAGACCACTCAAGATCTGAAAATAATTGGAGACTCCACATCCACTGGCACTAAAGTCACCTTCATGCCTGATGAACAAATTTTTGAAGAAACCCGAGAATTTAAGTTCGAATTATTAGCTAAAAGGCTTCGGGAACTCGCCTTTTTAAATCCAGGAGTGAGAATACATTTAGATGACGAGAAACACTCGAGAAAGGAAAGCTTCTTTTTTGAGAATGGGATTACTGAATATGTTGAATACTTGAATAAAAGCAAAGTATGCCTGATAGACCAACCCATATCATTTAGGGGAGAGGCACCCCCGGAGTCAGGTGAGGGCTTAATTATTGTTGAAATCGCAATGATTTACAACGATTCATTCAATGATCAGTTGTATGCGTATGCTAATTCCATCCATAATATCGAGGGCGGAACTCACCTTTCTGGTTTTCGAACTGCACTCACCAGAGTTATCAATTCCTATGCTCGACAAAACGATTTACTGAAAGAAAAAGATCTATCCTTGACCGGAGATGATGTAAGAGAGGGGCTTACTGCGGTTGTTTCTGTCAAAGTCCCTGAGCCACGGTTTGAGGGACAAACAAAAACAAAACTATCAAATCGTGAAGTAGATGGAATCGTCCAAAAAATAGTAGGCGAAAAATTAAAACATTATTTTGAAATAACACCAGATAATGCAAAATTGATCATACAAAAAGTGATCCATGCAGCTCGTGCACGCGAGGCGGCTCGGAAAGCTAGAGAAACGGTACGAAAAGGTGCACTTTCGGGCGGTGGTCTTCCTGGAAAACTGGCCGATTGTTCCGAAAAAGACCCGTCGTTAAGTGAATTGTATATTGTGGAGGGCGATTCTGCGGGTGGCTCTGCCAAACAAGGTCGTGATCGTTTAACTCAGGCCATTCTTCCTCTAAGAGGCAAGTTACTAAATGTTGAAAAAGCAAGGTTGGATAAGGTTTTGAATAACGCAGAAATTAGAAGCCTTATCACCGCCGTTGGAACCGGCATTGGCGATCATGAAGGTGAGGGAGCCTTCGATGCAACTAAGGCACGCTACCATAAAATCATCATCATGACAGATGCGGATGTAGATGGAGCTCATATTAGAACTCTTTTGTTAACCTTCATTTTCAGGCAGATGAAGGGTTTGATTGAAAATGGATATGTGTATGTTGCGAAACCTCCCCTATACAAAATAAAAAGGCGCAAAACAGAGCAGTATATCCAGGATGATTTTGAAATGAGCCAAATTCTAATTAAATTAGGATGTGAAGACATTCAACTTTGTCGAAAAGAAGACAATTTTGTTTTTCCAGAAAATGAACTAGCCGAAATTAACGCAACATTTTTAAAAATTGAAAAGATCGGCAAGAACCTTGGGCGTTATGGATTTAACTTAGATAGGTTCCTCACTCATTATGATAAAGATTTAAAGCAACTTCCAAGGTATGTTGCTCGGTTAAGAATAGGCAATGAGGATGAAATAAGGTTTCTTGCAGATATAGATGCAAAGCTTGGATTTATGAAATCCCACGGCTTAAATTTCGATGATCCTGATGTATCATTTCTTCACCGAGAAATTGAAAGGGATGGCATTAAATTATCGCAACGGATTGACATTTATGAAGTCTTTGAAACGAAAGAATTAGAAAAGTTATTAGCAAGAACCGAAGAACTTGGTCTTAGCTTTTCATTTTTTGATGCAAAGTCTGAAAACCGTGCTTTCCAACTGCTATTCTCCAACAATTCAGAAAGTGAGCCTGAGGATATACTTGGAGTTAATGATTACCTGCAAAAACTTAGGTTGATGGGGCGAAAGGGGTTGCAAATTCAAAGATATAAAGGTTTGGGAGAAATGAACCCAAAGCAGTTATTTGAGACAACAATGGATCCATCAAGAAGAACACTAATTAAGGTTGAAATTGAAGATGCAGTTGCTGCAGATCAAATATTCACAACTTTGATGGGTGAAGAAGTAGCGCCCAGAAGAATGTTTATTGAAGATAATGCATTAAATGTAAGTTTTTTGGACGCTTAATTATACAAGTTTAATAACTTTAATTATGAAAGAAAATATTAGCGATATTATGCAAAAAGCGTACATCGATTATTCGATGTCAGTTATTGTAAGTAGAGCATTGCCCGATGTTAGGGATGGCTTTAAGCCTGTCCAACGACGCGTTTTGTATGCAATGTTGAGAGAGGGGTTACTTCATAATCGTCCTTATGACAAGTGTGCAGGTGTTGTAGGGGAAGTACTTAAAAATTACCATCCACATGGCGATAGTTCCGTTTATGATACTCTAGTTAGAATGGCCCAACCTTGGGTTATGAGATATCCATTAGTTGATGGGCAGGGAAATTTTGGTTCTGTGGATGGTGATTCTGCCGCTGCTTACAGATATACCGAATGTAAACTTACAAAGCTTTCAGAAGAACTTCTCAAAGATATTGATGAAGATACAGTTGATTTCGCCCCAAACTATAAAGAAAGCTCAACTGAACCAACTGTTTTACCATCTGCCCTGCCAACCCTTCTTATGAATGGCTCTACTGGCATAGCAGTTGGTATGGCAACAAACATACCTCCACACAATTTAGGTGAACTTATTGATGCGGTTTGTGCAGTTATTGATCAACCAGATATATCAATAGATGAAATAATGCACATTCTCCCTGGTCCCGATTTTCCATCAGGCGGAAGTATTTCAGGTAAATCAGGCATCGAATCTTACATGAAAACAGGTCGTGGCATTGTGCGCATGCGAGGTGCGTTGGAGATCGAAGACTTACCTAATGGAAAGCAGCAACTGGTAATTACTCACATCCCCTACAATGTCAATCGGGCAACTTTAGTAACTCGAATCGCAGATCTCGTAAAAGAAAAAATACTCGATGGAGTAAGCGATCTTCGTGATGAATCTACTGAAACGACCCGTATTGTGGTTGAATTAAAACTTGGTCAAATCGAAAGAGTAACTATTAATAAGCTATTTAAGCTCACCGCACTTGAAAGCAGTTTTGGTGTTATATTGCTTGCGCTCGATCGTCTTAGACCTAGGCAATTGAATATTAAAGAAGCGATACTTTGCTACATCGAGCATCGTAGAAATGTTACTTTGAGAAGAACTCAATTTAGATTAAGAAAAGCTGAAGATAGAGCTCATATTTTAGAGGGCTATAAAATTGCACTAGACAATTTAGATGAATTTGTGCGCATAATTCGTGCTTCTTCTAATAGGCAAGAAGCTAAAGATAAATTAATGGCTCAATTTACACTTAGCGAAAGACAAACTAACGCTATTTTAGATTTACGATTATATCAATTGACCGGAATGGAGCGTGAAAAAATAGACGCTGAATATGCGGAGTTAATGACTATAATTGATGAGCTTAGAAATATCATAGACAACGAAGATGTTCTCTTAGATTTAATCAAAAACGAAATTAATAATCTCAAAGAAATTTACGCGGACAAAAGAAGATGTGAAATTTCAGAATTTGAGTCCGATGTCCGTATGGAGGATTTAATCCCTAATGATGGATGTGTTATAACTGTTACCAAAACAGGTTTTATCAAACGAACTTCAGTTGAGGAATTCAGAGTTCAGAACAGAGGCGGGAAGGGAGTTATTGGAAGTGGTCAAAAAGATGAAGATCCGATAGACATTCTTCATACATGCAATGCCCATGACACACTCATGTTTATCATGAACAATGGCAGAATTTATGTTGAAAAGACTTACGAAATACCGGAAGCCTCCAGAACTTCAAAGGGGAGAAACATTATCAACCTTTTTGAAATGCAAAAGGATGAAAAAATTGCTGCTGTATTGATTATCGACAGTTTTGAATCCGAAGACTCAATAGTTTTATGTACCCAAAAAGGCGTAGTTAAAAAGAGTTTAATCAGAGATTACCGAAACCATCGTAAAGGCGGTATAATTGGCATTAGAATAGATGAAGGAGATCGAGTCTTAAAGGCCATGGTTGCCAAACCTCAAGACCATCTCATTATCCTAACACAGAACGGAAAAGGACTGCGTTTTTCCTGTAATCAACTCAGAGATCAAGGCAGGGCAACTCGTGGTGTAAGGGGTATTCGTCTAAAGTCATCCGATAAGGTTGTAAATATGTTGGTTGTGGATGACTCCAGACTCCTGCTTATTTGTGGGCGCAATGGTCTTGGTATAAGAACGAGATTTGCCTCATTCCTTCCAAACGGTGGTGCAGAGGGAATCGAAGACACTTCTCCACGAAAACGGGGAGGACAAGGGGTAACTGCCATGAACACAGATGCAGTTTGTGATGCACTCAGTGTTGCCCAAGACAGTGAAATTTTATTGCTTACCAAAAAGGGGCAAGCCGTCAGGTGTAAAGTTACTGAAATTCGCGAAACCAATCGTGGATCGAAAGGCGTCAAGTTGATTGGGCTAGCAGACCGCGATCATTTAGTTGGTGTTTCAGAAGTTGTAAAGTTAGACGAAGATCTCTCATCAGATGATGAAACACCTGAAGGCGAGAAGGAGCCAGATATGGATCAGGTATTAACCCAAGAAGAGGTTTAAATTTACCGAATTTTTTAAACGTTTGATTAATAAGAATGTTACCACGCAATCAAACATAGATTGGTGGTAGCTTTTCATAGTACGTAAGCACAAACTTTGTGCTACTTTTTCAATGTCATTAACCAATAAGAACTTTTCACCTAGCGATTGCAGATTGTAGTCACCCAAGTCTGGATAAAGCATTCTATAAATTTTAAGAGTATCAATCCAAGGACCCCAACTCAATTCTCTTCTTCCCATCCCTAGTGAAGGTCTGTAGGGTGCGTGCTCTTTAATGAGATTTCGTTCTACATTGGCGTTGTGTGCAACCCAATAATCTATATCAACATCTACATTATTCTCGATCAACCAATCAAAGAATTTACCATCGGATGGAAGGAACTCACCATGCTTAATAACTTCAAAATCCTCAAAATCGATAAATGATGCTTGCTGGATCCCCGTCTTTCTTGACCCCTCAAAATCAATAACTCGACCTTTAATAAGCTGAAATGATTTCATTTGAGGATTTTTCTAATTTTTGTGTAGAAGCTACAGAATTCATTGCAGGTAAATTACAGGATGCAATTGAGCCTGCGGAATTTTTATTTAAGGAAGACGGAACTGAAGTTTCAACATCCGATTTTTTCATTGAAGACCATTTGAGGACATTAATATGCAAAGAATTCCCTGAGCATGGAATTTTGGGCGAGGAAAGAGATCCCATAAACCCGGATGCAAGTTACAAATGGATCATTGACCCAATTGATGGCACCTATGGATTTATCCGTGGGGTTCCACTTTTTGGCACTCTTGTCGGAATCACCCATAATAATGAGCCTATGTATGGTTTCCTTCGCATCCCAAAGCTATCCAATGTTTGGCTTTCAGGAAATGGTTCCACTGCACTACTGAACGGGAAGGAAATCTACGCAAACTCTTTTACAAATTGGAGTAAGTCGCTCATATTAACAACAGACCAACAAACCATTGAAAATTCTCCTGTGGGAAAGCTTTGGAAAACAGCGCTCAGATTTGGGGCGACTGCCAGGACATGGGGAGATTGCTTCGGCTACTATCTGCTTTGTACGGGAAAGGCTGAGATAATGGCGGATACCTGTTTGAAGCCCTGCGACATTTTGCCACTCATACCTATCCTCAAAGGTGCAGGGTTAGAGGTGCACAAAATAGGATGTTTGGATTACAGCCATGTAATTGCCTGTAAAAAAGGCGTATTTGATCAACTGCAGTAAAATCAGTAAAAATGGAGCGGGCGAAGGGATTCGAACCCTCGACATCCACCTTGGCAAGGTGGT
>ERZ807291.1332-NODE-1332-length-40494-cov-6.951309_pt1 | contig 40494 bp, 38 predicted proteins | sample MGYA00521257_ERZ807291 | MGnify/ENA primary metagenome ERZ807291 (study PRJEB31413, sample SAMN03169783) | marine metagenome | biome: Marine; feature: Water; material: Subsurface seawater | place: North Sea | collected 2011-04-28 | depth 1 m m ...
AGTAGGATCCCAATGAAAAAGACCTTTAAGTTACAACACCCTAAAATCAAGCTACCTCGGGTCGTAGACTCGGTAAAACATGAGATCAGGAAATTCCTTAAGAAAGAACGGGCTAAGACCTTACCCGCTGAAGCCAAATATTGGGGCTTTGATTGTAAATTTGGGGAATCTGAAGAGACTGCTATTGAAGTGCACCTGTCTTCGCTAACGAAAAGTATCGATGAGCTTGTTGAAAAAAATATTACGACCATTTATGTGGAAATTACTGCCAAAGCCATTGAGGCTAGTGGTGCCGCGCCGGCACAGGAGGACTAGTTATCAATAATAATGATATCTTGCGCCGAGTGCGTTACATTTTCGATTTTAGCGATCAGCTTATGCTATCTCTATTTAAGCTCGGCGGATATGAAGGAAATAAACCTGAGCTGGCTACTTGGTTAGCGCGCGAAGGAGAGCCTGAGTTTGTTTTGTGTGAGGATGTCAATCTCGCTAGCTTTCTCAATGGCCTGATTATAAAAAATCGAGGCCCAAGCGAAAAAGGCACACCTGAGCCGGAGCATTTTCTGAGCAATAACAGTGTGCTGCGAAAGTTGAAAATTGCGCTGAGTTTACAGGCGGATGATTTACTTGAGATACTCAAACTAAATGAGTTCACTATGAGCAAGCATGAGTTGAGTGCCCTTTTTCGTCGGCCCGACCATAAAAACTATCGAGAGTGTCTTGATCAAGTGCTGCGCAACTTTCTCGATGGCATGGAAAAGCGTTATCGAAAAAAATAGCTGGCCTCGATTTGGCGACATATTCACCTTGCTAATTGCTTATCCATATGACCATTAATATTAAAAATATAGCGGAAGCTGATATCAGCTGTTCTACTTGTCAGGCTCGCTGTTGTCGCTTAGAGGTGATGATTCTCACCGATACAGGCGTGCCAGATAAACATATTTCAGTCGACAAATGGGGCGCAGAGACGATGCTGCGTCTAGATGACGGTTGGTGCTCAGCGGTAGATCGCGACACCTTTATGTGTTCGATTTATGAACACCGGCCTTTGATTTGTCGTGAATTTGAAATGGGCTCGTATGAATGTGTTGAGGAAAGAGCCGGATAGACAGTATGTCTTAACGGCTATTGCTCCGCTGTTAAGCGTTATGTTTAATAGGGTCCTGTAGGCTCTGGCAAATTTTTAAACTCTCAAACTCTCAAACTCTCAAAATAACAAAAATCTCCCAAAAGGATCTAACCGATGAACGTTCTAATTGTTTTAACCTCACACGACCAATTAGGTGATACGGGTAATAAAACCGGCTTTTGGTTGGAAGAGTTTGCCAGCCCCTATTACTACTTAAAAGATGCGGGCGTGTCAGTTACGCTTGCCTCGCCACTTGGCGGTCAACCGCCGCTTGATCCAAAGAGCCATGAGCCTGATTTTCTAACTGACGATACACGCCGATTTGAGGACGACCAAGCGGCGCAAGATGAACTGGCAAATACGGTCAAATTATCAGAAGTTGAAATGAAAAAATTCGATGCCGTATTTTACCCCGGCGGACATGGCCCACTATGGGACTTACACAATGATAGAGAGTCCATTGCCCTGATCGAAAGCTTTATTGCTGCCGGTAAGCCCGTTGCGACCGTTTGCCATGCACCTGCAGTGTTGTTAAAGGCGAGGGATAAAAAGGGTAATCCGTTAGTAATGGGCAAAAGAGTCACGGGCTTTAGTAACAGCGAAGAAGCTGCGGTGGAGCTAACGGATGTGGTGCCCTATTTGCTCGAAGATGAGCTGATCGCAATGGGTGGCTTATATCAGAAGGTTGAGGACTGGAATCCCCTGGCGGTAGTGGATGGTTTACTTATAACCGGACAAAATCCGGGCTCGTCAGCAGCTGTTGCCGAAGCCTTGGTGAAAGCAATTAATAATCTGCCGTGACAGAGTTTTTTTTACCGACATTCGCAACTCAATAACGAATGATTAAGGTACGCAAAAGCGTCGATCTCTATCGAGAAAAAACCTGCTTTCAACGTTACCCATGCGCGCTCACATGAAAGCGCAATGACAGAGTAGTCAGCATCGCGTTTTGGAGAGCAGCTATAATAAAGCCCATGATAAAATATCAACTCGCAAAGCTTACCGAACTGGATAAACTGAAAGCCTTTCTTTTTCAACACGGCATCAATCCATGGAATCATTTGCCGCTGGATGGCGTCGACAGTGAGTTCGCGTTAATCGCCGCGGGAAAGGCTTCTGCATTAGTTGCTTCTGTTCAAGAGCAGACGATTGGTTTAGCCATTTTTTATCATCCACGCGCACTACCCGAAAACTATCTTGAATTTTCCCATGCACAGTCGACGGTTTATATTGCCGAGGTGGTGGTGCATAAAGATTACAACAGCCGCGGAATTGGCAGTAGTCTGCTATCGCAGGTGATTCAGCGCGCTCCCGACTTAGGCGCCAAGATGCTGTTGCTAGATCGTCATACAGAAAATGTCGCATCGGCGGGCATGATGAGAAAGGCTGGTTTTAAAGAGTTAAGTACTTTTATCGATTTGGATCGCCGTGTTGTCGGCAATCGCAGTACCACTGTTCTTGGTGTTGATTTGAGCTAATGTTTTTTATTTTTTAAATATAAAAAAGGGGTGCCAATTGGCACCCCTTTTTAACGTACTTTTTACTGCTTTTCTTCTGATCAACTCATGACGAGCTTCTTAGAAGTTGTAGCTGTACTTGGCATACCAGAACGCACCACTGAATCCCATTGGGGCAAATTCACTGTAGATATTACCAGCGCCAGCGGCGCCGTTATGCTTTGTGGAACCCGCTTCGTCAAAGATATTGTTGCCACCGATCATAAGCGCAGAACTCTCATTAAGATCGTAAGACACTTCAACATCAACAACGTACTCGCCGTCATAGACCATACCTTGGTTTGAATCGAACCAGTCACCGTAGTAAGAGACACGGGCAAGAGCGCGCCAGCCGTCCATCATATGGTTGGCAGACACGTTATAACGTGTGTCAGGTGACATCTCTTCGATCGAACGCTCACGGTCATCATCGATATATTCGCCGCGAGAAGTGATCTCAGTTGTAGTGTGGTTATAGGCCAAATTCCACGCAGTCGTGCCGCCCATCCAATCAGTGCTTGTCGACATTACCAGATCAATACCACTGGTCTTGGTCTCAAAGTCGTTGGTGAAGAAACGGAACACAGCGATATCATCGGCACCCGAAACGCCAGATGCTGTCAGCGTAGCAATATCGGCCGCTGAGAGGCTGAAGTCTTTTGACAGAGTCAGACGATCAGTCACATCAATGTTGAAGTAATCGAAGGTGATATCAATCTCACCAACGCTGCCATAAAAGCCGACAGTGTAGTTCTCAGACTCTTCTGGCTGCAGCGCTTCCGCACCGGCAAATGCCGCAACAGGGTTGCTCGCTGGAATAACACCTTTGTTCACTAACTGGTTTGTGGCAGTGTCGATCAGCGTAGAGATATTAGACGCATTCAACTGGCCTGCAGTAGGTGCTTTAAAACCGGTGCTCAATGTAGCGCGAATACCGAAATTGTCATCCAGCTTGTAATTAGCACCCAACTTATAATTGGTCGTGCTACCAAAGCCATCAAAGTCTTCAAAGCGAACTGCAGCAGCTAACAGAAGATCTTCACTCGCATCCCACTCTCCATCTATATAGATAGCATCGTTCGAACGATCAAAGTCACCCGCGATATCAGGAGAGAAGCCTGGGAAACCATTAGTTGACGTGCTAAAACCTTGAACACCAAGGCCGCCGTCAATGTAGGATTCTTCTTGACCAGCGCCAATAGTAAACTCTTCAGTACGATGCTCAGCACCAAAAGCGATATTGACTGTTTCACTCAACGCGTAAGTAAAGTCAGCGTTAAAGTTCACGTCAGTCTGACGGTACAGACCTGGATCGAAGTTGCGCGGAGTATTCTCACCAAGGCTCGCATTAACTGTATTGTTAATGTAGAAGTCGCCTTCGTTTTCACCACGATACGCACTCACATCCCAAGTCAAACCGTTATCCAACTCACCTTTTAAACCCATCATAAAGGTGATGTCAGTAACAGTGCCACCAAAGCGAGGAGTAAAGCCGCCGGGAATGGTTTCGTTAAAGTTAAAGCAATTATTATCAGCTTTGAGGCCAGTAATTGCTGCAGCAAGCGCTGCACTGGTTGGATCTGAGGCATCTACAGCATACTGATCGCAGTTACCTGACATATCACCAGTTGTATCAGCGACCAGCAAGTTGCCGTCACTGGCATAAACGCCACCGCGATTAGTAGGATTACGGAAGTAGAATCCACCATCGACATCTTTACTCGCGTAGTTGGCATAACCATACAGCTCAACCTTGTCAGTCAGCTGAGTGCCAAAATTGACGAACAATTTAAGATCGTTATCAACAAACGGACGACCCCACTTCTGCGCAGGATCTGCAACGGGGTAACCGGCTGCGATTAGCGCTGCCGCATCATCACGCTGAACTGAACGAACAGTTTCATCAGATGAACCGTACTCAAGTGTGACATTGGCAAAACCGTTGGCGCCCAGCTCCATACCCATGTTACCGGCGAAGTAAGCCATTTGGCCATCGCCTTCGCTGTACTCACCCATGCGGATTTCAGCGCTACCGCCTTCACTTGCATCTTTAAGTTTAAAGTTGATAACACCGGCAAGCGCATCAGAACCATAAAGTGCTGCTGCACCGTCACGTAACACTTCTACGCTTTTCAGTGCCATACCGGGAATAGTTGAAACATCAGCACCGTGAGAACCGTCTGAGATACCACCAGCAGACCAAACGATAACGCTTGCTCTGTGACGACGCTTGTTATTTACCAAGATCAAAGAGTGATCTGGCGCCATGCCACGAAGCTGGAATGGACGAACCAAAGTCGCCGCGTCACTAATAGGCTGATCATTGACTGAGAAAGAAGGAACAGAGTTACGCAGCAAATTAGCTACGTCCATATCACCCTGATTGGTCAGTTCGGCACTGCTGATTACATCGACTGCAGCGACAGTGTCAGTCGCTGAACGTGCTTTGGCGCGACTACCGGTGGTAACAATTTCTTCAACCATAGCGTCTTGTGCAAACGCAACGGTTGGGAACACAGCAGTGCTCGCAATAATGGCCGCAGCCATTGAGGTTAATTTCCAAATAGAAGTGGTTTTCATAAATCTCCCCCGAGATAGATGTAAGAGTATCATTTAAAATTTTATTGAAAGCGGTCTTTTGGTACTACAAACCTCGTCTAGGGTACCATATTGCAGGTGAATTTTTGTTTTTATTTTTATTCGCCTGCATCCATTGACTCTGCCGAGTGCAGCATTCTCTTAGGCTTCTATTATAGAGCGAGATCATAAACACCGTGACGATGATGCCGCCAAAAAAAGCACTATTTAGCGACAACAATTACTATAATCTTGCACAATCACTTTGGTTCAGAGGGTTGTCTTAATGTCAGAGTTCAAAATCCACAAAGGTTCCTGTCATTGCGGTGCGGTGCAATTTGAGATCGATGCGCCAAGCCATTTACATGCGCATGCCTGTAACTGTTCGATCTGTTATCGCAGCGGCGGTGACCAGATGATTGTTCCAGCGTCCAAATTTCGTTTGCTCTGCGGTGAGGAGGCAATAACGACTTATACCTTCAATACCGGCGCAGCACAGCATACCTTTTGTAAACACTGCGGTATCAAAGCATTTTATACACCGCGCTCTAATCCAGATGGTTTTAGCGTCAATCTGCGCTGTCTCGATCGCAGCCATGTTGAGTCTATTGAGGTGGATATTTTTGACGGCCAAAATTGGGAGCAAAATGCCGCTGCACTAGCCCACCTTTCTCGCGACGGTTAATGTAGTATGCTGGGCTGAGATTGAAATCCCGCGACATATTAATAACGAATAGGGCACAACTGTGAATAAACAACAGGGCCAGTTCTATCTCTTCAGCCAACGGCGCTTTTTGCCATTTTTTATCACCCAATTTCTGGGTGCACTCAACGACAATCTATTTAAAAATGCCTTGCTGGTGATTGTCGTCAGCAGCGCATCTGCCTCTGCGAGCAATACTAATTTTCTCACCAATCTGGCCGCGGGTCTGTTCATACTGCCTTACTTCCTTTTTTCTACCACTGCCGGCCAGCTAGCTGATAAATATGATAAAGCCTGGCTGATCCGGCGGGTTAAATTTGCCGAAATTATTATCATGCTGGTGGGCTGCTATGCACTTTACAGCAGTAATATCGCGATGATGTTAAGCGTTTTATTTTTACTCGGTGTGCAGTCTGCCTTTTTTGGTCCGATCAAGTATTCAATTATTCCGCAACACCTAGCCGCTGCAGAGTTAATGGCCGGCAATGCACAGGTGGGAATGGGTACCTTTGTTTCAATTCTGGTCGGCACGCTCATGGGCGCGTGGCTGGTAAGCTATGAGGGCGGTGCATTGTTGGTCGGGGGGCTGGCAATTACAGTCGCGCTGGTCGGCTGGCGGGCCAGCTGTTTCATTCCCGATGCGCCGGCGGACAAAGGCGATATTCGTATCAGTCTCAATCCAATCGCCGAAACCGCGCGCAATATGGCCCTTGCTCGAGAAAATATGACCGTGTTCTACTGCATTATGGGCATCTCTTGGTTTTGGCTGTTCGGCGGTAGTTTTTTAACTCAGGTACCCAATTTCGCCGTCACCGTACTACAGGGACATGCGACGCTGATTTCGGTGCTTTTAGGCGCCTTTATTATCGGCGTTGCCATTGGCTCGATTCTCTGCGCCAAAGTATCCGGCCAACAGGTCGAACCCGGTCTCATCCCGCTTGGTGCAATAGGCCTGACGCTGTTTAGCGGCGATCTTTTCTTCGCATCGGAGAGCTATCAACTGACCAATGTCGGTAGTAGTGACGTTATGCCGTTGGAATTTTTTGGCCTCAGCGGTGGTATTCGCATTTTTATCGATCTCGCCGCCATCGGCATGTTTGGTGGCATTTTTATTGTCCCGCTCTACGCCATGGTGCAATCGCGTTCGGCCAGCAATAAACGAGCACGGGTCATCGCGGCAAACAATGTCTTCAATGCGGTATTTATGGTGACCGGTGCATTAGTGGGCATTGTCTGCTTGAGCGTTATGCAGCTAACGATTCCACAATACTTTGCCCTGATGTCGGGTGCCAACATCGCTTTTTTAATGCTCTTGATTTGGCGGGTACCGGAATTCAAGGTACGCTTTTTAATCTGGATAACCAATAACCGCGAATAGACCGGCGCTAAATTGTTAAACTGGCACATCGTTTAATTAGGAACCCAACAATGAAACTCTCATCAAAAATAATTCTCGGCATGGTACTCGGCGTTATCGTCGGCCTCATTCTCAACCTGGTCAACGACGGTAGCGATTCAGGACCCTTAACGGCCTGGGTAGTGGAATATATTTTTGATGTTGTCGGACGTATTTTTATCGCCTCACTGAAACTCTTAGTGGTACCGCTGGTATTTGTCTCGCTGGTCTGTGGCTCGGCAGCCATGGGCGAAAATATCAAAATGGGGCGCATCGCATTTAAAACCCTGAGTCTCTACCTGTTTACCACAGCGGTAGCGATTACCATCGCCCTGACCCTGGCAAATATTATTAATCCCGGCGTCGGTATCGATACCACCGCCGTGGCGACCTATAGCGCCCCCACACCACCGTCTTTCAAAGACGTATTGATTGGCATTTTCCCGACAAACCCAATTAAAGCTATGTCAGACGGCAATATGTTGCAGATTATTGTCTTTTCGATTCTGGTGGGCGTAGCAATAACGCAGGCTGGCAATGCCGGCAAATCGACCCTGGCAGGCTTCCAGAGCTTTAATGATGTGATTATGCGCATGGTCACGATCCTGATGCACCTGGCGCCCTATGGTGTTTTCTGTCTACTGGCAAAGCTGTTTACCGAGGAAGGTTTCTCGGCGATACGCAATTTGGCGCTCTATTTTATGACGGTAACGCTGGTGTTGGTGATCCATGCAGGGGCGGTCTACACCAGTATTTTCAGCCTGCTAACACGCCTAAATCCCCTGGTTTTATTAAAAAATATGCGCCCGGCAATGTTGTTTGCTTTTAGTACTTCCTCGAGCAATGCGACCATGCCGGTGACCATGAATGTAATGGAAAAACGCGTTGGTGTTGACAACTCGATCGCCTCATTTACGGTGCCACTGGGCGCGACCATCAATATGGATGGCACCGCCATTATGCAGGGTGTTGCCACCGTATTCATTGCTCAGGCCTACGGTTTGGATCTTGGCATGAGTGAATATCTGGCGGTCATTGCCACGGCCACTCTGGCCTCGATAGGTACCGCTGGCGTGCCCGGCGTGGGGCTGATTATGCTGTCGATGGTGCTGCAACAGGTGGGCCTGCCGGTAGAGGGCATTGGGCTGATTATCGGCGTTGATCGCCTGTTGGATATGATGCGCACCGTGGTCAATATTACCGGTGATGGCATGGTCACAACGGTGGTGGCGAAAAGTGAGGGATTGCTCGATGAGACCGTCTTCTATGAGGTCTCCGATCGCGACGAGTACAGCAGCTAACCTTGCTCGCTGGCGCTCAGCAGAAACCGCCACCTCAACATCCAGCTCAGCTCTGCATGCGTATAATGTTGCAATAAAGAATTGCGGGCAAATGAATCGCAATCGTCAACTAATACGTCTGATTCACGTTGATGAGCGGCTATACAGATAATCGACTCAAAGGTCCGGCTGGAACGCTCAGCCTGACACTGATCTCACCGGGTTTGCCGCGCTCAAAAAAATAGCGGTGAGATCCATTTTCATCATTAAAAAGGGTTGTACATGCCACTGTCTAACCGCAAAGGAAAAGTAACCTTTACCGTGCTTGTCACCGGTATTTTGTTTATTGTCGGGGTCGCAACGCTGAAGCCGAAGCCCGAGAGAGCAAAACGTGAGCCGCCACCACTGTTAATGGTTGAGGTTATCGATGCTGCACCGAAGGCGCTAAGCCCCACCATTGTGTCGCAGGGTACAGTGGCACCAAAGCGAGAAATCGATCTGGTTTCTCAGGTCTCGGGCAAAGTCATTGGCGTAGCCGAGAGCTACGCCAGTGGTAGTTTCTTTCGTGCGAGTGACAAGCTGATCCAGCTAGAACCCGACGACTATCAGTTTTCGGTTGTCCGCGCCAAAGCTCAGGTTGCCAAAGCAGAAGAGCAAGTAGCCATCGAAAAAGGCCGCTCACGTCAAGCCAAGCGCGAGTGGCGCGATCTCGGCGACAGCACCGCCAATGCGCTGTTTTTACGTCAACCGCAACTGGCGGCAGCAGAAGCCGCCCTTGAGTCGGCCCGCGCCGATCTCGCTAAAGCTAATCTCGACCTCAATAGAACCTCAATAACGACGCCATTCCAGGGACGCATCAGACAGACTTTTGTCGATCTTGGGCAGTACATTACGCCGGGAACGCGGATCGCGAAAATTTATAGCACTGATGTGGTCGAAGTGCGCCTGCCACTGACGGATCGTCAGGCATCACTGATTGATCTGCCGGTCACCTTCGAAAATGCCGATACCATCAACTACCCCAGCGTGACTCTGCGCAGCCGTGTTGGCGGCAAAGATTATACCTGGCAGGGAAAAATCGTTCGCACCGACGCCTCTATCGATATTCAGAGCCGCATGACTTACGCCGTGGCCGAAGTGCAAAATCCGTTTAAAGAAGATCCAGGCAGCGATCGGCCGCCGCTAAGTATTGGGCTTTTTGTTGAGGCGGAGATTTCAGGCCGACAGATGGCCAATGCAGTAGAGCTTCCCAAAAATATTCTCTATCGCGGCAATGAAGTGTTAGTGCTGAATGATAATGATGAAATCAGTTTTCTGACTGTCTCGGTTGTGCAGTCCGATAGCGACTCTTTGGTCACCAACACGCTCAAACCAGGAACGCGTATTGTCGGGACACGAATCGCGTTGCCCGTCCCCGGCATGCGCGTAGATACCTCGGCGACCGCAACCGCGGATACCCGCCAAGCCAAGGACGGTGATCTGCTATGAATGCCTCGATTGCCTGGTTCGTGCGCAATCCGATTGCTGCAAACTTATTGATGCTACTCATTCTTGCCTCCGGCATTATTGGTGCCATGGGAATGGGTAAAGAAGTCTTTCCCTCGACACCAGTTAACTTTATCACCGTCAGCATGCCCTATCCCGGCGCCGGGCCGCGCGAGGTTGAAGAGCAAATTGTTGTGCGCATTGAAGAGGCGATCTACACCCTCGAAGGTATCAAGCATATTCGCGGTCAAGCGCGTCAGAGCCGTGGATTGGTTACCGTCGAGGTCGAAGATGGCTACGACATGACCAAGATGCTCAATGACATCAAGGCACGGGTCGATTCCATTATCACCTTCCCCAGCGATGCAGAACGCCCCATTGTCCGTGAGGAGATAGCGCGTGAGGAAGTGATCCGCGTTGCTCTGTTTGGCGATGCCGGTGAAGCGGTACTAAGGGAATATGGCCAACGCATCCGCAATGATTTGGCTGCGCTGCCCAATGTTGATTTTGTTGAACTGTGGGGCGTGCGTGAACCACAGATCGATATTGAGCTGTCTGAAATCGATATGCGTCGCTACGGAATTTCATTCGACAATGTGGTCAGTGCCGTTCGCCAGTCTTCGCTTAACCTACCCGCCGGAACGATCCGTGCTGACAGCGGCGACATTCAGATTCAAACCCGTGGTCAGGCCTACTTTGAGGAAGATTTTAACAATATCATCATTTCCAGCCGTGCTGACGGCACCGAAATTAGAATCGAAGATGTGGCAACGGTTATTGATGGTTTCGAAGAACGTAACCTGCGCACTCGCTTTAATGGTCGCAATGCCATTTTCCTCGGTATTAGCGTCGGCAAAAATCCAGATGTCGTGGCGACCACCGACGCCGTGAAAGCGTATGTCAATGCTGGCTCAACCTTCTTGCCACCGGGCTTGCAGATGGAGACCTGGAAAGATTATTCCAATATGTTTTCTGGCCGTCTGGCACTGTTGTCTAAAAATGCCTTTGGCGGTCTGATCCTGGTGTTTGTAGTGCTAATGCTTTTTTTGCGTCCACAGCTGGCTTTTTGGGTAGCTCTGGGTATTGCCATCGCCTATATGGGGGCGCTGTGGATCTTGCCCAGTATTGGGCTGACACTTAATATGATGTCGATGTTCGCATTTTTGCTGATTCTCGGCATTATTGTCGACGATGCGATTATTGTCGGTGAGAGTATTTATCGCCATCAACAGCTTGGCTATGATGGCGAAACAGCCGCTCGGCTGGGAACTCAATCGGTTTCCAAGCCTGTTCTGCTGGCGGTTGTCAGCACCATGATTGTGTTTCTACCAATGCTGTTTTTACCCGGAATATGGCCCAAATTCCTCTGGGCGATTCCGACCGTGACAATGGTTGCACTGACATTCTCACTGATTGAGTCATTCTGGATACTGCCCTCTCACTTGGCAAAAATGCAGCCTGAAAAACCGCCAACCACCAAGTTGGGCATTGCCGTTCGAAAAGTTCGCCAAGGCTTTGCCGACGGTCTGGTTTCTTTTGCCGATAATATCTACACACCATTCTTAGAGCGCGCTCTCAACTGGCGGGCGCTGACCCTTATTGGGTTTTGCCTGGCATTTGTACTGTCTATCACGTTAGTCAGCGCTGGCTACATTCAGCAACGCTTTATGCCCGACGTACCATCTGATTTCATCTCCATGCGCATTGTCATGCCAGATGGCTACGCGGTGGAAGGCAAGGTTGACATCACACAGAGAGCCGAGCGCGCGGTAAAACTGTTGGCAAACGATCCAATCATAAAAGAGCAGATAGACACCGATAATCTGGTCGCTAATCAGCTGTCATTTATGTACGGCGATACCATTCGCTTGCTGCTGGAGTTGCAACCCGACATGAGCGGGGAGATCAATCCCAATCTGGTCGGCGAGCGCTGGCAGAGCCTGATTGGAGACATCCCTGAGGCCAAGACCTTTAGTGTCGATGCATCAGCTGCAGGTCGCGATGGCGGAGCTCGCATTACAGCTGTATTGACGTCAAACAACCTTGATCAACTGACGGCGGCTGCGCTGTTCCTCAAGGAGCGTATGCGTGATATTCCCGGTGCGCGAAATATCCGTGATGACGTCCACTCCGGGCGCTCTGATATTGATATTAACCTGCGCCCCTATGCGAATAATTTTGGCATCGGCTTATCCGATGTTGCTCGCCAGGTGCGTCAGGGGTTTTATGGTGCCGAAGCTCAGCGAGTGCCGCGCGGCCGCGACGATGTTCGGGTGATGGTGCGCTATCCAAAAGAGGATCGCGCTCAGGTCGACACCCTGGATACCATGCGTATTCGCACCCCCAGCGGTGCCGAGGTACCGTTCTACTCGCTGGCAGAAGCCTCATATGTGCCCGGTTACACGCGGATTAATCGACAAGATCGTCAACGCAGCGTCAAGGTGTCTGCCAAGGCGACAGCAGGAAAATTGACTGTCGATGAAATGGCTAAGATCCTGTTTGGTGAAATCGGGCCAGAACTGCAACGCCTCTACCCTGAAGTCTATTTAAATAAAGATGAACAGCTCGCCGAGCAAGATGAATTCTTTGCCACGGCAACAAAACTCTTTTTCCTGGCGCTGGGGATGATCTACATTCTGATGGCGGTGGAATTCAAATCCTACCTCAAGCCATTGGGGGTGCTGTCAGCAGTTCCTTTCGGCATTATGGGCGCCGTGTTCGGCCACTTTATTATGGGCCTGAGCTTTAGCGTGCTGTCATTCCTCGGCATACTTGCCGCGTCCGGTGTGGTCGTGAATGACAATCTCGTGCTGATAGACCGGATTAATCAACTGCGTGCAGAGGGCATTGCCGTTAAAGACTCGCTGATACGAGCCGGCCAAGAGCGGTTTCGGCCGATCATTCTCACCTCACTGACCACCTTTATAGGTCTCGCGCCGATACTGATGGAAACCAGTGTGCAAGCACGTTTCCTCATTCCAATGATCGCCTCACTGGCATTTGGCGTTCTGTTTGCAACGGTGGTGACTCTGGTCTTTGTGCCCTGCCTCTATCTCTCCGGGGCAAATTTAAAAGCGCGCTGGGCGGGTAACACGCTGCAACCAGCTGGTGATGCTAGTGCGGAAGGCGGTGCCTGACGGACACTGGATCGTTCAGTGCGGAAGTTGCACGCGACTTAATAATAGGCGGTAGGGGTGGTGGTGAGCACCATCGGTGCAGCCACCTCTTCGCGCTTAACAACACCGCACAGCTGCTCGACCAACTCAAGAGCAAAGTCCAGTGCAGTGGCCGGCCCCTGGCTGGTGATGCAATTGCCATCAACCACCACCCGAGCAGCACCATCGACGACATTGGCCTGAAGCGACTGCTGAAAGTTAGGGTGACAAGTCGCGGTCTTATCCAAGAGTAATCCTTTCGAAGCCAGCACCAGCGCGGGAGCTGCACAAATAGCCGCGAACAGTTTGCCCTGTGCAGCCTGATCACGGAGCATTGTGTCGAGTAAAGGGTGTTCCGCGAGATGCTCTGAACCGGGCAGTCCACCGGGTAACGCAATCAGATCATAATGGTTGCCAACGCAGTCCTCTAGGGTTGTGTCTGCGACCATTTTGGTGCCCCATGATGCCGAGATCTGCAACGTTCCATCGCCGTTGGCACTCGCAACGGTGACCGCTACGCCCGCTCTGCGGAGCACATCAATAATGGTGACTAGTTCAATTTCTTCACTTCCCTCAGCGACGGGAACAAGTGCTGTTTTATTCATGGTTTTCCCTTTTGATCCGTTACCGACATACGTTACACTGTGCCGCAAATCATTCACACTGTCACGGATTTGGCATGAAAATCTACATAATAAAAAGTCATGATGGAAGCATACTCAGCAAAGACCTCGAGTGGGTTGATGGCGCTGATGCTAAGCTACTTTTTAACGCTCCTCACCGCGATATTGCGCTCAATCAACTGATTGAATTAAACGCAAAAAACATCCATTTACGGGCCCAGATTATTGAGTGCGACGCTGATAAGAAAGGCCGGCCGACGCTTCTTTTAGAGACTGCAGCGATGCAATCAAACGTCCCCGCCAATAACGACCAATACAACGCGGCCTAGCTGGGAGCTGATGCTTGTCATTTGAAAATCGTCTTGCAGCGCTTGAGGGCGCCAACAACGCCTCTCTGCTGAAAAATATTGCTCGCGGAATAGAAAAAGAGAGCCTTCGAGTCGAGGCCAGTGGCCATCTGGCTAAAACGCCTCACCCAGCAGCACTGGGTAGCGCGCTGACACATCCGTCGATTACAACTGACTATTCCGAAGCGCTGCTGGAATTTATTACCGCACCGTCCACCTCAATTGATCAGGTGCTTAAGGAACTTGAAGAGATCCATAACTACACCTATCAACATATTGGTGATGAACTGCTGTGGGTAAACAGCATGCCCTGTCAGTTGGGCGACGATAACAGCATCCCGGTGGGTCAATACGGTAGTTCGAACATTGGACAGATGAAAACGGTCTATCGGCTGGGCCTCGGTCATCGTTACGGTCGCGTGATGCAGTGCATTGCCGGAATTCACTACAATTTTTCGGTACCAGATGAACTGTGGCAACAACTGCAGGTGCTGGAAGGAAATCGGCAATCGTTAAAAGATTTCAAAACCGATGGCTACTTTGCCCTGATCCGCAATTTTAGACGCTATTTTTGGCTACTATTGTATCTGTTTGGCGCCGCGCCGGCGGTGTGTAAAAGTTTTGTTCGCGAGCGGCCCCATGATCTTCTCCCCTTTGGCGATGACAGTCACAGTCTTCATCTGCCTTACGCCACTTCGCTGCGCATGGGCAACCTCGGATACCAGAGTGACGCACAGAGTTCACTGGTAATCTGTTACAACGATATCGGTCAGTACAGCAAAACGCTCACGGGGGCGCTGGAAACACCTTATCAGCCCTATGAAGAGATCGGCCTGAAAGACGAGCAAGGCAACTATCAGCAGTTGACAACCAATTTGCTGCAAATCGAAAATGAGTTTTACAGTCCAATACGACCGAAGCGAACCGCTAATGAGGGTGAAACGCCCCTCGAGGCCCTGCAAAAAAATGGTGTCGAGTATATCGAGGTGCGCTGCATTGACGTCAATCCACTGGCGCCCTGTGGCATTGACAAGCAGACGATTCAGTTTCTGGATACCTTCTTATTATTCTGCCTGCTCAAAGAGAGCCCGCAAACTAACAACGCTGAATACCAGCAAATTACTGAGAATCAGCGCCGCACTGTCGCTCAGGGCCGCGATCCTGAAATGGAGCTGGTCGATGGCGACAGACAGCGGAACTTAGTCGAGTGGGGGTTATCGCTAATTTCGCAGATGCAGCCCGTTGCCACATCACTGGATAATGCCAATGGCACCGAAGAGTACAGCGCCACCGTTGCCGCCATGAGCGACCGTCTTAAGGACAGTAGCCTGACCCCCGCAGCAATATTGCTAGACGAAATGAAGCAAAATAACGAGACTTACTATCGCTTGGCCATGCGCAAAGCGCAGGAGCATCGTGAGCATTTCCGCGGCAAGGTACTGGAGACGCAGATCGCCGATGAATACCGTCGCCTGGCGGAGGAGTCAACGCGTAAACAGCAAGAAATTGAAGCGGCCGACTCGCTGTCATTCGACGACTTCCTCGCCAGCTATTACCAATAAACAATCGGCCACAAAACAGCTAGTCCAAGGAGCGAAGAGTGAACCTGCCCAACAACCGAACCATCAGCCTTACCATGGCGGCCGCCTGCGCCGGTTTAATGGCCATTGCAATCCTCTATTTTCAGCATCACCTTAAACTCGAACCCTGCTATCTGTGCATTACCCAACGCGTGTTTGTTATTACTGTGGGGGTGATTTTTTTGCTCTCTGGCGTACACAATCCAGCGCCGACAGGGCAGAAAATCTATGCAGCTCTGGCGGCTCTGGCGGCTATTGGCGGCGGCTTTTTCTCCGTTAAACAGCTGTGGTTGCAGAACTTGCCAGAAGACAAAGTCCCCGCCTGCGGGCCTCCGGTCGACTACCTCTTCGACGCCTTCTCGGCCTCCGAGGCAGTGAGCATGCTGCTCCGTGGCGACGGCAACTGTGCCGAAGTACAGTGGCAACTACTTGGAATCAGCATGCCAGGATGGGTATTGCTGAGCTTTATCGGCCTGGCTGGCGCTGCCCTTTTTCAACTGCTGCGCAAGTGAAAAAACTCGCCATCGGCCTGCTGATTCTCGTCCTTTTCCAATGGCTAGGAGAGCTCGGCGTAAGAGTATTCAAGCTGCCGATTCCCGGCGCATTACTGGGGATGATTTTTTTACTTATCCTGCTAAGTGTGAATAAATCACTTTTACCCTGGCTAGAAACCGCCAGTAGTCAGCTTATCCGTTATATCGCTCTATTATTTGTACCCATAACGACTGGAGCATTTTTTCTAGGGCCGACTATTTCCAATGACATGCCAACGATTTTAGCCGTTTTAGCCATAGCGACGGTACTTGCCCAGTGGTTTATGGCGATCATCATCAAGTCTGTGAGCGCCGCTGATGATTGAGATGGCAGTGCAACAGTGGCAGCTTATCAGTGGTACGTCGTGGCCATTAATGCTGACGATAAGTGGATTTGCCGTTTGCTTTTGGTTCTATCAACGCTGTGGTCAACGTTCTCTCTTGCACCCACTGCTGATTGCGACGCCGCTTATTTATCTGGCGATGAGATTAATCGAGCTCGACTTCAGTACCTATTATCAGGGCAACGGTGTCTTAAACTGGTTGTTGGGCCCAGCGACAGTAGCACTGGCTGTGCCCCTCTCACATCAACTACGCCAACTACCCAAGCTGTTTAAGCCCCTCACTGCTGCACTGCTACTCGGCGGTCTGTTCGCGACCTTTATCAATCTGTTGTTGATTAAATTATTCGGGCTTAGCGATACTATCCTGCTATCACTCGCCGCAAAGTCGGTGACCTCACCAATCGCCATCGGTCTGACACAGCAGATTGGTGGCCTCGCCAGCTTGCTCGCCGTCGCTACAATGGTTACCGGACTGATTGGCATTGTGGTGGCAAGAAGTCTTTTTCGTATGACCAATATCGATGATGACCGTTGGCAGGGTGTCATTCTCGGCGTAACCGCCCATGCTATTGGTACCGCCAAAGCATTTGAGACCAGTCCGCGCTGTGGAGCCTTCGCAACATTGGGTATGGGCATAAACGGAATCTGGACATCACTTTTTTTACCTGCATCGATTGGTCTTTTTATCCGCTAAGTATTTATTGTTGGATACAAAACAAAGTACACTATTAATCCATTAGGGAGTGATGAGGTTACCAAGGCATGTTAAAAGATCTGCAAATATTAGAACAACACTGGGGCGGTGTCAGCGACATCGTCGATCGCTGGCTGGAAGAGCGCCGTGAGTTGCTGGTGAAATACTGTGATCTGATTGAGATTCATGACTTCGACAGCGCTAACCGCGGCCATGGAGATAAGCTGCAACGATTTTGCGAGGTCATGGTTGACTACGTATCGGTCGGGCATTTCGAAGTGTACGAGGAGCTGGTTAAAGAAGCCAAAGCGTTCAGTGACAAGGAAGGACTTAAAACCGGCGTTGACCTGATGGACAGGATTCAACCTTCTACCGAAGCGGTGTTGGATTTTAATGACAAGTATTTGGCCACTGACGATCTCGATAGCCTAGCGAGAGATCTCTCAGTTGTTGGTGAGGCACTTGAACAACGCTTTGAGTCGGAAGATAAAATGATTGAAGTGCTGCACAATGCGCACCTTGAACAGCTACAGGACAATGCACAGCGACTAGATAGCAGTTCGGCACCAGCTTAGTCATCACGCAAGATCTCACACCTTAGTGAGCCCCTGCTAAACAGTAAAAAGCCCCGATGGTTCGGGGCTTTTTATTGGCTGCGCTGCTAGCCGCGATCAACTAGCACCTGCAGGTCTTAATCAACGCGTCTAACCTTCAGAACCGACATTAGCATTCAACAATTCCACTTCAAAAATCAGTGTTTGATTTGGTCCTATTGGACCCGTTCCGCCAGGGCCGTAGGCCAGATCGGCTGGAATATACAGCTCCCACTTAGCGCCCTCTGACATCAACTGCAGCGCCTCTGTCCAGCCGGCAATCACCTGAGTGACGCCAAATTGCGCCGGCACACCGCGCTTGATTGAACTGTCAAATTCCGTGCCGTCCAGCAAGCGACCCGCATAATGAACCTCGACAACACTGTCGGCGGTAGGGGTAGCACCCGTGCCAGCAGTGATCACTTTATACTGTAAACCGCTTTCGGTCGTCATCACACCTTCTGCGGCACCATTGGCGGCGAGAAACTCGACACCTTCTTTAAGGTTGCCCTCAGACTGCATCGCCATCGCCTGTTGATCGGCCTGTTGCATCTCGTCGCGCTTGGCCGTCATCTCAGTTTCGAAACGTTGAATCGTTTCGGCAATCATCTCTTCGCTCAACGCTGGCGATTTGTCATCCAGACCGTCGACAAAGCCGCTATTAAACGCCTCAGCGTCGATCTCCAGACCAATACCGCGAATATTTTTACCATTGTCCAGACCCAGCAGATAACTGATGCGCTGGCTATGGCTCTCCAGACTGACGTCGGCTGCCGCCTCCGCAGATGATCCCGAAGACTGAGACTCGCACGCAGCAAGAACAAACAGCACAGCGATGGGTAGCATTTTTACGATCTTCATTTTAATTTCCTTAACAATGGGTTCGGTCTATAGATTTGATCTAAAAGACCGATCTGAATTAATGTTGCGGCACAAGTTTAAGGTATTTCCGGTAACGTATCGACTAACTTATTAATCTCGTTAGCCGACTCAACATTGCACTTAGCCGACAAGTGATGTCATCCTAATTTGCTGTAAAGCAGGTCCCAAACACCGTGACCGAGCCGTTCGCCGCGCTTTTCGAACTTGGTCAGTGGTCGGTAGTCTGGTCGCGGCGAATACTGCTGCTCGCCGACGCAATTTCTATAGCCCGGCGCCTCTTCCATCACTTCGAGCATCTGCTCAGCATAGTGCTGCCAATCGGTGGCCATATGCAGAATGCCATTCGGCTCGAGCTTGTCGCGGATCAACTGAATAAAAGTAGGCTGCACAATGCGTCGCTTATTGTGCTTCTTTTTATGCCAGGGATCGGGAAAGTAAAGCTGCAAGCGGTGAAGGCTGGCGGCCGGTATACATTCATTGAGCACATCGGTGGCATCCGCAAGGTACACGCGCAAATTGGTAATCTGCTGTTCTGCGGCACTGGAAATCAAACGGCCAACACCAGGCGGATGCACTTCGATACCAATAAAGTCTTGCTCAGGTGCAGCGGCCGCCATCTCCAGTAGAGAGTCGCCCATACCGAAGCCTATCTCGACTACCAGAGGTGCGTGGCGACCAAAAATAGCCACGGCATCAATTAAACCATCATCGAGCTTTAAGCCATAAAAGGGCCAACTGGTATCAAACGCGTTGCGCTGACCTTCGGTCATGCGGCCGGCGCGCACGACGTAGCTGCGAATCGACTTCTTGCGATACTCGGGCCTAAAATCTGCTCTAGAGTCGGCTTTAGTGTCCATTAATCTTCGGCGCTGGTTGCGGTAAACAGTAATAACCAGCCGGCAATAAAGGCACTGCCACCCACGGGGGTGACGAGTCCAAGCAGACTGATGCCAGAGACCGCGATCAGATAAAGCGAACCGGAAAAGAGCACAATGCCGAGCATAAAACAACGTGCCGCCCAATGCAGCGAGCGTTGATTGAGCGGAAGATTAATCGCGCCGAGCAGTGCGAGGGTGTGAATAAAATGATAGAGCACCGCGGTCTGATAGATGTCCATCATTTGCGGCGACAACGAATCTTTCATGCCATGTGTCGCAAATGCACCCAGCATCACAGCGAGTGCACCACTGAGAGCAGTAAGTCGAATCCAGAGTAGTTTATCCATAGCAATAAAAAAGCCGCTCTAAGCGGCTCTTGGTCTCATATAAAGTGACGTTAGGCTTCCATTATTCCGCGAACTTTCTTCATCGCGTTTTTCTCTAACTGGCGAATGCGTTCTGCAGAGACACCGTATTCATCGGCCAACTCATGAAGGGTAGCCTTGCCATCATTTAACCAGCGGCGCTGAATAATATCTCGGCTGCGCTCGTCGAGGTTTTTCACCGCATCGACGAGACGGGTGGTGTTATCAACTTCCCAGTCATCATTTTCGGCGAGTTGAGCGGGATCAGCACTCTTATCTTCGAGAAAAAATACCGGTGCCTGAAAACTGCTGTCGTCATCATCGTTGGCAGGCGCATCAAAGGCCGGATCACGTGCAGTGAGACGCATTTCCATCTCCATAACATCCTTGATCTGAACCCCCAAATCATCCGCTACTGCCTGCGCTTCATCCGCGGTCAGCCACTGCAGCTGCTTCTTGGCGCTACGCAGGTTGAAAAACAGTTTGCGCTGAGCCTTGGTGGTGGCAATTTTAACGATGCGCCAGTTACGCAGAATAAACTCATGAATCTCTGCTTTGATCCAGTGCACCGCGAAGGAAACCAGTCTGACACCTTTTTCAGGATTGAAACGTCGCACCGCTTTCATCAGGCCGACATTGCCCTCCTGAATAAGGTCGGCTAATGGCAGACCGTAGCCGTTATAGGAGCGTGCAATATGCACGACAAAGCGGAGATGAGCCATCACCATGCGACGTGCTGCATCGAGATCTTCTTTGTAATAGAGGGCTTCACCCAAGGCACGCTCTTCATCAAGGGTGAGCATGGGCACGGTCGCCGTTCCCTGAATGTAGGCATTCAGGTTTCCGCCGGGGGCCATCCACTCCATTGTTTGAAGGGCTTTACTCATAACACACTCTTTTTATTCATCGGTCGATTATTTTAGCACTATTTAATTGCTGCTTCCTAGCCTTTAAAAGCACCCACCTACAGACTATTTTAGACCCTATAGACGAGATTTTCAGCTCGGTTTAATATTGCGCAGATGCTGACCAACGGCTAACCATGCCCCAGCCAATCCGACCGCGCCACCAATCAGCAAAAGGCTTATAAAACCACCAAAGCCCAGTCCGGTGACTCTAAACTGACTCTGATACAGCCCGGCTAACTTGTCGACTGGCCCTGCGAGCCAAAACCCTAGAACGGTCAACATAATCGCCGCAACTACGGCGCCAAAAATCCCGAACAGCAGCCCGGTGTAGAGAAATGGCCTGCGCACATAAGCGTCCGTGCCGCCAACCAACTTAACCACAGTAATTTCATCACGGCGACTCTGTATTGCCAGCCGAATGGTATTGCCGACAACCAGGATCACGCCAACCCCGAGGGCAGCAGCCAGTGCCAGGACCAGCTTGCGACCCATATCAAGCAGAGCGTCGAGCCGCTGCAGCCATTGCATATCCAGTTGCACGTCATCTACCAGCTTTAACTGGCGTATCTCTGTCACTAGCCGTGTTGCGTCATTGAGTAACAGCGGTTGAACCAAAAAGGCTTCCGGTAGCGGATTTTCATCAAGGTATTGCAGCGCCGCACCGAACCCCGACATCGCTTTAAATTCCTCCAGCGCACTGTCGGCAGAAATATAGGTGACCGAAGCGACTCCAGAAAGACCCTCGAGTTGTCGGCCAAGGCCCTCAACAGCAGGCCCTCGGGCACCCTTGGTCACAAATACACTGAGTTGCGCGGAGGACTCAACACCGCCGCTGAGCTGACGAATATTTTCCACACTGAGGTAGAGCGCTGCGGGAAGGGTTAGGGCGATGGCGATCACCACCACGGTCAATAATGATTGCAGCGGCTCACGGAGCATTTTGACGGCACTGCTCTGCAACGTAGACCGATGGTGATAGCGGTAACCACGCCACTTGTCCCCGCGGCTCAATACCTTGCCGCGCGCACCGCGCTGACCACTGTCGCGAGCTTTGCTGCTAGTAGCCGCCATAGCTGATGCCATCCTCTTCCATCTGCCCCTGATTGAGTCGCATGATGCGCATATTCATGCGGTTAATCAGATTGATATCATGACTGGCGACTAATACCGTCACACCGACATCCTGAAAGCGTTTAAACAGCGCCATAATTTCTGCCGAGAGCTGTGGGTCGAGGTTGCCCGTAGGCTCATCGGCCAAAAGAATTTTCGGCTTGTGCACCACCGCGCGTGCGATACCAATACGCTGCTGCTCACCGCCAGATAGCGCAACGGGGTTCTGCTGTTCTCTTTCCAGCAGGCCGACACTGTCGAGTGCGGCGCGCACTCTGCGCCCTATATCACCGGGAGAGTAACCGGCCACTTGCAGCGGCAACGCGACATTTTCAAACACCGAACGATCAAACAACAGCTGGTGATTCTGAAACACCACACCGACCTGGCGGCGATAAAAGGGAACCTTGGAATGCGCCAAACGGTTCAAGTTTTTGCCATTAATCAATAGGTTGCCGGAGGTTGGCCGCTCGATCAGCATCAATAATTTTAATAATGTGCTTTTGCCTGCACCGGAGTGCCCAGTGAGAAAGGCCATCTCTCCGGCGTCCATTTCAAAACTGACATTGCGCAGCGCTTCAAAACCACCCTCGTAGCGCTTGCTGAGATTATCAAAACGGATCATTGACATGTCACTCGCCCTGACTCTGACCCAACAGGGCGGAAACAAACTCTTCGGCGACAAATGGCTGCAGATCATCCACCGCTTCACCGACACCGATATAGCGAATCGGAACCGAAAACTTCTCTGCCAGAGCAAAAACGATGCCGCCCTTGGCGGTACCGTCGAGCTTGGTTAGCGCAATACCGGTGACCCCAGCCGAAGCATGGAACTCAGCCATCTGCGCAACGGCATTTTGCCCAGTACCCGCATCGAGCACCAGCAGCACCTCATGGGGGGCACTCGCATCGAGCTTAGCGGCGACCCTGCGGACTTTTTTCAACTCTTCCATTAGATTGCTTTTATTGTGCAACCGGCCGGCGGTGTCAGCGATAATCACATCGACTTGCTTGGCTCGAGCCGACTCGATCGCGTCGAACACAACAGATGCACTGTCCGCACCCATATGTTGCGCGACCACGGGTATCTGATTGCGCTCGCCCCACACTTGCAACTGTTCAACCGCCGCCGCTCTAAAGGTATCTCCCGCCGCTAACATCACCGACTTGCCCTGCTGCTGAAGTCGCCGCGCTAACTTGCCAATGGTCGTGGTCTTGCCGACACCATTAACACCGACCACCAGCATCACAAAGGGACCCTCTGCATTGTCTAACACCAGCGGCTGTTCACTGACGCTAAGTTTGGCGATTAAAATTTCTTGCAGCACCGCTTGAAGCGCCGCGCCATCCTTAAGCACCGCCCTGTTGGAACGCTCGGTTAGCTCGGCAATAATCTTGGCGGTAGCCTCGACACCGACATCTGCCATCAGCAGTCGTGTTTCGAGCTCGTCGAAGAGATCGGCGTCGATCGCTTTGGCACCGAGAAATAGATCACCGAGGCCGCGACTGGTGCGTGACAGCGCACGCTGCATCTTGGCCCGCAAACCGTTTGGCTTTACAGCAGCGGGCTCCGCTGGCGAAGAGGGCTCTGCTTTGTCACGCTTAAAACGATCGAGAAAGCTGCGCTTGTTCTTTTCTGGCTCTGGATTGGGAGTCGAATTTGCGTCCATTTAGGTTCATTTTTAACAGTGGTTATATTCTGGTGTATCCTACCATCTTGATTGATTTTAGGTGATTAAAAGTCACCATTAAGGAGTGTTGTTTTGACGGCTAGGCAGCGAGTTCGAATTATCGCAGGCAAATGGCGCAGCCGGCTGCTGACATTTCCCACTGTGCAGGGCCTGCGGCCCACCGGCGATCGCATTCGTGAAACACTGTTTAACTGGCTGGCACCCAATATTGCCGGATCAAGCTGCCTGGACCTGTTTAGCGGTTCGGGCGCGCTGTGTTTCGAAGCCCTGTCTCGAGGTGCAGCAGAGTGTCTGGCACTCGAGCAAAACCCTCAGGCACTCGCGACTTTAACAGCAAACAAAACTCTGCTTGGGGCAGCTGAATTGACCATTCGCCGGGCAGACACCGTCTCGCACCTGAGTAAAAGGCCGGACAAACCCTTCGATATCGCTTTTATCGACCCTCCCTTTGAGCTCAATTTGCTGACACAGGTCTGTGCGCTGTTAGAAGCCAACCACTGGCTGGCCTCAAACAGCTTGATCTACTGCGAGCTGTCGGCTCGGCACAACAGCTTTGCACCGCCGGCCAATTGGCGCGTCGCACGCAGTAAAACCGCGGGTGAGGTACACTACATTCTCTATTCACGCATTGAGCCTGCGGCATTATTTGAGTAATATGCCCGCTCTCCATTTAAGGCGGAACCTGTGCATGAAGACTATTGTCTACCCCGGCACCTTTGACCCAATTACCAATGGACATATTGATCTGGTTGAGAGAGCCTCGCGGCTATTCGACAAAATCATTCTCGGCATCGCCAGCAGTCAACGCAAAGGTCCGCTTTTCAATGTGGATGAACGCATTGAATTGGCCAGTGACGCACTAGCGCATGTGCCCAATGTTGAGATTCTCGGCTTTGATTATTTACTGGTCAATTTCGTCAAGGACTGCAAGGCGGACGCCATTATGCGCGGACTGCGAGCAGTGTCAGATTTCGAGTATGAATTTCAGCTGGCCAATATGAACCGCGCCCTGTCGCCCAATATTGAAAGTGTCTTCCTGACGCCGGCGGAGCGCTTCTCCTACATATCATCGTCATTGGTGCGCGAGATCTCTTCCCTTGACGGTGATGTGTCTAAGTTTGTTCCCGCCAATGTTGCCGATGCGTTAAGCCAAAAATTTAATAAGCCTTAAACGGCTGGAGCCCAGTCGCTCTAGCCGTTTCATTTATTCGTCGACTGGTTAGCTCAACGCTGGCAGGTCAAACAAAATACTGAGCTGCGCTGACCCAGTCGAATATCTTTCAGCGCCTTGCCGCAGTGCACACAGGGCTGACCGCCCCGCCCGTAGACCATCAGGGTCTGCTGAAAGTAACCTGGCTCGCCATTACCATTAACGAAATCGCGCAATGTGGTGCCACCCTGAGCAATCGCACTGGCTAACACGTCCTTAATGTGTCCTGCCAATAGCTCATAACGCTGCAAGGAAATTCGACCAGCCTGTCTGTCGGGGCGTATAGCGCCGCGAAACAACGCTTCAGAGGCGTAAATATTTCCCACCCCAACCACCGTTTGATTGTCCATAATAAAAGGCTTGACCGCGATTTTACGCTTTCGTGACAGCTCAAAAAGACGCTTGCCGGTAAATTCATCGGTTAAAGGTTCGGGGCCAAGATGGTTCAGCTGCGGATAACCATTGTCCGACCACAGCCAGGCACCAAAGCGCCGCGGGTCGTGATAGCGGAGACAGACTCCATTGGCCAGTTGCATTTCAATATGGTCATGTTTGCGCCGCTCAGTCTTTCTGTCAACCAGTCGCAAGCTACCACTCATCCCCAAGTGGATCATCATGCTGCCGCGCTCCAGTTCCACAAGCAAGTATTTGGCGCGGCGGGTTATCGCCACAATCTGCTGGCCTTTTGTGATCTCAGATATGCCCTCTGTCACTGGCCAGCGCAAGGAACCATTGTGGACGGTTAGGCGGTCAATAATCTGACCAACAATATGTGGAGCTACCCCTCTAAGGGTAGTTTCTACTTCCGGTAATTCAGGCATTTTTTTATCGTCTTATACAATCTTGTTTTCCTTAATTGCGTTATTTCTGGCACACTTAAGACGCCTTTAAGGCTTGGTCTAGTGGTGCCTGTAGCTGTGCGGTAGTTACGCTAGCAATTCTGACAGAAATCAGTAGAATGCGCTGTTTTATTATATTTAGAAAGTTCAGAGGGTGTACCGTCAATGGCACTAGGAAGAAGACGAAAGGAAGAGGATGAATCGCAAATTGATATGACGCCGATGCTCGACGTCGTGTTTATTATGCTTATCTTCTTTATTGTAACAGCCTCATTTGTCAATGAGTCCGGGCTTGATGTCAATCGCCCACCGACTTCTGAAGAACCACCACCAGATACTGAAAATACCAATATTGTATTTCGGGTTTCAGAGAGCAATGAGCTCACCCTTGCAGGGCGTCGCATTGATGTTCGCGCCGTTCGGGCAAACGTTGAGCGAATGCATGCCGAAAATCCAGAAGCCAAGGTGGTTGTCAGCGCGCACCCTAAATCGAAGACTGAACTGTTTGTATTGATCTCTGATCAGGCCCGTGAAGCTGGCGTTTACGACGTGTCGCTATCGACCGACGAATAGTTAGCTTTCCCGCTAATTACGCTGCAGACCGACATAAAAAAGCCCCGCAGGAGACTGCGGGGCTTTTTTGCTTGCAACGAGTAGCGGAGCTACCCATTGGCTGCGGCAGATAGCCAATCCCGTGACTTTAGCTTTTCGCATCGCAGCGTTTAAGAAATTTCTGTACCTTCTTATACTGATCCATGCGGTTTGGCTTGAAATACAGTCCATGCCCTTCGCGATCATAGAAATGATACTCATACTTCAGCTTGGTCTTCTTCAATGCTGTCACCATCGTCTCGGCACCGACCATAGGCGTACGTGTATCTTCTCTGCCATGAACAATCAGCATCGGTGCTTTAACCCGGTCGAGATTATGAATAATTGAATTAGCGCGGAGAAACTCTGGGTCGCTGCCAATAGCGGATTTTTCATAGCCAGCCGTGTTAAAACCCTTGCCAGCATCCCAGGTATCAATCTGTTGCTCAAGGTCGAAAACCCCAGCAATGATAACACTGCAATCATAGTAGTCACTGTGACGAACCAAGCTCTGAGCACTGGCATAGCCGCCATAACTGCCACCCATAATGTAGACTTTGCTACCCACATCAAAGCGCGCCTTGACCGCCTCTGCGCCCTGCTGCATATCATCCAGCATACGCGTGCCCCACTGCAGATAACCGGCACGCTCAAAGTTCTGCCCATAACCGCCAGAGCCGCGGAAATTGGGCGCGAACACGGCATAGCCGAGCTCAGCCATAATCTGCATTCGCTCATCAAACTGGTGGGGAATGTAGGGTCCGTGTGGCCCGCCATGAATGTAATTAATCAGCGCTTTCGGCTTACCGCGCTTTGGCATTAACAGCCAGCCTTGCATGTCGACGCCGTCATCCGCCTGATACTTCACCGACTGGAAGCTATTTAACTCAAGCTTATCGACCGCTTCATTTGAGCTAAACAGATAGCGCGCCGAACCGGTCGACTGCTCCCATATGTAATACTCTCCCATAATACCGGGAGAGCCAACGTGCACAACAATGTTTTCCTCGGCATCGTCAGCACTGGTCAGCTGCACATTATAGCCGGCAAAACTCTTGGCAAAACCGCCGACAATCTGGCCCAGACGATTGTTACCAAACATCTCCAACTCAGGACCATCATCGACCCACTGAGCAAACGCTGGGTGACCCTCTTCATTAAAAGTCACATCGATTTCTGAGACAAATCCAAAGTCTTTTATACTGTCAAGCTCGCCTGTATCGAGAGTTAACTTGACCAGTTGTTGGCCAGCGTTTACATCTCCCAGCAGCTGCGTCAAGCCATAAGCAACCAGTCCATCGGCACTGACTTTCAGCGGCTGAAAGCCACCCTTATAGTCGATTGCCAAGTTTTGCCAGCGCTCATTGGCTCGTCGAAAAGCAAAGTCGGTGGTGTAATCGGGCTTGACCCACCAGCTAATCAACGTGCTTCCGGTTTTATTGGATAGAAACTGCGCCGCGCGAGCGGGACCGGTGATGACTTTGCTCATGTCACCAGTGGCTAACTCCATTTTGTAGATATCCGGCCTCACGCCACCATTGCGACTAAAAGGAGAGACCGAAACGAGAATGTTTTTGTCATCTTCCGGCAACCCTGAAATGGGTTGCATATAGCCTGAGATAAGATCGCCTTTGCGGAGGGTATTGTTGGTGAAGTTGCCACGGTAATTCCAAGCATGGGTCGGCAGCTCCTGCTCCATATCAAGCAAAAACAGATCGCCATTGTCACTTGGACGATGGTCTTCTTTATTTTCAGTCGCGACCCGATAAGCAAAAATCGTCTCGGTCAGCCAACTGCCTCCTGACACCTCCATATCGTCGTCATCTTCGTAACGGATACTCTTGCCCTCTATCGGTGCCATCGTCGCCCGATCAAGAACGATTAAGGTTCGGCGATCATTTTTTTTCATCACCACACTGATATATTCACCCGTCGGGGAGACTCGCACATTGGTGAACTCAGCACGATCAAGCAAGGTAGAAACCGATTTTGGCAAGGCCCCATTAACATTGGTCACGGCTAGTGTCAGGCTCAACACCATGCCTTTCAATACACTTAACTTGTTGCTCATATCCCCTCCAGACAATTTAATAACTTAATATTCAAAACGCTGATACTGCGCCAGCAGACAGTATTTAATCGATCTCTTTGACTTTGACCCTGACACCATTTTGGCTAATTAAAAACTTTGAGCCAAGCAGACCGCCGTCCAGTTTAACCTTGTCGTCAACGCGTATATTGGCCGAGCGATCAGACATTTTTTTAAACACCCGTCCACTGTCAGTGAAGTAATAGGTTTTGCGCTGCGATGTCGTCTGGATCTTGGTTATCAACATAACGACCGAATCGGCGACGACCTGGTTATAAGCTTTTTGCGCCTTGACCAGGGTACTATCACTATATGCCTGTTCGCCGACAGGCGGCTCAATGGCCACCGCCGGCATGGCGGGCTCAGCAGCCTTGGTGGCGATGCTTTTGGTGACCATTGCACTGCCGGCAATGGCCGCAGGGATGGCTCCCTCCACATAGCCAGATACATTGTCATAACAGGCTAATCGTTTAACGTCATCGGTCACTGCAAGGCATTGCGTGAGTTCCTGAGCGTGCCCATTAACGGCGAGTAGCATAGCGATGGCGATTACGAGTTGGCTTTTATGTTCCATGCGACGGGTTCCCCTTGATTGGTTAAGACAGAAACGGAAATATTATTAAAACCTGACTGTTGTAATAACGCTTCAACATCACCAATGCTGCGGTCATCTCGCGCAACATTAACCATCTGCCTAAAGCGTTCTTTCGATGCGTGAAAGTCTATCAGAATACTCTCTATATAGGTTTTTCTCTCGAGCCGAGTGAGACGTAGTTTTTTGAAATAAACGAGTACCGCATTGGCAAAGTCGAGGAGTATGGGGTTTCTATCTGATGGCTTAACATTCATAACTGACGAGATAAATTGATTAATTTTTTCTCTTGCTGCCTGCGCCTTGGCAGATTTTTCAAGCCGGCTAATATCACCCTTGTATTTGACCAGCACGGTGTCAATAACTTGTAAATCAGTTATCACTCGCTCCATTAGAGCAAAATCAAACTCACCCATGGCTTTCGCAGACATCGCTGTAATAACAGATCCCGCGTGATGGATCAGCAAGTGCAGCTTACCCTGCTCGGACAACAGCGCCTTTACCACAGGCAGTGATTGCTCGAGGGGCGAATATTCAATGCCGTAAACCGAGGCGACAATGTCAAATTTTTGCTGACACTGAAATGCTTCTATTGCAACTCCGCCAATCAGCGAAGCCTTAAGTTGACTGTTACTGCGTTTTACAGCTGCCGCAGAAAGCTCGACCGCTGCAGCATCGACACCAGTGTAGGTGCCACAAATTTCAAGATCTAACATGCGCGGTAAAAGCGACGCATTGCCACAGCCGACTTCAAGCACGTCAAGTAGTGGCGTGTTTTGCGCCTGCAGTATGTCGGACCACCAATCGGCGACATAGCCGCTGGTATAGCCGTCCGGATAGTATTCAGCAAAGGTGGTACTGTGGTTCTTTTGCCAAAAATTGCCCCACGCGTCCATAAGGTCTCCTATACTCAGCCCGTAAAAAGAGTGCGCCAGCGAAAAGTGCGTCAGCAAAAAAAAGAGTGCCTCGGCAAAAAAAGCCAGCCAAAAAAGAGCCCGCAAAAGCGGGCTCTCGTTTTAACACACTTTTAACAAAGCTTACATATCAATTGAGAATTCGACAAAGATAACTCGGCCGGTATTATCATACTGATATTCGTCCGCCTGAGCACCGAACTGGTTCAGCAGAGGATCTTTGTTAGTCAGGTTGCTAGCACCAATCTTAACAGTGCCATACTCTTCCAAATCATAACCAACAGAGGCGTTATGAGTTGTGTAAGAGGAGTACTCTACTTCAGAGACTTTATTTTCAGAAGAACCAATAAAGTCACTGGCGAAAGTAGCAAACCACTTATCTTTGCTCCAAGACATGGCCACACCAGCACGCCATTCAGGGAAGCCCAGAGTACCAGCGGCATCGGCGATATCACCCTCACCAAAAGACGCTTCGTATTCATAGGTCAGGTACTGAGTTGCGTTACCACGAACAGCAAAAGAACCCCAGTTATTAGTCTCAAACGTACCATTGACGGCATAATCCATAGACTCATACTGAATGTCCGTCACGGCATTTTGATAACCAGCTGAAATGCTATCTACGCGACCCGCTGCGTTACGTACAACCTGCGGGTTGTTGCCGCCAGTGTTGTAATCAACGTTCAGCATATCCTGAGCAGATACATATTCAATCGCATCGGACAGCTCTAGAACGAAGTAGTTAGCACTTGCATACCATCCATCCATAAACTCCCACGTTGCGCCAAAAGACATCGTCTTCGACGTTTCTGCATCCAGTTCTGGGTTAGAACCGATATAGGTATCAAACTGACGCTCGCTACAGTCTGCTTCAGCAATGCCATTTAGCTGACAACCGTAATAGTCAGTTGCGTCTTCAGCCGAGAACGACGTTGCGCCGTAGAGATCAGACAGGTCAGGAGCACGGAAGCCCTCACCATAAGATGCCTTCAATACAACATTCTCGATCATGGTAAAAGTGGCACCAAGGCGTGGTGACGTTGCATTACCGAAGTCATCGTAATCATCGAAACGAACCGCAGCATCAATCTCTAACCAATCGTTAACGGGGAACAGGGCTTCAGCAGACAGTGCATTAACGCTACGCGCACCTTCAGCTGAGTTACCCGCAGAACCACCAACCAAACCAGCTTCAGATTGCGCATCTACCATCGCAGAGTAAGAAACATCAAACGTCTCAGCGGCAAAGTAAGATGATGCAGTACCACCGGCCATTTCAAACATATCCCACTGAACACCGACGAACATCTTTTGGATATTCATGCGATCGTCATTCAGGGTAGTCGCTTTGAGGTTAGCCACGTAAGTATCGTAATCTGTCTCTTCGTTCAAAATGTTAGAGTCAAATCCACCATAGCTCAGGTAGTAAGTACCGATAGAGGTCGAACGATAATCGGAGTATGTGTAGTACGTCTCATAAGACAGGCTATCACTCAACTCGCCGCGGAAGCCGATATTAACGTCGGTCAACGTATCGTTAACAACATTGTCACGCGTACCGATATCAGTCCAACGGAAGTAGCCGCTTACTGCTTCGCCATACGGGTTTTTAGGGTCAGATGCCAGAGCGGAGCCCGGAGCAGCTGGAGGCGCATAACGACCAAATGATTCGTTATTAGAAATCAATGCGTCAGCAAACAGTTCAATCTTGTCTGAAAGTTCAAAAGAGCTGCTTACCCAGGTGTTGACTCGCTCAAGTCCAGCGCGGTTGGCCGAGACGTTGGCATAAGCATAACCACAGTAGAAACCAGTGTCAGGACCGAAAACCGCATCAGCTTTCATTTGGCCAACAAAAGAACCGTCATCAACACAGTTATCTCCTGGCGATACCGCCCAGGTAGCTGGGTCAGTTGGATTGAACTCTGCACCATCATAATTTGGGTTGATCAGAGTGTATCCGTAGTACGAAACACCTTCAGTTTCGCTGTAGCCGGTGATAAAGCCATCACCATCCAGATCGCTGTAACGAGCAGCAGTGTAGCTGCGGTCTTTGTCGAAAACTGGATCGCGACGGTCATATTCGATACCGAAAGTAACCGAACCACGGTCGCCTTCAGCGCCAGTCAAGAAAGAGAAGCTTTGAGTGCTGCCGTCATCTTCTGAACGGTCACCACGACGGGCAGTAAAGGTAGCGCCGTCATAGCCCTTTTTCAGAATAACGTTAATAACACCAGCTACTGCGTCAGAACCGTAAACAGCAGAGGCGCCGTCAGCAACAATTTCCAAACGCTCAACAAACGCGAAAGGGATCATATTAAGGTTAACTGCACCGCCACCACCGAGTGATGCTGAACCAACAACACGACGGCCGTTGACCAGGACCAAGGTGCGAGATTGACCAGCACCACGCAGGTTAACAGTTGCGTTTGACTGTGCACTGCTACCAGAGGACTCACGGAACGAACCGAGTGAGTTTAGAGTAGATGTACGCAGTGCGTCGGCAACAGAAATATCCCCAGATACTTTCATATCCTCGGCACTGATCGTAATAATTTCCTGTGAATCTTGACCGGTGGTACGCTTGATGCGCGAGCCGGTTACGGTAATTTCTTCAACAGCTGCTTCTTCACCATCTGTCTGGGCAAAAGCAGGCATCGCAACGTTAAAGAGCAGAGACGCTCCTAGAGTAGCGCGTATAGCTTTGGTTAAAGGTGAGGTCTTCATAGTAACTCCCAAGTTTTAAAAAATAACTGCTAAACAGGCCCAATCTTTGAAGGCTCTGTGAATTTAGCAAGCTGAATTCGCAAGATTTGAATACGCGTCCTTTCTCCGTGGACTAATCGTGAGACGGTCGAGAAATAATACCCCTCAGAAAAAAAAGCGAAATAATCTAATATTTAAGGGTTATAAATGATGACTGAGCCTGGCGTAGAAAAACCGGCCGGTTGAATCGTAGGTTCGAGAATCAAAATTGTCGTTAAATGCGGAGGCTATAAAGGGTGGCGCTTCGTCGAGAAGGTTCTCGACACCGAGGGTAATAAGAGATTTACCAGCGTTAAAATGATAACTGAGTTGTGCATCTTCACGGGACCATGCACCACTGCGACGCTTGCTGTTAAGGCCACTGACTGTCTCGCTGACACTGCTGACTCTAAACGACGTTAGAGCGACTTCCCAAGCGCCAAATTGCCAAAATACGTTAAGCCGCGTTTTCCACTTCGGCAGGGCGCCGCTACCTTCTGCTGCTTCATCCTCAAAGGTTGCGGCCAGCTGCCTAATCTCAGCGGTCGGACCACCCTGAAATTGATATGAGGCAAGGTGCGAGGCACTCAAGTTGACACCCAAGCTGCCCCATTTGGCGATAAATAGTCGCCCGGCAAGATCGATATCGACACCAGACAGCCTGCGCATACCGAGGTTTTCATTGTTGGCGATAACTTTTACCAGTTCGCCGTCTTGATCGCGGAGAATTCGCTCGCCATAGATCTGGCTGGCCGCATTTTGCTCGAGAAAAAACTGCCCGCTGGCGCCGATAATATCATCCACCTGAATCCGATAAACGTCCATCGCGAGACTGACATTGCGCAGACTCGCCGGGCTATAGATAAAGCCAAGACTGATATTTTCAGACGTTTCTGGCTTTAGTTCAGGGTTGCCGCCGATCACTGTTGGGTACTGCACGCGCAGCGGATCCGTTGGCAGCTGGCAGCCCGGCAGCAGCTTTGTATTTTCCTCGATTGAGCAGGGGTCGAGCAAAAAGGCCTGGCTGACACTGTCGCTTTGATTTAGCTCGAATAACGACGGCGCGCGAAAACCCCGAGAAATACTGCCACGCAGGGTTAGGTCCTTGCTCGGACGATAGCGCAGCGCTAGCTTGGGATTAGTCTGCGCACCGAAGTCACTAAAATGCGTCGACCTTAGAGAAAAGTTGGCCTCTAGACGATTGCCAGCATTCGCTCCGCCTATCAACGGAATTAGCGATTCGACATAAAGCTCGGATATCGTTCGCTTGCCGCGACTACTGCCATACTCGCCACCAATTAATTGGTCGCTCTCTACTCGCTGATCGGCCTGCGTCACCAGCGTTTCCCGGCGCAATTCAATGCCGGCGGCCAGCTCAACCTCCCCTGCGGGCAAAAGGTCCAACGTCTGAGAGAGATCAAAATTGAACGATGACAACATTGACCGGCCGCGATTAGTCGCGTTAGCACGGATATAATCCAGCTGATTTTCCGCGATAGCACCTGGGCCAGCAAACACATTGATCGGCACACAGCCTGCTGTAATCGCACAGATTGAACTGTCGCCGAGAGCCAAAGTAATGTGCTGCAGATCAACTAGATTGCGCCACTGCTCGACAGCATTGTTGCGACTCCAGTTAACACTTGCCTGCCACTCGCCCTGGTTAAAAGCGCCCGTCAATGCGGCACTGGCGCGCAATGTCTGCGACTGATTTTCCTGCAAGCGCGGTCCCAGGCCAGTGAGTCGAACACGGAGATCCTCAATATCCTGAGAAAATGGATTGAACTGGTTGGCGGCCGAAACCGTGATTGGAATTTCCTCGAAAGCCGTAAACACCGGCATCGGCGCATAAGTAATTAGGGTGCTGTTTTTCACGTAGGAGAGCTCAAATGCGCTGTCGAGACTATCCAGCCCTAGCAGACTGCCGGACAGGTAAAAAGAATCTCTCTGCGCTGGAATCAATGAAGACGTATAGGCTCGATAGTCGAATAAATGTTCATTGGTCACTGCGCTAAAATGCTCGACGGAGGTCCCGTCGAGCTGATCTGATGTCAGGCTAACCACGCTATCCTGGAGGAGTATGCGAGCATTCGGTGTGGCGCTAGAGCGCTGATCGAGGCCGCCAAAGTCACGTCCGTCGGCGGATCGGGATATAGCTCTGTCGCGACTAAAAAATCCCGCCTGATTATAGTGCGAGGCCACCGCCATTAACTCGACATTGCCAAGTCTACCCCCAGCCAACAGATCATAGCGGCGGGTTTGATTGTCACCCTCTGCCGAGGCGCCATAAAAACTGTTTAGCAAAATGCCATCAAAGTTTTTCCGCAGGATGACATTGACGACACCGGCAATGGCGTCTGACCCATAAATAGAGGAACCGCTATCTTTGAGAATCTCGACCCGATCCACTGCAGCCAAAGGGATGCTATTGAGGTCGACCGAGCCCCCATCAACAGCATTAGAGGTGGTTCGCAAGCCATTGACTAACACCAATGTATTGGTCGACGGCAAGCCACGCAAAGTGACACTGGCCGTGCCATTGCCGCCATTGCTGACCGACGTACTGGCGGAATTACCCGCTACCTCCGGGGTAAATCGCATCAGTTGCGACAGCGTTTGTACGCCACTTAAACGAATCTCGGTTGAGGTGATAATCTCAACCGGAGTGAAAGAGTTGCCGTCAATCTGCTTAAATCTCGAACCCGTTACCTGCTCACCGCGTACTATTAACTCTTCAATCATTGGGTACTGCTGAATATTCAATGTCGAATCTTGCTGCAAACTCTGACAGTCACGAGCCTCAATACAACGTGGCAGCACAACCACAGTAAGGGGCCCCACCACGCGGAACTCGATATCGCGGCCGTCTGTTAATTGATCGAGAACCTCAACAATGCTGTAACGACCCGAAATCTCGGCAATATCCTGGACATCATCGATCGATGACGGAAAAATAATTGAAGATTGTGTTTGCTGACCCAGCGCGATAAACGCTTGGTGAAGGCTGCCAGCAGGCAGCTGAACATCATAGGCATCAGTAACAATTGCGCGAACCGGCACAACAACTAATAGCAAGATTGCACTTGCTACAGAAGACCAGAACGGTCGGCAGCCAATCACTGAACATCGACCACGAGAAATGAAGACCCCACAACGTGCCCTAACAGTAAGCGTCAAATTTAGACTTGAAGGTTATTAAACCTTAAGGGGTGTTTTGAGACAACACCCATTTATCGCCGTGCGGCGTCAGCTCGAGACTCAGCGCCTGAGCAACAGCCAATAGGGTTTCTTTCTTTTGTCGAGATGAGAAGGTTCCCGACAGGCGAACGCTGGATGGCACAGTGTCTGCGACCACCACCTTTTGCACCAGATAGCGATTGAGCATAGCCACTGCCTCTGCAAGCGGCGTACTATTAAATAACAAGTGTCCATGTCGCCAGGCTGTGGCCTGTACATTGTCAACATCGGCATCGGACAAACCGCGAAGAAGATCAATCTGCAGCGCCTGATCAGCAGTAACAAGGCGCGACTGAGCAACGGACATAGAGGAGCCATCCGCCTCTTCGATACGCACAATGCCCTCAGTCACTGCGACCACAGCACTCTCACCTGTGACTTTGTAAATATTAAACGCCGTGCCGACAGCTCGCACCGTGGCACCAGCGACGTCGACAATAAAGGGTCTAGATTTGTCTGGGGCAACAGCAAAAAATGCTTCACCTCGAAGCAATTCAATCTCGCGTGAGTGGTCAGTTAGCGTCACTTCTATCGCGCTGTCGGTATTGAGCTCGACAACACTGCCATCGGCCAAAACAACCTCTGCGTATTCACCTACACCGACGCTATAAAAATCTGATTGCGGCGACGCATTAAAGAGGGCAGTCAAGGCAGAGGCCAACAGTAGAGAGAAGGCCATGGCCACCGGTATCCAGCGCTGGCGAAGCCTATCGATGGAGAGGCTGGCCAAAAAACAGTTGAGCGTTGAGGCTTTAGCAGGGCCCGGCTGATGTGTTTCACGGACACCATCAGGTGACTCTGCGGCCAACAAACCATCAAGCGGCATATGCGAGATCGCCCCGAGAGTCTGCCACAATGTTAGTGCCTTATCCCACGTTTTCTGATGCTGACTATCCGCGCTCAACCAAACGGCAAACTTATCCAGATCGACTTGCTGAACATTTTCTCGGCGCAGCGCCACAATCCAAGCATCAGCTTGGTTGGCAATTTCATGGTCAGTAGGCTTTTGGCCGGATGCGTTATTCACAATGTTATGCACTTTAGCTAAGCGCATTTCCCTCAATAATATCGTGCTTGTTATTTTGTGACGAGCAACAGCAAGAATACCTCCGCTATATTTCATCTTTATTAAAATTCGTCCGTGATCGCCAATCTCTACAGACATTATTATTTAATCTAAAGTGGGGAAAACCCTATTTCACCGGCGTGCCGTCTTCCTTACTAAGCGCTACGCGAAGATGCTTCAACGCCTCAAGAATATATTTCTCCACTGAACTGACTGACACACCCATCTGCTCGGCAATTTCGCCATAGGTCAGGCCTTTTGCCCGATTGAGAATAAATGCCTGTCGGGGGTTTTGTGGCAAGGCCTCAAGCGACTGATAAATAAAACTTAGCGTCTCTCTGGCTTCCATCTCTCGCTCCAGCGAGATATGGTCGAAAAAACCGTTTACCACCGAAGACCCATCATTGGCCACCTTGGCTCCCTCGCGATCAAGATAGTTTTGATGCAGCACTTTGCGGCGCAACTGATCTATCGACAAATTTGCGGCAATTTGAAACAGAAAGGCCTTGGCATTGGATAATTCTTCGGGGTCGTCTAAAGTATACAGACGCATAAACGCCGCCTGAGCTATATCCTCTGCATCCTCGCGGTTTTTCATCCGGCGCGCCAAGAACCTCACCAAGGTGGCGCTGTGTTGGCGAGTTAATTTTTCGACGAAATCTTTATTCTTGTAATTCATGGTTATTCTGACAAGATGCACTGGTTGCGGTTACAACCAATAGCGGGGTTTTTTGCGGAACTCTGACACAATTTTTGGAAAATCTATGCATCTCGCTAGCCCACACTTTGCACGCCAAGAGATTAAAAGTCTACAACAAACTCTGCCTCTTTTTGATCCAAAAGAGAGCGTCGACTTGCTTGATTACCCTGCATTAGAAGCCTATATCGGTTTCTATCAGCTTCCGTATAGGGTGCATAACAGCGATCTTTTTGCCGGCCGTATAGTCAGTGGAGAGCAGCAAACTTATGTGATGGTTTGGAAACCTGCCGACAGCAAAGGCAGTGTTATTCTCGTGCATGGCTACTTGGACCACACCGGCCTCTACGGACACATTATTGAGGATCTTCTCAGCCGCGGGCTGACCGTTGTCTGCTTTGACCTGATCGGTCATGGACTGTCTAGCGGCGAACCGGCCAGCATAGAGTACTTTGCGCAGTATGTTAGCCAACTCAATCAGGTGATCGCGGCAACCGCTGATCTCTGCCCCACACCTTTACATGGAATAGGCCAAAGCACCGGCGGTGCTATTTTGCTCAAGCAGCTTATTGAGCAAGGACAACAGCAGGACTACCCCTTTGTCAGCCTTGATTTACTGGCGCCGCTGGTGCAGCCAGCGCTATGGAGGATCAATCGCTGGCTTTTCAAACTGACACGACCCTTTCGGAAAACCATGAAGCGCGTTTTTCGAGCCAATTCCCACGACCCAGAATTCTTGCACTTTATTCGCCACAGCGACCCCTTTCAACCGCATCGGCTGCCTGCCGATTGGGTTGGCGCAATGGCTGACTGGGTTGTCGAAGTTAATCGCTGCGCCAGTCAACCATTCCCAATCAATGTGATTCAGGGCAACAACGATGGCACGCTCGACTGGAAGCACAATATGAAATTGCTGCAGAGTAAATTCCCAAATATGCAGCTGCATCTTATACCGGGTGCCGGGCATCATATGGTCAATGAAGCACCAGCACTGCGTGAGAAAATTTTTAGCGCAATAAAACTTTAAAGCTGTCTCGCCGTTAGGCCGTCGGCACCTGGCGGGTATTACCGTTGTCATCAATCGCGACAAAGACAAACTCACCCTCCGTCACTTTACACCGCTCCCCCTGAGGATCGTCATCGATCCACGCTTCTATTAAAACGCGAATCGAACTAGTACCGACTGACAGCGTCTGCGCATAGCAGGCCACCACGGCACCCACCGGCACTGGATTTAGAAATGACATGCCGCTGATCGCCACGGTGGCAACACGCCCCTTAGCAATGCGGCCAGCGAGTATGGCGCCGGCCAAATCCATCTGGCTGAGCAACCAGCCACCAAAGATATCGCCATTGGCATTGGTCTCCCGCGGCATAGCAATAGTTTGTGATATTAACTTTCCCGATGGGGATGGCGACTGAGTCTCCATAAATCTCTATTCCTTGTTAAATAACATCAATTGTAAAGGGTGGCTGGTAACCAAGTAGCCAGTGCTGGCCACAGCGATAACATCAGCATTAAAAGTAGTTGAATCATAATAAACGGTACCACACCGCGGTACATATCGGCGGTCTCGACTGACGCCGGCGCGACACCGCGCAAATAGAACAGCGCAAAACCAAAAGGCGGTGTTAAAAAGGAAGTCTGCAAATTAATCGCAATCATAATGCCCAGCCACACAGGATCTAAGCCCATGGCCAGCAGCACTGGGGCCACAATCGGCACCACAACAAAGGTGATCTCGATAAAGTCGAGCACAAAGCCCAAGACAAAGATGACCAACATCACCAAGAGCGTCGCGCTGACTACCCCACCCGGCAGTCCGGCAAGAAACTGCTCAACCAACTCTTCACCACCAAAGCCGCGGAACACCAGCGAAAAGACTGCGGCGCCGATCAGAATCAGGAACACCATGGAGGTCACTTCGGTGGTGCTTTGCGCCACTTCACGCAGACGTCCCAGTGATAGTTGACCTTTAAATATCGCCAGCAAAGTCGCACCAAAGGCACCCACACCCGCCGCTTCAGTGGGCGTTGCCGCGCCGGACAGAATCGAACCGAGCACGGCGACAATCAAAAAGATCGGCGGCAACAGATTGAGCATGGCGCGCGACAAGCCTCGCTCCAACAGGGGCTCATCCGTCTCCACTGGCTGCTCGGGTCTAACAAATAGACTGACATAGAGACAGTAGAGAACCACCAGTATCAAACCGGGAATAATCGCGCCGACAAACAGGTCGCCAATTGACACCACCTTGGGGGTGAAAATGCCCATATTGAGCTGCGCCTGCTGATAGGCACTGGAGAGAATATCGCCAAGTAATACCAGCGCAATCGACGGCGGAATAATCTGCCCCAGCGTTCCCGTGGCGCAGATAATGCCCGTGGCCTGAGACGACGAATAACCGCGCTTGAGCATAGTCGGCAGGGACATCAACCCCATGGTGACGACCGTGGCGCCAACAATCCCGGTGCTTGCCGCCAGCAGCGCGCCGACCAAGACCACCGAAATACCCAGCCCACTGCGAAAGCCTTTAAACAGATCGGCCATACTCTCGAGCAAGTCCTCGGCCAAGCGTGACTTCTCGAGCATCACACCCATAAAGACAAACAGTGGCACCGCAATCAACGTGGTATTTTTAATCGTGCCAAACAGCCGGTTGGGCAGTGCTTGCAGAAAGGCCATATCAAAGGTGTCAGTGGCAACCCCCGCCAGTGCAAAGATCAGCGCCGTGCCAGACAGCG
>ERZ807291.1337-NODE-1337-length-40410-cov-9.943625_pt1 | contig 40410 bp, 38 predicted proteins | sample MGYA00521257_ERZ807291 | MGnify/ENA primary metagenome ERZ807291 (study PRJEB31413, sample SAMN03169783) | marine metagenome | biome: Marine; feature: Water; material: Subsurface seawater | place: North Sea | collected 2011-04-28 | depth 1 m m ...
AACGAATGTCAATGGAGCAATGAATGTTATTGACGCATGTATTGATAGTAAAGTAAAAGGCTGCGTTGCACTGTCCACAGATAAGGCTAGTAGCCCAATAAACCTCTATGGCGCAACTAAATTAGCTTCGGATAAACTTTTTGTTGCGGGTAACGCATACTCGGGTGAGCACAAGGCAAAATTCTCGGTTGTGAGGTATGGAAATGTTATGGGTTCGAGGGGATCGGTCATACCATTTTTTAACAATATTAAAGATACGGGTACTGTTCCGATAACAGATCACAGGATGACACGATTTATGATCTCCCTTGAGGAGGGTGTCGAGCTTGTTTGGCATGCTTTTGAAGATATGGTTGGTGGTGAAATCTATGTCAAAAAAATTCCATCGATTGTGATTACTGATTTAGCAAAGGCTGTCGCACCTGAAGCAGAACAAAAGATTGTTGGCATAAGGCCGGGTGAAAAATTACATGAGCAAATGATCGGTGTGGAAGATGCCGCCTCAACATTTGAATATGATAATTATTATAAGATTCTCCCGGTGATTAATAATTGGTCTAATGATTTAAACCGCATTAAAGATGGGGTAAAAGTGGATTCAAACTTTAGTTATGTCAGCAATACAAATACTAGTTGGATGAGTGTAGAGGTGTTGCAAAGTTGGATCAAAAACAACATTCATAAAATTGAGGAGTGATAAGATGATACCTTATGGTCGTCAGAATATTTCAGAAGCTGATATAAATTCAGTTATTGATGTGTTGCGCTCAAACTTCCTAACTCAAGGGCCAACTATCCCTAAATTCGAAAACCGCATGCAGGAATATTGCAGGTCCCAATATGCTGTTGCTGTAAATAGTGCAACTTCTGCATTGCATCTGGCATGTTTATCGCTCGGTTTGGGGAAGGGTGATATTTTATGGACCTCACCTATTTCGTTTGTAGCTTCGTCAAATGCTGCTTTGTATTGTGGTGCATCAGTAGATTTTGTGGATATTGATTTTAATACAAACAACATGTCTATTTCGTCTCTACAGGAGAAATTAATTTACGCTAAAAAAGAAGGCACCTTACCAAAGGTTGTTATTCCGGTTCATATGGGTGGGCATTCATGTGATATGTCGGTAATCCATGAACTAAGCAAAGAGTATAATTTCAAAATTATTGAAGATGCGTCCCACGCTGTTGGAGGTAAGTATAAGGGTAAACCAGTTGGTTCATGCGAGTTTAGTGACATAACAATATTTAGTTTTCACCCAGTGAAAATTATTACCACTGGCGAAGGTGGTATGGCGTTAACCAATGACAAAGCTTTATATCAAAAAATGACAACACTCAGGACACATGGAATTACTAGAAATAAAGCGTTAATGCATAATAAAAATGAAGGCGCCTGGTATTATGAGCAGTTAGAACTTGGGTTGAATTATCGTATCACAGAAATGCAGGCAGCTTTGGGGTATTCGCAGATGGACAGGCTAGATACTTTTGTGTCTGAAAGGAATAAGCATGCAGCCTTTTATCAAAATGCCTTATCGGGTCTTGCTGTTACTTTGCCTGTTGAAGACTCCAGCATTTACTCTTCTTACCATTTATTTATCATTAAACTGGAGAGTAAGTGCCCAGCTAAAAGAAGAATAATATTTGACTTGATGCGCAAAAATAATATTGGTGTAAATGTGCACTATATACCTATACATTTGCAGCCCTTTTATAAAAGGCTAAATTTTAAAAAAGGTGATTTCCCCGTCGCTGAAGCATATTATGATTCAGCTATAAGCATTCCTCTATATCCTGATATAGGAGAAGTTTCTTTAAATAAAGTGGCTAGAACACTAAGTGAAGCAATTAATTTTGCGAATAACAAACAAATAACAAACATATGAGCCAAGAAAGAATTGCTCTTGGAACTGTTCAGTTCGGTCTAGATTATGGGATTGCAAATTCGCTAGGACGAGTCACCCTAGATGAAAGTACGCAGATCCTGGATCTTGCTAAGACAAATGGAATTAGAACGTTGGATACAGCCATATTATACGGAGAAAGTGAATCTATTCTCGGTAGCTATGGGGTTAGTGATTGGGATGTCATAACGAAAATACCTACTATACCTCAGAATATTCAAGATATTAAAGGTTGGGTTATTGATAAGGTGGAGTGCTCGTTAAAGCGACTAAACTTGACCAAAATTTATGGAATTATGCTCCATGATCCTGATCAGATCCTGGGGTATCAAGGCAAATCTATTTTTGAAGCGCTAAATTCTCTAAAAAATAATAATATTTGCGAAAAGATAGGACTGTCAATCTATGACATAGCCAAAGCCGAAGAATATGTAAGTGCTTATGATATTGACTTAGTTCAAGCACCGCTAAATATCTTTGATAGGCGATTGATCGATCCTGCTATTTTACATATATTAAAGAGCAGGGATATCGAAATTCATGCGCGTTCAATTTTTCTACAAGGCTTGCTATTACTCATGAGAGGCTCTGTTACCAATCGGTTCTCGCACTCTAAACAACTATTCGATGAGTGGTACTCTTGGTTAGATCGAGAAGATATAGACCCAGTCGAGGCATGCCTAAAATTTGTATTGCAATTCAAAGAAATAGATAAAATCGTTATAGGAGTGCAAGATGTTGGGCAGCTTCAAAATATTATTTCGATAGCTGATAAAAAGGGTTTTCTGCAATTTCCACAGTGGCAATCCGAAATTCACAGTCAATTGATTAACCCAGGTTTATGGAACAGAAAAATTTAAATGTATTAGCTATTGTTCAGGCAAGGATGGGCTCATCTAGGTTGCCTGGTAAGGTTTTAAAGTCGGTCAATGATCATTCGCTGATTGAGGTTTTATTGTCGAGACTCTCTAAGTCTGTGAGGATTAACAAGATAGTAGTTGCAACCTCTAAACAGGAACAAGACAAAAACCTTATTAGTTATATTACAGGCTTGGGTTATGACAGCTTTGCTGGGGATGAAGTAGATGTTTTAGATAGGTTTTTTAAAGCAGCAGATTATTTCGACGGAGACATTGTTGTTAGAATTACAGGGGATTGTCCGCTAGTTAGCGTTGATATAGTTGATGAGGTTATATCAAAATTTTTGACCGGTAACTCTGAATATGCTAGCAATATAAACCCACCATCGTTTCCTGATGGTCTAGACGTGGAAGTGTTTTCTAAGGAGTCGTTAAGGTTTGCCGCTGAACATGCACAAGAATCTTTTGATAGAGAGCATGTCACCCCATTCATAAAACATAAGCATTCCGATACATTAGTTAATATAAGACATTCTGAAGATCTATCGAATTTGAGGTGGACGGTAGATGAGCAGGCCGATCTAGAGGTAATAAGAAATGTTTTTAAGCATTTTGAGCCCGACATTTTTTTTGGTTGGGAGGACGTTCTTTCACTTTATAAGAAGAAACCAGAATTATTTCATGGCAATAGTGCAATTGAACGAAATAAAGGGTCTTTTATGAGTAACGGACAAAAAATGTGGAAAAGAGCAAAAAGTGTTATCCCAGGAGGAACTATGCTCTTATCAAAAAGACCCGAATTATTCCTTCCTGAAAAATGGCCCACGTATTTTAAGTCTGCCAAGGGTTGCTTAATCGAAGGTCTAGATGGTGAAATATATACTGATATGTCAATTATGGGAATCGGCACCAACATACTTGGATATGGCGATGAGCAAGTTGATGCTGCGGTACTAGATGCTATTTCTAAAGGCAATATGTCAACACTTAATTGCTCAGAAGAGGTGTTGCTTGCAGAAAAGCTTGTTGAAATGCACCCATGGGCAGAAATGGTCAGATTTGCCAGATCCGGTGGTGAAGCGAATGCGATAGCAATAAGAATTGCACGGGCGTCGTCCGGAAAAGACAATGTAGCCGTGTGTGGATATCATGGTTGGCATGATTGGTATTTAGCTGTAAATATTAATGACAGCAAAGGTTTAGATGGGCACTTGTTGCCCGGCCTAGAGCCTAGCGGGGTGCCTAAAAATCTGTCAGGTTCAGTATATCCCTTTGAGTATGGTGATTTTAACGGTCTTAAAAATCTAGTCAATGAAAACAACATTGGTACCATAAAAATGGAAGTATCTCGGTCAACAGCCCCAGATATAGAGTTTCTTACAAAAGTAAGAAAGCTAGCGGATGAGAAAAATATCATTTTAATATTTGATGAATGTACGTCAGGATTTAGACAATGCTTTGGGGGTATTCATTTGTTAACAGGCGTTAATCCAGACATAGCAATGTTTGGTAAGGCTATGGGTAACGGTTATGCTGTGACTGCGGTTGTTGGTAGGCGAGAAATAATGGAAGCTGCTCAAAAAACGTTTATTAGTAGTACATTTTGGACTGAAAGAATTGGCTCTGTTGCGGCACTAAAATCTTTAGAGGTAATGGAAGCGACGGGCTCATGGCAAGTGATCACTGATAAGGGAAATAGAATTAGACAAATGTGGCAAAATTTGGCTGATGAAAATGCTTTGAATATTAGTCATTGGGGCTTACCTAGCCTAACAGGGTTTACTTTTGAAAGTCCAAATGCCCTCGCATATAAAACTCTGATAAGCCAAGAAATGTTAAAAAAAGGGTTTTTGGCATCTAACTGTGTTTATGTTTCGGTTGCTCACTCGGAGCAAGTCATTGCTAGTTATTTTGAAAACCTGTCTGGTGTTTTTAAACTGATTACGGAATGTGAAAATGGTAGAGATATTCTGTCCGTCTTAGATGGTCCAGTTTGCCATTCAGGTTTTAAACGCCTCAATTAGTATGTATTTTGTTTTTCGAGCAGACTCTTCTTTTGATATTGGCACAGGCCATATTATGAGGTGTATGACGTTGGCTAATGCCTTAAGAGATGTGGGTCACGAATGTAGTTTTATATGTAAAAATCATTATGGAAATATTAATTCTTTACTTCTTGAAAATGACTTTGAGGTTCATGAATTACAAGTTTCTAACTCAAAAAATAATCTAGTACTCGGCCGAAATATGGATCAGTTAAGTCATCATTGTTGGCTTGGATCAAGTTGGGATCATGATGCATATTTAACAAATAATATTTTAGACAAGAGAAACCCAGATTGGGTAATTGTAGATCATTATGCTTTGGATATTTCTTGGCATAAACAAGTACGTAGTAATACTAAAAAGATAATGGTAATTGATGATATTGCAGATAGACATCACGATTGCGAAATCCTGCTAGACCAAAATCTCGGAGCGGACATAGGGGACTATATAAAATTAGTACCTAAAAAATGCAGACTTTTTTTAGGACCAGAATATGCACTACTGCGGCCTGAATTCAAGAGATTAAGAGAAGAGAGTCTATTTAAAAAAAGGTTTGGAGAGCTTAGGCATATTTTAATTAATTTTGGAGGGGGTGATAAGTTAAATCTAACTGAAAAAGTTTTAAAAAGTCTTTCCAAGATTAAGTTACCTAAAAATATTCAAATAGATGTAGTGCTTGGGCCTCAGGGTAGTCTAGGTGCCAATATTTCTTCATTTAGAGACGTGTTTTGTGGTCAAATTAAGTTTTCGAAAAGTATTACGAATATGGCTGAAATAATGACGAGTGCAGACTTGGCTATTTCAGCGGCAGGATCAACTTCATGGGAGAGGTGCGCTTTAGGTTTGCCAGCGATAATTTTTTCAATTGCCGATAATCAGAAAAAAATCACTGAAAACATTGTAAAAAATGGCGCAGGCATTTCGTTATGTGAGCTAAGTCTGACTAATGGTGAGTTTGAGGCTTCATTTCAGAAATTCTATAGCAGGGATGTGCTTTTATCATATTCAAAGGCGGCTTCTAAGATTACTGAAGGATGCGGCGCAAGTGCGTTAATTGGTAAATTTAATGATTAAAAATATATCCATAATTATTTCCTCAAGCAACCATCCGATAAATCCAATAGTCGAAGAGTGGGTTAGGCTTCAAAAAAGTGAAGTTGATATTGAAATCGTTAGGAACCCAAAGGATCTAACAGGTGGAGATATCCTTTTTTTAATTAGTTGCAGTGAGATTGTCTCTTCAGAGATACTAACAAAATATAAAAATTCACTTGTAATTCATGCGAGTGATTTGCCGAAAGGGAGAGGATTTAGTCCTCATATATGGGACATAATAAACGGCCGTGACACTTTATTTGTTTCTTTGATTGAAGCATCTAAAAAAGTCGACACAGGTGATATATGGAAAAAGCTAGAACGACCGATACCAAAATATTTCTTATATGAAGATATATTGAACGTTATTAATAAAGCTCACATTGAGTTAATGGATTTCACATTGGCTCATTTTGATACTGTTTCTCCCAAGCCGCAGTTAAAAGAGGTCAAGGCAACATATCATTCAAAAAGGACGCCAGAAGATAGTAGATTAGATGTACATAAAACTATAAATGAGCAATTTAATTTATTGAGAGTTTGTGATAAAAATCGGTTTCCGGCATTTTTTGTAATTCATGGGAAAAAATATAAGGTTATCGTTGAAAATTATGAAGACTAATCAGACAATTTCTATAGATGGTAGGGTAATAGGGCTAAATTATAGTCCTTATATTATCGCGGAAATGTCAGCTAATCATAATGGCGACATTAGTAAAGCGTTTGAAATCATTCAAAAGGCAAAGGAATGCGGAGCAGATGCAGTAAAGATTCAAACTTACACGCCAGATACTATTACTCTAGATTCAAATAAGCCTGATTTTCTTATAGAAGAGGGCCTTTGGTCTGGTTTGACTTTATACGATCTCTATAAATCGGCGTTTACACCATGGGAGTGGCATAAGGATCTGTTTGAGTATGCAAGGAAAATGCAGATTACCATGTTTAGTTCGCCGTTTGATAATACCGCGGTGGATCTTTTAGAAGATTTGAATGCGCCCGCCTATAAAATAGCCTCATTTGAAGCTATAGATACCCCGCTAATTGAATATGTAGCCTCAACGAAGAAGCCCATGATTATCTCTACTGGATTAGCTAATGAAGAGGAGATACAGCAGGCAATAGATGCGGCAAGAGCTGGGGGCTGTGAAGAGTTGGCAATTCTTCACTGTGTAAGTGGATATCCTGCCCCGTCTGATAATTATAATTTAAAGACCGTAAGTAATATGATTGAAAGGTATGGGTGCGTCACTGGTTTGTCTGACCATACCCTTAACAATAATACAGCTATCGCAAGTATCGCTTTAGGTGGATGCATTATCGAAAAACATTTTACTTGTGATAGGAGTGCTGGTGGTCCTGACGACAGTTTTTCAATGGAGCCGAGCGACTTAGTACATTTAGTTAATTCGGCTGAAGAAGTTTTTAGAGCTCTTGGTGACGTAGAATATGGATTGAAGAGCTCTGAAATCGGAAATATTAAATTTAGACGCTCCTTATATTTTTTAAAAGACCTCCCAGCAAATCATGCAATAACAAAAGCGGATATTAAAAGTGTGAGACCTGGGTACGGGATTGCTCCTAGCTATTTCAAAATAATAATTGGTAAAAAACTGAAACGTGCCATCGAAAAACACACTCCGGTGAGTTTCGATGATTTCGAAAATTTAGAACTGTAAGATGAGCATAGGGTGAATAGAAGTAATGAAATTCAGACAAAATTTGAGTTAATCAACGATAACTATGAACGATGTTAGCCTTGCTCTAGAATACAAATATATAAAAGAATAAGATGAAAATTTGTGGACTTAGTTAATTATTATGTCAGATAAACCTTTAATAAAATTCGGATCAAGTGAACTAAAATCTTTGTTAATTGCAAAATATTTGATGACCGACAATCATGTAGAAATAGTAGACTGTAACAAAAGCTTTAGTTTTGATAACAGCTTTATCTTTGAAGAAAAAAGCTTTGATGTTGGATGCCATATTGTTGATGTCGGTAGAAGTCCTGTTTACACCGATATACTCACTTCTTTGGACATAGAGTGGTTCAAGTCTCCAAGCACTCGCTCATTGGTTTTCAATGGTAAGAAATTCAAAAGAGGTTATGATTTTGCTGAGATACAAGGCGATTTTTCTTCTGAAAACAGAAAGGTTTTTCAAAGTGAATTTTTGACTAAATTGGAAGCAATTTATGGATCCGATTTTATAAAATTTTCTATTGAGAATATTGCAAAAAGCTACGTCCAAAATGAACTGTGGATTGAGGATAATCTATCAGCAGAAATCATATTAACTAATATATATCCTTGGTTCTTCCCCTTAACTCCTGAAGATCCCCAAGGAAGTCTAAATAAAACACGGCCTCATTTTCACAACCATATGATTGAAGACAATGTGGTGATGTACCCGAAAGAGGGATCATTTATGGCAATAACTCACGCTGCGAGGAAGGCAGTCAAGGAGCTTATCTCGGAGGCGGATGATTCGAGTTATCAGGTCGCAGTTTTTGATAGTGACGGCAAAATCGATGTTGAAGAAAATACTTATCATGTGTTGCCTATCGACTATATTGATGTCGCCTCTCGGTTTAATTTGGAATTCCCTGATTATACCGAAACTCATTTTTATCTTATAAGCGTAGTTTTAGATAATCCTATTAATTTTGATGAGCATGAAATCCTAGTAGGTGATACTGATTATTATGTTGATCGAGTTAGCACACCCGATTCATTTTCGGGAAAGGACGAAATTACTTCTCTGCAATTTGAATGCGAAACATTATTTCACACTGACGAGTATAAGCTGATTGAGAATATAAAATCTTTCACAGCTAAATTTTTAGAGAACGCGTCATGGGATAAATACGATATTAAGGCGACAAAACTTAAAAGATACAACACACAGGGGATTGATGAGAAAATTAATAAAATTCTTGATTTTGTCGAGTCAAAGAACCCGCAAGTTATAGTGTTGAATAGACATATTGCCTACAATAACTTAACAGGAAGCGTTGAGAATTTAATTACAAGAATCAATAGAGTGATCCAATTATGACAAATCAAGATAAGGTGTATTTAGATAAAGAGGCAGACGATTTCTTCAAAAGGAACAAATATGATTTCAATAAGCTGCCTTATTGGAAACAAGAACTTATAGACAATTTCTCAGATTATTTACATGAAAAGGAAATTACTAATATCCTCGAAATAGGATGCCAGATTGGAGATCTTTTAGATTATTCTGTTAAAAAGTTTAATGCAATTCAAGGCTACGGTTTAGAACCAAGTAGTGAAGCTGTAGAGGAAGGAAAAAAACGGTTTTCTCAGACGTGCCACCTAATGAGAGGTATTGCAGCTCACAATGAGATTTTTGAAAATATTCCTGCCTGCGATTTAGTAATAGTAAATGACGTATTTTCTTGGATTTCGAGAGCTTCAATTTTGAGAAGTGTTGCGAATATAGATGAGCACATTAGTGACAATGGGTATCTGATAATAAGAGACTATGTGCCGAATCATTTTATTAGAAATCAAAACAGGCACGTAAAGGATCACGAAGTCTTTTGTTATAAAATCATTGGGTCTCACGCAGAAATATTTAAACAGATAGGAAATTACCAAGTACTAAGTTCACGAGTATTTACTGACTCGAATCTAAGGCTTAGTAAAACCCGCGAGTTAGGTCTCTCTGAACACAGATGGATGGATATTCTTCTTCAAAAAAAGTGGGAATAAAAAGGTACAGTTATAATTTTAGCTGATGGTATGCGAATCTTTTCAGCTAAGCCATTAGGGGCTCGTGGCACCCCTGTATCGCTTGAGTTATTAAGCGACGATATAACTAAAAACTAGGATAGATATTTGTGATTTCATTGAATTTTAGCGATCTAATTATATTGCCAGAATCTGACGGAATAAGACAAAGAATCCATTTAATGGCAATATTCATAGTCAGTGACTAACTTCTAAAGGCAGCAAAAAAATGAATGTGGGTTTTATCAATATTTACCCGTCGAGACCACATGGATTTCATGCGGCATTCCTAGAGAGTCAGTGTCGTTTGCTAGGATTTTCTACGTATTTCTTAGAATGTGGAGGCTCTTTTGATGACTGTTATTCAAAGCTAAATCGATCGGGCGGCATTGCGCGTTGTATCTTATGTCGAATGGGTAGGGCTTCGACTTATGGTGATAGTGAAGTTCATAAGATTAGTTCTAACTTGCCAACTGAAATCTTAAATCAGAATGAGGTTAATAGAGTCTTAATAAGCAGCGCTCTAACGCTTCATAGAGAAGAAGTCGCTTCAGACTATTTGAATAATGAAAAGCTAACTGAATCAATAAGTCGTATGCGGTTGAACTATCTAAGAACTTATTATTCAACGCTTGATTTGATTGACAAAAAACATTTAGAATGCCTTGTTGTTTTTAATGGAAGGATTGATATGACGAGGGCTGCTATAGATGCAGCAAAGCATGCAAACATAAATTTTGTAACCCATGAGCGCGCATTCATGGGTCATGGCATCCAAATGCATGTTAATGAAAATATTCTTGGTCTTAGAGATCGTATTGCTTTGAACACTAAATTCGATAAAGAACATCTTACTAGCTATCAGGCTCGTTTAGCTGGTGCGGAGATAGCGAAACGATTCTTGGGTACAAACTTTCTAGAATGGCGAGTTTATAATGCCGGTAGTCCGGAATTGTCCAAGTGGCCAACAACAACAACTAAAGAAAAAATTCTAATAATCCCGAGAAGCGGATCAGAGACAGGTAGTCATGAAGAATGGGTAACACCTTGGGATTCGAATGTCGATGGCTTGACTATGCTTTTAAAATCTATTGGAGCAACGAAAGATCAAGTTGTTGTTAGATTTCATCCTAACTGGATACAAAAAGTAGGTAAATCCATAGGGCAAAGCTCACGCAAGCTATACAAAGACTGGTGTCAGAGTAACGGTTATCATTATATAGATTCCCACGAACTAGTGAGTACGATGGGCCTTATTGCCAATTGTGATGTGGCGATATTGAACGGCGGGAGTGCGGCGATCGAGGCTGGAGCTCTTGGAAAGAAAATTGTAAACTTAGGACCTAGCATATATAAAGGCGCATCATTTTGTAGTTTCCTTGAAACTGTAGAAGCTATTGATAATTTTTCAGGTTTTGATGACTGGATCTCAAAAGAGCAAATTATTCGTAACACATTACGTTCTGTTTACACTACTCTTGCACGATTTCCTCAATACTTTGATTATGTTCGAGCAATTCAAACTACAGAATTTATAGCATTTAGGGGAGCCGACCCGAGCCGTCTGGAGAACATGATAAAAACAGGAAATGTGGTGGCGGATGATGCTTCAATAGGTTCTGTGCATGAAGAAAAAGAAATCATAAATCTAATTAGTGATCGATCTTGGGAAAGACTTATAGGGCTTGCACCTGAATTTCAAAGTGCTAACAAAATTCAACATCGCATAACAAAACGCTTTCCTTATAACCTCATAGATAAAGCACGTAGTCAATTTAAACGAGGAGACTTATGAAGATTAGTGAGAGAGAGTTCATGCTACGCCAGTCGATTTTATTTTTAATAAAGGAGCTAATATGAAAGCGTTAATACTTGCGGGAGGGTTGGGTACTCGGTTAAGTGAAGAGTCTGGAGACAGACCTAAGCCGATGATCGAAGTCGGAGGGCATCCAATTTTATGGCATATTATGAAGATGTACTCGACCCATGGTATCAATGATTTTGTTGTTTTATGTGGTTATAAAGGCTATTTAATTAAAGAGTATTTTTCTAATTATTTTCTTCATATGTCTGATGTTACATTCGATATGAAAAACAATAGCATGGTTGTACATCGCAAACAGGCCGAACCTTGGACAGTCACCCTTTTAGATACTGGAGCGTTATCAAATACGGGAGGCCGATTGTTGGCCGCCAAAAAATATATTGAGAATGAAGAGAACTTTTGTTTTACCTATGGCGATGGTGTTTCAGATATTGATATTACTAAAAGTATAGAGTTTCATAAAAAGCATGGGAAAAAAGCGACCATTACCGGAGTGGTTCCTCCTGGCCGTTATGGCGCGCTTGTGACCTCCGATGATCAGGTCACAGATTTCACCGAGAAACCGCCCGGTGACCTTGGAAACTTAATAAATGGCGGCTTTTTCATACTAAAACCCAGTTGTGTGGATTTGATCCATGATCTTAAATCTTCTTGGGAGGTGGAGCCGCTTAAACAGTTGGCAGAGGATGGTGAACTGCACGTATATAGGCACGATGGGTTTTGGTATGCGATGGACACATTGCGCGATAAGAGGTATTTAGAAGGTCTTTGGCAACTTGGGGAGGCGCCATGGAAAACTTGGGATTAAAAGTAGATTTTTGGTCTGGAAAACGAGTACTTCTTACTGGTCATACTGGATTTAAGGGTGGTTGGACTTCTTTAATGTTAACAATGCTGGGAGCTGAAGTTCATGGTTTATCACTACCACCAACTGGCGACTCGATGTTTTATAACTCAGTTGCCATGGAACGTAGAATTTCTGGAAGCACATATTCGGATATAACTAGTTACCAGTCGTGCTTGGATGTCATAAAGGAATTTAAACCCAATATCATAATTCATATGGCTGCACAGGCATTAGTCAGAGTTTCTTATTCTAGTCCACTTGAAACATACATGACCAATGTGATGGGAGTGGCAAACATTTTAGAAGCAGCTCGCCAAGTGGAGTCGGTAAAAGTGATAGTTAATGTCACTACTGACAAATGCTATAAAAATAATGAATGGTTATGGCCCTATCGCGAAAATGATGCTCTTGGTGGACATGATCCTTACTCAAGCAGTAAGGCTTGCGCTGAAATTATTTCAGCTGCATATCGAGATTCTTTTTTTGCTAATAGCGGTGTTCAGCTTGCCACTGCGCGTGCAGGCAATGTAATCGGCGGTGGAGATTGGTCAAAAGATAGATTGCTGCCTGATATATTGAGAGCTATTGATGGGAATAAAAAAATAGCTATTAGATCCCCAGACTCTATTAGACCATGGCAGCATGTTTTAGAGCCCGTTGTAGGCTATCTTTTATTGGCTCAAAAACTATCGAAAGAAAAAAGCAAATTTGATAGCGCATGGAATTTTGGCCCTGAGGAAAATGATTGTTGGTCAGTAGGTGATGTGGCATCAAAAGTTTGTGAGTTGTCAGGTTATCCAGATTGGATTGCCTCGTCGCTAAAGCAGCCCCATGAAGCAAGTTTTCTAAAGTTGGATAGTTCAAAAGCTAAGTCTAGATTGGGGTGGATGCCTCGCTGGCACGTTGATACGGCTTTGAAAAAAACAATTGAGTGGCATAAAGACTTTAAACTTGAGAGAGACATGTATGAGTCTTCTGTAAACCAGATACTAAGCTATCAGGATAATATTAGTTACCATGATAATTAATAATATTGACATCGATTAAGCTCCATATGTATCGTATTCCTGTAATGCATCTCAAAGAAGAGATTTTAGCCAGATTAAGTTATATGAATTCTTGGAGTCGTAGGATTGTTGTAGTTAAACCAGACCTTCAAATAATTTAACATGGTGGTGGCTAGCAACTCCAGTGTCCTGTTCTAATAGGTAAGTTATATTGAAAGAAAGCATTGTAAGTAAAACTAAAAAGAAACATCAAATACCCGTCTTCAAGCCTCTCCTGGAGCGAGAGGAGATAGCAGCTGCATCAGAGTCGTTAGAGAGAGGTTGGCTTGGTATGGGGAGTTATGTTGCGGAGTTTGAGAAAAGTATGGCTTCTGTTTTAGAGCTTGATGAAGCAACTGATCGACATGTGGTAGCGGTGAGCACTGGGCATGCAGCTTTGCACCTTTCTCTTCTGATGATAAACGTTGGGTTAGGTGATGAAGTAATTACCCCATCTTTCAATAACGCTGCTGATTTTCAAGCAATTGCGGCATGTGGGGCGTCTCCAGTTTTTGTAGACGTAAATCTAGATTCCCTATGCATTGATGTCGATAAAATTGAAGAACTGATAACGCCCAAAACTAAATGTATTATCGCTATGGATTATGATGTTTTCTTGTGTGATCACGATGCGCTATCTGCCTTGTCTAAACGAAAAGGAATTCCAATACTTCACGATGCCGCTCATTCGTTTGGCTCAACTTATAAAGGGAAAAAGATAGGACACCAGCATCCATATACCATGTTTAGTTTTGACCCTGTCAAAAGCATTACATGTATTGATGGAGGAGCAATCGTTGTTGAGGGTTTTGAGAATGTAAAACGATTGCACGCAAAACGGCTTATAGGTATGACTCAGTCTGCATCTGTAATGTATAGCGATAGTCGAGCTTGGACGTATGATGTTGAGGAGTTGGGCTTTAGATATCACATGGCAAATACGCACGCTGCGGTGGGAATAGCCCAGATCAATAAGCTGCCAGTCATTATGTCGACAAGACAGGCTACCTGTCAGCACTATCTAACTGAACTGGGTGCTCTTGATTGGATTGTAGCTCCAAATACTGACTTTTCGCTTATTAACCCATTCTTATATTATATACGCGTGCTAGACGGCCATCGTAAGTCATTGCGTGAGTACATGAATAAAAACGGAGTTGATACGGGCATTCATTGGACTCCGGGCCATGAATTCTCAATGTTTAAGAACTGTCGACGAGGTGATTTGACAGCAACAAACAAGATATCAGAAGAGGTATTATCTATTCCTTTGCATAGTAAAATGAGAGAAGAAGATGTGTCGAAAGTTATAAATGTCCTTAAATCGTTCGGAGAAACAATATGAAGGATAGCAAAGATGGTGGTGACGACTAACATGCAGGATGTGCAAAAAATTATGATATGTTGTCTCACAAAGACTACACTGGTGAAATTGAGTGCCTTGAGAAGTTGATTTTGATTTATAGGTGCGTTACTGCAGATAAAATCTTTAATGTTGGATGTGGTGCTAATTTACATGAAATTTTATTGGCAGGGCATGGATTTGAATTTTTAGATGTCGATATTTTAAATGAAATGATCGAGAAAGCTAAATATAAGTTAAGCGGGCTTATCGAAAGTTTACGATGCGAGGCTGGATTGCTTATGCTAAACAGCTCGAAAGCTAACTTTGGTTAGTCGCCAAGATGGGAAGTTAGTGAGGCCTCAGGAAAATTTTAGAGTTCTATCAAGAATTTTTATCAGGTGCTAATATGTATAGTTATTCGTTGGCGCAGATAATGGAATATCAGGCAGACTGGACAGATGATTAAAGCGAATAAAACGACTATTGGAGGTGTAACGGAGCTTGCTAGGACTCCGATATCAGATAGTAGAGGCGCTTTTCAACGTTTGTATTGTAATGATGTTCTGCGTTCTTACTTAAACGGCAACAAAATCAAGCAAATAAACCATAGTTTTACATCTGAGGTGGGTTCAATCAGGGGAATGCATATGCAACTGGGAGCCTCCGCGGAATATAAAATAATCACATGTGTTTCAGGTGAAGTTTTTGATGTAGCACTGGATTTGAGACGTAATTCACTGACTTTTCTTCAATGGTATAGCGTTGTATTGTCCCCAAAAAAACACAATTCGTTACTTATTCCTCCTGGAGTTGCGCATGGATTTCAGTCTCTAAAAGAAAATAGTGAACTACTTTATCTGCATACTGAAAACTACTCTCCAAGTGATGAAGTTGGTGTTAGCTTTCTAGATCCGAGCGCAAACATAAAATGGCCTCTGCCTCACACACAAATCTCGGACAGAGACCTATTATTTAAATACCTTAACAACGATTTTATAGGATATGACTTATGAAATGTAGACATTGCTATAGTCAAAATTTAAGTCCAGTGATAGACCTTGGCTCGTCGCCACCCTCTAATGCGTATCTTTTAAAGAAGGACCTTAACAAATTAGAAAAATGGTTTCCTTTAAAAGTAAATGTTTGCAACGAATGTTTTCTTGTTCAAACTGAAGACTACTCAAATGCGGATGAACTATTTAATAGCGATTATGCTTATTATAGCAGTTTCTCAAAAACTATGCTCGATCATAGCAAAAGCTATGTGGACGATATGGTTAAACGATTTAATTTAAACGAAGACACTATGGTTATCGAAATAGCTGCCAATGATGGTTATCTTCTCCAGTTCGTCAAAGAACAAGGTATTCCCTGTCTCGGCATAGAGCCAACTAAAAGCACAGCTGAAGTGGCAAGATCTAAAGGTATTAAAATTGTAGAGGACTTCTTCGGTGTGGCATTAGCGAAAAAACTTGTGGGCAATGGTTTCTCTGCAGACCTTATAGCATCAAATAATGTATTGGCTCATGTGCCTGATATTAATGACTTTGTTGCGGGTTACAGTATTTTGCTTAAACCTGGGGGTATTGCAACATTTGAGTTCCCTTATTTGGTAAATTTGTTTGAGAAAAACCAATTTGACACGATTTATCATGAGCATTATTCTTATTTATCTCTTAGTGCAGTCAATACAATCTTTAGTTCGAATGGATTACATGTCTTCGACGTTAAACTAATAGATATCCATGGTGGGAGTTTACGAGTATTTGCGGAGCGAAAAGATTCATCGCACAAAAAACTTCAATCTAATATGGTCAATGAATTACTCTCTAAGGAAAAGTTTGATGGGTATCTATCTGAGCGAGCTTATGTCGGTTTTCAGTATGTTGCTGAAAAAGCGAAAGATGACATGGTTGAATTTCTCATTAATGCAAGACAAGATGGCAAGTTAGTTTGCGCTTTTGGAGCAGCTGCTAAAGGAAATACATTTATTAACTTTGCTGGTATTCGACCAGATTTAATTTCCGTTGTTGCTGATAGTAATCCAGCTAAACAAGGGAAATTTATGCCTGGTAGTCGAATTCCAATCGTATCAGAAGAAGTTTTGGCAAGTTATAAACCTGATTATGTTGTCATTCTTCCTTGGAACCTTCAAAAAGAATTAATCTTACGCTTGGCTTACATGCGTCAATGGGGTTGTCAATTTGTAGTTGCAATCCCGGAAATGAAAATCTTATGAATGAACGAATTGATTATACAAAACCTTCCATATCAGAGCTTGAAACTGAATATGTAACGGATGCCATTAGAAATGGTTGGGGGCCACGCTGCTATGAGTATATTGAGAAATTTGAGGAGGCATTTAAACTACATTTGGGTGTCAGATATGCGATAGCTACGTCAAGTGCAACAGGTGCTCTCCATATGGGTTTGGCAGCTTTAGGGATAGGGAAAGGTGATGAGGTTATATTGGCAAATTCGACTTGGGTGGCCACTTTAGCGCCGATACTTTACCTTGGCGCCACTCCAGTTTTTGTTGACATAAATGAAGATGATTGGTGCATCAATTCAGACGAAGTTAGTAAATTAATTACCAGTAAGACGAAGGCTATTATGGCAGTGCATCTGTATGGCAATCTCTGTGACATGGATGAGTTATCTAAATTAGCTCGAAGTAATGGTATTTATTTAATAGAAGATGCTGCGGAAGCTATAGGCTCTGTTTATAAAGCCCAGCGTGCTGGTTCTATTGGGGATTTTGGAGCATTTTCATTTCATGGCTCTAAAACAATGACTACTGGTGAAGGTGGAATTTTTGTTACAAACGATACAGATTTATATAACAGGGTTCTAACTCTGAGTAATTATGGACGTGATCGCGCTCAGAAGAAACAATTTTGGCCTGATAAACTTGGATTTAAGTACAAAATGTCTAATATTCAGGCTGCTATTGGCTTGGGGCAAATAGAGAGGATTGACAGCTTAATTGACCGAAAGCAAGAAATTTTTGATTACTATAACGCTAGCTTTAAATCTGAGAATAGGATAAAAATTAACCCCTTGTTTAAAGATCGAAAAAGTGGGTATTGGATTAATAACATTGTTTTTGATGCTTCGTTAGGTTTTGAAAGTGATGACATATGTAGGGCATTTGATCTTGCTAATATTGATGCAAGGGTTTTCTTTTGGCCGTTATCAAAGTTACCTTTTGTTGATATGGAAGTAGATACTCCGGTTGCTTTTGATATTCCAAACAGAGCAATCAATCTGCCCTCCTTCCATGACATTTCTATCGAGCAGCAAGACAGGGTTATTGGTGTCGTTAAAGAATTATTAAATTGCAAATAAAAATTGGATCAAGTGTTGGTGTAATAATATTGCTTGTTTTGGCGACTGGGTCACAATTTTTGAAGCAGAGCTGGTTGGCTGGTGTATTTAGTCCAGGAGTCTATGCAGGGTGGGCTACAGCAATTTTAGCAAGTCAATTGCTGTCTAGTTTTGGGGGGTTAGGTTTCCATAATTACTCGGCTAGACGCGCGGCATTGTATGAAAGTAGACAGAAATTTTTTTTAATTAATAGTCTGATGTCTAAGCAGTATGTAGTCTATGCATACTTACTGCCTATTTCAATACCGATTATATATTATATACTGGCCAAGCCAAGTTTTATGTTATTTGGATGTATGTTGATATATTCCTTAGGGAATATATTTATTAGTACATCTACTACCGCAATATATGTTCGTAGCTCTAAAGAATTTGCAAAGATTCAGGCATTACGAGGAGTGGGTGGGTGCTTTCTAGCTGTAATCACTTGTTATGCTACTGGTTCATTATTGCTGACTTTATTGGCCGAATCTCTTCTGATTATTGTTCTGGGATCTTTGATCTTAAAGAAAGAAAAATTTAAGTTTAAAAATAATTCCCTTAGGTTAGGACTAAAGTGTAATGAATTAATTCCTTTTTTTCTACCAGTGGTGCTTACGACTGTTGCGGTGTCTCTTTCCAGGTTAATAGCAGTTGATGTTTTAAATGATGAGTTGTTGGGTGTTTTTTACTTCATGTCGTTAATAGCCGCTATTGGCATAATGTTTCAATATGGCGTAGCTGTACTTTTCGGTCCAATTATCACGTCTCAATTGAGTGCTAGGCCAGCGTACGAAATTGAAAATTTTGTTTTAAAAATTTGGATGGGAATATTTATTTTGGCGCTGTTAGTATTGTTGCTAGGAAATATATCATTGCCTTATATAATTAATTATTTTTATCCAAATTATATCGCTGGTTTGGTTTTAGTGTCGCCATTTGTCGTTCTTTGTGCCGCAAAAATGTGTGATGTTTGGGGGATTTATTTTCTTTTAGGTGGACTTGAAAGATTTCTGTATGTGCCTAGTTTAGTGTCAATACTTATTGTAACTTTCCTTTATTTTTATTTGAATAATAAGGGTGGTTTAGAACTAGCTGACATGAAGTTTTTTATTTTTGCAGAAAGTATAGCGATATTTTTCGTCCCCTTAGTATTGATATCGTTTATTAAAATTAAACGGATTGTAGTGGCTTGATTATTTAGGTTAAAGGTATAAGGCTTTTAACTAATTTTTTTATTTATTTTAACAATATACGGTATATATCATGGATTTTAAAAAAGAGTTTTTAGCTGAACGTAAAGAAAGTATAGATTCATATTCTTCCAATGAAGAATTGAAGAATGCAACTAGAAATTTCACAAGAGAGTCTTTGGCGGCACGATATTCATATAATTTTGATTGGCTTGGTCGACCAATCATTCAATATCCTCAGGATATGGTTGCGATTCAAGAGCTTATTTGGACTGTAAAACCTGATCTCGTAATCGAAATGGGTATTGCGCATGGCGGCTCACTGATCTTAACATCATCTATCTTAGCTCTCATTGAAATGTCCCAGTGCATTGATGAAGGTGCTGAGATGCTGTTAAATTCACCCAGAGGTCGGGTCCTTGCCGTAGATATTGATATAAGGGATCATAACCGACAGGCCATTGAGGCTCATCCTATGTCCAACAGAATTACTATGATTGAGGGATCCTCCGTAGAGTCATCTACAGTAAACAAAGTCTGGGAATACGCTACGGGATTCACTAACATTATGGTATTTTTGGATTCCAATCATACGCACGAGCATGTTCTTGCAGAGCTTAAAGCATATGCGCCTTTAGTTAGTCCTCAGAGCTATTGTGTGGTTTTTGACACCCATGTTGAAGATGTCCCGAGTAGCTTTTATCCAGATCGCCCTTGGGGTCCAGGAGATAATCCTAAAACTGCACTTCGAGAATATCTATCTATTCTTAATAACTCAGAAACGACAGCAAGAGATGGTAAAAAATTACATTTTGAAAATGATGCTGAATTACAAGCTAGACTTCAGATCACAGTTGCCCCAGATGGTTATTTGAAACGTGGTTAAGGGAGTTTTCAATATGAAAAATAAAAATGACGATGTATTGCTGATTTTGCCTACCTTTAATCGTTCTGGGAAACTTGCTCGAACGCTTGATTTATACGCATATTTAGGATTTTCTGGGAAAATAATCATATTGGATGGTAGCAACCAAGAAAGCCATATTGCCGCAAATCATAAAGTAGTGAATCGACACTTGGACTCAGTGGAGTATGTGTCATGTCAAGGCCAAGATGATCTAGCTTTGAGAATTAAAGACTATCTGATTACTATTGATGATGACGTCGTGGCGATAGGAAATGATGAAGATGTTTTTTCCCCTGATTTTCTGAAAGATGGTTTTGCATTTATGTCAGTTAATCCAGGTTATTCTGCTTATCTGGGGGGGTATCTAACTATATGTCGATCCGCCATTGGTCTGAAAAGAGTTTCGTACATGACTGACACTTTTCGTGGAATAAGCCTAGAGCAGGAGGATCCTGAAGTTAGGATTGTTAACTATCAAAGAATGAATGGTCATGGTATTTCACCGATCTACTGGAGCGTTAGACGTCGAGAAGTTCTAATCAAAAGTTTGGGATTTGCAGAGGTTTTAAAATATAGTAGTTCCAGCGAATTAATGGATCAGATTACGTGTTGTGCCTTAGGAAAAATAAAACAAACAAACTCTATTATGTTAATACGAGACGAGACTAAAATTGAGTATGAAGGTTATCATAATCGTGACGCTGGCGAGCAATATATTGATGATGATGATCTGGCTTTAATATCAAAATTTGCAACTGAGAACTGGGGTGCTAAGGTAGGTCTTGCTAGCAAAATAGTTACGAGTTGGTACACTATCGGAAAAGAAGGTTACACAAATTGTAAGAAAGCGCACAACGCAAACTATTGCCGATTTGCAAGCTTAGAGACAAAGCACTCAGTTATTGCTCGATTATTAAAATACGTATTAGTTTTTTCATCAAAGACTGGGATTATTATTTCGCAGTTCATAGCCTATTTTTATTATAGACTGAGTTTACCGAGAAAAATCAGTAAAGCTCTCAGCCTGATTTCAAAAAAAACAAGTGTTAATTTTGTTGCTAAAACTGATTAATATTTGACAGGCTGCAGATACAGTTACAATTAGAATAAATCATTTTATTATAGTATTTTAAGCTATGTTTGTGATAAAATAGGGATAAATCTGATCCCGTAGGTGTGACATAATGAAGGTATATCTAACGAAAACTTCGCATTATATTTTAATATTAGGTGTAACTCTTTTACTGTCCGTTTTATTCCAAATTTATTGGACTAACATTGCAGTATTTGATGGGGTTCTGTACGTTAAGGGCGGCGGACTGCAGCGGTTCTTGTTAAAAATTGTTGCCCTTTTTCTGATATTCGTTTCATTATATAAATTTTTCTCTGTCAAGGCACTCCTCTATAATTTCGCTTTAAAAATCCCACTCATATATTACATTTTGACAGTTATTGTGGTTTTCCCGTTTACGTATACTAATGCTTATATTCAGGCTGTTAACTTGGTGCTTTTTATTCCCATACTTTGTCTGGACTTTAGTGGGAAACGTGGTGAAGAGATTTTTACGGAATTGGTAAAGATAATTGTTTGGGTAGTGTGTCTGCAGTTAGCTGTGGACCTATTTTTAAAGGCTTTCGGATTAAATTTAGTTATTACAGTCTTGGGTGGGATGGGTAACGCAAATACATTTGGATTGCATTTAATAGTGGCTGGATTGGGCTTGCGATTTATTTATAAGCAACATTTACTATCTAACATTATTTTACTTTTTACTTTGAGCACAGGCTCTTTTGCTTGTGTAGTTGTCGGATTTGCACTTGTTTTTCAAAGTCTCATTATCAACCTTTGGAGGAATAGTATAGGTGTAGTATTTTTAATTTCTGGGATTTATACTTCGGTGTTTTTTGGTTGGAGCGCTATGAGGGACGCTAAATATGGGGCTGTATACCACGCATATATGAAGATTGAAGGTTTTATAGAATTTCTTTTTTACGGTGGCTCTGTTGAATCTGCTGGTGGGTCATTTGTGGGACGAGGGGAATATACGATGCAAGGACTGAACTTGTTAAATGATAATCCTTTATCAATAGTTTTTGGCCATCCAAATTTTATGCCTTTTTATTCAGGAGATGGATTCTATATTGCTTTAGCAGTCACATTGGGTATACCTATGATGGCTCTTTTCACTATTAGTAATTTGTATACAATATTTCGAGGTTTAAGAGAAAACACAGCGCTGTCCAATTTTGCTGCTTACACTTTAATAGTTTTTGTTGTATTTTTTGGATCAAACAGAATTTTAGATTATTGGCCAAGTGGATTTGTTTATGCGCTGGCTATCTCATACTTGCTTAGAAATAAGATTCCAAACATTATAAACTTTAATCGTCAGAGGATAAAAAATCCTTTTGGTCAATTCAGAGGCAGTGCTTAGCATGATAAATAAAGATTTAAACCAAGACAGAAAACATGATATAAACCAAAAAGGAATAATAGGTAAAATTGTCAATCTTCTGTCTTATAATTATGATTACGCTTTAATGAAGATTTTTTCCCGGATATTTTTATTAAAAAGAATTTTTCTTTTCTTTAATCGTTTTTTTAAAAATTTAAAATTGGATAATGCCCAAACTGATAAGGCGGATGGAATAAAACTACGCGATGGTGTTTCTGTGGATGAAATAGTGACTGATCTTAATAAAGACGGTTTCTCTGAAAAATTAAGGCTAAGTCAGAAAAGTTTGGGTGAAATTTTTTCATTCGCGAATAAGACTCGATGTTATGCTTATGGAAACCCTAAATATGGATTTCACCTTTCAGAAAAGGAAAGTTGCCAGGAAAAGTTAAAGAAACATATTCTTATAGCGAAATATTTCAACTTTCAAAGTGAAGAGGTTTTTGCTGGAGTTATAAGTTCATCTTTACTTCAAGACATAGCTTCCAAATATCTTGGCAGAGGAGCTAAGAATATTGCTACTCAACTATGGTGGACCTTTCCAGCCGATGTGGATACTGCTACCAGATCAAAAGCAGCGCACTATTATCATAGAGATGTTGATGCTTGGGGATTTGTTAAGTTCTTCTTTTATTTGACTGATGTCAAACCGGGTGGGGGACCACATATTTATGTTAGAAATTCACATAAACCTAATTTTATAGCTCAATTGTTTGAAGAGAAATTTAGAATAAATCGCCATACTGATACCGCCGTAACAAAAAGATTTGGGGTAGATTCAATTTGTCCGATGTATGGCTCACCTGGAGCTGGACTTGCAGCGGATACGTTTGGTTTTCACAAAGGGGAATCACCAAAAAAAACTCCAAGGTTGATGCTATGTGCTGTCTATGCAACAAGTGACTATAAAGTGCAAGAGTTTGCAGCTGACCCTGAAGAACTTGTCCATTATAACGAATGAATCATTAGATGAGCATTTATTCGTTTATATTGTAGACATTAAGAATTCCCGTAACGCTAAAGGATTTAGTCTTGCTATAAATTTTAGTATCCGATCAAAAAGATATTGCATAGATATGCAGTTTTATACAAAGAGTATCATAAAGATTTGAAGATTATTTATGGTCTTTCGGTTTTAATAAAACAAATTATTTAAATGATTATGAATCAATTGCCTTCTGTTAAATTTCTAATATTGTTGAGCATATATTATAAGTCATTGTATTGATATGTGTGTGTAAAGTAATTCTGAATAATCAAGAATGGTCTGACTTACTATTATACTGCTTTGAGGGCTATTCAAAAATTTAATAGTATAATAGAATAATTTTATTTAAAATTAAGGAAGAAACTAATTGCAAATTACTCATCTTCAGAGTTCAACTCAAATAGTACAGTTTGACACTATAAAGGTTTTAACCGATCCATGGCTTACTGATGGTGAGTATTTGGGGAGCTGGTATCATTACCCGCCATTTCAAAAACGTGATCTAGATAAACTGGATTATGACTATATCTATGTATCCCACATTCATCCGGATCATATAAGTGAAGAAACATTTAAATCCCTTCCAAAAAAGGTACCAGTCCTAATTCATAGATATGCGTCACCGTTTTTAAAATTCAAGATTGAAAAGGTATTTGGTTATGATGTGATTGAGTGTGCTCATGGAGAACCTTTTATGTTTGATGATGGTGGTTCAATTACTATTTTCGCTGCGGATAACTGTGATCCTGAGTTGTGTGGTAAATTTATGGGTTGTGCTCCAGTAGAAGCGGAATTTGGGAGCACCCAAATTGATACATTAGCTTTGTTTGAGCATGGTGGCCAATCGATATTGAATACTAATGATTGTCCTTTTGAACTGGCTAGAGCTACGATTAAAAGTAATAATTTAGATGACATTGGTATTGACGTTTTGTGCGTGGGATATGGTGGTGCTGGTCCGTTTCCGCAATGTTTTCAATTTAAAAGTGTTGGCGATAAATTAGTTGCTGCAAAAGCTAAAGAGAAACAGTTTCTCAATAAAGCCATAGAGTATATTGAACTGGTAAAACCCCGAGCCTATGTCCCGTTTGCGGGCACCTATATCCTAGGCTCTCGATTAGTTGGTCTGACCAAATATAGAGGTGTACCTTCGGTAGAGGATGCATTGTCCTATCTTTCAAAACATGTCCTAGAGATATCGAAAGGCGTTTTATTAGAGTCGCTCGATACCCTAGAGGTTCTGGAGATTAAAAAGTTAAAAGGAGAAAGGACATTTGCAAAAAGCTATGAAGAATACTTGGTTGAGATATCTCAACACGAGTTACATTATGATAATGACCTCTGGGATGATGCTGAATTGCCAAGACTAATGGATGAAGCGTATGGCAGATTCAAGGCTAAGGCAGAGCAAATTAGATTTGTCTCCAATACTGCATTAATAATTCAGAGCGAAAAAATTTGTTTCAACCTAAAAATTAACAAAAGTCCAGAAATTATAACTGAGACACAAGTTATTAATGAGCCTTTTGTAAAAATAACTCTAAACAACAACTTGCTCCATAGATTACTTCGCGGACCTAGATTTGCTCATTGGAATAATGCCGAAATAGGAAGTCATCTGAATTTTGAACGCAGGCCTAATGTTTTTGAGCGGGGGCTATATCATTGCCTTTGCTTTTTGCATAGTTGAATAAGGATTTTAGCGTGACTTTCAAATAATGGTTGAAAAACATAACTTCTTATAAAATGTTAGTGAGAGTTGATTCTTTTATTAGAATGATTATTTTTTCATTTTTGAATTTATTACACCTTTGCTATAAATGCCTGATTTGGGGTAAGAATATACGTGTCAAATTGAGTTGACTAAATAAGCTTAAGGGAAAACCCCCCATTAAGAAAACCCCCCATTAAAAAGACGTTTACTTTAACGAGATATAAATATGCAAAATTTTGATAAAAATAGAACTACACTACCCCCTTGTCAGATTTGGGTGGTCAACCCTTTTGATACACTCCCAAATGAATCTGATGTGGAGCTCCGCTATTGGGCAATGTGCAGAACTTTTGCAGAGCAAGGACATAATGTCATTTGGTGGACTTCTGACTTTTCCCACCTGCATAAAACCAAACGAAAGCCATGCCCAGACACCAACGGGTTCCGTGTGCGCTTCATTGAAACTCCGCCTTATACCAAAAATATCAGTTTTGCGCGCCTCAAGAATCATAAAGCCTTTGCCGAAGGCTTTTATCTCGACGCAATGGCTGGATTGAATAGTGGCGAACTTCAAGCACCTGAACGAATTATAGTCTCCCTGCCACCTCTGGGGGTCGCAGAAAGTGCTTTCCGGATAAGAGACTACACAAATAAAAAGAAAACTGTAACACAGATCGATGAGAGCGACTACACAACGATACCTTGCGAGGTGGTCGTGGATATCATGGATGCATGGCCAGAGGCATTCTATCAGTTACTTCCAAAGTGGTTGCGCAGCTTCCTTGGTTCAATACTACTTACTTCGATGCATAGGAGCGCAAAATGCGCTTATCGAGGCGCGGATAAGATTAGTGGTGTTGGGCAAAGTTACCTTGATCTTGCTCAGAGTTATTTGCCAAGTGAACTCGACGATCCTGATGGTTTTGAACATACCAAAAGAGCAACAGGTGAACCGTTTTTTCAAACGCCATTACATCTTTGCTATCACGGTACTGACTTATCCCGTTTTGATATAGATAAGTTTGTAGGTATGACCAGATCGCCTGATGAGTCTAAATACAACTCAACTAATATTGAGCTTTCACCAAATGCAACGCTACGCGCAGTATATATGGGTTCAATGGGTTCTGGTTATGATCTACAAACTATCATTGACACAGCGGCACGGTGGAAATCGGATGATGTTTTTCCTTTTCAGATTCATTTTGCTGGAACTGGTGTTCAGCTAAAGAAACTGAAAGTAAGGTGCCAAGAACTTGGGCTCTTAACGCCAAAGCGCCCCCCCCATGATAAGTCTGAACATGAGACGATCCATAATAGCACTGTATCTAGAGCAGATTTCTCTAACGCTCGCATTGTATTTCATGGGTTTTTAAAAAAAGATGCTATCAACAAACTCCTGCTTTCTTCTGACCTTGCCCTTGTAACAAACAGACCGGACAGTTTGGTCGCATGCCCTTACAAAGCTGGCGAATATGCTGCTGCAAGTTTACCAATTCTCAGTTGTCTCAAAGGTGAGTTGGACGATCTGCTCAATCACTGGAGCGCGGGTTCCGTGTATGACGAAGGTGATGCTGCATCTTTGCATGCCGCCTTCGGGCACTATTTAACAGATTTAAACCTATTAAAACAACAGCGCTCTAATGCACGCAAGATGGCAGAGGCGCTGTTTGACCGAGAAAAAAGCTACCAAAAACTCTCTGAATTCATTTTAATGCCCTCTCCTCGAGAAAATAGTCCTTCGTTGAATGTACTACGCACGATTGAATCTCCAGATAAATAAACTATTCTGAAAAATTTTATCCTTAAGGTGCCTTGCAGGCTGATATGTAGGATTTTTTGGGATTATTAATATTTACTCTAAAAGGCCAAGATAATGACTTATGACATGCAGAGCTTGACAAAAGGTACGGTGAATATGGTTCGTGAGATTTATGGTGATGACTTTGTTCCTCTTCATCGTCCATTCTTTGAAGGTAATGAGCGTCAATATTTGATTGACTGTATAGATTCAAATTTTGTATCTTCCGTTGGCGTTAAAGTTACAGAATTTGAGGAAAAAGTGGCTGAATTTACGGGTGCTCGCTACGGCATTGCAACGGTCAACGGTACATCGGCATTGCATGTGGCGATTCAGCTTGCGGAGGTTCTTCCTGGAGATGAGGTGATTTCTCAGGCATTAACCTTTATTGCGACCTGCAATGCTATTAAGTACTCTGGTGCATTCCCTGTATTTATTGATGTAGATTTGGATACAATGGGTATGAGCCCATTAGCATTAAAAACCTTTCTCGAAAATAATGCAGAAAAGAAGACTGGTGGCGTTTTCAACAAGGCATCGGGCAGGCGTATAGGATGTTGTATCCCTATGCACACGTTTGGACTTCCTTGCCGCATAGAAGAGATTGCTCGTATCTGTAGCGATTGGGGCATTCCTTTAGTTGAAGATGCGGCAGAATCCCTTGGCAGTTACGCTGCATATCAACATACCGGGACCTTTGGATCGATGGGTACCCTGAGTTTTAATGGAAATAAGATAATCACTACCGGTGGTGGTGGTATGCTTATTACTGATGACCAGCACATTGCAAAACGCGCTAAGCATCTTACAACTACAGCAAAAGTTGCTCATCCCTATGAGTTTGTGCATGATAAAATTGGGTATAACTATCGTATGCCAAATTTAAATGCTGCTTTAGGGTGCGCGCAAATGGAGAGATTGGATAATTTTCTATTTGTAAAAAAACAATTATTTGGACAGTGGGCTCAGTTTTTTAATGAGATGCAGGTTGACTTTGCTAGAGCAATTGAGGGCAGTAAAGCAAATTATTGGTTAAACGCCATAGTTTTGGAATCCAGAGACGATCGTGATAAATTTTTAAAAGAGACCAATAATAGTGGTGTTATGACGCGGCCTGTTTGGCAGCTTATGTCTCAACTTTCAATGTTTCAAGACTGCCAGAATGATGGACTTGTAAATTCACTTTGGTTACAAGATCGCGTAGTAAATATCCCATCAAGTGTACCAGATCTGGCTTTGGCCAAATGGGAGGTTAATAAGACGGTATGAATATTTTGCGATTAATTGGAAGAACAGCCCCACTCTTTGAATCCGATATTTCATCTCGAAAGAATGAGCTTGGAGAGCTTGTAGCTGAGAATCGGTTTTTAGTCATCGGTGGTGCTGGATCTATTGGTCAAGCAGTGACGCGTGAGATATTTAAGCGAAAGCCACTTGCGTTACATGTTGTCGATATTAGTGAAAATAACATGGTGGAGCTTGTTCGGGATATACGTAGCACTTTGGGATATATCGATGGTGATTTCCGCACCTTTGCGCTTGATTGTGGTAGTAACGAATATAGAGCACTCATGAATTCTTGTAAGGGGTATGACTATGTTCTTAATCTTTCGGCGCTTAAGCATGTTCGTAGTGAAAAAGATCCTTTTACGTTGATGCGTCTTATTGAGGTCAATATCCTTAATACCATTAAAACAGTTCAAATGGCTAAGGCTCACGGGGTTAAGAAGTATTTTTGTGTTTCGACGGATAAAGCCGCCAACCCTGTTAATATGATGGGAGCAAGTAAGCGCATAATGGAAATGTTTATGATGCGTGAAAGTGAAACTCTACCGATTTCAACCGCGAGGTTTGCAAATGTAGCATTCTCTGATGGTTCATTACTACACGGTTTCAATCAACGCTTTGCCAAACAACAGCCGATTTCTGCACCAAATGATGTGAGGCGATATTTTGTGACCCCACAAGAGGCTGGCGAACTTTGTTTGATGTCATGCCTGCTTGGTGAAAATAGAGATATCTTTTTTCCTAAGTTAAGTGAGCAGCTTCACTTAACTACTTTTTCTGATATTGCGGAACGTTACATAAATAGCCTTGGCTATGAGTCCTACCATTGTTCAACTGAACAAGAAGCCAGAGATCGTTCAGCTGAATTAATTGCATCCAAGCGTTGGCCCTGTTATTTCTTTAAGTCCAACACTTCAGGCGAAAAAGATTTTGAAGAGTTTTTTACCAATAGTGAGATTTTGGAAATGGATCGCTTCAAAAATCTTGGCATAATTAAAAATGACGCAAAATATAGTTCTAATAACCTGGATCTGTTTCTCAGTACGGTCGAATCTATCCGGAGCGGTAATATGTGGGAAAAGGCTGCCTTAGTCGATCTTTTTAATCTTATGATCCCTAACTTTGAACACAAAGAAACAGGTAAATACTTGGATGGAAGGATGTAAGTTATGCAAAGATTCTTTGATGTATTTTTATCAGGCATTACCTTGATGGCTCTTTCGCCTTTATTGCTACCATTAATAATTATTTTGAAATGTACTGGTGAGGGAATGGTTTTTTTTAAAGGAGCTAGGGTTGGTAAAGATTATAAAATGTTTCAAATTTTAAAATTTTCAACAATGCTAAAAGACAGTCCGAATATGGCAACTGGCACCTTGACGATAGGGAATGATCCAAGGATCCTGCCAGTAGGGAAAGTTCTCAGAAGATTCAAGATTAATGAACTTCCCCAATTGATTAATGTCTTTTTAGGCGATATGAGCTTAGTTGGTCCCCGGCCTCAATCTAAAAGGAACTTTGATGCTTTCCATGAAGAGGTTAGAGATGCAATCACGCTTGTTAGGCCTGGATTAACTGGACTAGGCTCTTTAGTTTTTCGAGATGAAGAGAGCATATTAAGTGGTGTTAAGGATCCGGATGATTTTTATGATTCAGTTGTAATGCCTTATAAAGGAGCACTTGAGCACTGGTATGTTGAACATAAAAGCTTTGCTCTTTATTTAAAAATAATATTTGTAACTTTCTATGGTTTAGTTTTATCAAGACCCATTCATTTGTTTGAAATATTTACAGATATTCCAAGGCCGAATGACAAAAATTTAGATTTCTTAAATTAATGGTTTAAATATACCTCATAGTATATTTCGGTTTCCTTAATCTTATTTCTAAAAGAAAGACTGCACCGTTAATTATGCTCTTAGGGATAAAGCATTGCCCTAAAAATCTTGAGGATATGCGCCAGGGCTCACGTATTTCTTGGTGAATTTATTATGAGGGAGCCGTCGTGCATAAAGAGGGTTGCTGTGATTGATGCGTTTCTATCGTTGTACTAAATTACACCTGCGATAGCTTTAAATAAAAACATATATAGCGGTTTATGAACTTGTAAAAACACAGAATATATTATAACATAAAGATAATAAAACGAGTAATTTTGTGGCGCTAGATTTTCAAATAGCGCAAAATGAAAATCAAATTTTGATGTCTAGTACTTTCTAGTTCAGACATCTCATTACTAAAGATTTATGTATGAAAAACTTAATTATTATTGGTGCTGGAGGAATGGGTCGAGAAATTTATGATCTGTCGACGCAATGTCATGGTTACAACAAAGAATATGTTATTAAAGGATTTCTGGATGACTGGAATGAAGCTTTAAATGCTTTTGATGGCTTGCCTTCTATTATTGGAACAGTATTGGATTATGTTATCGATCCAGAAGATATTTTTGTATGTTCTTTCGGTGATGTCGAACTCAAAAAGAACTGTATTGAATTAATATTGAATAAAGGTGGAGATTTTTTGACACTAATTCATCCGACGGCAAGTATTGGGTGTAACACAAAAATAGGAACAGGTTGTATTGTTTTGATGAATGCCTACATTGGAGCGGATTGCATTATTGAGGACTTTGTTCTTGTTCAGATTGCAGCTGTAGTTGGCCATGATGTGAAAGTGGGTAAATATTCAAGATTAGATTGCAACACTCTTTGCGTTGGAGGTACGGAAATAAAAGAAGAAGTAAGTATACATACATCTGCTGTAATTAATCACAAGGTCGTTGTGGGGCGTAAGGCGCAAGTAGGGGCATGTAGTTTTGTAATTAGGAAGGTAAAAGAAGGCACTACTGTTTTTGGAAATCCTGCAAAGAAAATTAAGACATCACTATGAAAGCTCTAATATTTCCTGGCCAGGGAGTGCAAAAAGCGGGAATGGGAAGGGAGTTATATGACAACTACCCAATTGCAAAAAAATATTTTGAAGATGCTAATGATATATTAGGCAGGCGAATTACTGATGTTATGTTTGGTAACTCGGAGTTAGCATTGATGGAAACGAAAAATACACAACCTGCAGTTTTCCTTTATTCGTCTATTCTAGCTTTAACTCAGAATGAAATTATCCCAAATGCCGTAGCGGGTCATTCGCTTGGAGAATTTGCTGCTTTGGTGATTAGCGGAGCTTTGTCTTTTGAAGATGGGCTAAATATTGTTTTAAATAGAGCATTGATCGCTCAAAAAGTTTGTGAAAATCAAAAAACAGCGATGGCAGCTGTTATTGGGCTGGATGACGATTATGTTCAAAAAAGAATAGAAGAGATATACAAGGAGTCTGACGAGCCTATATATTTTGCCAATTACAATGGTCCGGGCCAAATAGTAATTACGGGTTCTAAAAAAGGCATAAGATTGGCATGTAAAGCCTTTAAAAAAGAAGGTGCCAAGCGAGCTGTTCTTTTGCCTATAGCCGGGTCTTTCCACTCCCCATATATGAAAGACGCCGAGAAAGAATTAGGAGAAATAATTAATGATGCAAAATTTAAAGCGCCTTCGATCCCAATTTACCAATGTGCTGATGGAAAGAAAAGCACCAATGTTGAAGCCATAAGAACAAATTTAATTAAACATATTACCCATCCTGTTTTATGGACAAGCATGGTCTCTAATATGAGCAGCGATGGAATAAATCAATTTTACGAAGTAGGAACAGATGACACACTCCAAAAAATAGTATCCCGTATGGTTCATGAGAAGAAAGTCACATCATTATGGAAAATTGAATTTTACAAAGATCTTGTTGAAGAAAGTTACAAATTGGCGTGAACAAGGATAAAGGAGTTAGATGAAGTAAATATGATGAAATTAGAAGAATTTTTTGAACTGTTCTGTGAGGAATTGGATGACACTGATTTGAGTGCAGTAAGTACACTTACTGACTTTAAGAACATAGCGGGGTGGGACTCCTTGACCGCACTCTCTATTATCTCGATGATAGATGAAGAGTTTGAAATTCTTCTTACAGGAAATGACATGCTTAATAGCACTTCCATAGAAGACTTGTACAACCTAGTGGAAAGTAAAATGCCATGAGAAACTCTGCATTTTCATTGGAAGGAAAAACTGTTCTAGTAACTGGTGCGTCGTCCGGCTTAGGTGCATCAACGGCTATTGAATGTTCTAAGGCAGGTGCCCATTTAATAATATGTGGTAGGGATGAAACGAGGTTGAATAGCACATATAACAACTTGTACGGTAAAAATCATTTGCAGGTTGTAAGCGACTTTCAAAGTGAAGAAAATATTGTCAAACTTTCGGTATACTTGCCTAAATTAGATGGTTTAGCGTTGTGTGCAGGAATAACTAAAACTATACCTGTTAAATTTATTAAGAGTGAGAGTATTGGTGAAATTTTCCAAACGAATACGTTTTCTTCTATGCAATTGATTCAGAACCTATTGAAATTAAAAAAAATTAAAAAAGCGGGTTCCATTGTATTTATTTCCTCTATTTCTACCTGTTATGCTGATAAAGGTAATTCAATTTATGCTGCATCTAAGGGAGCAGTTAACTCTTTCTCTAATGTTCTTGCCTTAGAGTTGTCAGCCAAAGGAATAACGTCAAACTGTGTTGAGCCTGGCTTTGTTCCTACTGCGATGTTGGCAGATGGAGTTGTGACTGATGATCAACTGAGTAAAGAGAAAGTTAAATATCCATTGGGTTTTGGGGAGCCGTCAGATATAGCGAATGGGATAATTTATTTGCTATCTGATGCAGCAAAGTGGGTTACAGGTTCTGTACTAAGAATTGATGGTGGAGTAACTTTAAGGTGACATTAACATGGCAGTAATTAAGTACAATAATGTAGGGCTAACAGCTATTTCTGCTTGTGTTCCACCCAAAGTATTTTCAAATTATGATTTGGGATATTTGTTGCCTGCAGATACAGTTTGCAAAATGATCGACACAATAGGAATCAAAGAAAAGCGAATCGCAGATAGTGATGTATGTACATCAGACTTATGTTTCGAAGCTGCAAAAAAACTTATGGATGATAATGATATAGATCCAGCATCAATTGATATGTTATTATTTCTTACGCTCACGCCCGATTACATTATGCCCCCTACATCTTCAATACTTCAACACAGGCTTGGGCTATCTCCAGATACTGCTTGCTTGGATATGTCTCTAGCTTGTTCAGGTTTCGTATATGCTCTTTCTACTGGATTCGCTTATGCTTCGATGCAAGGTATTGACAAAGTTTTAGTCTTAGTAGGAGAAACAATGTCTAAGTTGGCGAATCCAAGGGATAGAGTTAACTTCCCATTATATGGTGATGCAGGTACAGCTTGTTTAGTTGAGAAAGGTGATTTTAGGGAATCCACATTTGTTCTGACAGCTGGTGGTGAAGGTGAAAAAGTTGTGTTGGTTCCTCATGGTGGATATCGATATCCAATTACTGCTGATAGTCTAGTCGACAAGGAAAGAGAAGAGGGTAATTTTAGAAGAGATGTGGATATAACAATGGATGGAATGGCTACTTTTAACCATGCTGTTTCTGCAATCCCAAAACAAGTTAAACAGCTTATGCGAGAAGCTGATATAGATCCAGAAGACATTGATTTCTTAATTTCGCATCAAGCCAATAAGTTCATGATTGATTTTATTGTAAAGAGATTAAAGTTTGACTCTAAAAAAGTTCCCTTTTGTCTTGAGAGATATGGAAATACAAGTGCAGCTTCAATACCTCTTACAATTGTTTCTGAGTTAGAAAATAAATTAGACGGAGAAAAAAATCTCTTGCTAAGTGCTATCGGTGCAGGTTGGTCTTTTGGAACAGCGTACATCACAACCAAAGATTTAAATATATCTAAAGTATTTGATTACTAGGTAGGATTTTATGAATTACGACGATATCCAAATTGGAACAAACGAATCTCTAACCCACAAAATCACTCAAAACGACATTGAAAAATTTGTTGATTTGACAGGAGATGATAACAGGCTCCATGTTGACAAAGACTATGCTGCTAAAACTAGCTTTAAAAAACCAGTTGTTCATGGAATGATTGGAGCTTCTTTCATTTCAACAATTATTGGCACTAAACTCCCTGGAGATGGGGCTCTTTGGTTTTCACAAACTTTAGAATTTCTCGTGCCAGTGCGAGTAGGTGATAAGATAACTGTTTATGCCGAAGTAATAAAAAAAAATGATAGAGAAAAAATTATAGAGTTAAATATTGAAATATATAATCAAAATAGACAGGTTGTTACCAGAGGTATTTCAAAAGTTAAAGTTGTTGAACAAGAATTAACAGATAATGAGGTAGTAAATGAAACCCCAGAACCTAAAAAAGCTTTAATACTCGGAGCAACAGGTGGAGTCGGGTATTCAACTTGCATTCAATTGGCAAAAGAAGGCTTTGATTTGATTCTTCATTATAATAATAATGAAGAAAAAGCTGTTTCATTGATGAGCAAAGTAAAGGCTCTTAATAGAAAAGCTTTTATTTGTAAGGCTGATATTAATGATAATCAACAAGTGGAACAATTAGTTGATTTTAGTATTCGAAAATTTGGTAATGTTGATGTTTTTATTAATTGTGCTGCAGCACCAATTCCTCCTATAAAAATTATGGATTTGCTGTGGTCTGATTTTATAAATCAAATAGAACTTAATTTAAGAGTTAATCTTCAAGTGATAAATAGAATTCTTCCTCAAATGATTGCCAATAAGTACGGTAAAATAGTAACAGTTGGCAGTATTTATACTGATAAGCCTAACCTCAACTTGATTCATTACACTACAGCCAAGGCAGCACTAGAAGGATTTACAAAATCACTCGCCCTAGAGGTTGCTCCCAAAGGGATTAATGTAAATATGGTTTCTCCAAGTGTAATAAGCACTGAACTGACTGCCGATATACCAGAGAAAGTTAAATTAATGACTATAGCACAAACACCTCTAAGGAGATTAGCCCGGGCTGAAGATGTTGCCGGCGCAATAAGTTTCCTTGTTGGGGAGCAGTCAAGTTTTTTAGTAGGTGAAAATATACGATTGAATGGTGGACAGGTAATGGTTTAATCTATGAATAACTTAAAATACTCAGAAATTATTAAAGCAAATAACCAATTAGCCAATAAAGTCGTAAATCTTTTTCCGTATAAGATTAGTATTCTAACTAATTTTACGTGCAATCAATTGGACCCTGTCTTAAGCTATCATTTAAGAGGGATGAAAATAAATCCTATTATTAAAATTGGCAATTATGATAATATTGTTCAAGATAGTTATAATTGTTTAAATGATGATTTGGTAATTATTAATTATGATTTAGTAAACATTTTTAGTAAACATAGTAATTTTTTTGAAAATTTTAATGAAGATGAGATTAATGAACTTTATAATTCAATTACCAATGATATTGACCTAATCCTTAATAATTTAAAACAAATTCCAACCGTAGTATTTAATTCATTTTCAGGCTTTGGTACTTATGTTAATTCAGTAATTACTTCAAAAGTATCGATTTTTGCAAATCGACTTAATCAATATCTTTACTCAAAAAAAGAAACTAACTTAAATATATTAGATATTAATGTTGCTGTAGCGAAAGTAGGGATAGAAAATTCATATGATGTTCGAATGTTTTATGTATCGAAAACCCTATATTCGATTTCATTTTGGAAGGAGTATGTGTACGAGCTTTCGCCCATTATTTTTAAGAACACTGGTAGACTAAAAAAAGCAATTATTTTTGATTGTGATAACACATTGTGGAAAGGTATTCTTGGTGAGGACGGAATAGGCGGTATAGATATGGCTGCAGAATCAAACGTTGGCCAAATATTCAATAGAATTCAACAAATAGCAGTGTGGTTAAGCAAACAGGGTGTCATAGTTGGGCTATGCAGTAAAAATAATTTAGATGATGTTAATAAAGTTTTAACCGAGCATCCTGATATGGCTTTAAAAAAGGAACACGTTGTTATAAGCAAAGTAAACTGGGATGACAAAGCAACTAATTTAAGAGCGATATCAGAAGAGTTAAATATAGGGTTGGATAGTATTGTATTTGTTGACGATTCACCTTTTGAAATAAATTTAGTTAGAGAGCAAATCCCAGAGGTTCTGTCACATCAGGTGCCCAAAAAATTAGAAGAATATCCCAATGAATTATTAAGTATCATACAAAGAAATTTTCATTTATCTGGAAATAAAGATGATTTAGAAAAAACAAAACAATATAAAGCACAATTTGTTCGTGAGGAAGAAAAATCAAGACATAAATCAATAGATGACTATTTGTTATCTATAGGAATAGAAATATCCATAAATGAAAATGACTGTTCCCAAGTTCCAAGAATTACCCAGCTTACCCAAAAAACAAATCAATTTAATTTAACAACAAAAAGATACACTGAAAACCAAATTAAAGGTTTTATTGAAGGTAAAAGTCACAAAATATTTTCAGTAAAAGTAAAAGATAAATTTGGTGAAAGTGGCTTATCTGCTATCCTAATTGTTAATGAAAATCATCCAATTGTTGATATTGACACATTTATATTAAGTTGCAGAATAATGGGGAGAAATATTGAAAAAGCAATTATGAATTTTATTATTGATTACTACTCAAACCTTGGTTTTAAAGAGATATTTTCAGCGTATTTCCCTACAGTAAAAAACAAACCCGTTTTAAAATTGTATGAAGGTTTTGGATTTGAAATTTTAAAAGCAGATGAAGATAAAAAGTATTATAAAGTTAAAATATCAGAATACGTTCACCAAAAAGTTAACTATGTGAAAGTAAATAATCATGGATAAAATCGAATTAGTAATACAAGAAGTTATGACTATAGTTTTTGGAAAAGACAAAGCATTAATAACCTCTGAATCAAGCCAAGATAATATTGATAACTGGGATTCATTAAAGCATTTGGATTTAATTATTTTTTTAGAAGATGAATTTGAAATCACCTTTCCTGTCGAAGAAATTGGGCATTTAGTTTCATTTAAATTAATAAAAGTAATTATTGAAGAACAACTCGAAATAGAAGGAAAAACAATTTAGGGACTAATTAGGAAGACTCTAAAAATTCTTCTATTTAAGTGACTTAAAGACATTTTGTGTAAATTGTAAAATTTGGATTAAGTATGATCGCAAAAAAAATTGAACATATTGGAATAGCTGTCAAAAGTTTGAAGGAGAGTATTCCATTATATGAAAAACTATTGGGAGTGAAGTGTTATGCAATTGAAAAAGTTGAAGATCAGTTTGTGAACACTGCATTTTTTCTTATAGGGCAAACAAAAATTGAACTGTTAGAATCTATAAGTTCAGATGGTCCTATTGGATCATTTATTGAAAAGAAAGGGGAAGGAATACACCATATTGCTTTCTCTGTGGATGATACTAACGAGGCATTAATTAATGCGAAAGAAAATGGATTTCGTTTAATTGATAGAGTAGCAAGGGAAGGAGCTGAAAACATGAAAATTGGGTTTTTAAACCCTAAAAAGACGAATGGAGTCTTGATAGAGTTTTGTTCCAAAAAAAAATAAAAAAATGTTGTAAAGGAGAATTCTAGATATGAAGGTGGAACAATTTAAAAACAAGCTTCTTTCCTCTAATTCATATATTTTGTATTTTGAAAAAAATAATTGTGTCTGGGTTATTGACCCAGGTGATTCTGGTCCATTACTTGATTGGATTAAGTCAAAAAATAAAACTCTAAAAGGTATATTATTAACCCATTCTCACGCAGATCATACATATGGGATAAATGACTTGATTAAACATTTTCCAAAAGCAAAAAAATACTCCTCATTCCTATCTGTTGAAGCTTTCAAGTCAGAAAAATTAAATGGATCGTTGTATATGGAAATACCTTTTACAATTGATTCGGAAGACTTTACATTTGTTTCTGAAGGGGATGAAATTTTCTTATGGGACAAACTGTCTATAAAAGTCTTAGAAACACCTGGACATAGTAATGATTGCTTATCGTTTAAAATAGGAAGTTTCCTGTTTACTGGTGATGCTCTAATCCCCCAAAAAAAAGTATACACAAGATCCAAAACTGGTGATAAAAATAAAGCAGAAAGTACAATTAACAAGATAATATCTACTTTCAACCCGGACACGATTGTTTGTCCTGGACATGGTAAAATTTGTACTCTTTTAGAGTCTTTAAGGTCTTAAGAATACTTTAATGTTAAAATTCCCTTTTTTAAAATATAATCTGAGTTACTTAAACTCGAAAAGATTTCTAGATATTGCATTAGCTATTTTATTTATATCTATTCTTAGTCCTATTTTATTATTAGTTACATTTTTGTTGCTAATATTTAATAAAGGAGAAATTATTTTTTTTCAGAAAAGACTTGGATTAGATAATAAATATTTTTATATTTTTAAGTTTGCAACTATGAACAAAGAATCTATTAATTTACCTGGAGGGAGCATTACGTTAAGAAATGATCCGAGAGTTACTAAAATCGGTAGGATATTAAGGATTTCAAAATTAAATGAGATGCCTCAATTGTTTAACGTATTCATTGGCAATATGAGTTTTGTGGGGCCTAGACCGTTGATGGAAGACGGTTATAATTTATATTCTGATGATACAAAAGAAATCCTGTATAAATCAAAGCCTGGTATAACAGGAATCTCGTCTATAGTATTTCGTGATGAGGAAAAGCTTGTAACTGAAAGTGGTTCAGATCCATTACTGTTTTATAAAAATTATATTTTCCCTTATAAAAGTCAATTAGAGATCTGGTACTTTAAAAATAAATCATTCAGAGTCGATTTCTTAATTATTATTTTAACTGGAATCAAAGTTATTTGTCCAAAAAGTAATCTAGAGTTTAAAATATTCAAATCTTTGCCAAAAGACAGTTTCTTTCACTTTTCGTAAAAACACTCCCACGCACAAATAGTTTACTATCTGTCTTAGCATGTTCAAAGATTTAAAGTGTTATTCACATAATTTGATTTAATTGACTATATGAAATAAAAAAACAGCCAAACGATGCCAAATGTGGGGTTTGATAAATATGTTATAAATTTTTACAGAATAATTAAATCAATTCTAGTTTGAACTTTTCTTTTTTGATTATTACGGATATTATAAGAATTTAAATTTTAATGATAATTATGAACAATAACCAACAAATTAATTACAATGACGAGATTGACTTTAGGGATTTATTCTTTGCACTTTGGTGTGGCAAGATTTACATAATTTTTATTTCGATTATATGTGTTTTTTTTGCGTCTCTCTATCTTCATTCTGCGGAAAGAAAATATTCTGTTGAATACAATTTAAAATCTGTGGGTGAAACAAATAGTAGCCCATCATTCTCTGGACTGGGTGGTTTCGCATCAATTGCGGGCATTCAATTGCCAACCAGTACAAACAATGATTTTAATATATTTAAAGAACTTATAACTTCGCAAGAAGTTTCAGAAATAATTTTTGAAAATAAAAAAATTATTAGAGATATATTCAGAAATGAATGGGATGAGGCACTTAATAATTATTCAAGTCCACCGAAAAGTAAAATTCAGATTTATCTTAGTGATGCTAAGAAATTATTAACTGGAAATAAAGACGTAAATTATATGCCTCCTAACCCAAGGAGACTGGTTATTTTTATTAGTAAAAATATTCAAATAAGCGAAGATAAAGAAACTGGATTTTTAAAATTTACAAGTAAAACATCAAAACCGGAATTAATACTGTCACTTATCATTGAAGCGACCAAAGCGAGTGATAAAATTATGAGGCAACGTTATATTGAATTTTCGACAGAGCCGTTAGCATTTTATAAAGATAAACTTCGTACTGCACGTTCTCGAGAGCACCGGGAAGCTTTAGCAGAGCTTATAAGTAAAGAAGAGCAAAAGCTAATGTTTGCGTCAAAGGGAAAACATTTTATTGCAGAGCCATATATAAACCCTA